>ENA-OOXX01000010-OOXX01000010.1-human-gut-metagenome-genome-assembly--contig:-NODE-10-length-102073-cov-14.143024_pt1 | contig 102073 bp, 110 predicted proteins | sample MGYA00241694_ERZ501358 | MGnify/ENA primary metagenome ERZ501358 (study PRJEB25962, sample SAMEA2042737) | human gut metagenome | biome: human gut; feature: human-associated habitat; material... | reverse complement strand
GAGGAGTTGTGCTTGTAGTAGTTGTTGTGGTTGGCACAATTACAGGCGGAGGAGTAGAACTCCCTCCATCACAACATACACATTCACAGCAAGGTCTATTAGTTGGTAAAGATACTTCACAAGTGGAACCAAAGAATTGGTATAATAAATCTCGCATCAGCTTAATATCTTCGTTTGTTATATAATATCTTAGCTCAGTGTGAGTGATTTCATAAATGAAGTCCATGACTAGCATCTTGAATACTACATCATAGCTTTTATAGCCTGTGTGAGCTAAGGTCTTGAAGTATCTTATCAAATTATCATACATTAACTCATCCATTGCATCCACATCCATTACTAGGTTTAGTACTAATAGAGTTAGTAAACTTCTTCCAATATGTTATGGCTAATGGGAAGTCCCTAGTTTTAAGACAGATTTGGAATGCTTTATATCTTAGGATAAAGTCAATAAAGGCTCTTGGAATATCACACTTGTGATAGGTCTCACTAAGGTATTTCAAAGCCTTTCTATAGATGGGGTAAGCGTCTACTCCAACTCCTAAAGTAATAGGAGAGTCTAAACCACAAGGCACATCACAAGAAGGAACTCCTTTTGTAATCACATACACAAAGAACATATTACCCTCCATAGTAGGTACTAATAAATCTGTGGCCTTGATAGTCATTTGCACCCTCTTCTGGTTGCCAGAAATAGTGTAAGAATACACTGGATATTTACTTACTCCATCTTTGTTAAAGGTATCTTGTGTATCTACTACTATCTTATCTATATAGACATTCTTAAAGTATGGCATATCCAATACAGAACAATCTATATAGATTCCCTTATTACAAGGGATAACAAATAATTTATTAAATTCTACCATATCAAGTTCTTTGATTAAAAGAAATAAGGGTGAAGGTTATAAAATCCTCACCCCCTTTTTATGTCTCTAAGTTAGAGAGTTGCAATACTGAGACCTGTAGCAGTGTTGAAGGCTGCAATTACCTTATTAAGTTCTGCCTTATCAGCACATACAATTGTAATAGTCTTTTCAGACTTTTGTACTGATTCATTGCTGCCAACATAAGCATAATGAATATCAAATACACAGTATGCCTTAGCTGGGTCTACAAGATAAGTAGTAGGTATGTTGTGAGGCCATCCCACTTGTCTGTACATATCTCCTCTCTCACCCATACAGAAGTATTCAAGGTCTGCAATAGTCTTACCATTGCCAATAGAACCACTTGTACTTTCTGTTAGAGTAGCCCAATATCTTTCATCACCATTTACAGTAACAGGTACTGATTGTACTGTGAAGTAAACAGGGGTTTGAGCCATAACTCCAAGTCTCCAAGGTTGCTCAACTTCAGTAATAACTACTCCAGTGTAAGTACCTTTGAGGTCTGCTACCTTAGTTGTAGGAGTTACCTCTGTAGTTGCAGATGCAGTCTTAATCTCAATCTTGATAAGAGGAACTACTTCTCTGCTGAAGTTCTTAGCCAGAGAGACTGCAAGAACCTTATAGAACTCACTTGCATCCATGCCAGCATAAGCATGTACCATACCATACTTGAAGTACTGGTCTTCATCTGACATACCTACATATTGCTTGAATGCAATTCTTAGGATGTAATCCTGTCCTGCAACAGGAGCACCACCATTGACATTTGAATCAAGAGCTATAGTTACTGACTTAAGGTCATGTGCCATAGCAGTTGCATCAGTAGCCTTTGCATAAAGGATATTCTTTGTGTCAATTAGGTCACTTCTCATTAAGTTATCAGCACCCTTGTACTCAAAATACAGATGGCTCTTGGCAGTATCATTCTTTACTGCAATAGAACCAGCAGCATCTGAAGCAAGCACATGAGTAGTCTTGAATGCTGTTGCTACATAAAGTTGTCTTACTTGATTTACACTAAATGTCGCCATTTTAATTTGAAATTAAATTATACAATAGATTTTATTTTCCTGCACTTGGAACCCTACTTATGATGGCAAGCCTAACTGCTCTCTCAAGTATTGCTCTATGTATTACAGGGTTCAGTCCACATTCTGTTTTTTTATTGATACCGTTGATTGACAAATCATTTGGTAAGTCATTCAGTATAATTGGGTTTGGTCTTGAAAGGTATCTGACAAGATAACTAGCCACGTTATACTTTGAAACTATTTCAACTGCCTCTTCATTAAGGTCAAGCCTTAAGGCTCTCCTCTCATTAGAACCCCTAAATGGATTTTTTCTTATCCTATGGTATTCATCCTGTGTAACAGGAGTTACACAAACATCTTCTCCACTCTTGCATCCTAATCCATCATCTTTCAAATCAACTGCCTCATAGGTTATAAACCATAAGTCTTTGGGCAGCTTAAAGAATACTGAGTGCTTAGATAGTCCCTTATATGTAGTTTCCTTAATAGGGGTAGTGTAAGTTTTAATTAGGCCACTCAAGTATCTTCTGACTTCCTCAGTCTTTTCAAATGAGTCTCCAAATGTATTCTTACCATTGTACATATCTATTACCACATCTTCTTGTGCTTTGGTGAGAAAAACTGACTTCTCATATTCATCCAGCTCAATGGTATTAGGGGTTTCCTTTGTATTAGAGTAGCTGTTCAGTAAGGCATCAAACTCATTAGAAAATTCTTCAGTAGTCATTATTCACTCCTTTGTCCTAATTCAACATCACTTTTTAGGTCTCCTGCATAAGCAGCTCTAGCTAGCTCTACTGCCCTCTGTAGTATCTCAGGATGTATCTCAGAGTCTAGCTCACAGCCCATTGCATCTTTTTCAGTATTGATTGACAAGTCACTTCCAACAAGACTTTCAAGTATAATAGGCTTAGGGTGCTTGACATATCTTATATGATAGCCATCAGGACTAACACTATTAAGATGTCCTACAATCAAGTTAATGTCATCTTCCCCATTGATTATTCTCCATGCCTGATTCTTCAAAGGTTGTTTGTAAGGCTTAGATGATACTCTAAGATATTCATCATACTTTATAGGTATGACCTGTAATCTGTATTTCCTATCATCATCTTTCTTTGTGACATCCACAACCTCATTTACTACTACAAGAACATCATCAGGCCAAGTAATCTTATATGCACCAGTTACATTTCCAAAGAATGATGTAGGAGCAGGGGCAGTACCAGAAGAGGCATAAGTCTTCATAAGTTTAGAGAAGTCCACTTGCCTCTTCTGAGAACCATCAAAGCCCTCCTGATACTTATTACCTTTAGGATTAAAGTAGTTCTTAATAATCTCACTCTGAGCCTTAGTTAGGAAGACTGACTTCTCATATTCATCTAAGCCTGGAGCTTGGTTAGACATTACATTGTTGTACAGAACATCAAACTCATTTGAAAATTCTGGTATAGTCATATTACTTTAATTTAGCTTCCAATGCAAACTTTACTTCTTGATGCTTAGGAGAGTTCAAGTACTTAGCTGCTATATTGAGAGTAGGCTCTTCATTTGCCTCACACAGAGGAGAATTGTCAGCTCTCAAATACAGGTAATTGCCTCTATTAGAAATTAAGCCAGCTTCTATAGCCTTCTTAATAAGAACCTTTGTAGGAAGCATTGGGTCAGTAATTACTCTTAAGAATATCTTACTGTCATGCTGTATAAGTTCATTAACCTTAGTCTGCAAGAACTCTAACTTAGCAGTCTTAGATGTAGGTCTGCCATCAATTGTTTCTACAATAACCCTCAGAGTGTCAAAATCATCCTCGATTTTTCCAAACTCCTTGTAGCATCTCATTGTAGCACTCATATTACTCTTGGCAGTCTTAGTTTCCTCTCCTTCTGAGATAATAACAAACTGGTAAGTAGCTTTTGGGGTATCTTGCAGTGCCTGCAATGAAGGAGCAATAAAATCCTTATTAGCCAGCAATATCTTATATCTAATGTAGTCTTCTGGGTCAGATAGATTGAGGTAGTTATCCTGCTTAGTCAATCTAACCTTACTGATTCCCTTCTCATTACTATCATCCCAAAAGTTATCTACCTTCTTGTAGATGCTTAAAGCATTATACTCTAGTCCCATAATCTCTTCAAGGAATGCCTTTTCCTTATCTGTAAGGACATTGACAAACATACCTGAAGATAGTCTAGGAACTACAAAGGTTCTGCTAGCTCCTTCTGCCATACCTCCTGCAAGGATATGCTTAGGGTTATTACCCCACATACCTGTCAGTTTAGGCACATGCCTTACAATAATCTTCTCATTCCTCAAACAGCTGACTACTTGGTCTGAGGGTTCTTCAATTTTTCTAGACCTCTTAGGTCTTTCAGGGTCAACTTCACTGCCCTTTACTTCTTGTAAAGGGGTTTCCATATCAGCACTATCTAAGTCAAAATCAGGTGCTGTATAGTCTACCTTCTCTTCCATCTTTTCTTTTGCCATAACTTCTCCGTAGTTTATAAAAATAAAGGGGAGAAGGAGAGTAACCTCCTCTCCCCCTTTGGAATTATGATTAGCCCTGTAGAACAGCAGGGATTAGTGACATAGTTCTTGTTGGGTCAAGAACACAGATACCAAGAGTAGCCATTCTGTGGATTACAGCAGAATCCTCATCAAATGACATATAAGGATTACCCTTTTGACCTGTGAATGGGTTTCTTAGACCCCATTGATAACCTCTGTATTCATTATCACCCTTAATCTTACACTTAAAGATATTAGGTTGGTCCATAGTACCAATGTACATAATATCATATCTGTAAGAGAAGGCAACACCTCCATTTGGATGGAGAATCTTGTTTCTTACGGGGTCATCATAGAATGGGTCTACATCAATCTTAACCCTTACTCCATTAGGAGCTTTGTATTCTACAAATTGGAAACCAGCACTTAATGAGTTCTGATGAAGCTGTGATTGAGTCTTCTGTACAACTCCAATAGAGTTGTTATCAAGAACAAACTGAGTCCAACCTGATACAGTCTTAAGTACTTCCTTGTGGAATTGGATAGCACCTCTTTCACCAGTCTTAATGAGGAAGTATCTATCACCAAAGTCCAACTTAGCAGCACTTAGCTCATATAGAGCATCTTCAAGAAGCTTCAAACTAAATGTGTTGTAATACATAGTATTAGCAACTTCCATTTGCTCAAATAAGCCAGCACCTGTCTTAATAGCATTACCTGACTTACCAAAGTTCATGTACTCACCATTCTGATTTCTGTTGCTTCTACCAAAAGCAAGGGCATTGTTCTTATATTCAGAGAACTGCTGTTCTACTTCCCAGTCTACATTGTGCATCCACATTGTAGCAACTGACTTAGTGTATCTACCCTCTGTTTCCTTAGTGATAGGAATACCAACAGCCAGCTTCTTATTCAGCATAGAACCTTCAACCTTGTGTTGGATTCTGACTACAGACCACTCATTTCTCATAGAAACAGGGCTTGTAAATCTTACATCACCAACCTTTCTTGAAAGCTCCTTCTCAACAAATGCAGCCTCAACTGAGAATCTCTCACCTGCAAGTAATCTTTCAGCAGGAACACCTAATGTGTTACCTCCAGCAAGCTCTACCTTGTAAACTGCATTAGTACCCTCCATTCTTGGGTCTCCGAGGATTCTGAATTGATAGACTTCATTCAGACTACCTACAATGTACTCACCATCAGCAAACCAGTCCTCAGGAAATACTAAGTAGAAAGGTGCAGTACCTACACCCACCATTCCTGAATCATTAGTTATAGGTGTACCATTTTCATCTCTTGCCTCTAAAAGAGGAATGTTTCTTCTTGAAGAACCAATAACATCCCAGTAGTACTCATTGTCATCCTCAAATTCTCTTGTTGGGAATTGGTTTAGGAATGTGTCAAGGGTCTTTCCTCTGTAGTAAGCTAACAGTTGCACCATTAGGTTTGTAGCCTTTTGTGGAGCTAACTGAAAGATAGAACCAAGGTGGTTTTCCTTAGTAAGTCCCTTCCAGTGCTGGAAGCCTACCATTTGAAACTTACCTAATTTTCCAGCCATAAATAATTTAATTTATCAGTTATTTAGTTTACATCTCTGGGCTTAGACATCTAACTTCCACCCCTTCCCAATAAAGGATTCGGGGTCCTCATCAACTCCACTTGCATATTTCAGACTACCATCTGAGGTTCTTGCAGTATTGTTAAGAGTATTTTCCAGCTCTCTAAGACCTTTCTTTACTTCTTTCTTTACTTTACCTTTCACTAAACCATCAAGATTCTTAAAGCCATCAGTTAGTGTAAAGATTAGACCTATATTCTTTAGGTAATCTACTCTGTTCTCCATTTCATACCTTTGAATGGTAGTGTAGTATCTCCCAGTTTCAGGGTCTTTATAAACAGGCTTTGATATATTATCATATATCCTTTGTCTAGTTGCCTTATCTACAGACAACTCTCCAAAGACTTCCTTATCATTAAGGATAGATGTCTTCAGTTTTTCAGCCTGCTCTTTCCTTTCCTTCTCTTCCTGTTCTGCTTCTGCTTTTGCTTCATTAACAAGTTCATCATACTTGTCTTTGAAGAAATCCATATTGCTTTTCAAAGCCTCTTTAGCATCTTCAATATCGGTTCCAGCATTAAGGGATTTCTGCACTTCTCTTGCAGCTCTTTCCTTGCTATAACCTCTATTGATAAAATCTTGATAGATTAGGTCTTTTCTAAGTTTTTCACCCTTATCACTTTCATCAGAGATAGACTCTTCCTCAATACTATCAAGGAAGTCGATTGTATTTTCATATTTCTTAATCTCTGTAGGCTCTACTCCAGCAGTCAAAGCTTCATCAATTCTCTTCTGTCTTTCATCAAGACCAGCTTTTATTTGCTGCTCAATTAAGTCCCTGAAGTCTTCAGGCTCTTTAATCTTAGAATAAGACTCATCATCAAGGTCAGGGAAGATACCCTCCTCCTTCAAGGCTTTAGCAATGGAAGAGTAGAAGTTTTTGGGAGAAGTACCATCACCTTTCGGAGTGGTATCTTCCTTTTCCTCTTTATTATCTTTTCCACCACCTACGCTCTCTGGTTCAGTAAATAAAGTATCTACATCAACCTCAGTAGTTTCATCTTTTTCTTTGCTATCATGGTTCTCTTCAGAACCATCTTCTCCACTCTCTTTACTAGGAGGTGGAGTTTCCTGTGCATCATCTTCTACAAACAGATTATCTATTTCCTCTGCTCCTAAGATGTTATCTAAGCTAAGTTCTTCTTCCATATACTTCTCGTCTTAGTGTTATCTTAAACAGGTGCAAAGATAGATAAAATTTTATTTGCCTACAATACAGTAAATAAATTACTTTGAATAAACAAGTATAATATTTATATAATAGGCAAAAAGAAAGGGCAGGATGCTATCCTGCCCAATCAAATCAGTGTTCCCTAAAATATTCTACTACCTTATTTTCAGACTTACTGTCAGCATCCTTAAACCAGAATACTATGGCAGATTCAATCACTTTCTGCTCTATACCATCTGTAAACCAACTCCTAAACAATTCAGCATAATCATGGTATTGAGAGTTGATAGCTACATACACATCAGTAGCTGTTACAGATGTTGGGAGTATTCCCCTATATCTTTCACAAACTTCCTTAGCCTTGTGCATATCAAACTTCTCTCCACTATATTTTCTGCCATTCTCAGTGTGATACATTCTAGATACGAGATACTCTGCTTCAGATTCACTGAAGTGGTCTCCTCTAGACATAGAGTCTCTCATATATCTCATGGCTCTATCCATATCATCACTTCTCATGTGGTCTCTAAACTTGTCTGAGAGTCTTTCATTTCTTGGGTCAAGCATATCCATGAACTCATCAGGGCTATTATGTCTTCTCATATAGAAGTAGTCATCATCAAATGGTATGAAGTCTCCTTCTCTACCATGTCTCATAGAGCTTCTTCTATACTTATTCATAAATTCCCTGAACTTATCCATGAACTCATGCTCACTCATACCACCCATACCTTTTCTATTTAGGTACTCATACATCATAAGTTCATCCATATTCCTTAGCTTTTAGTGATTAACATTTCCTTGAAAGTCTCTAGGTCTGTTATATTCAACACTAATCTTTTACTAGTGAATGGCAAGTTAAACTTGATTTCACCTCCACCTATTTCTATGTCTCCAATAAATGAAGTCTTGAAGGTAAATGGGTTAGTATTCATTAAGTTCTCCATCATTTCAGTGATGATATTCTCAATGTCTATGTTGCCCTCTTTATCAGATATTAAGTCCAAAGTCTTTGTCACTTTGTCAAAGTTCTTGTCTAATGCCCTAGTAATGAGGGGCTTCATAAAACCAATCATAGGATTGGACTTAGACATACTATCTAATTGAAGTGAAACATAAGACTTAAGATTGTCAGTCAATTGTGTTACAGTTACCATAATTACATATTAGCTTTAATAAATTCTTCATAAGTCACTTCAGGGTTAGTCTTGCTAAATTCCCTGAACTTTCTAAACATTTCCATTTCCCTGTTAGTCTCTTGAATAATTTTTCCCTTTAACTTCTTGACTATTTTTAATTGACTTTGTAGCAACTCTTTACCTTCTGGGGTATTCTCAATCCTGCTCTTAACCAAGTTCAGAATTTCATTTTGAACCATAGTCTGAATCTTAGTATAAGTATCTACATAGTCCTCATCTTGAAGTAGCATTGCCTTTTGCTCATCTGTCATAGGAGTTATTTCAGCATCTACCTCATCCCATATAAGCCTTTGGGTAGGCTGCTGTATAGGTTGAGCCTGCTGTCTTAACTGTTTTGCGGCTTCAAGGTTCTGCTTATACTTCTCAATAAGCTGTAGTTGCTCATCAAGACTATTTCCTACCACACTGCTTCCAAGCAATGGGTCTCCTCCCCCTAATATGACTTGATTTACTGGAATCATAACTATAAGTTTTTAAGATTAGTATTGAAAAGTAAGGGGAATTACCCCCTTACTTTAGACAGTTGCAGCAGCACCATTAACAACTCTTGGGCAACCACATTGGTTTGCACCTACATAGCCTGTGACTGTAGGAGTGTTAGGTAGGCATACTTCACCATAGATAACCTTGCAAGTCTTTCTGTCAGTATAGTTAATACCAGCAGTAAATGCCTTGTCAATCTCGCATTGGATTAGCTTATCTTGATAAGGTCTTACAGCAGCATTAATAGCTACTTGAGCCTTTAAGTCACTTAATTCCTTTCTGATGGCATCATCAGCATCTCTTTGAGACTTATACAGATTGAAAGCATCTTGGTTTTGCTTTGCAGATAGTACATCAAAGCCATCTCTTGTGCTCTTATATAGACCAAAGTCAGCATCAATCTGGCCTTTCCATACACTGAATAGCTCACTATTTAATGTCTGTCTATCAGCAAATCTTTGTGATTGCTGAGCAAGTGCCCAGTCATAAAGACCCTTCTGAAGTGCAAGAGTATCTTCACAGCCCTTTTCCCATGTTTGGAAAGCAGTAGGAGCAGATACACCATTGCCATTAGTACCACCGCCTAAAGCATTGATGTTTACATTCTCAGGCATTGAAAGCCCGCTTGCCCCATTTCCAAATAGGCCAAATCCTCCTCTACTAAGAGCAAGAAGTCCAAGTGCTGTACCTGCTATACCAAGACCAAGACCAGTACCTGCAACACCTTTTGTTGCATACCTATCTCTAGGGCAGTAGCCATATCCATCATAAGGCACTTCCTTTACTTTCTCTACTTGCTTCTCAATTATTTCCATAGTAGCAGTTTTTGAAATTAGTTATACGGTTTTATCTCTTTGTAAACGTTTACAAGTGCAAAGATATACAACTAATTTCAGAATACCTATCATTACTAATTAGCCCCATAACTCTATGAGTTACAGGGCTTTTATTTAGCATTATGTTGCTGATTCAAAAAAAAAGCAACCTACTTGGCTGCTTTATCATGTTTGTAGAAAACATCTGTTATCTTATTGTATATATAAGTAAGGAGATAGGCATCAACTTCATCATTATCCCTTTGTGGTTCATATCCTATATATCTCCATATGGCATTCTTGATATGCTCTGACTCATGGGCAATACTGCTTTCCCTCTTGGCATTTACAGCTACAAGAGATGCACCATAATTATGTATAGTGATTGCATTTGCCTCTATTTCCATTTCATCAGCAGGCAAAAACTTATCACATTCCTTCCACTTATCAAATATAACTATTGTCAGCTTATAGTTGAATATAGGGATTGTTATTTTCTTTTGGGTTATCATACTTTCTCCTTTCTTATTTTATTCCTTCTTATGAACTCATCAAGAGTTTTCTTATCCCATGATAATTCTTTGAAACCCGCTTCGTGTTTGCCTCTAGGTAATTTACCTTCCCTAACATAGTTGTCAAAGGTTGCTCTACTTACATTTAAGTATTCACAGGCAGCATACTTACTCAATCTCTTCTCCTTATCAGTAAACCTCTTCAAACTATCTACTATCTCCATAGCTTCTCCTTCAGTTATATTAGAGTTTCCTGCATCAATATCATTTACTATCTTTAATAGTAGACTTCTTATAACTTTTAACATACAAATAAAGTATTATGAACAATGAAATGCCTGCTACTATTAATTGAATGCCTAAATACCAAATATCACTAACAGGTATTCCTATATACAAATCTATTATATTTAGTATTCAAGTTATAGTAGTATAATGTATAAACATCCTATGATATTCACAAAACTTAAATACATAAGATGTAATATACAAGAATAGTAATGTTATAAAAGATACACTACCAATATAACTTAGTATTACTGTGTTAATATCAAAATAAGATAGAGTTGTATTTAGCAAACTAAGTAATGCGTAAATCATAGGTATTACTTTTACTAAATGCAACTCTATCTTATACAATAATTTATTCATTACTTCTTCATTTTGCCACCACAAGCATATCTTCTCTTAGTCTTAGTGACACCAGCTTTAGCTGTCATAGGCTTTGCTCTACCTGTTCTTCTTGCCATAATTATAAGATTTTAATTGTTATTTTTTCACCTTTATCATGCTTGTCTTTAAGGAGTTTGTATAGCTCCTTGAAAGTCTCTTTGCTGTTTATTACTTGACCTTTAACTTTATTGACACCTACTAATAAGCATCCTGCTGAATCTTTATCAGTATTACCAGCATGAATAAGTATGCCTTCAAAGCCTTTTACATTAAGTAGTCTAGGTAGTTTACTATTGCATACTTGCTTATAGAAGGGTTTAGTACAGAATCTAGGAGAAATAACATCTAATGTAACTTCATAAGTACCTCTTGGAATAGCAGTAATTGAAGGCTTTTTCAGTTTCCTAATCTCTGCTATTGACATAGAATCATCTAACCCTCTGTCTGTGTCTTCAAGTACATTGCAGAACCACTTGCCATCTATAGTAAGATTACTTATGGTGTAGCCCTGCTTCTTCCATTTTCTGTCCACTACTAATTCCATGCTCATTAAAAAGGTTTAAGTTTCTCTTTCTCAATTGGCAGGTAAGGTCTGTACATATAGAACTCATAAGATGAAACATTTGTTTTCTAAGTTCTCCTACTTCTTGTTCTAATCCTGAATTTCTCTTTAGTACCTCTTCCAGCCTTTCTCTATTATCTGATGACAGCTTCTCATAAAAGTCCAATGATTCTTTCATATTGCTTATGAGATTGCTATCAACCTCACTATCATATTTCTTTCTTGCAAAGAACCATGATGTCCAGCCACTAACTATAGTGGTAATAAGTCCAATGCACCCAGTGATTAGTATTCCTAAGTCAATCATTTATTCTTCATGCTGTAGGTTATAACTATTATTAATATTATCATTGTTATGCCCCCTAACCACATTAATAGTTTTTGATACCAATATATGTGATTAACTTCTACTTTCTTCTCTATTGTAGTAGATACTATCTTAGGAATAGTATCTACTTTTAATATAGTGTCTATTCTACTTAAATACTTGTATTTCGTATAATATTTAGTAATAAGTAAAGTATCACCCTTTTGCCATCTATCAATACTGTCCCTAATATATACACTATCTAATTTAGTATCATGTATATATTCCTTCTTTACAACTTCAACAGGAACTTCTACAATCTTTGTAGTAGTCTTACAAGCTGAAAGCATTAAGATAGCTAACATTATAAATATTAACTTTTTCATGTTGCAAACATACAATAAAAAAAAATCCACTTACACAAGAGTATAAGTGGATTATTATTTATTTACTAAGGTCTTTTGCTACCTTTTCTTTTATTTCCTCCACCTTATCAAGGTATTCTCTGTACTTAGTTATATCTTCACTTGACTCAGCTCCTGACAGAATAGCCTTGTTAGCAGAGTTAATTAAGTCAAATTCCTGTGTTTGAGTAATAAACTCTCTAATAAGAAGTTCTACACACTTCTTATACTTAGGCTTTTCTGACAATTTAATCTGAATATAGTTATATCTAACTTCCTCCTTAGGCACTGTTTCACCTTCTTGAAGAGGTAATTCTACTTTCTCAGACTTAATGTCATAGTTATAGTACCAATTACCATTACCAAGACTTTCAGTAATAGCAGGTGCTATATTTGAATCAATTCTCTTTGGCTCTAACATATTTTCTAATCTTAAAGTTTACTGGATATTTCTTGCATTTTTATCTGCTTCCTCAATGTTCTGTAAAGTGCAGATTCTGTCATAAAGTCCATTAAGTCTCTTCATTCTCTTTTATTTCAATAGGTGCAGAGTTACAAAAAAAAAGTTTTTGAATTGACCAAATATTTTAAGAACTTTTTTTTTTATTTTAAGCTACAACACATGAAGAACGGAACCCGACATAAGCATAGGCAATACCCACACCATTGAAAGAATTGAAGCCACCCAAGCCAGCATAAGCACCATTATAAGCGCTGCTACCAAGAAAGAGCGTTCTTAATCCTGTAGTATTATCAGCAAAGTGATAATCACACTTATATTGTGTTGTATTACCTCCATTTAATCTAGGAACAATCTCTGCTGTATTGCCTAAATCCCATTCCTTTATATAGCCTGCTTCATTAAGCTCTATACCAACTACTCTCATCTTACTATAATTAGAGTCACTATAGAGTAATGGGTCTTCAGTAGCATAGAGTTCACTATACTTCTTGCCATTTTCAACTATACTAGAAGAATTAATGATAACGCCATCAACATTATTCCAAATATCACCAAATGGATTCTCAATACCATGCCATCTAGATACATATTGAGTTGTAGAAAAAGTAGGTTCACCACCACTAACAGTAGGCATTACTATTGTCATTGTCTTAATGTTAGTCCCATTACCAAATTCATTTGTATAGCCGCTAGGGGTTAATGGATTGTAACTATTATAGAAGTTCCAATAACTACTATTGATAGTAGTAACACCACCACCAAGACCTCCCTGTCTAAAGCCTTCAGAAGTAAGTTCAGAGTTAAATTTAGCTTGGCAATTGAAGTTAGCATACTCAATAAAGTATAGCCAATATAATACTCTCTTATATTGTAAATAGTTGAGAATTTCCTTACCAGACCTTCTACAACTAGCTCTCATAGTAGCTCTTGAAATAGCTGTTCTAGGCTTACCAAGCATACTTCTGAATCTATCAGAAGTAATATAAGCATCATAAGTAGATGAATTATTACCACCTCTACAATAGCCATTTGTGTTTACTATAGATAAAGCTGAGTTAGCTTCTAATGTACTTAAGTAACCCATGTTCTCAGGGATAGTATTAAGCACTGTATCATGATAAGCAGCAACTAATAACTTAGGCTGATGTTCCCAAGTGTCATCAATCTTTGATGGTGATATTCTTACTTCTCTTCTAACATCAGTATCCCAGGATTTAATCCAAAATTCAGGTACTTCTACCATTACTTCGCCATCATAGCCATTAAGTACTGCACCTAATTCTATATCATAAGAACCTGCTGCAAGAGCTTTTTCAGGAGTTATACTAGCAGTCTTAGTTGCAATATCTATACTAGTAACTTGACATATAATATCATTAATTTTTACATATTGATGCTCATATTGTAAAGTACTAAATACGTCATTTGTAATAGTGTGCTCATTACCATTAAAGCTTATAACTTGGTCTTTTAATTTATAACTTTTTGCATCTTGTGGGGTTCTAAATCTCCAGTCAGTATTATTAAGATAATACATTATCTTAACTCCACCTTTCATTTGAGCAATACATCCTCTCATGTTATTTTGAATAGGAAGGGTCCTGTGATAAGACATATTACCTACTCTTGTTAATACAGGGTCTGCAACTTCAGGTTTCCAAGATACTCCGTAAGATAATAAATCAAGAACTTCAACTTGTCCTAAAGTTAAATTATCAAGTGCCTGCTTAATTACTTTATTCTGTACAGGATTCGTAGAAGTGTCAGATAGGGCATCATCAACACTTGTTATATTCTTAATATCTGTTTCAAATGATTTTACAACACTGCCATCTTTATCTATATTATAGACTACTGCATTACCTGTACTGGTAATAATAAAGGCTTCACCTCCAGTGATAGGTAGCCACTTTGCAGTACCATAACCATAGTCTATATCTGCAAAGAATAGATGGTCTACAGATTGTACAGCCTTCAGTTTCTCTAGATTTCTTGCCTTAATTTCGTCTGTATCACCTATCTCTAACTCTACAATTACCTTAGTCTTTAATTCCTCTATTTCTTCAGGAGATAGACCACTACCTATAACTTCCCACTTTCCATTAATAAAAGCTTTAAGCGTTTTCTCATAAAGCCACAATGAGTCTACTGGAGGTTCATATGGGCTTTCTATTATTGCCTTTCTTCTATTCATATTATTTGCATTTATTATTTAATTTTCTAGTATAGTTTGATTTAATTAGATTTTATTATGCTCTCATTTAGCTTTCTTATTTATTTGCCTTTCTTTAAGTCTAGCATCAGTTGCAGCCTTATCTTTATCCAAAGATAAACGTTCTTTATCCAATTTGAGTCTTTCATCAAATTGTCTCATTTTCTCTAGGAGATTTGCTCTAGCTTCCTCACTAAATTCAGGCTCTATGACACCATCTTCTTCACCTTCGCTGCTAGCATTGATTTGGGCAATGAGAATCTTAGTTTCATTATCTCTTTGGTTAAGGGCATCTTCTTGCTGCATCTTAGCTTGCTCCAATTGTGCTTTTTGCTCAATTTCTTGCTGCTGTATTTGAGCTTGTTGCTGTTGAGCTTGGGCTTGTCTCTCTTGGATATTTCTCTCATCCTTTTCAACAAGTCTCTGCTTCTCAGCAAGTGAAGATGAACTAAACAGCTTCATAATAGTAGAGAAAGACAATGTTTGATTCTGTAGAGCTGCTTGTGCTAAGGTATCAAGTTTCTGATTAAGCTCTTGCATACCATTGCTGTTGTCTACCACAAGACCATAGTCAGCTTCTGCAAACTCATCTCCATCTATGTCCACTATTCTCTGAGAGTTATCAGATAATATATAGGAGAATTTCTTACTTCTGCCTCTTAGTGCAATCTTTGCTGTCTCTAAGAAGCACTCTAATGCTCTCTTCTTTACATCCTCATGAACTACAAATAGCCACTCGGTAATATGAGAAGATTGTAATGTAGCTCTTTCTACTCCACCTACAGTCTCCCTATTACTTACTTGACCTTCTCTTTGCTTGGTAATGCCAGCAACTTCAGCCATCTCCATCTTGATAAATTCAAGGAGATTGATATACTGCTGTATCTGATTTCCATCAGAAGCTGCAATAACTCCTGTAGAAGCATTATTCAATGCCCCAGCAAGTTTACCTGTAGCAGCACCTATATTACCTTCATTGAAGCTATCTTCAACTGCAAGGCCCATTGTCTTTGCATAGTATAGCCACTTTTCTACATCCCATCCTTTAGGTTTCTTGGCAAAGTCAAGTCTAACCAATGACCCCCAGTTCCTAGCTATCAACTTATTCAGTCTATCATGTATAGCATCATACAGATAATTGTATGGCTTCATCATATCTACTAAGCTGAAAGGTCTAGTATCATTAAGGTTATAGATAGAGCCAACTATCCCAAAGTGACACCTTGAAGGATTACTCAGCCTATTATACTGAACTATCCTTGGTCTCATATTGACATAAATGTCAGTACCTATTTTAGTTCCCTCCCATGCCTCATTAATGTAGAATATCTGCTCTTCCTCTCCAGCATCCTTATCTATAACATAAGTTTCTGGGTAGAAGTTAAATACTTCTTCTCCAGTCTGAGGGTCATAGCTTCTTACTTTCTTAATCCTTCTTCTTGATTTCCAATATACTCTAAGTACTCTCAAGTTTCCAGCCATATCATAAGGTAAGAGAGAGTTATTTACTCCATCATAAGCACCCATAGGGTCCCAAAAGAAGCCCTCAGTACTCATCTCATCTCCTATCATATGATTATTGACAAAGCCATATCTTTCATCAATGTTGTCCATTGAGTCTACAGCAGCCTGTCCTACATGGTCAGGCATCTTTTCTATATACTCCATGTCCTTCTTTGTCAACACATCATAGAAAGTATCAATTACTTGTGCAGGAGACCAATAGTCCTCAAGGACTATCATGTCAGCATCTTCTATTCTATTGCTGTAACCTCCTTTAAATATTCTTACCTTGAGTGGATTGAGTTTCTTAATGATAGGTTCTCCGCCAACTATGTCACATTGGTAGATTTCTTCACCAACTGCCATAGCATCCATGAATCCTTGGTTAAACATAAGGGGGATATTATACTCCTTAATGTAGTGATTAAGGAGGGCATTAGCCCTAATCTCCCTCATATCTTGCCACTCATAGGTATAATAGTCATTTATTCTTTCAAGCTCTTGGTTTGCCTCTTCTTCAGATTGGGCAGTATTTGATACCCATTCCTGTAATCTTTGCAGTAGTTCTTGCTTCTTATTGTTCTCAATCTCTGTAATAGCATTAGGATTGGTTACTACAACCTTAAAGTCAAATACTCTTTTACTTTCCTCACCACTTAACACTCTTAACTTGCTATTGATGATAGGATAGTGCTGTATTCTATCAGGAATAAATCCTGCTTGTAGATTATCAGGATTGAGTATCATCTCAAAGTCACTCATGTGGAGTTTACCATTGAGTAAGTCATAGTTTATTTTCTTATGGATTACAGATTTTCTGACTAAACTATAATTGAAGAAGGTCTTACTGTCTGCCCAATCCAAATGAGCAGCTCTCCACTTTTTATTCTTTTTTGAAAAGGGTAACTGCTGAGGAGGTAAATTTATAAAATTACTCATATTTCCATTTATATCCATAAGCAGTTTTCCTCTTTCCGAGACAGCAACAACTTACATGGCTACCTTTACCATTTAATTGTCTCTCTGCCTCTGAAGCAGAGGAAAATCTATTAATAATATTATTATCCAAATCCAATTGAAGTACAGGTTTGCTTATAGCTGCTATGATAGCCACCTTAGTGTTAATTGGCATAGTTTTACCAAACATGCCATTACTGGCACCACTATTAGCTATAGATATTTTCGTCTTTTTCTCTACAGAACATGGTCTCTTCCCAGCCTTACTTATTTTCTCCTTGGCTTCACTAGTATGATGTTTGCCAAGCATACTTGGTATGCTATCTTCTCCACCATCAGTAATATTGTAACTCAAGTTTCTACTCTTATAGTATTTAACCAAAGTCTTTTCCAAGAATAAAGCATTATCCTTACAAGTTTTACAAAGTACTATATGCTTAAAGTTGTTCCAACCATATTTTAGTATGGCATTATAAAACTTTTTGCACTTAGTATATCCATGCCCATTTTTCCATCTCTTATATACATTCTGATTTGTAATACCAACATATACTTTCTTATTCTTAGGATTTACATGTAGATATACTATGTATGTCTTATCTTCCATACTTCAATATATTTGTTGTGCAAAGGTAACTAAAATAGTTAATCTGCACAAGACTATAAATGATTTACTAAGCAATACATCTTATTTTTACTAAATTTACTGCCTGAATCTAGAATCATAGTTTCTCTTGAAGAATGGGTCATTCCCATCATAGCTACTATTAGCTTTTTCTTGCTTCTCTTTGCTAACATCTCCTTGATACCTTATCATTCTATCTTCTCTTAGAAGCATCAACATGCCCATAGCAGATATTCTATCAAAGTTGCCTTCAGAGTTATAATTGATAAGCTCTTTAAGTAATGCTCTATTCCTCACAGTAAATAACCTAGGTACTAGTACTTCTTTCTCCTCCCCATCAATAGTCTGCATAATAGGAACTGGAGCTAATAGCCAGCTTCTTAATCTGCTTCTTGCATAGGCATTGATGGCAGGAGAGGCATTAGTACCCTTTGATTTATTACCATAGCCTTCCTTCATCATTTGCTTTTCTTTCAAGAAATCTAATACATCAGTAAGTAGGTATAAACTATTCCTTGTAGAGAAGTGGGAAAATAGACCTTTCTTGTTATACTCATAGTTTAGCCTGCCATTGTAAAATAAGCACAGCTTTCTACAAATCTCATAATAGTCATCTGCATAGAGAGGTCTTCCAGTGTATTCAGCCACTATCCTATCTGTCCATAAGTCTAATACAAAAATTGAACCCAAAGACATAGTATTTGACTCATCATCATCATAAGGGTCAGCTCCTAATATATATCTATCATTAAATGGTTTGCCTGTATTCTTATCAATCTCAGGCATTTGGTATATCTCAATAGCACCCTCAATCTTATTATCCTTATGGGGAAAGTCCCTAATAGGTTGTGCAGAAGTAGGCTTATATTCTATCTGACCTTCTTTGTTAAATACTAAATCTCCAACATAGACATCATCATACTCTGTAGGATTAGCATCTAATTGACCTAATCTTTCTGTAAGGTCAGCTACAGGGAACATATTTACACCTGTTTTGACAATAGCCTCAGCAGGGGTAATAGGGACTTCAGCAATAGTCTTAATGATAGTATTAGGGTCAGTAGAGTTATACTTTACCCTATATCTATTCATAAGAATCTCAATAAGAGCTTTGATTACATCAGATACACCACTCTCATTATAGCATCCTTTTCTATTTACATAGCCAGGGAAAAAGAAAACAAAGTAAGGTTTACCTTGATTAAATTTATCATATACATTAGGTATGGCATACATATTATAACCCTTTGGGTTATACATAATTTCCTGAGCACCAGCAAAGTCTGATTCATTATCACCAGCAGTACCCAACATATAGATTTGACCAAAGACAATATCACCTTCCTGTACTGAAGGCAGCAATACATTATATAGGTCTACAAGTCTTGGGAATGTACCAAACTCTTCAATAAGGATTTTGGCAGCTCTCTTACCTCTTAACTTAGACTCATCATCCTTAGATGATACACCAAGTACTGTATTCTGAGTACCCCTTTCAATGTCCAACTCTACATCCTTATACCCCATTATCCATGTCATTTCCTGCAAAGAGTTCTTTAATCTCTTTCTTGGAAACTGAGTATTAGTTGCACAAAAGTTAGCCATATCTACAAACTTATTAAGGACACCATCTTTGGTGAGATACTCCTTTTGGTAAGCAGTTACTATGCCCTTTACCTTCTCATGTGCTTCCTCATTTTCACCTACTACAAAGATATGGTTAAGAATAGAAGCAAGACTATATGACTTACCTTTACCTCTGGAGGCAAGTTCTGCCATGTGTTGCCCACCATCAAAGTTATTATATAGACCTCCATTAGATGCTTGGTCTAGACAATGGAATCTCCAGTAGATGCCTTCCCAACATTCAGGAAGTGCTTCTATTCTATCAGCTCTTTTAGACTTTCTCTTTTTACCATTCTTATCCTTATACTCTCTAATCTTAGAGAGCATCATAGGAGAGTAATTAAGAAACCAGTACATATAACCTGTAACCCATTCCCCATCACTTTCCCTCACATAGCCTTCCCAGATTCTTCTTCTCTCCTCTCTTATCCACTTGCCATATTCACTATTAGGATTGGCATTAGGTCTAAGGTTAGTAAATGTACCATATTTCTCATAATGTAGAGCAGATGGCCTGAAATAGTCCATATTCTCAAGTATGTGAGGATTAGCTAAGTCCACAATGATTCTACCTCTATCATCTCTTGGTCTATCCTTGGCATGTTCTCTTGTAGGACTTATTAGCCTTTTGACAAATTCTACATTATTTATAATATCAAATAACTGGTCTTGAACTTCTTGGGGAAGGCTATTAACTAACTCCTCAGTTAGTTCTGTTTGATATTCATTGAACTCATACTTCATATTATAATATCTTTTGGCTCTTTAAAGATAAAATACACCTAGCTAACCATTCAACTAATGGCTCATCATTGTTAAAATCCATGTACTGTCCTGCTGAAAGTATAGCATGTATAATTTCATGATATAAAGTAATAAGAATCTCATTCTCTTGTATATCCTTTCCATTACTTAATTTAGTAGAGATTAGAATTTCTTTAGAAGATGTATTAGTCTTACCATATGCCCAATTATTTTCTTTATCTAACACATTATCCACAAATTTTATTCTATACTTAGTACCAAATATATTAAAAGACTTATTCTTTAATTCCATTATATTCTCCCTTTATAACTGCTTCATAAAAATCAGAGCCTATCCAATTAAATATAAGATGACATAATTCAGTATTTATATACTGTTGCATAGACTCCTCTTGCCCTTCTAGTACTTTAGCAGAATGGCTAAGTGAAATAACTATATGCCTATTCTTTCCTTTGACAAACCATAGGACAGCCTTATATGTTTTATAGACTTTGAAAGTAGGATGAGGTTCTACTACTCTTTGCAATATTAGATGTCCTTTAGATGAAATATTTCTCTCACTTCTCCTATCTTCAATATGCCTGTTAAGTCCTTCTACTATATCTTCTGCTTTCATACGTAATCCATAAAATAAACATTAGTACTATCCTTCTTCAGTATATCATTGATAACAGGATTATGTTTCTTTGCCCACCTCTTAATGGTAGAGAAGAAATTAAACCTCTTGATATTGTCCCAAAAAGATACTCCTGATAACCAAGGAGTATAGGTATAATCAAATATATGTAGGTCTCTATCAAGTATGACCTTCCATCCACTCTTTATACAAGCAAAAGAAAGAGCTAGGCATGGAGCATTCTTCAATACCTCTTCTCTGAATAGGTCTTCACTACCTTCTCTTTCAAGTATAATCCTAACTTTATATACTGAGAATATATTAACTATCTCTCCTATACTCTTAAATGTAAGGTCAAAATCTACTAATCCATGACATACTCTCCATACATTTCCATCTCTTCTTACTCTCACATCAAAGTAGGTTACTCCTATTTCTTTCTGCTGTGCTATACTCTTTACTTGTGTCCTCCATAGGAAAGAGAACCATTCAAATAACTTCTTCCTAGCTGGCAAGAATGTATAGCTATCATGTGTCCCAATCATAATGTCAAATCATCTTCAAAGATTGTCTTTTCTCCAGAACCTCTCATCTTACCTGAACTCTTCATTTCAGAGTTAAGTGCTTTTTCAGCTTCATCTAAATCCTTTACAAGAGGAGGTATTTGCTTTATAAGAGCACCTACTTCTTTCAAGTCTTTAATCTCTAGGTCATCAAACTCTTGAGCCTTTAATCTCTTTCTATATTTATCAACCATAAATCTCGTGTCTTCAAGGAGTAAAGCAGATATAGGCTTGAATGACATATAGAAATCCATAGCCTCTGTGACTATTCTGTCAGGCTGCCATTTAGGAGGTAGTCCTTCCCCCTCTTTAATAGCTTCCATTCTCTCCTTTTCATCTACAAGATATTGATAATCACTTCTAGGGTCACAGAAAAAGTAAATGAACCCTAATTCCATTATAGCTTTATCCTTATTAACAGTCCTGTCTCTTTGCCATATCTGTCTAAAAGGCTTCAAAGCAAAGGCTTCTTCTGATATGACTATTTTATATCCTTCGTATCTAAACAGCTTAAGCATAAATTTGGTAAAAAAAAAAGAGTAATCAGATATTCCTGATTACTCTTTTGAGTTATACAATTAATTTCTTTTCTGCTGGCTTAATGAGAGGTGAAGGAGCTGGGTCAGGAACATCTTCCCACTCTTCAATAATAAAGTCAACATCCCTATCTTGAAGCAATAGGCACTGCTTTCCATCCATCTCTACCACATCAAAGTTATAAGTAGTAACAGGATTATCTGTCACAACTCCATCTTTCAATGAGCCTGCTTGGTGCTTCCTCACTGCAAATCTTGCAGGATTAACACATACTATATCACCTACTTTAATATCTCTTACAGAACTACCTACTGCAAGTACTTTCTGATATTCTTTAAGACCCCCTTGCTGTCTGGTAGTATCTATAAGACCACCAATCTTTACATCCTTCTCATACTTATCCATTGTAGTGATAAGTGCAGTGAACATTGGCTTTATCTTTTTAACTTTAAGCATTCTTCTCCCTAATTTGCTTGATTAACTTATATCTCTTTTTCATGCCCAACATCCTATCATAAGTGCAATTTAGTTTGCCCAATGAGGGGATGTTAAAATTGGTTCTTAACTTAGCAAAATCCTCTTCATTAAGATTCTCCTTTAATGGTAAGGATTGTATATGGTTTTTTATAAATAACCAATATGCCTTATATGCCTTATCTACCACTTCCTTTGGTAAATTCAACTCTCTAGATACCTTACCTACTATATCAGGATAACTCATTTCAATTCAAAAAGTAACAATAGCTGGAAGTAACCAGTTTCCTCATCAATGTTAGGTATAAATCTAGGATTTATCTTACCATCAACAATAACCTTATTCTTCCTTAGCTTGCCCATAATTACTTGAAAGTGTGGGAGAGTGATATTACACTCTTCCCTTACTTTCTTTTTTGTGTCCTCACTCATGATAACTTTATCAAGGATAGAGTCATCCTTAATGACCTTACTGAGCTGGTATCTTTGCTTTACAAAAGCAGTAATTACGTCAATCTCTCTATTTGTTAGATTATGAAAAGGCTGTAGAAATTCAAACCAATATCTAAAGAACTTACCATTTAATGAAGTGGGTATCCTAACTATGTTGTTAGCCTTCTTCATAATAATACTTACGCCTTATCTACAGTCTCTGGCTCCTCTTCTTGCTCTGGAACTGTCATTAAACTTTCAATCTCAGCAATACACTTTTCAAGGAAGTCTTGTTTAAACATATGACCATTCTCTACTACCTTGAACAAGTAATCAAGTCTCTTGAACATATTGACCATATTCAGCTCTTGCAACTTTGCAAACAGCTGTCTATTTTGTTCACTAAGCTGATGGGCAACATTCTCAAGCTTCTCATAAGACAGCTTTTCAGGCCTCTGCACCTGTGGCTTCATTTCCACAACTTTCTTCTTTTGCTCTTCCATTTTTAATATTTGTCTAAGTGGTTATGACCGAATTTATTCCTATAGAGATTCTCCCATTCCTCTATAGAGCATTCTGCTATATCAGTAGACCCACAATTATCACAATATTCTGAGTCTTTCATATCTAGGACATACCTTACATTCAATGATAAACAATGCTTGCAGTAAAATACTGGCTCATTATTGTAATCATTATGCGGATTTCCTTTGTCTGTGCTTAAGTTGCTTAAGTTGCTCATATATTCTCTTCTTCTCATCATTTAGACTACCTTTCTTATGCTTAGCATTATTGAAAGGTCTCTTAGGATAAATAACTCCATCAAGGGAGATATGGCCTCTTCTGATTGCTCTTCTCACAGACTTAAACCTGCTTACTGCTTCATAAGTTCTCAGGTGAAGAATACCTCTTTCATAGAAATCTCCCACAATATCTACTCTATTCTTCTCCATGTAATCCTTGAACTCCCCTTCACTCATCAAGGGTCTTTCTACTAACTTCTGCTCTTCCATATCCATAATGTTTACTTGAAATAAATTAGAACAAACTGCCCATTCTCTTTTAAGAGGGATACTATATCTTCTCTTTTTATACCAACCTCATTAGCACTATTAACAATGCCTCTAATAGTTGTAGCAGTAAGAGCAGTCATAATTCCTGAAGTCTTAGTCCTAGTCTTTTTTGCTCTTTCAATTTCTTCCATATTACTTGAATTAGTTGCAGGGGAGAGACTCGAACTCTCAACCTCAAGGTTATGAGCCTTGCTAGCTACCATTGCTATCACCCTACGATGTATATTAGAGCAGATAGTGGGAATCGAACCCACATCAAAAGAGTGGAAGTCTCTTATATTAACCTTTATACGATACCTGCCTGTTTATTTTTATAGTGTAAGTCTCTATGGCAGTTAGCACATAATACTCTACACTTTTTAATCTCTTCTCTAAGTTTTCTTGGAGACTCTATTAGCTTAACTACTTCTCTTTCTTTTTCATCAGGATTAACATGATGAAAATCTAAGCACCAAGGTCTGCTTTCACCACATATCTCACATTTCAAAGTACTTCTATACTCCTCAAATTCTGCTGTCTTCTTCTTTTTATATTCAGCAGCTTTTGTTTTGTAATACTCTTTATGTTCCTGATAATGTTTATCTCTATAAATCTTTCTGCAAGATTTACAATCTGAGGCATGACCATCTTTTCTCAGTTTATTTATTGCAAACTCAGAGATTGGCTTTAGCTCTCCACATTTACTACACTTCTTCATTTCCATTGAGCAGATAATCAGATTTGAACTGGCCCCTTGACATTGGCAATGTCATGTGCTAACCACTAACACCATACCTGCATTATAGAGCCTCTTGTAGGAATTGAACCCACATCTTCTGAGTACAAAACAGAAATAATAAACCTTTATACTAAAGAGGCATTGTAGCTTCAGTGGGACTTGAACCCACACTTCCATTACTGGAAAACAGAGTTTAAGTCTGTCGGGTCTACCTATTCCCCCATGAAGCCTTCGTTTTAATAAGGTCTTACATCACACAGACCAAACAAGTATCTATACTTGTTGATATTCTGTATGAATGTCTCACATTCTGAAGTGATACCTTTATATATAATCTCTTGAGGAACCTTGTCATAAAAAGATAATGTACCTACTTTAACTTCTTCAATGAAGTCTATAGCATTTAGTGTATTACTTGCAGTACCTTTAATAACATTAGGTTGCATCTGCCCAAGTATTCCCATATAACCCTCTGCAAGCCCATCCTGATAATCTGATAGTATAACAAGAAACTCATCAAGATACACATGAATATTCTTCTTAGGTGCTGCCCAATGGAGGTTTTTACACTTAGTTTTCCACCCCTCAAGTTGATTGAGGAAACTTATGAAGAATTGACTTCCTGTAGGAGAATTATTCTCCCTTTCCTCTTCCATTGGTGTAAACAAGCTATCTTCAAACATACCTTTTCTTTTGTTTTGATGTTGCAAAGTTAAGTAAAATATTTGTAACTACCAAACATTTTCTTAACTATTTTCCAATTATTTTCTAGTACCCCCTAAGAGACTCGAACTCTTACACCACTACGGTCAAGGCTTCTAAGACCTTTATGTCTACCATTCCATCAAGAGGGTAAAAGCCTAGATTAGTATAATCTTCATTATACACCCTTTTACAACTAGGCAGGGGCAGGACTTCTGCTTAACTAATCTGTTACTTATAGCCTTAATGAACTCTGTGTTAAGGCACTCACATAGATTCTACGACATCTAAAAGGGAATAGTCTTACTTACAATGTAAAGCCCTAAGAGTTACGTTGCTACATTATTCTAGAATTTATAGCTTTGTTAGATACTTCTAATTTATTTATATCTTTCATGTTGTGGAAGTAAAAGGACTCGAACCTATTGTGTTTCTATGTGCCAGATTTACAGTCTGGTGCTCATCCACCATCTGAGCAGTACTTCCATAAATTATTTCCCAAGTTAGTAAAGGTAGTTACCTAGGAGGTAACATACCTGAGGGCAAGTAAGTTATATTTGAAAAAGCCTGACTTACCCTTCTTTTAAGAAATGAAATAACCTTTTTCATATCACTTAATTTAAGGGATTAATAATTAGTTTCCCTACTAGGAGTTGAACCTAGCTCTCATGATTAAAAGTCAAGAGCATCCACCATCAATGCTTTGGGGAAATGAAGCAGGGTCTTTTATAGAGGTCCTTCTGCTTTAGCTAGTTAGCTATTCTAGCTAATTCTCCCTGCATACCTCTTATTGTCACTACATCCTATATAGGAATTGTAAAAGGAAATAATATCCTATAGTAAGTGCTTGGCCAATAATGCCACCTATCATAGTGGCTAACCAATCAAGCCAATCCCATTTACCACCATAAGCCTTGTCCTTAAACTCCATGCCAGAAGCAACACCAAGTACACAAAGTATTGTAAATAAAAATCCTATAGGAATAGCATATAAAAGATGCTTTGTCCTATTACTCTCCTTCAACCATTTTGGGAGGATTTTGTTTAATAGTATTACTATCTTTTCTTTCATATTTCTCAGACCATGCTTTTGTTATGCCAGCGGATGTAAATACAGCAGCAACAGCACCTATATATGCAGCTAGACCATTTAAGTCTGTTGCTATAGTATGGTTATATATCACCTCTACTATAAGTAGTATTGCTGGTACTAATAGCAGTACCAAACCTATTACTGTAACTGCTACAAGGAAGAAGTTCTTTGAACTAACTCCTGTATTATTCTTTATAAGTTTATCTATGTAACACATGACTTAAGACTTGGAGGTGGGATTTGAACCCACGAATCATCAGATTTGCAGTCTGTGCCCTTAAACCACTCGGGTACTCCAAGGTAGTACTGGCAGAGGGACTTGAACCCCCATGTGACCAATTACCCTTTCTAGACTGTATAAGAGTCAGGGGATATGCCAGTATGTTGGGGTGTCTGATGGGAGTTGAACCCACACAATTTGTGGCCACAATCCAAAGCTCTACCATTAAGCTACAGACACAGTTCTGATGAGTAGACTCGAACTACTAACTACTGCCTTATGAGAGCAGCTTTCTACCATTGAAATACATCAGAATATGTAGGGATAATAGGACTTGAACCTATAACTCCTTCCGTATCAGAGAAGTGCTCTAACCATTGAACTATATCCCTATATTGCTGATGGGATAGGATTTGAACCCATATCAGCTGGTTTTGGAGACCAGTATTTTACCATTAAACTGCCCATCAATTTCTGCGGGGGTAGAGAGAATCGAACTCTCATCTCTTGATTAACAGTCAAGTGCATAGACCTTCCAGCTACACCCCCTAATTGTTGCTCCTATAGGACTTGAACCTATGACCTTTTCCTTGTAAGGGAACTATTCTTAACCACTGAACTAAGGAGCAATGAAGCAGTTTCTTTAACCTCTAACTGCTTAAAAAGAGGGTTCAAGCAAAAGCTCAACATTATGAAAACATGAAACATGTGTGGAGAATGAGGGACTTGAACCCTAAACTTGACTTTGCAAAAGTCATGTGTTAGCCAATTACACCACAAACCCCATTAGTAGGGAAAAGGAGACTCGAACTCCTGATTTCTTGCTCCCAAAGCAAGCTCCTTGACCACTAGGATATTTCCCTATAAGCGGAGAGCAATGTACTCGAAACATATACAATTACTTGTACACTTTGCTTAGCAGGCAAGCCCTATAACCTCATAGGTTTACTCTCCAATAGTGGAAGTGTGAGATGTCGATTCCCATACCTTTATGGTACCCATAGTTTTCAAGACTAGTCTAGAGGCCGCTCTAGTTACACTTCCAATTTGCCTACCCTACCGCTGTAGGAATAGGACTTTTAAGTTGGGTCGCAGACTATGAGGGAATTGAACCCTGACCTTCACATTGACAGTGTGATATGCAAACCATTACACTACATAGTCTATATAGTAGAGCCACTGGGAATTGAACCCAGATTTCTGCCTTGAAAGAGCAGTTACCTAACCTTTTAGTAGATGACTCCATTTAGTAGGGAAGTAAGGACTTGAACCTTATCCTTAGCCTTGAGAGGGCTATGGCCTAACCTATAGTCTACATCCCCATTTCTTAGTACCCCCTGAGGGAATTGAACCCCCATTAAAGGCTTAATTCTTTCTTACCATATCTATAGTAGTACCTGCTTCCATTTTTGTTCTTAGATTTGTAAGTATCTAATTGAGAATCACAATTAGGACATATAAGTCTAAAATTGTTTCTTTTATTATTGGAAGCATTCCCATCTATATGGTCAAGAATGAATATCAACTCCTTGTTATTCCACACATTGGGCATTCCGCATATAGCACACTTATTATTTTGCTCTGCTAATATATGCTTCTTAACAAATCTCATATTCATCCTTCCAGTGAACTTATCAGGATTAGTGCAAAATTCTTTATATAATTCTTCACTTCTGTAATTCCTTGCACATTCTGTAGAACAGAACAGTCCTTTTGAATTTTCTAAAGGGTGGAACTCCTTTCCACAATTCTTGCAAATAGCTGATATTTTCTTTCTCTTATTCATAGAAGGCATACTCAGACTCGAACTGAGATAATAAGATTAGAAATCTTATGTTCTTTCCCTTGAACTATATGCCCATTTATTGTTGTTCTCATAGGACTCGAACCTATAAACTCAGCTCCAAAAACTGATGTGTTACCATTACACCAGAGAACAATAAAAAGAGTACCATCTTAAAACAACTGGTTAAGATGATACTCAAACAAAGATGAATATTCACCTAAAACCACCTCTCAATTGCAGTGCAAAGGTAAGCATAATTTTTGAAACTACCAAATATTTTCTAAAATATTTTCAAGCAAAACACTGCATTTGTCTATAAGAGTAAAAGAAATTTGCTAGGTTTTAGGTTCTCTAAAGTAAATACTAACTCTTCTCTGCTAATTTATTAGCCCAGAGTTCAGTATAAAACTTATAGTAATTCCAACTGAATCCCATCATACCACAAATGCTATACACTATAAGATGTAACAAAGATGGGATGCCTATAACTACTAAATATAAAGGACCTAGAATCCTAGATTGTTTACTATGTCCATGACTATGCTTAACAGCTGTATCTGTGGACATAGTATTCACAAAGATATAGCTACCTAAAGACATAGTTGGTAGCACATAATTATATATTATAGTATTACCTCCTACTATACCTTCTCTATATGCTGCCTCACATAATATACCTTCTATACAAATAGCAAGTAGATTCTGTGGAAACTGCCATAACCACATCAATGAATCCTTAATATAACTACTAATCTTCTTCATTATTAAATATAATTTATCCCTAGAGCTGGGTTTAACAGCCTTCAAGACAGCTATTTTAGCTTTCCTATCAATTACTTACTTCAGTAGACCCGGGCTTTTAATCCTCTAAAGTCTGATTCCCTGTGCCTTTTCTCAGTGTGATGTGCTCAGACAATCTACCTTATAAAGTAATCATTTGTGTAGTATTGGGGACACCTCTCTATTATTTATAGATACTACCCAACTTCTGCCCCACTACTTTTTATCCTCATGGGGGATAACCTAATCACACTTAGGTTCTACGAGGTGCAAAGATAAGTAAAAGAAATGATATGACCAAATGTATAAATAGAAAATTTATTGACTATAGAGATATTTTTTTTTTCTGATTTTTTTTTTGAAAAATTTTTGGTATTTGTAGGAGTGGTACTTACACCAACCCCACCCTCCCCATCTCTCAGCGCATGGGGCAATATCCCCCATGAGGCAAAAATTAATATTATTAACAATCTAACATTAAGTATTATGGCAAACTTACATTTTATCGATTTGCAGACAGTTGAACAATTCAAGGCTGACAATCACGTAACACAAATTAGTGTTAAAAAGAATCCCAACACAAACAAACTATTCTTCACTTACGGAGGAAAGACTGGCTCAGTTGCAATCAAAGGTGTTCCACATAAACCTATGATTTCACTTGTGCATCCTACATCAGATGAAGAGCCAACTGAAGAAGAAAAGAAGTATATTGGCAAATCTATCAAAGTAGGTGACAAGGTGGAAGCACACCCAAAGGCAAATGGCTATTTCTATTTGCTGCATGAAGAAGGTGATGGTGGTGCACCCACATTGGCTACATTCTAAAGAAATGAGGGACTTATGTCCCTCTTTCTTTTTTCTTTATGCAAATGTTTATTGTCTAATAGTAGTATGGAGGTAAAACTCCATACTACTTCTAAATAAAAAAGAATCATGGAAAAAGTAACATATGGACAATCTGTAGAAAAAGGAGATATTGTTGAAATAAATATTCCTAATGAGAATCCTATTAAAGCTGTAGTATTAGATATTATACAAAGTTACTTTGGGGAGAATTATTCTGAATATACACATATCATGTATACCCAGGATAATAGATTAATCAGAGCACAGCAATGTTATTCACAGGATGTAATAGAAGAATATTCAGAAGAAGGTGAGATTATTGGAGGATATGAATGTGAAAGATGGTCTCCTATTCAATATGATGGCACTATTATAGGCCATTGTGAAATACCCCAATATGCCAAACTCTTAGTATAAGAATAGCATCTTGCTTATAAGAATCATAAAAACATAGCTATTTGTACTGATAGCCAAAAGAGTACAACTATTGTAACAACAATATTTTACTCAATAATTCTTGTATCAATAGATGTTAAAATAAACATATTCCCTATGAACAAATTCAAACTCATATTAAAAGGAGTGTTGTTATGGACAACAGCCTTTGCAGTTACACTATTTATATCAGGGATAGATGGAATACCATTCTCTTATATAATAGTATCTCTTATAGTTATCCCAATACTCTGCTATACCTGTTATAAGGTAATATCAGAAGATGAGTTGGAAACACTAACACTTTGCAAATACTTCGGTATAAGCATTAAAGAAAAATAGTATGACAACTGATAGACAAAAAGCTAGTGTTCACTTTTGTGAACAATGGCTTAACATTACTTTTAATGGTGATATTGAAGATAGATACCAAGTCTCAATATTCTTAGGTGAATACCTACAAGAAGCTAAAGACTTACATAATGAGTTAAGATGTGAATATGAAGCATACCTTTGGGATTTAGAAGATTAAAATCATGAGAAAAAGATTCAACACTGAAAGAATTTGTAGTTCGGAGAACTATGAGTTCTCACAGAGATACCATAAAAGAATATTAACCACTAATCACAATAATAAAGAAGTAATTACTCTGTCATCTAAAGTAAAAATAACCAAGACATATTATACATATGTATTTGGCAAAAAAGTACAAATAAAGAAAACAGAGTTATCTCATTATGAAGGGTTTAATATTTATACTGAATAGTAATAAAATAACTAACAATCAGTATTTATACTGAATATAGCTCCTATAGTTCAATGGATAGAATAACTCTCTCCTAAAGAGTAGATACAGGTTCAATTCCTGTTGGGGGTACAATTTAGAACCCAAGATTGTTCTTCTCGTTACCTTACAAGGTAATGTGTTAGAATTTTAATCGGTGACTTATTGTCACTACAGCATGATGGTCTGTGAAGATAGTCATGCTTAATGTCTCCATAGTTCAAGGGATAGAACAATAGATTAGAAGTAATAATGGCCTCTTAGCTTAATGGATGAAGCAACTGCCTTCTAAGCAGTTGAGTCCCAGTTCAAGTCTGGGAGAGGTCACTATTAACTATTAGAGTGAACTAATCTATGACAGTTTGCACATAGCAACTGGCATTTTGATAATTCTTCTAATATCCTACTATCAGAGAACAGTCTAAGTTTAGACCAGCTATATTCCTTTGTATTAGGGTCAGTATGGTGAAAGTCAAAGATAGAATAGTTAGACTCAGTAAGTTTAATGTGACAATGTTCACATTCTCCTCCAAGTAGTCTAACATATTTCTTCTTTCTTTCAATCCATCTGTCTATACACAGTCGATTAAAGCAGTCTTTACAAAGACTCATAACTTCATGTTTATGACCTTTCTGTGAATAAAACTCACTAATAGATTTCTCTGATTTACATTTAGAACAAATTTTGGTTTCCATATCAATAATTATTTATAGTACAAAGATAGGAAAAATATCTCTATCTAACAATACTATAATTAAATATTTTTATCTAACCAAATAAACTTCTAAACTATATATCTGAGTTCGAGTCTCAGTGGAGATACTGCTAGTCCACTGTTTTTCTTTCATAATGACTATAAATGGTATAGAAAAGGATGCTAATAGGTAAGCTATTACCACTTAGTAAATGCAACAGCTTCAATGTGGGGATATAAAGAAGAAGCTACGTGACTTAAATACAAAATTCAATAGGAAAGCTGTATGACTTTGTTAGGACATTCTTTCAACATGAAATGAATCCATTTTTATTAAGGGCCTATAGCTCAAGTGGTCAGAGCAACACACTCATAATGTGAAGGTTTAGGGTTCAAATCCCTATTGGCCCACACTGGTTTACAATATCTAATAAGTTTCCCGAAGCACATTAGAACAACTCTACGGAGCTAATGTGAGTCTTCAAAATTAACTTGGTGAAATGATATATCCTAGAGGCTTCTCACTGATGCTAAAGTGATTTTAAACTATGTAATAAGATTAAAAAGAAAGATAAGAGTATGACAACAAAGAAAAGATGGACTAAGGAAGAAGATAGACTTCTAGTCCAAGCTATTACAGCTAATCCTACAAACATTAAAGAAGCTTTAATGCAAGTAAGTAAGACTCTTGATAGGACATTTTATGCTTGTCATTTCAGATGGTATCGTGTACTATCTATTACACAAAATTCAACAAAGGCTAGCACTTTATTTATGACAGTAGGAAGTAAAACTGTATATAAAAATAGAAAGAATAGCAGCAGTAATTCTACAATAAAACCAATTAAAAGTAATTTGTGGAATACAATAAAGAAATTCTTAAAAATAAAATGAAACCATCTATTAAATATTAAAGACAATATGAAATTCGTTATTACAGATGCTAGTCAATATGCTTCTGGGAAGAAAGGACTTTCTCCTGAATATATTGATAAATTAAAAGATAAATATACATTAGAAACAATTAGAGCAAAAACTGTTTTTAATGATATAGAAGAATTAACTTTAGTAACCATTAATGATATATATTCATTAGCAAGATTAAAAGATTTAGTAGGGCCATTTATTATAGGCTTAAGTTTATATCTACCAGAAGAAATTGAAAACAAAATAGATTCAACTATAGTTATTTATGATAGTTATATAGAATAAACAATATGGAAACAAAAGAACTCAAAATACAAGCACCTGATGGTTATGAAATTGATAAAGAAAACTCAACATTTGAGTGTATCAAGTTCAAACTTATAAGAAATGATATTACATATAAAGATATATGTAAGAAATTATTTAGTGATATTGAAAAGATTTATTATTATACAGATTCATGTGGAGATATTCAATTCTGTCAAACAACAAATGTAGAAGATGCTAATAATGCTACAACTGTAAAACAACTTAAAAGAATATTAGCATTAAATCAGCTTCTCAATATTGCTGAATATTATAATAGATTACATATTATGATTGATAAACCGTATGTAATTTTATATGATAAAAGAACACAAAGTTATACAGTTAATTCAGTTTCTCCATGTTATGGATTTGGTGTAGAAGTTGCTTTTAATAGAGCAGAAGATGCTAAAGCAGTAAGAGATAATCCTAACTTTAGAGAAATCCTTGATACTATTTATAAACAATAAAAATAATAAAATTATGAACATAGCAGAAATATTAAAGTATTGTCCTAAAGGCACTAAATTATATAGTACTATATTCGGAGAAGTTATACTTAACAAAATTAATATACATGAGAAATATCCTATAGTAGTATATAGACTTAATCATATAAAAACATCATTCACTAGAGAAGGTTATTATATGGAAGATTTCCCTGGTTCAGAATGTGTATTGTTTCCATCTAAAGAACAAAGAGATTGGAATAAATTTAGAATACCATTTAAAGCAGGAGATATTGTAATGACAGTAGATGGAAAGACTCCATTTATTTTTAAAGAATATATTGAAAATAGATTTGCTCACTGTTATTGTGGTATTGATGTAAATGGTACATTTAAAATAGAAGCTCCTGTAGATGTTTATTGGACTAGTGACTTTATAATTCCAGCCTCGGAAGAAGCTAAGAAAGAGCTGTTTAATAAAATGAGAGGAGCAGGATATGAATGGAATGCCGATACTTTAGAATTAGAGAAAATACTTAAGTTTAATGAAGGTGATATAATTATCAATAAGGAAGGAATTATATTCCTAATTTCAAAGATTTTTGATAATGGTAATACATTAGAAATAGCTGCTGTTTTAAATAAAGAGGAACTTACTACTAATCCAAATGTATGGCAAAGTCCTTATGGTAAATCAATAGCTTCTGAAGAAGATAGAAATAGATTGTTTTCAGCTTTAGCAAAAAAGGGCTATATATATGACAAAGAACAATTTATAAAACAAGAATTTAAATCATTTGATAAAGTATTAGTTAAGGATATGCCAAATCAGAATTGGTCAATAGATTTATTTTCTCATTATGATGAAAAGAATAAAGATTATCCTTATGTTTGTTTAACTAGTCGTTATCATTATTGTATTCATTATGAAGGTAATGAATATCTTGTAGGTAAAACAGCTAATATTAAGAAAATATAAATATGAACAGACAAGAAGCAAAAGAACTATTACCTATCATACAAGCATTTGCAGAAGGTAAAACAATACAATTTCGTTGTAGTGGTGAAGGTGAAACTTCATATTGGGAAGATATTGGACCTAATGAATCTATTGGTTTTAGTGATGATACTTCAAAATACCGAGTCAAGCCAGAATCAAAGTGTCGCCCATTTATAGATAATAAAGAGTGTTGGAATGAAATGCTTAAACATCAACCATTTGGGTGGGTTAGAACTATGAATGCAGAAAATGATTATTATATTATTGATGGGGTATTTCATTCAGAGAATTTAGATTGTTCTGTTGTAACTATGGCAGGTGAAAGTTATGATTACAAGGAAATGCTAGACATCTATTTATTTGCTGATGGTACACCATTTGGTATAAAAATATAATTAATACAATAACAAAAAAAAACAAAATGGAAAAGAAAAATGAAGATGTCCTTGATAGAAAACTCAGGGATTGCGACTTTGAGAATGTTGCAGAAGCCATCAAAGGTGGCAAAGAGTCTAAGTCATTGAAATATGCTGAACTTGTAGAGAACTTGGTGTCTCAACTTAAAGGAAAGGATATTCATGCTGCTGTTGAAATAATTTCAACAATTGGAGTCTTATTAGATGTCAAGGAATTGGCAGCTATGATGAAGTGTTTCGAGGAAATCTTACTTGAAAAAGTAAGAATAGAATTACTTAAGAGTGCTAAAAAAGGAGAGATTATTATACCAGATGCAATGTCCTTTGCTCTTATGCTCAAAGCACTCATGGAGAAAGATTAACTCTTTTATATACAATGAATGAAATCAAAGTAAGTGTAAGCATTGTACTTCGAGGAAGTATTCTACTTACCCAAGAGGAGGCTGAAACTCTTGAGAAAGAACAGCCAAAGAGTGGTTTTGAGAAGCATACTCAAGTAGTAGAAAACCCAAATGGGAAAAACAAGCAGGTTATACACTATCAGACTAGAAAGTGTAGAACTGCCTGCCAATCTGTAAAGATATGCAAGGAAGCATATTTTCACATGATTGACAAGTCTGCTTGCCCTGAATGGGAAAAGATGAACAAGTGGACTTCCAAGAGCAATAAGGAGAGACTTGAATCTCACTTGCAGAAACTTACTGAGCATCTTGGGGGAATTTCATTTACCTATAAGGTGTTTGAAGACTAAGAAACCACAGAGGAGGATGAAGCATAGCCTTTGTCCTCCTTTCTTTTTGCAACCTATTTAATTAGTAACTAAAATGCTTAGATATGTGTGGTATAATAGTATTAGGAATAATTATATTCTTCCTAATTATAAAGATACTACTTAGGTATAAACCAAGGTTTGACTTAGTAATATCTGGTAACGGATTTATATTATTATTGTGGTATAATAAATATGATGATAACAATATAAAGAAAAGAGTTTACATAAAACTATTTTGACTATGCTGGAATTTGAATTAAAGAGAAGCAAGAAAGGTAAGAGGTCAAGATGGTCTAAGAAATATCCAAGGAAGAGAATATCCCATAGAGGGGATGAGAAATATGCTCATTGGTTTCCTTATAATTGGACAGATGATAAATATACCTATCTTTGTGGTGATATTGAAAAGTTTCTTATGGCAAATCTGTTCAGACCTGTAGATAAGGTATTCTCTGAGTTCCTGCAAAGATGCAGAAAAGGGACTGAGATATATAATCTTAGGGAGAAGTTCTACAATATGTTCAAGAACAAAGAGGATATAAAATATGGAGGTGGATTTTATCTAAGTAATGGTATAATCAACTTCAAGAAAGGAAAACCTCGTCATTTGTTACAGAATAGGAGACTAAAGTCTCACTGACTAAAAATCAACATAAGTTTAATAAAAAAAAAAGAAAAAGCATGAAGACAATCTTAGTAGTTTATACTAATACTGCTCTAACAGCGAAGCAGATTAGTGACAAAAAGATACAGAAGTATGTCTTTAGGACTGAAGAGGACTTCAAAGAGGGAGACTTGATTGAGTCAAAGGCATATTCAAGCAAGATGCAGGTAGTTGATGTCATTGACAATGACTACAAATATTATAACTCTTCCACTGGTGAGCTGAGGAATGACATCAACTCAACTAGATGCTATCCTATCAAGAAGATAGTACTTAGGGAGGACGATGAACTCACTGTGTATGCTACAAAATGTAATGCGGAATGAAGTTATTAGTAATTGCAAAGTTTGCAATTTGGCTTGTTGCATTTATACTATTGACGGACTTTGGCTTTAGTATGATTTCAGCACCAAGTTCTGTGGAGAATGTGATTGGATTCTTCATGATAATTGCAACAATCTATTTATCAATCAAATTAAAGTGTCTAACCAATATTAACAAAACAAGAAAACATGAAGAGTAAAATTATCTTTGGGATTTTGTCCCTGTTTATAGCATTTTCTTTGACTTCCTGCATGGAGAAAGTAGATGCTGGATGTGAAGGTATCAAGGTGAATCTGTATGGTGATAGCAAGGGAGTAGATGATGCTTCCTTGGTAACTGGTGTTGTATGGTATAATCCTTTGACTGCTAGGGTATATGAGTATCCTACTTATGTACAGACTATTGACTATAAGCCCTTCACTGTAAATGCAAAGGATGGTTCTGAGTTTACCGTAGACCCTACTATATCATTGAAAATTGTAGATGGAAAATCTCCTCTTGTCTTTAAGAAGTATAGAAAAGAGCTGCATGAGGTAATTGAGGGGACTTTATATAACTATGTAAAGGATGCTTTCAGAATCCAGCTTAATAAGTTCACTACTGATGATATTGTAAGTAAGAGAGATAGTATTGAGAATGCCATTGAAAAGTATTTGTCCCAAGCACTTGCAAAGGAGAACTTTCAGTTGGAGCAGCTTACCTCTGGTCTCAAATATCCTCAGACTATTGTAGAGTCTGTAAATGCCAAGAACAGGGCAATTCAGCAAGCAATGCAAGTAGAGAATGAGGTTAAAGTAGCAGAAGCTCAAGCTAAGAAGCTCATTGTAGCTGCTGAAGCTGAAAGAAAGGCCAATGAATTGAGACAGCAAGCTCTTACTCCTGCAATTCTTGAAAAGATGTGGATTGAGAAATGGGATGGAAAGCTTCCTGTTTATGGCCAGGTTCCTACAATTTTTAAGGACATAAGTAAATAATATGGATTACTAAAAGTATATGGAACAGAAAGCATTTAACATAATTATCTCTATTGCAGTGCTGGCAATGGGATTTATCTTATGCTTGGATTGCAGGAAGGAGAAAGAGGAAAAGCCTCCTGAAGTGAGAGTAGACTCTTTTGAGTATAGGCAAGACTTTCATAGTAAATCTCCAGAAGATGGATTGATGGAAGCATTAATATACTATGAGGTGCAACATCCTCAAATAGTATATGCACAAGCTCTTATTGAGACTGGTAACTTCAAGTCCAATTTATGTCTGAATAATAATAATCTGTTTGGACTTTATAATAGTAGCAGGGGCAGGTATCATAGATTTGACCATTGGACAGAGTCTGTGATAGCCTATAAGGTTTTCATCCAACGCAGATATAAACCCCCAGAAAACTACTATAAGTTCCTGCAAAGAATAGGATATGCAGGAGACCCTAACTACATTAGTAAACTAAAGAAAGTTGTAAACAAGAATGACACGAGAAGAAGTGAATAACTTGGCTTTATCTAAAATAGATAAAACTAAGTATCTGATACTGGAGCTTATCACTGGGTATGGTAAGACCAAAGTAGCAATAGACCTCATTAATCACATATGTGATAGGGTATTCAGGAATGATGAAAGTCCTACTACTATACTTATTCTTGTAGCTAAGACTGTGCATAAGCAGACTTGGAAAGATGAGATTAAGAAGTGGGGAGGTATAAACTCAGACTGTATTACCATTGAATGCTATGAGTCTTTTAAGAACTATGAGAACTCATATTTTGATATTGTAGTAGCTGATGAGATGCAACATCTCTCAGAGGCAAGACTGAAAGTATTGGAATCTATTCATATCAATGAAGCTTTTATTGGTTTATCTGCCACTATCAAGAGAGACATGAGGGACTACTTCATTCATAATCATAAGGCTGAGGTTATTAAGTGTGACCTCAAAGAAGCTGTTGAGGATGAGGTATTGCCTGAACCAATGGTATATCTATTGCCCTTGACTTTAGACACTACTAGTTATACTTACAAGGTTAAGAAATTTGGTCGTGATATAATCACTACCCAGAAAGGCTATTATGATAGTGTCTCTTCACTTATAGAGTGGTACAAGAATAAGTACTTTAATTCAAGAAATAAGAGGATAAAGAACTTATGGCTTTCAATGGCAGGTAAAAGGCTAAAGTGGTGTGCTGAACAGAAGGAAGCTCTTGTACTATCTCTTCTTGACAAGTTCAGGAATTACAAGACTTTGACTTTCTGTAGTGGTATTGAGCAGTCAGAGAGGTTAGGTAAATACAATATTACCTCGAAGAACAAGGCTTCTGTAAAGAACCTTGAAATGTTTAATTCTAATAAGATTAAGCATATAACTGCTTGTAACATTCTCAATGAGGGTGTAAATCTGACTAATTGTAGGATAGGCATATTCTGCAACCTGAATAGTTCAGAGATTGTAGTAAAGCAAAGAGTGGGTAGAATACTTAGACATAAATCTCCTATTATCATCATACCTTATTTCAAGGATACAAGGGAAGAAGAACTTGTGCAGAAGATGATAGAGGAGTACTCTGAGGATTCTATCATTAGTGTTAATAGTATTAATGACATTAAGCTATGACAATATGTTTAAGTAAGGAAGGATGCCAGAAGAACAACATTAGTCTTGCTGAGGCTCTTTTAATGCTTGCCATCCATAATAATGCTGACCTTGATGTGGCCCAAAAGGAACTAATCAAGAAAGGCTATATAACTGCTAACAGGGATGACCTGTTTCAGCAGGTTGGATGGAGACTCACTAATAAAGGTACTGAGGCAATAGATTCTGTAATTGTAGACTCTGATAAGAAACAAGAACCTAATGATAGGTTGGTTCAGCTGGCTACAAGACTCAAGGAGATATTTCCTAAGGGCAAGAAAGATGGTACTAACTATTATTGGGCAGATGGAGTAGCTTTGATTGTGCGAAGATTAAAACTATTCTTTAAGAAGTATGGAAATACTTATACTGATGAGCAAATCATACAGGCAACCAGTAAGTATGTGAAGAGTTTCAATGGGAACTATACATATATGAGGTTATTAAAGTATTTCATATTCAAAGAGAAAATTGGTGCTGCTGGTGAGGTTGAAGGAGACTCAGAATTGATTAGTTATATTGAGAATGCTGGTCAGGAAGAAACCCTTAGAAATGACTGGGCTACAACATTAAGATAGTATGAAGGAAAATATAAGTTTAAGAGAAAGGGTTGTTGCTAATCTTGAAGAAAGAAGACAACGAATCCTAGATGGGCAGCTTAATTGCATCCCATCTCCTTTCAAGAGATTCAGTGAAGATTTCATTGGTATTGAGCAAAGTTGCTATTATACCATAACTTCTTTCACTAAGGGAGGTAAATCTCAATTCACTTCCTACACTTTCATCTACAAGCCTCTTATGTTCTGCTATTTTACTAAGGCAGATATTGACATCAAGATATTGTATTTTCCTTTGGAGGAGACTCCTGAGAGGATTATGCAAAGATTTATATCTTGGTTACTATTTGACTTCAGTAAGGGCAAGATAAGAGTTAGCCCAAGAGAGTTAAGGAGTACTGTCTCTCCAGTATCTGAGGAAGTCTTGAATATAATCAACAGCGAGGAAATCCAAGACATACTTAAGTATTTTGAGGAGCATGTAATCTTCCCTGAAGAAGCTGCAAATCCTACAGGAATATATAAGTACTGTAAGAATTATGCAGAGGAGCATGGCACAGTATATACTAAGACTGGTCAATATAAGGATGAGTTTGGCATAGTACAGAGCAGACAAGTGTTTGACAGGTATGAGCAAGATAATCCTAATGAATACAGACTGATTATCATAGATACTATCAACCTTATAGATACTGAAAGAGGAATGACTATCAAGCAATCTATGGATAAGCTAAGTGAGTATTGTGCCAAATATCTCAGAAACAGGTATAACTATTCTCCTGTCATTATTCAACAACAAGCATTTGACCAAGAGGGCAATGAGGCTTTCAAGATTGGTAGGGTAAGGCCTTCTGTTGCTGGATTAGGAGATAGTAAGTACACTTCAAGAGATAGTAATGTGGTTCTTGGATTGTTTTCACCATTTAGATTTGCATTGAAAGAGTATGAGGGATATGATATATCCAAGTTTAAGGATAATATTAGATTCCTTGAAATGATTGTGAATAGAGATGGTGAGATGGGAGGACTATGCCCATTATTCTTTGATGGTGCAGTATGCCAATTTGAAGAACTTCCAAGGCCAGACAACAGTGGTGAAATATCTAAAGTATATGACTATCTAAAACACATAAGAGGTGTAGCAGCTAAGTCATTTTGTAGTTATGGAATGAAGAAAAGGAAAAAGAGCTTGCATAATACTGGATTATTTAGTAAATTCGCAGCCCTTTTCAAGTAAAAGTAACATTATAAAACAAAAACAATGGCAAAAATTCTAGTTTTAGCAAAATCAGGCTTCGGAAAAACTACCTCCTATTGTGGTAGGGAAAAGTTGGGAATTAAGGGCCTTGACCCAAAGGAAACCTATATCATTCAGTGCATTGGTAGAGGTGTTCCCAATCCCAATTTCAAATTGATTGAGGGTAGCATTGGAGTGGATAATGTAGGAAAGCCTACTCAGAAGCTCACAAATGCAAATGCCCTTGCTACAGGTAATAGAGTTCAAGTAGATGGGCTTACAGGGCTTGATAGATTTGCAGCAGTAGCTGAAATTCTGAACATCTTGAAGAAAGCTCCCTACAAGAATATCATCATTGATGATTTCAATTACCTTGCCCAAGACTTTTATATGGCAAATGCCATGAAAGGTGGATGGGATACCCCTAAGCAGATTGGCTATGGAATGGGCTTAGTATTTGATGCTTTCAAGGGATTTCCTGAGGATAAGAATATTATCTGCTGTGCCCATTATGAGGAGTATAAGGATAAGAATGGAGACTCCATTTCCTATAAGTTCAAGACCACTGGAAAGATGGTTGATGACTATATCACTCCTGAGGGTAAGTTTGATATTATCCTCTTTGGGAAGGTAGGATATGACCCTGAAAACAAGAAGCCTATCAAGCATTTTGTGAAAGAATTTGATGGTGAATATCCTGCTAAAGATAGTCTTGGTGCATTGGATGACCTTCCTGATGAGATTCCTAATGACTTATCTATAGTAGTAGACAAGTTAAGGGAAATCTATGGATAGGAATGAAACTATAGAATTATCAAGGTTGGTTGCCTTTGATGAAGTGCCTATACCTAAGGCACTTAAAGCAATCACAGACTATTGTCTTGAAAAGGGTAAATCAGATATTGGCATCTCAGTACTGAAAGAGTACTTGGCAAGAGATGTTGTTATGCTAGGGTCCTGCCTAAATCAAGCCTTAGAATACTTTGAAAGAAAGTTTGTGATATGCAAGCTATGGAGTGCTCCCATAAATAATGCGGGGCAAAGAAAGTTATTACAAATCTTTTAATATAAGAAAATATGGTTGAAGAATGGAAGAATATAAAAGGATACGAAGGAATATACAAAATATCTAATTTAGGTAAGATTGTGAGAATTAAAGGCTCTCAAGGGCACCTAATGAAGATATGGAACAATGGTAGATATATGGAAGTTAGACTTAGTAAGGGTGGTAAATCTACTCATTTTACTTTGCATAGGCTCCTTGCTGTGCATTTTATTCCTAATCCTAATAATCTTCCATTTGTAAATCATATAGACGAGAATAAATTAAACAATAGTATAAACAATCTTGAATGGTGTACTCAAGCTTATAATACTAACTATGGTGAAGGAATAAAGAGGAGAGTACAAAGCAGATTACTTAGTGGTGAAGGTAGACACCCTATAATAGTTTTAGACGAACTGTCAGGTATAGAAACTACTTATCTAACAATTAGGGACTGCATAAAATCTCTTCACATAACTGCAAGAACCATATACAAGTATATAGGCACAGGTATATCATACAAGAATAAAAAGTTCAATTATTATGAGTAAGACATTGACAGTAAGACAGTTTGCAGGTGTAAAAAGAATTGCACAGAATGTTAATCCTTTGGTAGTAAAGAAGAATAAGATTGCTGCCAAGATTGATGAACTCAATGCAGAGTATGATGCTCTGACTGAGGAGATTGAGGGACATGAAATGGGTGTCAAGGCCCTGACTAAAGGCTTCACTAGTGAGGACTTAGTTGTCAAGAGGGTAGAAGATACTGGTAAGACTGATAAGGATGGTAAGCCTATCAAGGTAACTAAGTATGAGCCTAAAGAAGGTGTTGTGGTATTCAATGAGGAAGCTAATGTGTATGAGATTCACGCAGAAGAGCCTGAACCTGAACCTGAAGCTGTTGCTCCTGATACAATAGATGATACTGAGAAGGCTCCTGAAGCTGTAGTAGAAGTCAAGGTAAATGCAGAGTCTTCTTTCCCTGACAATCTTCCTTACTAAAAAACAAGAGAAAATTTACAAGAAGTAGAATTAAACAAGTTAAATAAAATGAAGAAGAATATTGGTTTTAATTTCATGGCCTTTAGTAAAGGAGCAGTGTCTACTGAAGGCAATACAGTGAAGAGATATGTAGGTGTAGCACCTGTATTTGTACTTGGTGTAAATCCTAATAAGGAGGAACTTGAAAAGCTGTATAATACCCAGCTTGAGAATACCCCTGAATATCTCAGTGAAGTTGAAGTAGGTGAGGACAAGCACAAAGTTCCTAATGTGAGAATTGACTTCATTGTCAAGACTGATGCTGAGAAGTGTGGCGGTATTGAGTTTACTACCAAGGTAGCTTTCTTCATTAGGAAAGAACCTAGAATCAACAGAGATGGTAGTAAGGTACAGGTAATTGACAAGTATGGTAGGACTGCTTGGGTAACTAAAGAGCAGTACAAGAACAAGGAGATTCCTGTATATTCTAGTGGTCCTGCAAACATTGACAAGGACTATAGAGCTTGTTTCCATGGAGAGGAAGAGCTTACCAACTTCATTAGGGCATATCTTAACATTCCCAATGTGATGAAGTATGTCAATGAGAAGTGGATTATGGTTGATAATCCTGATGATTGTGAAGCAAGACTTGAGCATGTTGAGGATTACTTCAAAGGTGACTTCAGTGAACTTAGGGAAATTATTGCTCTTCAGCCTACCAATAAGGTTAAAGTGCTATTTGGTGTGAGAACCACTGATGACAATAAGCAGTATCAAGCTGTCTATACTCAGATGTTCTTGAAGAATAATATCACTGACTATAGCAGACTTGACAAGGACTTGCAGGATAGAAAAGCTGCTGGTGCTTATTCTACCACTGAGTTCATTGTAGGAGACTTGAAGGAGTATAATGTTGAAGCTACTGACCTCAACAACTCTGGCTCAAGTGATATGCCTTTCCCTAAGGCAGAAGAGTCATCTCCTTGGGACTTTGGAAAATAAGTAGTAAACTCTCTCAAAAAAAAAGTATGTCTGTCAGTAAAGGTGAATCTTCCGTTACTTTAAGTGACATTCTAGAGAAGACAACAGAAGCAAATATTCTGTCATTCTATCTAGGAGTCACTGAAATTCCTTGTATTATACATAGTCCTCTTAGGAAAGATAACAGGCCATCATTTGGCCTGTACTCCTCTAATGGAAAAAGGATATATTTTGTAGACTTTGCAACCAAGGATAGAGGAGGTGTATTTGACCTCCTTTGTCAGATGTGGGGATGCAACTACAGAGAAGTCCTAACAAGGATAAGCAAGGATATGCCAAAGCTCTGCTCCATAGGAACACCTGATGTCCATAAACATATTCCATGTGCTGTAAGAAGTACCATTGAATGCAAAAAGAGTACTGACTTACAATGCAAAGTCAGAGATTGGACATCTTATGATATTGAATATTGGAAATCCTATGGAATAAGTCTTGATTGGCTGAAGTATGCAGAAGTTTATCCCATATCACATAAAATCATCATTAAAGATGGTCATAGATATGTGTTTGGGGCTGACAAATATGCTTATGCCTATGTTGAACATAAAGAGGGGAAGGTTACTCTAAAGATATATCAGCCTTTTAATAAGAATGGATATAAGTGGAGTAACAAGCATGACAACTCTGTGATAAGCCTGTGGACTAAAGTACCTGAATATGGGGAGCAGATTTGCATTTGTTCTTCATTGAAAGATGCTTTATGCCTATGGGCTAATACAGGGATACCATCTCTTGCTATCCAAGGTGAGGGATATAGGATAAGTGATACTGCAATTAGTGAACTGAAAAGAAGATACAAACAAATCTTCATTTGCTTGGATAATGATGAGCCAGGATTAAAAGATGCTCAGAAGTTAGCTGAGGAGACAGGGTTTACTAATGTAGTATTGCCACCCTTTGATGGAGGAAAAGATATTTCTGACCTTTTTAAGGCTAAAGGAAAAGAAGAGTTCCTCAAAATTATTAAGCCTTTATTTAAAATCAAAGTAATAGATGATGATTGGGATGATTTACCCTTCAAAGTCTATTAAAAAGAAAAACCAAGTAAAAATTAAAACATTATGGAAACTCGTAAAATCACTATCGTTTCAACTAAGAGTCAATCTAAGAAAGTTATCATGTCTTCTGCTACTACTCTTGCAGAACTGAAGTCTGACCTGAGACAGAATGGCATTGATTATGAAGGTATGTCCTTCTTTGAAGGTACTTCTAAGGTAGAGCTGAAGAATGATGCTTCTGTTCTTCCTCATGATGTACCTTGGAAAGGCACTGTTACCAATGAATTGGTATTCATGCTCACCAATACTAACAAGAAAATTAGGTCTGGTGCAATGAGCAGAATGGAGGCATATGCTGAAATCAAGAGAATGGGTCTTCAAGATGCTTGCCTTAAGAAGTTTGGGAAGAACTTCACTATGTGTAAGACTGCTGACCTTATTGCATTGGTACAGAGTAATAGTGCTGCAAAGCCTGCTCCTAAAGCTGAGGCTAAGAAGGAGGAAACACCTGTAAACACTCCTGTAGCTCCTACAAGTAATGATGGTGAGTGTGTTGATACTGTAGCAAGAGCTGCTATCAGTAAGTTGGTGGAAATTCTTGAGGACAATGGCACAATTGAGGATTATGAGAAAGAGGAAGTGATTGGTATTCTTGGGGGTAAGGTTGCAGTAAGTGGTGCACCTTCTAGAGAGTGTGAGCCTGAGTTAGCTCCCTCTTACTCTGATGATGAGATTGATGATATGTTTAATGGCATGGACATCTAAGGGCAAAAAAAAATATGTAATGGTAGGCAGGAGATATAATATCTCCTCCTACTTTTTTTTTACATGAGTATGAGTGAAGAAAATATTAAGCGATTTAATGAAAGTGTACATACACTCTATAATGCTATAATGGATAAACCTCTTCAAGTGCTTGACATATTCAATGACTTCTTTGGAGCAGACAAAGTTGATATGCAGGGTGTTTGGAATGAAGATAGACTAAGGTCTTGGCTTGAAGTAGAGCCTATTACTTCATATCTCTATAGGGGTAATTCAAATGTAACATCTAGTGAATGGGATACATATCATACTAAGAGTATAATAGATTTGTCTCAAAGTGAATTTGAATGGGCACTTTCATCATTATCTTGTAGAGATACAATAGAAGATATTGTTAGTAGCAAGTTCAACAATATGTTTATCCTTGTGCATTTTCCGTATGTAAGGATTACTAATGAGCATGATAGATATGTAGATATTAACCATCTGTGGGCTAAGATTAAAATAACATCTGAGGGCACTATGAATGGTAATTTTACTCTCAATAGGTCTGAATACCAAGCTATTCACTTTATTAGTAACTATATGCACAGTCATGTAAGTAGCATTCCTAAAGATGACCTTACTAGGTTTATGAGTCCCTGCACTGGAGATGGGCCTATCAATAGTACTATATCATCTTTATATAGAGAATTTGATAGTGACCTTTGGCAGTTATTCTGTCTTGAACTCAGTAAGTATGTTACTGTGGAATCTATTTCAGGAAGACCTTATCATTATCTTGAGAGAATAGGTACTGGTAATATGGATACAGGAGTATCTTCCTTTATTGCATTTGATAATCCTACTCCATACTGGGAAACATGTATAGACAAGTTAAGAGAGTTTGTTGAGTACTTTGTTCAAGGAAATCATTTGAAGTTTAACTATGTGAATGGCTTCTATTCCATAGGAATGTCTTTCATAGAGTATATAGTGCTGATTAGCAATGAATTTATTAAATGGTACAATAGGCAATTCAATGATAAGAAAATGACTACTACTCTTGAAAGCCTAGAAAGAATCCATGTAGTTAGAGAATGTATTATTAGCAATGGTAAAATCTACTATGATAGCAGCAGAAACAATATCAATGCCCTTTCTTCTTATATAGGAAAGAAAGTTTGCACTTTCAAAGGAGTGAAGATTACCCTTAGCATAACAGGCATATCTGAGGTAAATGCTGAGAACAAGAGTATCATACTTGACCCTCAGACTGCATTATTTATATTAAATCAAATCCTCAAAGTATTAAATTATAGATATGGAAGGAAAACAGCTAACCATACAGAGTACCAAGTTGGTACAGAAGTTAGGTACATATAATTATAAGCTGGTTATACCAGCTGAAGTTGAGAGAAAAATAAGATTTGCCTGCCAAAGAGTATGGAATACAGAATGGTCAGGTACATTATTTTTTACACATGAAGGTTCATTTGAGAACAATGACCTTGTAATAAGATGTGTGGATATTTACATTATGGATATTGGTACTCAAGCCTATACAGAGTTTGATATGAATCCTGATGTAATAGCATATATGTGTGAGCATTCAGAGCTACTTGATTGTCAAATGGGCCTTATCCATTCTCATAATAATATGTCTACTTTCTTTAGTGGCACTGATACTGCTACCTTGAAGGAAGAGGGCAGAGATAGGAACAACTTTGTATCTCTCATTGTGAACAATGAAGGAAGCTATACAGCTGCTATCACTAGAAGAGTGAAAAGTAAGAGTGTGAAAGAGTCTGTATCCTATGAGTTCTTTGGAGATGGTGAAAAGCATGATACTAAGGAGTATGTGTCTGAAGAGAATGAGATTGAGTGGTTCTATCTCAACATAGTCAAGGAAGGAGATACCTTTTCCTTTCAAGACATGGATATTAGGTTTGAGGAAATCAAGAAGAGGAAAGCTGAGAGAGCTAAAGAGGCTGAAATGGCTAGGAAACAAACTTCTCAGGTTACTTCATATAGACCTTCAACTGTTATAAATTCTTATGGCACAAGGGCAGGGTCTGCCAGCACTATGGCTAGCAAAAAGACTATTGGTCAAACATCACTCTTTGATGGCATAGATGATTGGGATTCTGATAACTTTGATATACCATATGGTACAACTAAATTTGATAGGAACACCATCAGACAGCTTACTTTGCAGTTGATTACTGGTAGTATTATCATACCTAATGACAGTAAGATTGACATTAAGAAGTGGGCAGCCTCTATGCCTGCAATGTATCAGAAGAGATTTGGCAAAGGAGAAGAAGGCATGAAGCTCTTTGAGTTGTGGGCAGATACATATACTGAGTTTCTCTGTTGGTATGCAACAGATAGAAAACTTGAAGCTCAAGGTATGGATGACACTGAGATATGTGCTATATGTGCCCATGATATGATTGAAGAATTAACTAAACTCCCCGAGAATGAATATATCAAGGGGTATATTGATGCACTTCAGAAATACTTAATATTATGAATGGAGAAACAATAACTCAAGAAAACATTCCTGCAACTATGCAGGAGGCTTATAATTCCCTTATAGAAAATCTCAATGAAAATACTATACCTGAGTCAGACAGTGCTATAGAAGATGATGGTGACAGCATTAGCTTTGACCTTTCAGAGGAAGAACAGGCTATCCTTGACCAAGCTGTAGAAGATGCACATCAAGAGATACCTACAAACTCTGCAACTTTGCTTGTAGACGAAGCTACTAGTAGATTCAGTTCTGCTATATGGTATGAGAAAATACGGGAAAAGACTATTGTTCTTGCAGGTGTAGGAGGTATTGGCAGTTATGTGGGATTCCTGCTTGCAAGAATGAAACCTGCCTCTTTGTTCATTTATGACAATGATATAGTAGAAGCTGTCAATATGTCAGGCCAGCTATATAGTCGAAATGATATTGGAGTTACTAAGGTAGCTGCCCTTGCAAACATGGTCAAGGATTATGCTGACTATGGTAGTGTGTTTGCCATAGCTGAAAGATTCACTCCTGAATGTGAACCTACAGATATTATGATTTGTGGGTTTGACAATATGGAAGCTAGAAGAGTATTCTTCACAAAGTGGGCTGAGCATGTTCATAGTAAACCTGAGAAGGAAAGAGCTAATTGTCTCTTCATTGATGGAAGACTTGCAGCTGAAGAATTTCAAGTTCTCTGTATCAAGGGAGATGATTTGTTCAACATTAATAGGTATCAGAAGGAATACTTGTTCACTGATGCAGAAGCTGATGAGACTATTTGTTCTTATAAACAGACTACTTTCTGTGCAAATATGATTGCATCTTATATGGTTAATTTGTTTGTAAATTTCTGTGCTAATCAATGTGGGCCTCTCATTGACAGAGACCTGCCATTCCTTACTACATATAATGCAGAAACAATGTATCTTAAAACCGAAGCATAATGGAATTTTCAGCTAGATTTATACGTGAAATGACTAGGCCATTTTACGATGCCCAGCCTCTCCGCTTTAATTCAAGGGATACAAGTAATCCTATTACTCTTGATAGTAATAATATGTTCAGTAAAAGTCTTGTTGTAGATACTACAGGAGATTATATTGAAATACCATCAATTGCTAGGACATATTACGAAAACATTATCCGTGATAATTTGATTCATGATAATGTAAGGGTAGAGAGAATTATACTGCCTCTTTATACAAGCGGTAATAGTCAAAGTAGAAGAACTTTTGATGGTATCATGAGAGAGTTCTTCTGCAAACCACCCCTTAACCAAAGAGTGCTAAAGGTTACAACTAATAAAGGTGATACTTATTATGGTGGATATGGCCTTATATTAGATGGGGAGTTTAATCCTCTCCTAATGTGTGGACTAAAGGCCAGAAAGGTGATATCAGAACATGGTGATGATGCAGAAGTTGTACATATACAATACTATAGAACTATCTGTCATGTTAGTCCTGTAGTATTTACAGAGCCTGACAAGTTAATTAATAAGGGCATCATAAAGAAGCTGATTCCTCTATATACCACTATGGACACAACTTTTCCAAATGTCAGTGTTGGCACTTCAAATAGCCCTGATAGTAGGAAAGTAGAAGTGATTATAGATGATTTCAGCAAGTTCTTCGTTTCCCCTATTGTACCTACTCCCAGTAAGTGCAGTAATGATGCACTTAATAAGTGTCTGAATGATAACATAGAAGACATTCTATATCTAATATGACAGTAGAAGAATATTTTGGGGATTGGGTTCATGTCTTTGACATGAAGGAACTCCATAAGGTGATGTATAAGTTAAGAGTGGAATATCAGAGAAAGAAGATATGTCCTGCTCAACCTGATGTATTTAGAGCCTTTGAGTTATGTCCCCTTAAAGACTTGAAAGTAGTTATGTTAGGACAAGACCCCTATCCCCAAAAGGGAGTTGCTACTGGCATACTATTTGGAAATAGGGCTGATGTGCAAGAGAAAAATTTATCTCCATCTCTACAAATTGTTAAAGGGGCAGCTATAAATTTTGAGATTCCAAAGAATAGTTGTATCTTTGACCCCACTTTGGAGAGTTGGGCAAAACAGGGAATACTAATGATAAATTCTGCTCTCACAGTAGAAATGAATAAGGTTGGTTCTCATGCGATGATATGGAGACCATTCACAATTGCTTTATTAAAACACTTATCAGAGTGTGAGACTGGCATTATTTATGTTCTATTTGGGAGACAGGCTCAAACATTTAAGCCCTACATTAACAAACAATTCAATAACATTCTTGAAATTGAACATCCAGCATACTATGCAAGGCTCAATAAGAGAATGCCATCTGAATTGTTTGCTACTATAAGTAATATGTGTAAAGACAAATATGGAGTACCAATTAAATGGTACCAAGAGTGTTAAACAATAAAAACAAAAAGACAATGAAAAAGTTTTTGAAAAAGTTCTATTTGAAGAATGGCAAAGAAGTGCAGGTTGGTGACACTATCACTAAAGTAATCAAGACAAAACATCCTTTGCTTGGGGAGGTCACTATGGTAGAAAATGTAGTAGTTACTGAGGCAGCTTTGCCTAAACTGATTGAGAAGGGTATTATTACTACCTCACTTGGTTCTGATTTTGATGTGGACAAGGTTAAGCCTGCTGAGTCACATATGAATCTTCACTACTATGTTGAAAAGCTGGCAAAGAAACTTAACTGGAAGGTAGAGAAAATGTATAACTACCTCAATACTATTGACAGTGTGTATCCTGCTGCTGCATTCTCCATGATACTCAGAGAAGTAGCTATTGAGCTTGACAAGAAGTATGAAGACCACATTGAGAAGAGTCCTGAAATCTATGTAATCTCCATGTTTGATGGAAAGATTACCAAGGCTAACAAGGCTCACATCAAGAACTACAGAAACTTTGCAGCATTTAGGTCTATAAGTGACGCCAAGACTGCTTGCAGCATTGTAAGAGAAATCCTTAAAGAACTATTCAAAAGTGGCAAATAAGAAAATTAGAAATGCTACACAGAGTAGTTCTGAGGGTATAACATTCAAATCCCAGTTGGAGAGGAGTATATATAATACTCTTCTTCGACATGGGTTTACTCCTCAATATGAACCTATTACTTTTGTTTTGTGGAGTGGCTTCAGTCCTATTACTCCCTACTATGACAGGGAAACTGACAAGCGAAAGATAAAGAGAATATCTGAAGGAGTAAATAAATGCCCTTCAAAGATACTTGTTCAGAAAACAAGCAAAGTAGTAGGTATTAGATATACACCAGATTTTTACTTCAATTACAATGGCTTAAATGTTTACATTGAGGCTAAAGGAATTGAAAATGATGTCTTCTATATCAAGAAGAAGATGTTTATAAAGTATCTTGATGATGAATTAATTAATACTGGAAAGAGGTCTATGTACTTTGAAATTTATACCGAGAAACAGCTCTTACAGGCAATAGAAATAATTAAAGAATATGCAACAGAATGTAATTCACAAACTAATACAACAAGCTAATAAATTGCCTGTATTGAAGTATGACCCTAATCCTATTATCTTCAAGGATAATGTGGATGCTACTATAAGAGAGGTAAAACAAAGACTTGGGATTTTACAGACTCTTAAAGCAGAAATAGATTACCGATTAACTTTAACTCATGCAGATGATGAAGAGTTTACGTGATATTTCATGGCAAGTAAGTGAAGAGGAGTATAGAGCAGACCCTGCACTTAGCTACTCTACTCTTGCAAGATATGAAAGGGAGGGGTTTAATAACTTGGATAAGCTATTTGACAGGATAGAAACTCCTTCCCTTACCTTTGGCTCTGCTGTAGATTCTATCATTACAGGTGGGCAAGAGGAGTTTGATGAGAGGTTCATGGTAGCTGAATTTCCCTCAATGCCTGACTCTATTGTGAAGATAATAAAATCTTTATATAAACAATATGCTGGAACATATAGGAGCCTGCTTAATATACCTGATAGTTCAATTATTAGAGAAACTGAAGACCAAAACTACCAAATGAATTGGAAGCCTGAGACAAGGGCTAAGGTCATCAGAGAGAAAGGTACTGACTACTATAATTTGCTGTTTGTGGCAGGTGATAGATGTATCATAGATACTCAGACTTATCAGGATGTAGTTAATGCAGTTAAGGCATTGAAGGAGAGCAAATCTACTCAGTTATACTTTGCAGATGATAATCCTTTTGAGCCTGATATTGAAAGATTATATCAGTTGAAGTTTAAGGGAGAGTTTGGTGGTATAACCTACAGAAATATGGCTGACTTAATTATAGTCAATCATAAAGAGAAGTGGGTAAAGCCAGTAGATTTGAAAACAAGTTCCCATACAGAGTGGGACTTTTATAAGTCCTTTGTAGATTGGAGATATGATATTCAAGCCAGACTATATTGGTCTATTATAAGACAAAATATGGATAAGGATGAGTACTTCAAAGACTTCAAGCTGCTTGACTATGATTTCATTGTAGTCAATAAGAGGACTTTAACCCCTCTTGTATGGAACTGTCCCTTTACTCAAGCACAAGGTACATTGAGATTTGGTAATAATTCCCAAATTGAAATGAGGAGTCCCTTTGAGATAGGAAAGGAGCTTAATTCCTATCTCACTTCTAGACCAAAAGTGCCTATGGGAATTAATGAGACTGGTACTAATAATTTAAAAGATTGGTTAAATAAACTATGAGTGGTTGTAGCAGTGGACAAGCAGGTAGTCAATTTTGTGATTCTTGCAGTGACTACTCCTGTAGTAGTAATCCCCACTATACATCTCCTTACCCAGATGTAGAGTATGATATATACGAGGGAGTAGAACATCTAAAGGGGGTTAAAGCCCCAAACATTCCTATAGTAGATATAAAAGAGGAGACCCAGAATCAAATTAGAAAATTATGGGACAATTTTGATAATCTTTAATTGTTATAATTATGCAGGTAATAAAAAGAGACAAAAGCAAAGAAGAATTTGACATCAGTAAGATTAATAGGGCTGTAAGAAAAGCCTTTGAGTCTTGTAATAAGAAGATGCCTCAATATCTTGGAGATATGATTCATGCCCTATTTAGTACCTTGGAAGGAGATACAATAGGCATTGAAGAAATCCAAAATAAAGTTGAGGATATACTTATGAATGAGAAGCACTTTGATGTAGCAAAGAGTTATATCATTTATAGAAATAAACATGAAGAGTCTAGGTTCATTAGAGGAAGAATTGATTATATGTCTAACTATGAAGATTCTGATGATAATGCTGCTAGTTCTTCAGAGACTGACCCTAATGCTAATGTAACTCAGAAGAATGTTGCCAATCTTGATGGAGAAGTTTATAAGGTAGAGAATAGAATTATTCAGAGACAGAGAATGAAGGATGAACTTAATGTCCTTTACCCAGAGGTGGCAAAGCAATATAAAATAGATGTTGAGAATCATATAATCTATCCTCATGATGAAGCTAGTGTGCCTACTTTGAAGTTCTATTGTCAAGCAGATTCTCTTTACCCACTTATGACAGAAGGTGTGGGTAATATAGATGGTATAACACCCTCCCATCCTAATGATTTACAATCATTTAGTGGGCAAATAACTAACCTTGCCTTCTTGCTTTCTTCCCAATGTAAAGGTGCAGTAGCCTTTGGAGAATATTTCATTGTTCTAAACTATTACATTATTGCAGAGTTTGGAGATAAGTGGTATGAGAAGCTTGATTGTGTTGTAACAAATTCTCATTGTAAGGTTCAAAGGACAGTCAGAGATTTCATAGAGAAAGCTTTCAAGCAGTTTATCTATGGTGTTAATCAGCCTGCTGGTAATAGGTCCTATCAGAGTCCATTTACAAATGTGTCTTATTATGACCATACATACTTCAGTTCACTATTTGGAGAGTTTTACTACCCTGATGGAACTAAGCCTGAGTGGACTGCAATTAATGTTCTTCAGAAGATGTTTATGAAATTCTTCAATAAACTCAGAACCAAGAAGATTTTGACCTTCCCTGTTGAAACATTGGCAATGGTACATGATGGCAAAGATATTATAGATAAGGAATATAAAGATTTTTGTGCAGAAATGTATGCAGAAGGACACTCATTCTTTACTTATATTTCAGATAGTGCTGATAGTCTTGCATCATGCTGTAGATTGAGAAATGAATTTACAGAGAATACATTTAATCCTACATCAGGTCTTACTGGTGTTATGACTGGTAGCTGTCATGTTATCACTCTTAACATTAATAGGATTGTTCAGGATTGGTTTACATTCATCAATCATCTTCATTATGGAAATACAGGTGAAAACTTAAAACCAAATGAGGTGTTTAATAGGAAGTGTTCTCTATCTAATTATCTAGTAGGTATTCTAGAAAGAGTCTATAAGTATCATATTGCTTATAAGACTATGCTCTATGAGCAAGAAGAGAAAGGTATGTTTGCAGCTTGTAATGGTGGCTATATACACATGAACAAGTTGTATAGCACCATTGGTATCAATGGCTTGAATGAAGCAGCTAAATTCTTAGGTCTTGAGGTGTCTAATAATCCTGAATATATTAAGTTCTTGCAGTTTATTCTTGGCACTATTAAGGAACAGAACAAGTTACACTCTATCCATGACAAGAAGAGACCTTTCTTGTTTAATTCTGAGGTAGTTCCTGCTGAATCTCTTGGTGGTAAGAATTATAGATGGGATAAAAAGGATGGATTAGAACCAATGTCCATCTAAAACCTCTTTTAATTGACTCAGAAGTCCCTATGGGATTATGAGGGGCAAGCAAGGGAAACCTGTGCAGCCTGACAGACTAAACAAAGAGGACTTTAATATACAATCTGTGAAGATAGAATATTAAGGTATGCAATAGTCGGAACTCTATGGTAACATAGAGAGGTTAATAGAAATATTAACCCATTCATTAGAAATATGGTTATAATCTTGCATAATTGGGATAAAAGTTTTAACTTTGCTCCCAAAATGATTAAGTATGGAGACTAAATTATGTAAGATTTGTGGTAGAGAATTACCACTAGAAATGTTTGATGAAGGAAGACATCAGTGTAAGGATTGTAGAAGAGCTTATAGGAAGCAAAGGAGATTGGAACATCCTGAGATTCATAGAGCACAAGCTACAAGAAGGCAGAATAGACAAGGAGAATGGCTTAATAGCATAAAAACTCCTTGTATTGTCTGTGGAGAAGCAGAACCTGTTTGTATTGACTTTCATCACATCAATCCAGTAGATAAGGACTTTACTATAGGTAAGTATAGAAGTAGGAGAAGGGAATGGCTTCTGCAAGAAGTGAGCAAGTGTGTTTGCTTATGTGCTAACTGCCATAGGAAAGTACATGCTGGCTTGGTAAACTTAAATAACTATATTACTAATGAATCACCTCTCTGTACAACGGGAGAGGGTGTAACAGAATGATTGGGTTCCTGAAGATGAAAATCTTTATAACTCATATTTCTTTGATGCCCATGATGATACTTCAGTACTAGATAAGATGATTTTGCATGGAAGGCAGACAGCACAATATTGTGATGGAGGCTCAGCTTGTCATATTAATCTTGAAGACCACCTTAGTAAGGAACAATATCTCAAACTGATAGACTTTGCAATAGCTAATGGAACCAACTACTTCACATTTAATATTCCTAATAGTGAGTGTGATGATTGTGGCTACATTACTAAGCATCCTATCACTGAATGCCCAAAGTGCCACAGCAAGAATATCACTCAATATACAAGAGTGATTGGTTATCTTAGACCTATTAAGGCTTTTGGCAAAGATAGACAAATAGAAGCAAGAAAAAGAATTTATAGTAAAAATATTTAATAATATGGCAAAGAATGAAGTATTAGCAGCAACTGCTGCATTAATGACAAGTGAAAATTACAAAGATAGGTTTAAGGCTGAATATATACAGCTTAAAAACAGATATGAGGGACTAAAAAGAATGATTGATAACTGGGATAATGGTATCCTTAGTTTCACTCCTACCTGTCCGAGAGCCACATATAATTTTCAGTTGAGGGCTATGAAAGATTACCTTGATATTCTTGAGGTAAGGGCTAAGATAGAAGAAATTAGTTTAGAGTAAGCATGTTAAAATACGTAGACACTAAAATTGTTTTTCAGGAAATTCCTGATGAAATAACTCTTGCTATCAATATAAGTGGCTGCCCTTGTAACTGCAAGGGTTGCCACTCTTCTTATCTAGCAAAGGATATAGGAGAACCTCTTGATTTACAACGCTTAACTAACCTTATAGATAGTAATAAAGGTATAACTTGTGTTGGTTTAATGGGAGGTGATGCTAATCCAAGTGAAGTAGATGATATTGCACAGGACATTAAGGAATATTATCCAGAGTTGAAAGTTGGATGGTATAGTGGTAGACAAGAGCTTAGTAAGGATATTGAACTTAGTAATTTTGATTTTATCAAGCTTGGGCCATATAAGGAAGAATTTGGTCCACTTAATAGTAAGACTACTAACCAGAGATTCTATAAGGTTAATGGTAAGGAGTTGGTAGATATAACAAGTAGATTTTGGAAACATGAAACTGAAAATTAAAGTAAAAGTATTAACTGAAGGCTGTATGCCCAATGTTATTGACAAGGGTGACTGGATTGACCTTATCTGTGCTGAGAATGTAATTCTTAAAGCTCCTCAATCAGGTGTACTTAGAGAAAAAAAGAATGAACATGGCGTAATTTCTAGAGTAAGAAATGTGGAAGCAGAAGTAACTTATATTCCTCTTGGAGTTGCAATGAAACTGCCTAAGGGATATGAGGCTGTTGTTCTTCCTAGAAGCAGCACTCCAAAGAAGTTTGGAATTATGTGTGGTAACTCAATGGGAGTTATTGATAATAGCTATTGTGGTAATAAAGATGAATGGAAATTTCCTGCTGTAGCTATTAGACCTACTTCTATTGAGAAAGGCACTAGGATTTGTCAATTCAGAGTACAGTTATCTCAAAAAGCCACTACATGGCAAAAAATCAAATGGTTGTTTACATCAGGTGTTAAACTTGTAGAAGTAGATGACTTAGGTAATGACAACAGAGGTGGATTTGGGAGCACTGGAGTAAAGTAGTAACTAAAAAAAAAGCATGAAACATGGTATTGAAAATAGTTGTAATCTTGCTTGCAGTAATCCTTTTGACTATTATTATCAATGGTGCTGAGGACTATTGTAAGCAAAAGAAGAGAGAAAATATGTCCTTTAGAGAGGCAATGGACTTGGTAGAATTGCCTATTGTAACTTTCTATAATAAGGATACAAAGTTAAATTTTCTCTTAGATACTGGCAGTGACCTTTCCTATATTAATAAATCTATCCTACCCTCCTTAGAGTATAAGGAGATAGATGAAAGTAGGAATATCATAAGTGTAGGAGGTAACTCACAGAGTCTTGGATGCTGTGATATGACAGTCACTTATAAGAGTCAAAAGTTTATTGATAGGTTCTATGTCAGTGACCTTGATGAAGCCTTTGGAGCTATAAAGGCAGAAACAGGAGTACAAATTCATGGCATCTTGGGAAGTAAATTCTTTGCAAAGTATAAGTATATTCTTGATTTTGAAAGTTTAATTGCATATTCTAAGAAATAATGAAAGATTTAATTAAGTTGAGGTCAAGAGGTGGAGCTGAGAACTACCTTAAGAAGTTGATAAAGAAGGGTGATTCTGAGTCACTTACCTATGTACTTGAGACTGATAGTCCCTATCTTAGGACAGGTGAAGTAGCTAATGGAAGAAAGTTCATTGACCCATCTGGTGGACCAATGATTGTAGTAGGTGATTATCTTGAAGAAGCCAATGCTGTTGTAGAATCTATAGACTTTGCAGAAGGATATGGTTGGACTATAACTTTTAAGAAATGATATATTTTGTTACTGGTGAGAGGAAGCTATTTGAATTTCCTGAAGCTAAGTATAAATGTATTTCTGTAGAAGAGAGTTTCAATATATTGGAGCCTTTACAGATTGTAGGTTTGGATACTGAGACTACAGGTACAGAGATATGGCAAGGTATGTTACTTACCCTCCAGCTTGGCAATAGGGAGAATCAGGTAGTAATAGACTGCTTGACTGTTGATGTCAAGAAGTATAAAGACTATCTTGAAAGTGACAGATTATTCATTATCCATAATGCAAAGTTTGACTTGAGATGGCTGTATAAGGAACATATTGTAGTCAGAAATGTCTATGATACTTATTTGGCTGAAAAGATTCTATTTCTTGGATTCCCTCCAGGTATTGTATCTCTCTCTTTGCAGGCTTGTTGTGATAGGTATTTAGGTATTTATCTTGACAAGACTGTAAGAGGGCAGATACATGCTGGGATGACAGAAGAGGTTATAGTTTATGCTGCAAATGATGTAGTGCATCTCGAAGATATTATGAATCTACAGCTCAACACTATCAATGCAAGGGGTCAGAAAGTAGCACTTGACATTGAGAATGAGTTTGTAAGGGTTCTTGCATATATTGAGTTTTGTGGTATTAAACTTGACCCTGTCAAGTGGAAAGCTAAGATGGATAAGGATGCAGAGAGGTTAAGGGTAGCTGAACAGAAACTTAATGAGTGGGTAGTGGATTATGTAATAAAGAAGGGAGATACCTCTAACATTGCGAGAAACTATGATACTAACAGAAGAGGCAAAAAAGCTAAGCTGGCTGATAATGTATATGTAGTTATTCCATCTCCTTCATTGTTTTCTGAATATGATACTGGGCCTCAATGTATAATTAATTGGAATAGCTCCAAACAGGTTATCAGATTGTTTGAAGAACTCGGATTTGATTTACTAGTCAAAGACAAGAAAACAGGCAAGATGAAGAAGTCTGTGGAGTCTAAGTTTATAGAATTGCAAGCTAATAAGAGTACTATAGTACCTTTGTACTTGGAGTACTCAGCAGCTTTTAAGGTAGTCACATCCTTTGGCCAAAACTTCCTTGATGCAATTAATCCTGTAACACATAGAATACATCCTACATTCAATCAAATGATGGATACTGGTAGATTAAGTTGTGGCTCAGGTGGTAAAGGCAAAGGAGGAAAGACCAAGGATGATGATGTTGCAGAGGAGGAAGATGGAAGCAAGGATACTTCTATACAATCAAATGATAAGAGTGTCAATGTGCAGCAACTTCCTGCTACAGAAGAGACAAGAGCAGCATTTGTTCCTGAAAAGGGGTATATGCTTATAGATTGTGATTATGGAGACCAAGAGGGACATGTATTCACTGAACTATCTAATGATAGGGAGTGGATTGCATTTTATAATGACCCTAATCAAAGAGATGGACATTCCTTTGTAGCCAAGATGTGTTTCCCCAAAGACCTTGATGGTGTAGAGGAGAAAGATGTCAAGAAAGTAAGAAAAGACCTTAGGTCTTTGGCTAAGAAGGCAAGGTTCTGTTTCAATTATAATGGCCAAGCCCCCACAATGGCAACCAATTGCAATATCCCCATAGACTTTGCAACTGAGATATATAACAACTACTTCAAGAGGTTTAATGGTATAGCAAGCTATTTCAAAGTCCAAAAGAGAGATATGTGGGATAGAGGATATATCCTAATTTCAAAGATAACTGGGCTTAGGGCATACATCTATGACTATCCTATACTGAAGGGCATTGAAAGAAGAAAGAATGGTATGGAGGATTTTTGGGATATATATAAAGCCTCTAGAGATAGTGGCAGAGTAGTATCCGAAATACCACCAACTATTATGCAAGAGATTGCCAAGAGGTTTGCTCAAGGAAAACCTATTGAAGAAATAGCTGTTACTTACTCATATAAGGTAAAGAAAGCAGGTAAAGTTGAAGAAAGGTTCATAGACATCAACAGGGAAACTGTATATGTGTCTGTGATGAAACACTTATGGAAGAGAAAGAGTGCATCTGATAACCAATCATGCAACTACCCAAGTCAGGGGACAGCCGCAGCTATGACAAAAATAGCAGGAATCAGATATTTTAATCATTTGGTTAATGATGGTCTTATATTCAAAGTCCTTATTCCTAATGATGTACATGATGAATACCTTATAGAACCTCCTGCTGAAATAGCAGAGCAGGAAGCCAAGAAGCTAAGTGAGTGTATGGAGTATGCAGCTAGAATTTTCTGTAAGAAAGTGACCATCAAGGCTGAGCCTGAAATTGGAACATGTTGGATTCATTGAACCATATGGAAGAGTGTGAAATCATAATAGGTGTAGTATCAGTGGTAGCCATCCTGTATGGGGTGGCTATACACTATCTTGCTAAAGAGGCAAGGAAATATAACAATTTTAATAAATGGAAACAAAAGTAAACCCTGAATATCAGAAACTGATAGATATTATAGAAGGAGTCTTATCTTCCTCTGTATTTAGTCAAGAAATGAAACACCGTCTTCAAGTAGTGAAAGATGGTCTTATTCATTTAGGTTCAAGACCTAAATTGAGTGATAGTGTGGAGCAGTTCATGGATATTACCGCTAATATGGCTAAGACTTATGCAGCCAAGAACCATGACTATGGCAATAGCTTTGAGCAATCCCTTGATAAGTTTGGTCTAGTAGCATCTATTGTAAGGATGGGAGATAAAATGAATAGGATTGAATCTCTTAGCAAGAAAGAAGCAGAGGTTAAAGATGAGTCTATCAAAGATACTCTCTTGGACCTTGCCAATTATGCTATTATGACTGTAATGTGGTTAAATAGGAGTTAACATGACATTTATAATTCATTTTAATATGACTTTAATACGTTAATCATTATGAAAGTAAAGATTGAAATAACAGAAGGATGTACTAGTTATTCCTATACTATTAATGATATAGAATGGGTAGACTTAGTAGATAAAGAATCAGATTATTATAATCTTGAACTTGCTGATAAAGTATGTGAAGAGCTTCTTAAACAGGCACAAGAACAATATCAATTGCCAAATTGGATAATGGATTACTTATGGGATGGTTGTAATACTACTTGTGAGCAATATACTTTTACTAAATTAGTTAAAAATAATAAAGACACTAAAGAAGAATATCTTGGACATTGTGAACAATGTGGTGATATGATTTACAGATGGACACTTGAACTTGATATTTCATAGCTTCTTATAATAGTGAACATTAATTAATAGACTTTTATATGACTCTAAATGAATATTTATTATTGAGATTTAATAAAAGTAACCATCCTAAGTATAGAAAGTATGCGACAAAGTGGATAAGAAATTTAACTTCAGACCAATTATCTTACTTTAGAAAAGAAATGATTAAATCAACTATAATAGGAGGGTAAAAAGATGGGTGGAATTAAGCTTATTGTTAAAACAAAGGCTAAAGAGACTCTGAAACTATCTAACCACCTAAGGACATTTCTTTTTGAACAGGAGTGTGGTGAATTGAGTAACTATACTCCTGCTCAGAAGAAAATCCTTAGGGATGCTTTGTTAGTTTTAGACTCTGTGGTCAGCAAAAGTAAATAAATATGTCGAAGATAATTTTATGCCGAGGAATACAAGGTAGTGGTAAGACTACATGGGCTAAACAATGGGTACTTGAAGACCCTGAACACAGAGTAAGATTCAACAATGATGACATCAGAAATATGTTGGGTAAGTATTGGGTCCCTAGTAGAGAAGGTCTTATAAAGGACTTAAGGGGTACTTTTCTATGGAACTCTATGTTCTATGGTTTTGATATTGTTATTGATAATATGAATCTTAATCCTAAGGAATTAGAGTATTATAATAAAATGCTTGATAATTGGAATGACCCTGAAGTAACAATACCTACTATAGTAAGACAAAAGTATAGCCTTGAATTTAAGAACTTCTTTACACCTCTTCAAGAGTGTATAGAGAGGGACTCAAAGAGACCTAATCCAATAGGAGAAGAGGCCATAAGGAAGACTTATGAAAAGTATAAAGACATTCTGAAAGTATAGTATGAGACAATATACATCAAGAGAGTTCATAAAGATAGTAAAATTTAATGGTTTCTGGTACAATAGGCATAATGGAGACCATGCTATCTATGTGAATGATAAGGGAAGGCATATCAGCATACCTAAGAATCTTGAATGTGTAATTGCTCGAAGACTAATAAAGGAGAATAGCCTGGAAGTAAACATTAAAAGGAAAAGAAAAGATGTATGATAACTACAATTACCCATTGGGAGCAGATAACCCTGATGCCCCTTGGAATCAAGAGGAAAACCCTGAAAGAGAAATTGAAGTCACGGTTAGTGTAACTTTAAGTAAAACTATTAAGGTTAAGGTATCTGACTATGACATCATCAACTCTGGAAAGGATGAAGATGGTGAATATTTCGAGGAAGTAGATTACTCAAACTGTGACCTTAAAAGTGCAGTTGAAGAGCAAATTGTATTACCTCAAACTGCTCACATGTATGTTAAGGGCAACCCAAAAGTGCATGAAAATTTAAGTAATTGGTGTGTTGATGACCTTGAAGTAAATTTGGAGGAATAGTTATGGAAAGGCTAGTAGTAATGGATTATTCAGATAGCAGTGTAACTGTATATGAAAATCCTGGAGATAAAGATATAGAAGAGTTGCTTAAAGACTTAGGTCATAACATTCATGAATGTAGCTATATGTATTGTGAAAGTGTAACTATAAAATTAAAATAATGAAACTTATTAAACAATCTTTTGAAATCACAAACCAAGAGGATTTTACTCTTGTAGGTATTAAGAAGCATATTGAGAAATGTGCTAGGGTATGTTATAAATCAGAAGATAAAATTACAGATGATTCTTATGAAAAGTTTGTAGATAATCTTATTAAACGTGGACATGGAAGATGTCTTGAATTTGGTACAGTATATCTTAAATATTTCTGGAGTGGTAGAGTTTGTGATTCTTGTAATCAAACATGGCCAGATAAAATGGATAAATATTATATTAATAAATATTCTGTGGTAAGGCGCCATGGAAATGATATTTATATTACTACTAATTATAGAGTAATTATAGAAAATGGCTGGGAAGATGATTTAAAATATCTATGTGAGCCTACAGAATATCATGCTAAAAGATATACTGTACATTTTATTACTAATAGAGCTATAATGGATGAATTTAGAACCCATGTAAGTTTAAGTCATTTAGCTGAGAGTACTAGATATTGTAATTATTCTAAGGATAAATTTGATAATCAAATTACCTTTATTCAACCTTCATGGATTATTCTTGATAAAGAAATAGCTCCAATTAATGAACTCTGTCTTCTTTCAGGACAATATGATAGAGAAAACCCTAATTTAAGGTATTTAGCTTCTTTGGTAGATGCTAATTATGCCTATGTATCATTACTTAATAAAGGTTGGACTCCTCAGCAAGCAAGAGATGTTCTTCCTCTATCAGTTAAATCAGAACTAATTTCATGTGGTTTTGAAGATGCTTGGGCTAATTTCTTTTACAGAAGGTGTGCCAATGATGCTCATCCTATGGCAAGAGAGTTGGCTATTCCTCTTAGGGAAGAGTTCCTTAATAGAAAATATATTTTAAAACTTATTTGATATGATTGAGAAAATAAATCAGTTAGAGAAGGGGGCTGTAATCAGTGAAAGTTCACATTATATAGTGGACAGAATAGCAGGTTCTACAGTTCATCTTAAACACTTTGAAAGTGGTGAAGATGTCCAAATTGGCATCAGTTACTTAAAGAACTACACTAATTCTGCTGACCTTTATGATACTACAGTAGAGGTGACTAAGGAGGATAAGAAGGATGGTACTCTTGGTATTAGGAGTATCTTTGAGAATATCCACTCTAGTCAAGTATTCACTGTATGTTTTAAGAAGCAGGATAAGCCCAAGAGTAAGAGAAAGTTACAGGAAGAGATTGATGCTATTGTAGAGCAGTTCTCAAATGGTATTGATAGAGTTAAGAATAGTAAGAAAGGTGTTGCAAATGCAGCAAAGTATTTTATTGCTGAGCTGATTAATAACCCTGTACTCCCTTATGAGGAGGGTGAAGACAGAGTTCTTAGAGGCTATAAGGTGCAATTTGCATCTAGGGATGGCAGATATGATTGTGTGGACATGGATATTGTCAGGACTGATAAAGAGTCTGGTATTAGACCTGTTAATATCAACACTATTAAATATTTAATCTTTGATGGTGTCAAATATGTAGTTAAATAATTCCTATAAGGGAGGGTAAGTTAAACACTTATTCTCCCTTTAGCTTTTTGAATAAAAGCTTGTGTATTACAATTAAATTCCTTACCTTTGCACAAATAATACTTTTAATATATGAGTAATCCAGTATGTTTAATACCAACTCCTAAAATAAAAGAGTTGGCAACAAAATTTCCAAATGAAACAGTAGAATCTGTAAAGAATCTTGTATCATTATGGCAAGCTAAAAATAATAAGTCTATTGAGGACATTCCATTAGTTAGTGAACTTAATGATTTTATTAAGAAGCTTAGAAAGGAAGACCCAATTGCTGCTCTGCCTATTAACAAATATATAAATACTGAGGGCAAAGATAAGGGCTTTCTTACAAGAAAAGGAGAAGAATTGCTTAGTACTTCCTTTGATAAAGAAAAATTTAGTGAGGGAACTACTAAAGTAAGTATGTATCCTGGAGCTAATGGAACAGAAATTAGAATTGACCTTACCAGCCCTACTACAGGTAATAGTGCTTTTGTCATTTATTATGGAAGTCCTACAAGAAAGATTTGGGATTTATTCAATAGTAGTGGAAGTAATGTTACTGATGTTACTAATGATAGGTATTGGAATAATATAAATAAGATGGTTCCTAAATCTATTAGAGATTTAGTAGAATCTGGTAAGTATAGTGAGATGGATAATACTGCTGTTGAAACTGACCCTGAAACTTTAATGGTTAAAAGGACTGCCTTAGGAGATTATTTTGAGAAAGAATATAATGTTCTAAAACAAGGGAGAAGCACAGAGTATAATACCATACAGATAAAAAAGGCCATTAGCCTCCTTTCAAAACAATCTCCTAAAGAAGAAGTAAAGAAAATAAATACTGTTTTTAATACTCCTAGAATTACTTCTCTTGAGACACAACAAAAAGTAGATTTACTCTTTGACCCAAAAACAAGAAGAGATAGAGTTTCATTAATTGCAAGATTCTTTAGCAATGAAGTAAGTTCTCTTTTAAAAGAAACTACTGAGTCTTTACAAAGAAGAATTGAAGATGCTACTGGTATAGCAAAAGAAGAATTACAAGATGAACTTAATAGATTAGATAGATTTTCTATTATAAAAGAGGAGACCCCTGCGGGTATATTCAAGAGAGTAGCTAATATCTTCACTTCTTATGTACAAGATACAGAAGAGGGAAGAATACAGCAAGAACTTAATAAGATTAATGCTGAGGAAAATGCTCTTATTGAAGCTGGAGAAATAGATGAATCTGAAAGATTTTCTGATGAAGAAAAGCTTGAAGCTGCCAAGAAGAAAGCTGCTTATAAGAATCAAGAATATAAGAAAATAGTTGATGACTTTAATGTCTATAAAGCTCTTGCTGAAGAAGCAAGTATCTTACTTAGAAGAGCTGAAGATATTAAAATAGATTACAACTATATTGCACCTGCTGATGTAAATTCTAACGATGATGACCCTGAGGGCAATAGTGAAACAGATGATGCAGCAGAAGATTGGAAACAGGAGGAGGCTTATAAGGATGGTTGGATGACTAATTTCAGACATATAAGTTCACAAGAGCGTCTATCACAAGCTGTAAGAAAGGTAATCAATCAAGTACCTAAACTTGACTATGAGGGTATGTATGAAGAAGATGATTTAGGTAATCCAAGATACCTTGATGCTGACTATGTTCATGCAACCCTCATTGATAAGTTAAGGAATATGATTAACTCTGATGACATGATTCCTTTATTGGAAAATGTGGCTAAGATTAAACCCTGGGTTAATCAAGTAATAGAAATACTTCAAGGTGATGAGACTTTATTTTCTCAGTTCTATCAAGACCTTAGAATGGATTTTGTATCTTACTGGATTCAAAAGAAAAAGATGATGGCTGATGGTACTTTTAAAATGGAAACTATTCAAATAAATAAACCTGAAGGTATATATTATCTTCTTGATTCTTGGAGAGATAATTATGAGAGTGGGACACAACTTGATGAGCATAGTGTATATGAAAAGAATGGAGAAATAAATAAAGATAATGCAGCTAGAGGTCTAAAATGGGTTGAAGCCCTAAATAACAAATTCTCTAATCTTGATACTGAAGCAAGATTAAAACTTCTCGAAGAGGATAGAATTTGGAAGACCATAATGAAGTTACTTAATATGATAGGTATTGATGCTAACCCTACTGTATTAAAAACTGCATTAACTGATATAAAGGCTGCCCCAGGTATTACATTTACTGACCCTATTATGCTTCTTTTACCACAATTAAATATTATATTTAGTGGTATTACAAAGGATAAAATCAAATCTGAAACAAGAGAAGATGGTACTGAGAAAAGAGGAGACCTCATCAATACTTTTAATTCTGCCTATAATATAATTGCAAATATGCTAGCAGAAGTAACAGAAGATGCTATTGAAAGTAGTGTTAGAGAAAATGATAAATCTTATTATTCTCATGTTACTCCTAACTACTTAGGTAAACTTATTAAGAATCTCAAAAATGTTATGAATGACAAAGAGAGGTTTGAACAGTTTATGCAGACAGAGTTCAAAAAATATGAATGGTTTTTTAAAGATAATCATTGGAGGAATGATTGGTTAAGGCAACTTGAAGAATCAGAAGAGTTAAGAAAAGGCTTAAATCATAAAGTAGTATTAAATTCTGATAAAGTAGACTATACTAATTGGGATGATTTAGATTATACTTTAGCTCTTCTTACAGAGTATTGGGGAGACCCTGATTCTGCAAAATCAAGTATAAAATATGCTTGGTATTATGTTCCTATTCTTTCAGATAGTCCTTCTGCTGAATTTATTAGGTTCAGAAAATACACAACAGGTGATGTACTTGATGAGAATGGTAAGAAGAGAACCTATGATGATGTTATCCTTGACAAGTTAGTAGACTTGGTTAATCAAGAGTATGACAGAATCATGCTGGTTAGAGAAAGGGATGAGGCTTATCAAAGTGGAGATAAGAGTGTAGAGCCTATTGCAAACTATGATATTGTCAGGAAGAAAGATGGCAGTATAAAGAGCATAGGAGGTGCAGAATTTAAGTTCCTTCCTGCACTTAATGACATCAAATATGATAACGGAGAAACTTTCATTGATAGATTAAGTAGACTTAAATCCAAAGGTACTGGTGCTGAACTTAAGAACTTCCTAAGAACTACTCTTAATGACATAATGGAAGATGGTTTTGAACAAACCTACAAAGATTGGGTAGGAGTAGGACTTTTGGATGAGCTTCCTAATGGTAAGTACAAGTATCTTCCTTTTGAAGGCCAGTCCAAGCAGAATGCAATAACTACAAAGGCACTCATTAAAGCTAAGGATGCCTTAGGTTCATTGTGGAATACCAACATGGAACTCATGCTTAGAGCCTATAACAATAATAGTACTTTTGATAGCAGAAAGGCTAATAGCCTAATGGAGCAAATCAAGGCATTACTTACAGATAAGGTAACAAGAGGTGAGATGGAGTTGAAAGATGCTCAGTCAATCTCAAGAAGTCTGTTTGTTAAGAATAATGCTAAGGATGCACTTAGGGAATACTATTGGAATAGTAAGTTAGCTACTTCACAAATTATCCAGCTCACTACTACTGACCTTGCTTTCTATAAGAACCTTGAGGACTTTCAGAAGAGATTTAAGGAGGTTCATGCTCCTGCTCTTAGACTGAATACTAAGGCTACTTATAAAGGTAAGAGAATTGGTAGAGATTGGGAAAAAACTATCTACTTGAAGGATGATGAGATAGTATCCTCTGCACTTGAAGACATCAAGACTGTACTTGATGAAAAAGTCAAGAAAGGTGAAATGACCAAGTTAGACAGAGATAACATCCTTAGCAAGTTTAGAAAGGTGAATGTAGCAGATGCTCAGGCATATAGAAGTTTGAGTTCCTATAGGGCAATACTTGGTATGTCAGGTCAATGGACAGATGATATGGAGCAAGCATATAACAACTTCAAGAATGGAGATTGGAATATCAAAGACTTCAATATTATCTGGCAGACTAAGAAGCCTTATGTTTACACACAGGTAAGTGAGATAGCAGGCTATCACAAGAAGCAGGTCCCTCTTGTAGATAAGAGAACAGGCACTCAAGTGGTAGATGAGAGTGGTAATCCAAGATTCACTGAGGTAGATGATATAGATAATCCTATATATCAGAAAGTGCCTGTACAGCATAAGAACTCAGAGTTCCTATTACTTGCTATGCACGAGCTAATTGCTGGTCCTTTAGGAAGGTCAGGTAAGTTGAGAGCCATAAATGAGTTTATGGAGGATAATGATAATCAGATTGATGTAGTTCAGTTTGAATCTACCACTAAGGTTGGTAAACAAGGTGTGATAAACTTGAATGATAAGCTCAATATGACTCCTGAAGAAAAGGCAGAATTAGATTCTAAGTTAAATAATGGAGAAATCAGTAAAGATGAATATGATAAAATTATAGAAGAAAATACTGTTCCTGTTACTTCTTATAAAGATACTATGGAAATACTCAAGGAAGCTACAGGTATTGGATTTAATAATGAGAATCCTAATGTAGTACATAAGGTATCTTATGAAGATTATGGTATTCAGACTGCAACTCCTGAACATGCTATTGATGCTGTTCAGTTGGTAGGTACTCAGATTAGAAAGCTAATTACTGCTGACATCTCTGATGATGCAATCATTGAGGTTAATGGTAAGAAGATGACTAAGAAAGAGTGGCTTGACCTGTATAATGCCATCAATACTGAGAATATTCTTCAAGCATTTATGGAGGTAAGTAAGATATTCAAAGACCCAAAAGAAGTAGAAAAAATCCTACTTGAAGAGATAAGAGGTAATCAAAGATATGGTATGGATATGATAAAAGCCTGCACTCTTGATGAAAATGGTAATTTTAATATCCCTCTCTTTGACCCTGTACAATCTCAAAGAGTACAGACACTTTTAAATAGCGTAATCAAGAGTAGAATTACTAAACAGAAGATTAGAGGCGGGGCTTTAATTCAGGTATCTGACTATGGTTTAACAGAAGAATTAAATATTGTATTTAAGGATAAAGAAGGTAATCTTTTAACTTATGAAGCTTATCAGAAAAATCATAAAAATGCTACTAGAGAAGATTATGAAAAATTTGTAAAAGAAGCTAGAGAAAAAGGAGATTTAGCTATTGCTTATCTTGAATGCTATATGCCTGCATATAGTAGAGAGTTCTACGGGCCTCTTATGAACCCAAATACTCACCAGCTTGATGTAACTAAACTTCCTGATGATTTGAGAAAGTTGATTGGATATAGAGTCCCAACAGAGGATAAGTACTCAATGGCTCCTCTGTATATTAAGGGATTTCTTCCTCAACAGAATGGTTCTGCAATCATGCTTCCTGCTGAGATTACTACTCTATCAGGTTCTGACTTTGATGTGGACAAGATGTATATCATGTTACCTGAGTTCAGAGTTAAAAAGTATGATATGAGACAGGCAAGAGAGGACTATGCAAAAATAAATAGCCTATTCAATCAAGTATTGTCACAGTTCACTCATAGCCAGTTAGCAGAGAATATTCTCAATGCAGATACTGATGATTTTAAGGAATGGTTCAAGGAGAATAAGGAGAAGTACAGACTTGCCAAGCCTATTATAAGCAAAGTAAAGTACGACTCTAACAAGTCTCCACAGGAGAACAGTCTTGAGGCAAGAAATAACTTGTTGATAGATATGATGTATGGAGTTTTGACTAATGCAGATACAGCTTCTAAGATTCTTAACCCAGGTGGCTTTGATTATCAGAAGAAAGCTGCAAGAATAGTGACCATTCTCAATGATTCTTATGAGAGTGACTTAGCTCAAGCATTAAAGGATGTAGGTGTAGAACTTAATAAGACTGTACAGAAAGGTGAAAAGTCTTATCCTAAGTCTATTGCCTCATATCTATTTGACTTAGACCTTGATACTCTTGATAAGTTGGCAGAGAAAACAAAGGTCAAAATGGACCCATTATCACCAAGAACTCAAGTAATGTTACATCAACAAAACATGACTGGTGCTAAGTTGATTGGTATTTATGCCAACCATAATGCAAACCATGCTTTGATGCAACATACAGCATCCAATAAAGATAAAGGCTTAGCTCTTAGTGAAGAAAATGGCTCATTTATGTTGAATGGAAAGAGACTTACATCTTTACATGATATTATGAATGGTGACAAGGAATTTATCTCAAAGAATAATGCTGGATTCTTGGCTGCTTCTGTGGATAATGTTAAAGACCCTATACTTGCAGCACTTAATCAGAATACTTTCACTGCTGATGCTTCTATGCTCCTTTCAAGATTAGGTTATAATCCTATTGAGATAGGTCTGTTAATGATGCAGCCTATAGTTCAAGAGATTACTCAGACCTATTTTAGAGAGAATAGAAATGGCAAAGATAAAAATACTATTATTAAGGAAGTATTAAAAAAGTATAGATTAAAAGCTGCTCTTAATGATACTTTGACTTATGATAACTACAAAAATAATAACTTCTATATTGAAGAGCTTGCAGATAATATAATGCTCGCTAAAGAAATTACTGATGATAAAGTTCCAATTTCTGAGGATAAGATTAATTTCTATAAAAAACAAGTTGCAGTTGGATATTTATTTGAAAGAATTATGAACTCTGCTAATGCCTTAGGACAAGTAGTACAAGCTACAAGGTCTGATACTCAAGGAGGTGCTGCTGGCCCTACTATTGCAGATACAGAGTTGAAGATGCAGAAAGTAGGGGATTTGCTAGATAAAATATCAAGTGATTCTAAATTTCCATTAAAAAATGCTGATGTAATACTTGATTATTTATCAATTAATAATCCTAATATTGATACTCTAAGAGAAGACTTATTATCATCCCACCTTCCTTTCTTACAAGCTTTCTATACTCTTGGTTTACAGAAAACAGAAGAAATGTTAGCACCTTATTTTCCTCAATATACTACATCATTTAGGAAAGTAATTGATACTCTTAGAAAAATGACAAAATCTGAGAGATTAAATGCAAAGACTATGAATAGTATTTATAATGATTTGCTTGCTTATATTATGTCAAAAAACGAATTTTTTGATGTTAATAATAGAAAAGATTTCATTAATAATTTTCCAGAAGACTTTAAGAAAGTGGTGGCAAATAATAAGGATATAGCAGACCTTGAATTTATTAATAACCTCAAAGTAATTAGAGCAAATGATAATAATCCTATAGATACAATAGTATTTAAGAATGTTGGGCAATTAACTCCTACTTTGAGAGAAAGATATATGAGGGATTGGGCATATCTATTATATATGAGTAACCCAGAAGCTCAGAAACTTGCTCTTGATTTATTTAAATACAGCTACTATAGAAATGGCTTTGCATTTGGGCCTTCAACTTTTATTCATTTAGCTCCTGTAGCAGTAAGATTAGCTGTTCCAGAATATATAAATACATTAAGGTCACTTCTAACATTAGATGATGACTATAGTCAGTTTGTACATCAATACATTTACAATCATCTAAATAATAGAAAACTAGTCCCTGAAATTTCTGATGAAGCTTCTGTTTCATTTATAGAAGAAAATGGTAAAAAAGTTAAGGATAAGGTTACATTTATAATAGGTGATAATACTAATTTTGAAGATTCAAAAATTATTAGAAAACAAATAGATACTCAGCATGGTACAACCTATCATTTCTTTAACTATATAAGTAAGAAAATTAATGGAAATTATGTTTATTATAAGTTAACACCTGCTATTAATAAATATACAAAGGTTGCAATCTATGAAAGAATTGAACCTTTAGGTTTTATAAATAGTTTTATTGAATATGAATATGGTAAAGATGTAGAAGAAATAGAAAGTGCATTTACTAAGAATAGGAGTAGTGAGAATCAAGAAAGTTCTAACTCTCATACAGGCACATCATCAATGTTTGACAATGAAGGTGTAGATAATACAGAAAGTGATTATAATCCTACTCAAAGTAGTAGAGATTCTGCTTTAAAAGCAGAAGAGGAGGCTTTCCAGCAGGTATATGATACTCCCCTTGATACATCTACTCCTAAAGAAGATGATATAACTACTATTCAGCCTAATACCAAGTATAAGGATGAAAATGGTGATGACATTTGTGGTGCTCCAACATTATATACATTATAACAATTCATATAATAAATATGGCAAGAAGTTGTGCAATTATTCCAAAAGTAAAGAATAAAAATGGTCAAGTAGTGGACAGCAAGTTATTTAAGGACTTGCTGTCCTTCACTTCAAACAATAGAAGTGAGACTATAAGACTATATCTTATTACAAAAGCTGACTCTTTTATAAGAGATTGGGTGCCAAGATTGACACTTGATGAAAACAATGAACCTACATTGAGAAGTTTGCTAAAGCAGACTAATCTCAGTAAAGTCATTCCAGAAACTAAGGTACTTGAGAGACTTAATAGGGAGATTGGGTACTATAAGAAGGGAATGGACAGACCAGCCTTATGGGTAAACAATGATGAGAATTATCAGAAGTTGAAACAGAAGGCCATAGCCTTTAATCAGAACTCAGAGTATAGGGATGATTATGTGGCTAACATAGTTAAGATTCAAGACAGTGAATCTCCAAGAGTATTCATTGGAGTAAAGGTTGAGAAAAGAAACAAGCTTAACTCTATTAATGCAGATAAGATGGAATACAATGAAAACCTTAATAACAGATTGAGGGGTATTCTTGAATCTCATGGAATAGGGATAGGTGCTTTGACTGACCTTGAAAAAAGGATGGGTGTTAATGGTGTAACTGATTTTGATGTTGCAAGAAATGCAGCTAATGGTCTTATTGAAATGATTAGGCTTGCTAATGGCATTGAAGGTGAAAGGGCGCTTCCAGAAGAATTTGCCCATTTTGCTATTGAAGCTATGGGGAATAATCCACTTATTACAAGACTCATTAATAATATATCATCTAATGGATTAACAAGAGAAATTATAGGTGAAGATTATGATACTTATGATACCTTATATCATGGTGATGAAAATAAATTAGCAAAAGAAGCTGCTGGTAAACTACTTGCAAAACATCTACTTCAAGGAGAGGATATTTCACAAGCTCCTAGTAAAAATCTACTACAAAGAGTAATTCAAGCAGTTAAAAACTTTTTTAAAAATATTAGTGCAAGTTCCATACAAAGAGCTATAAAAGAAGCAGATAAAAACTTTAGTTTTTTAGCTGGACAAATTCTTGATGGCAGGATAGATGAGGAAATTGATATTAATAATATTACATCAAGTGGGATATTTTATAATACATCAGAAAGAGTAGAAAGAGATAAAAAATTGCTACAAAAAATTATTGGAAATGAGCTAAAAAGATTAAAGATTTATGAAAAGAGAAATCCTAATGGTAAATTTGATGCTAATCAAAAATTACTTATTGAAAATCTCAATACAGCATTAGCCAGTAATAATGAAATTGAAGGTATTTATTCTTTTATTGAAAATGCTCTTGAAGAATTAACTAAAGTAAATGATAGACTTATTTCATTACGTAATACTCCTGCTACTAATATTAATGAAAGGGCTGGAGTATTAAGAGATGTTAGAAACTATTTATATAGTTATAAACACATCTTAGAAGATGTTAAAGATGCTCTTATTGATGAGGAAAGTTATGAGGATAATAGATATGGTCAAAGAGTAAGAGAGGTGTTGAATAATACCTCTACCTTATTAGATGATTTATTTATTAAATATAATAAGGTGTCAATGCCCCTATTTGTAGATTTTATTAAGCCTTTTATAGGAGAAAATATAGTTATTCCTTTTGGTAAATGGAAAGGTAAAACTGTATCTGTAGAAGAACTTATTGCAGGGGTAAAAAGAGATAAAGCTGGTAAGATAGAATGGTATCAAGAGGAAATATCTTTCTTTGATAGATGGTTAGATTCTATGGCAGATTCTTCAGATTATATGATAAAAGTCATGGGCCATGCTGTTCAGCAAAGCAAAGAGCATGCAAGATTAGATACTATTAATGTTATGAAAGAGCTTCAAGCTGCTACTATAAAATTAGAACAAGCTGGTATAAAAAGTACTGATTGGATGTTTGAAAGAGATAGTAGAGGTAATCTTACAGGTAATTATATATCTGATATTAATCAAAGTCTATTTAAGGAGAAAGTTAGAGAGATGTATAAATCTCTTAATGAAAAATACGGTAAGAATCCTGTAGGAGAAAATGCAAGGAAATATAATAGAGAAAGGAGGGCCTGGTTTAATGACAATATGGAAATAGTTAATGGGAAAAAGCAGCCTAAAATATCAATTTATGGTAATAAAGCTTATCAGAATTTAAACTCTGCTCAAAGAGAATACTATGATAAGATTATGGGGATAAAATCTAAATTAGATTCATATCTTCCTGATAACTATACTACATTAACCAATGCTGTTAAAATTAGAAAGGATTTACTTGAAAGAATAAAAGCTTCTGATGATGTAAAATCTGGAGCTAAACAATTATGGGAGAGTATTAAAGATGAGTTTATTAGGAGAACAGATGATACTGAGTTTGGAGATAGAGCAACCATAAAGGATTTTGAAGAAAGAGAGGTTCAAGTACTTCCAATCTATTATACTAAAATGAAAGAAGGAGAAAGCCCTAATGACTTATCTACAGATATAGTATCCACTCTTACAGCTTATGCAGCTATGGCCAACGACTTCAAAGAGATGAATAAAATAATTGATGTTCTTGAACTAGGTAGAGATTTATTAAGAGAAAGAGAGATTATACAGACAAGAGGTAATAAACCATTAGTTGAGAAATTTAAATTAATGGGTAGAAAAGTAGAATCTACTCTTACTAAATCTGGAGATAAAACAAGGTTCATGCAGAGATTAAATGACTTCTTTGAAATGCAAGTCTATGGTAGATATATGGCTGATGAAGGCACATTTGGTAATACTAATATTGATAAAGGAAAAGTAGCCAATTTTGTTAATAGAATGACCTCTCTTAATACCTTAGCAGTTAATGTGTTATCTGGTATATCTAATGTTGTTACTGGTAAAGTAATGATGAGAATTGAATCTTTCTCTGGAGAGTTCTTTAATGAATCAAATACTTTAAGAGCGGATAGAAATTATGGAAAAGAATTACCAGCATATCTTGCAGAGATTGGTAATAGGGTTAAAACCAATAAACTTGCTTTATGGGATGAGTTATTCAATGTAATGCAGGAATATGAAACCAATGTTAGGGAAGTAAATTTTGATAGAAAGACTTGGTTTAGTAGAATGTTTGGTACTTCTGCTCTATTTCTTATGAATAATGCTGGTGAACATTGGATGCAAAATAGAACTTCATTAGCACTTGCAGATGCTTACAAAATGAAAGCTCCTAATGGTAAAATTGTTTCTTTATGGGAAGCTATGGAAGTAGTTCCTGTTGATAAGAATAATAAGAAATTAGGTGCTAAACTACAATTAAAACAAGGTTATACTAAAGAAGATGGGTCTGCTTTTACAAAAGATGATATTATAGCATTTAGTAATAAAGCTAAGGCTATAAATCAAAGAATGCACGGTATTTATAATAAGATGGATAGAAGTGCTGTACAAAGACTGGCTATAGGTAGAATGGGTATTATGTTTAGAAAATGGATTAAACCATCTTTAAACAGAAGATTTAAATCTGCTACATATAATTATGACTTACAAGCATGGACAGAAGGTTACTATAATACTACAGGGAGATTCTTAATGCAGCTCGCCAAAGAATTGAAAGAGGGTCAATTTGCATTAGCTGCAAATTGGAAAAATTTGACTAAGACTGAAAAAGCAAATATTAAAAGAGCTGTAGTTGAAGTTGCACATTTCTTAGCAGTAGCTATTATACTCGGTCTAATAGATTGGCCAGATGATGATAAAGATAAATCTTGGTTAACTACTATGGCAGAATATCAAACAAGAAGACTATATACTGAATTAGGCTCACTAATCCCTGGGCCTCAGATGGTTGGAGAAGGATTAAAAATTGTAAAGTCTCCTGCTGCTGGTATTAATACTCTTGAAAGTACTCTTAATCTAGTAGGGCTTATAAATCCGTATAATTATGAGGTGTTTGCTGGAGAAGATGCTATTATGCAATCTGGTAGATATAAAGGAGAATCTAGAGCAACAAAACTATTCTTTGAATCTCCTATTCTTCCAATGAATAGGACTATTTATAGAGGATTACATCCTGAAGAAGGTATTCCATTTTTTAAACAATAAAGCTATGGGTATATATTTAATAATATTAATTGTTGGTATTCCTTTATGTATATTAGCATTAGGATTTCTAAATAAAAAAGATTAATTTGTTAATTGTTAATAAGAAAGGGGAGTGAGTAGATTAAGTTCTACTCCTCCTCTTATTTTTTTTATTTCCTACAAAATAAAAGGGAAGTAACATTTCTGTTACCTCCCTAATAAAAAATTTCATCCTACTGACTAAAAAGCTATACATTTAACAGCTTGGTCTCTCTCTTCTTGAGAAATTGAATTAAACTTCTCTTCTGTCCAACCTTTCTTTAATAGGTTTTCTTGCACTTCTTCACTTAAAGATTTAAAAGAAGAATTAGGTACTTCTCTATATCTAATATCATCATTAGTTCTAGAGAATGTTCCTACATTATCAGTAGCTGATTTAATTTGATTAGGTGTTATAAAACTATAAGAAGTTCCTCCTTTTTCTGCTTTATTTTCATATTTTGTACCATCATACCCTAAAGAAAGCATTAAGTTCCTTAATTCTGAATTAGATATTCCCCTAAGTGAAGAATACTTTTCTCTAGAAATAATGCCCTGTTTATATAATTCTGACAACATAGAACTTACAGTTTCATGTACAAAATCAGGAGTTTCTAATGGATTTTTTACATTAAGGAATAAAGCAAACTGAGTACCTTTAATTGTATTAGCAGTTTCTTGTGTACCTACATGACCAAAGGGTTCTGATGTCCAAGGCATAATCCTTGATTTATGGTCCATATCAAATATACCATTAAATTCAAATGGTGTATTATGATAAACAACTAAAGGTTCACCATTTTCATCTACTACTTTAGAAGCATTTTCTGGGTCATTTTCCCAATCACCAAACCAATCTTTGAAAGCTTTAGTTCTTACTTGAGCATATTGCCTTTCAGTAAGATTTGTAGGTCTGTCATTAGGAGCTAATAGATTACCCTCTGAATCTCTCTTAGCATTAGCAAGAATATCTTGCATTTCTTTAGAGTATTCTTCTTGTCTTGCTTTAGCTTGACTAAGGGTTTCTACAGGTAATTCCCTATTACTATATTCTCCCCTATTTATCATTTGATAATATGCAGTAAGGTGAGGTCTAATACTATTCCAATTAGTTACTTTAATCCATAAGTCTTTAAAGAAGTTTTTAATTTTACCTAATAATCCAGCATTTTGTCTAGTGGTAACATATTCTCTAAAGCCTTCAGCCATATCTTCTTCTAATGAAAGATTATCTTTTTCACCATATAACCTTCTTGCTTCATCATATAATGATTGTCTTTCATTATTGTCAAGAAGGAGATTGAATACTACATGGAATGCTTCATGATATACAGTACCTTCAGCAGCTATGTCAGATAATGTAATAACACCTTTATCAAATTGACCCCAAGCTAAAGTGCCTCTCTTACCTACTTTAATAAGACCTTTTACTACTTTTACTCTATCCTGTTCACTTAACAGAGGTAGAACTTTATTTAGCCATTTAAGCTCTTTTTTCTCATCCCACTTTTCATAACCGAGTGATTCTACTTTTCTTAATTTATGTCTACTTCTTGAAGCTTTCTTATTATTTATTGCCTGTTCCTTTTGAATAGTATAAGCAGCACCTGTCTTAGTTTCATCTTCTTTAGTAGTAGATATAGGAGTTCCTTTTGTAGTATTAGGAGTAGTATCTGCTGGTGGTATATTATCTGGGTCAAATAATATTGTTTTTTCAGAGGAAAGTTCATAGACTTTTTTCATATTAGCTGAGAGCCTTTCTGTAAAAAGTTTCTCTATCTCCTTTTGAGACATACCCCCTTTTATAGGATTATTTCTTACAAGTAAAAATGTCTTACCATTAGGAAATACTGCATAAAAACTATTTGAGGCCACATGAGCTTCTTCTCCTGGTCTGCCAAACCCTCTTGTAATATTAGGAACTTTAGTTATATGAATACTTACTTCGGGTATTCCTATAACAGGTGTAAGATAACCTTTATGTAATTTACCATCTAATTCAAAATAACCTACACCTTCATCAGCATTATTCATACTATGCTCAGGAGTTAAATCCTCAATAGGATTTTGTGCATCTAATGAGGTATTAAAGATAGGCAATCCTTCAACAGTTTGTGATGCCTTTTCTTTCTTTTTAATCCTGTTAATAGCATCCTTTACATCTTGTGCTTCTTGGCCACTAAGATATACTTGTTTACTTCTATCAAGTACTTTACCATCAGGAGTAACAACTTTATTATCTACCATCTTTGAAGAATTAGCGGCATCACCAAAATTATCTTGTGCCCAAGCCAAATCAAATAATATTCTATTTTTATTTGTAATTTCTATAGTTCTACCTTGGTCATCTCTAATAGTATTAGTTGTTAAATCTACATAATAAGGTTTATTTGAGAATGTAGATACTATCCTTGTACCTCTTATAGCACCTTCAGCACCCCCTACAGGTGATTTTCCACTTCTATTAGATTGAGAAACTCTAGAGATTGGATTTATAGCTGGATGTAATTTACCTTCCTTATCAAAGTAATCCATTGTAAACCAATTACTTCTTATAGAAGCTTCGGTAATATTTGAAGTAAGAATATTAGACTCTATTAATCTGTTATTATATGTTCCATCATTTATTCTTCTTGCGCTAACTTGTAAAGGAAGATTAAATTTAACAAGATGTCCAAGTATTTCATTGTATATATTCTCAGGATTCTTAGGAGTACTTAATGCACTTGTATCTCCCAAATCTTCAGGAGCAACATCAAAGTTTACACCTCCAATTTCTCCAATTTCTCCAATCTTTGCACTCTTACTACTTGTAGAGAAATATACATCATACTTATCTTCCTTAATTTGTTCCTTTCCATTAATGATTACTTTCTCATAAGTACCATCTGGCTTTCTTACTTTCTTACTGATAACAATTCCATCACCTGCTTTACTACTAAACCAAGTAACCATAATATCCTGCATATACAAGTCTTGAGCTAAGTCTTGCATAGCAGCAGATACATCATCTTGTGATGTAGCAGTTGATAACTTAGTAATAGCATTCTTTATATCTTCCCCAACAGGAGTAGAGTTCACACTACTATCATTTAGATTAAATTCTTCATTATTGAAGTGCTTAACTCTTACAGCAGCAGGAGAATACTTACCAGCTCCATTAGGTATAAGCAGATATAATCTACCTTCCTTTTGGCTCATATCTACTGGCTTAATAATAAGACTATCATCAACCTTACCATTGGTAGTAAGTGTACCATTCTTTATGATACCAAAGATAGGCTTTCTATCAGTTGAAGATACATTAGGAATGTCTTTAAGACTTCTTTCAGTATTACCATAAGGAATCCTACCTACCATTACCTTAGATACCCTTGTAGTAGGTGAGGCAATAAACTTACCTTTAGATTGAGTACCTGTAGCTTGCCTTGTCTTTACAAGTATAGGAAGTTTAACACTAAGAGTATTGCCATTAGTTAAGTAAATTATCTTATCTATATTTTTTGCGCCAAACTTTTCAAGATAAGGTCTTAGTATTTCCTTTACTCTAGGCAACTCTTTCTCAGATATATGGACTTTCTCCATAGCTTCTTGGTCTTCCTTACTTAAACCAAATATATTAGCTAAGTCTCCTCCATTTATATCTGTTTCATAAGTTTCATTTCCTATCTCAAATCCATGATTAAGCTGTTGTGCAAACACCCTTAAACCATCAACTGATATAGAGGTTCTCTCATAGATTTCAGCACCTAATGGTAATTGAGTCATAGCAGAAGACATCATATCTCTAAAGATAGTTTTGTCTCCCTCTTTATTCTCCATCTTCATAGACCACCTATTAGAGTTTGGTTCTCTGAAGATTCCTATAAATTGGTGGTCACTTTTACCAGCTAGAAGTATAACAGGTTGTCCTTTGCTATCAACATAAATAGCAGTCCCATTTTCTACTCTATCTAAAGTGCCATGTACCTGTCCTCCATAGAAGGACATTTCCTTGTCATACTGGTAATCTGTTTTGAATTGTCTTTGTTGTGGTTGAGCACTTCTTTGAGCATACTCTCTTCTTATCTTCTCTTCAAGACCCTTCAGACCCTCATACCTTGAAATACTATAATCAGATTCATCTAAACTACCTACTACTTGACCATTCTTTTTATCTATAATAAATATAGTAGGCTGTTTGTGCCAAGGCTGTCCTGCTACCTTTTCTTCATATCTTAGGTCTATCATAAACCCAAGTTCATCTCCTGCCTTTAAGTTGCCCTCATTTACATATTTAAAAGCACCACTGTCTCTTAAATAGTTATAAATAATAGAGAAATCTACACCTTTTTCTCTTTCCTTTACTACAACATCAAAAGGTCTAAAATCTCCTTCTTTACTTGCTTCTATATGTAATTCTGGTATAGCAGGTCTGTAGAATTGATTAAAATCAGTTTCATCTAACTTTTGTTGGGTCTCTGCATTTTCATTAAGCTCTTTATTTTCTTCTTGAATTGTTTCAGCAGTTACATCTCCTACAGGTAATTCTATTGTAGGTAATCCTTCACTACTTTCTACAGAAGGTACAGTTGTAGTTTGGCTATCTCCTGTAGTAGTCCTATTATCTCCTTTTACATTACCCTCTCTTTTCTCAACAGGTTTCTTGTATTCCTCAGAGAATCTATCCTTGAATCTATTATCATTATTAATCTTAGACATTGCCTTCTGTAATTCATACTGAGCCTCTAAAAATCTATTGGCAGATTCTTCAGCATTTTCTGAAACTTCATCAAAAGCATTTTCATTATTAACATAAACAGAATTAGGGTTAGCTAATTCTTTAAGATTTTCAGAGTTATTAAATTGGTCTTGTAGTAATTGTAGAGCATCCTGTTTAGTTTGAGGGTCTGCATCAGATTCATTAACGGCTCTAGCTACTTCATCATTATATTGTGTAGTTTCTCTATAGTCCTTAGCTAGTTCATTCCCCTCATCTTCAAGTTCTTTTAATACTTTATCTCTAAATTCTAACTCATCTTGATTGGCTAATGCAGCCTTAAATTCACTTAGATTAGTAGCAGATTTAAGAGCATCCTTTAAATTATTAGTTTTAGTCTTAGTCTCCTGTTGTGCAGCTTGCTCATCAGCTCTTGCATGGTCTTCTGCTTGCTTTTGAGGACTTTCAAGATACTCTTTCAGCTTTGCATTATATGTCTTTGAAGCATTGCCTAACTTGACAATATCATTCAGCTTAGTTGTAATATCTGCTTTCTCATCTGCACTAAGTACAGTTTCATCTACCTCATTAATTTCCTTGATAAGACCATCTACAAACTTAGGATTAGTTGCTAATGTATAAGCTAGTACCTTATCATCCTGACCTCTAACCATATTAAGAGTGTTGATAACACCTTCAATGGCTTTTACATTTTTATCTGCTTGTTTATATCTATCAGTTAAATCAGCATGAGATTGGCCTTCAAAGTCTCTAACTTGTTGATTAAATCTAAGAAGTGAATCTAAGTTACCTAATACATCACTTATTGCAGATTTTACTTCCCCAGACATAGATACTGCCCTCTCAGACCAATTATCTAATTGAGATTGCATCCATGTTAACTCTTCAAGTTGTTCATCTGATAATTGCTGGCCTGTATTAATATCAAGCTTCTCCCTTATCTCTTGATATTGTTTAATAGTTTTAAAAATATCATCTTTATTTTTTGTAAGTTCAGAAATCATTTTTTGCTTACTTTCTTCATTACCAAAATTAGATGATATACTGCCATCTTTCTCTTTTACTGCCCAATCTGCAAAAGGCCCTACTAGTTTACCATTTTCATCTATAGTAGTAGTATTTCTAACTATTGCATCTAAGTTTTCATCAGAAGTATCAAAAGCTTCACCTATCATACCTTTTAATTCTTCTAATCTACCTGCATTATCAAAGGTAAGAATGTCAGATACTAATTGAGCATGCTCAGCATTTTTAAATTCAAAAGCATCTCCATCTTCAGTAGCTTTATCCATATCCTTTTGATACTTATTATGCCTGATAAGTCCTTGATAATAATTTTTAAATTCAGGAGATTGCATTCTATTATTCATATAATTAGCAATATCCTGTTCTCTTTTTATTTTATCTTTGTATTCTCTCCATTCATTTATAGCACCTCCTTTAAGAGTAATCGGGGATTGAAGAGAGCCAGATTCACTTTTAATACTTCTAAAACTAGGCATACCTAATGCACCAGTGATAGCACCAATAGCAAACTCTTCCCATGCAGAACCATCATTTACAGTCTCATTAATACCATGAGCAAATGATTTCGCCCAATCAAGGGTTTCTTGTTCTGCTTCTCTATCAGTCTTGGCTTTATAGAAATTATTTACATCAGTAGTATAATAATGGCCTGCTATATTACTAGCCATACCCTGTGTAATTTCTTCAGTACCTTCAGATAATGCACCTCTAGTTATTGCAGCAGTAGCACCTAATTTAGTTGTAGCTGCTCCAAACTTGCCATCTCTTTTAAGTATATTAACTGCTCTTCTAGAGGATTTAAATCCATTGGCATATAATTTAGCAAACTGAAAAAGATTAGATGCTGTAAGGATAGGTATATTAAAAAGTAAATCCATATTACCCATCTTTAATCTATCCTCAGTAAGTTTACCTAAAGCTTCGTTATAGGCTCCTATTTCATCTTGAATTAAGATAGAAGCTTCAGCAGTATCACCATATTGGTCTTTTATAGCTTGAACTCTTTGTAAGTGTTCAACATCTAACACTCTCTTATTATCTTCAAACCATTGTTTACTATTATTAAGTGCTTCAATTCTTCCTTCATTAACTGCTGACATTGCAGCACCTGCACCTGAAAGTACCATTTTGGGGACTTCAGAAGCTCCAGCAAATTTAGCTGCTTTAGCAAGAGTTCCCATAAGCTGAGGTATCTTTGTTGCTTTAAGTGCTGCTGAGAATACATTACCACTATAAAAAGCACCCACTGTAAAACCTAAGTTCTTGATAAACTTATCCCCTAAGAAGTTAGCGGTAAAAACATTTTCATACCAAGGTTCCTCAGTTTCTTGAGTTGAATAGTAATTAGGCAATGATTGTTCAGAAGCCTCATTAACTGTTTGCATGAATTTTGAAAAATCATTATCCCATAAGCCAGACCATCTATTTTCATGCGCTTTAGTAATAGCCCCTAACACTAATCCTATAGTACCATCAAGAAATGTAGTACCAGCAAGTATAACACCTTTAGCTAAACCTGCTCCTATCTTTGCATACCAAGGTTGATTCTCTGCCCTTACATCTCCTAAATTTTCAAAATCAGCTTGATTAGCAGTTTTATTATCCCATATACTTTCTCCCCAAGGAGTATTAGTTCTAGCTAGAGGGGATTCCACCATCTGTTGGATGTCTCTATAGGGGTCACTTTGAGAAGCTCTTGATAATATCCTACTCTGACTCTCATTAATGAATTTATCTATATCATCAAATTGAGCATTATTCTGAGCCTGTAGACTTTTATAGCCTACAGGTCCAGTTTTTGTTATATCTATTTCTTTTTGTTTATTTGCCATAATTATGGAATATAATAATTTGGATATTTTTGAGTTTCTGTTGTGTTAGTAAGGTCTAAACCTGATTCAAACATCATTTGTTGCTGAGATAAATCATCATAATAATTTTCTAATTTTAATCTTTGTTGTGGAGTTAAATTAGGATTCTGCAACATTCTTTGTGTTTTAAGCATTTCAGTTATAGCCTGGTCTCTGCCTCCTTCCATAGTAATATTTATTCCTGAAGGTGCTAAGTATCTTTTTGCTTTTTTATCTCCCTTCTTTAATATAAAAAGAGTTGTACCTATCTCACTTGGTGCTCTAGATACTATAGTATAATCATCAGTATAAAGGTCATCAAAGGATAATTTTCCAATAGGTTTCCATTTATTTGATTTTGAATCATAATCAACTTCAGTAAGTTTTCCTGTACTATCTATAGCCCTACTTAATTTAGCTTTATAATCTTTTTGATACTCTGTAGATTGTGGTACATCATATATATATTCAGTAGTTTTTGTAGCATCAAATTTAGCAGAAGTTGCTGTTGGACTTGAAGTATATCTAGCCCATAAGTTACCTACTTCTCCTGGATGATAATCAATTTTTCCATCTTTATTGGTTGTACCAGTTCCCATGTATTTTCTTCCACCTAAACTATCTATAAACTCTTTAAATTCACTAGATAATCTTTGTCCACTTCCTGGAGTAGACCAACTAGTACCAGTAGTAGGTGAAGTAACAACAGAACCTACATTATCATATATTTTTCTATGATATTCTTTCCACCCAGCATAAGTTAATTTTGTTCTTCCTTGGGCATCTGTATAAAAATATTGTGAAAATCTCTTTTTATTATTTTCAAATTCTTGCTCTTTTTTTGTTTTCTCCCTACTACTATAGATATTTGATGGATTAAGCTGAAAGCCTCCTTTTCGCTGTGCTTGTTGTGCTTGCTGTGCTCTGGCTTCCCTCATTCTAGCTAAAGCATCTTGCATACTAAAATCATCTTTAAAGTTCTTAATCTCGGACTTACCAATAGCATTATATAATCCTTGATTAGCATAGGCTATGGCCTCTCTTAGTTGCTGAGGAGATGCCCATTCCTTCATGCCTGAGGCATTTAATGCCTGCTCTACTATAGTATTTAATACTGGATTACCATTCTGAGGATTGGTTATGGCTTCCTGTATCTGTTGAGGAGTATATCCATATTGCAATAATTGCTCATATTGATAAGGAAGCCCTATACCCTTTAATCTACCTTTACCAGTTAAAGCAGTCTTGAGATTAGTTGCCATTTGCCCAACTTGCTGTGCTAATAATGCCCCAGAGTAAGATTTACCATAATCTAAAGAAGGATTCTTTATAAAATCATCTAAACTTATAGTAGAAACATTTCTTTGATAGAACATAGTAGGATTACTTAAAGAGGTTTTTCTCTGTTCATCAGCTAATTCTGCTCTCCTTTTATAAGCTTGTTCAATAGGTACTATTTCTTTACTATACCTATTTCTCATATTAAGCATGTTTTTTCTGCTTGTAACATTTAAACCCTCTCTTGCTAATTGCTCTGCCTGCATATTAAGGTCATCTGCATAGGTTTTATACATTTTATAAGCATTAGGGTCTGTTTGTTCATTGGCCAAGTTTTCCCATACATTAGCTTTAGTAGCTAGTTCACTATATTGATTCTCTAATTCTTGATGAGCTTGAGTAGCCATTAATGCAGGAGCCAGAAAATCTTGATACGTAAAGGGTTTAAATTGAGAATTTGCAATTAATGTATAATTAGCCACGTTTACCTCCTTTTCTAATAGTTAAATAACCACCTCTGGCCCTAGTAGTTCCTTTATAAGGAACTCCGTCACCTCTTGTAGAGGCACCATATAATAAAGCAGGGCTTTCATTTACCCAAGCTTTCATTACTTCTTCTCTACCAATATCACCAAGAGAATTAAAGAAGTTAGTAAGATTAGCACTAATAGCAGAACCTCTTCTAGCATCAATAGCATCTCTCATAGCTATAGCTTGTGCCATACCACTTAGTCTACCACTCTTTGCTTTTAAGGAAGCTTCTTGGTTAGCCATTGCAGATTTTAATCCCATTTCAGCATTAACTTGATTAGTGCCCCTATTAAATGCAGCAACTCTTTCTCTTTGGCCTTGGTTATATTCTTCAGCCTGTCTTACAAAATCTCCTAATCTACTTTGTGCATTATAATCTGAAGCTACTAAACCAGCTAAAGCAGCTGCTCTATTACCAGCACTTTGATTTACAATAGCTCTTCTTGCAGCACCTGATTGTGCATTTAATTTATTAATGAAATAGTTTCTGTCTAATGGATTATATTGTATATAATCACCTATAGGTGTATAACTTGTAGGGGTATAATTACCCATCTGATTAGCGGCATTTAATATAATATCAGCACCACTATAGTCAGGCTTACTAAATAAGTTTTGTCCTAATCCTATAGCTGCACCTAACACAGGAGCATATCTGAGGTTAGTTAATGTATTAGGTTTTTTCTTACTTGTACTATATAAATTATCTATAGTACTATTATCAATAATACCTCTTGCTGACTTTGCAACCATAGAAGTACCTGTGCCTAAAGGAGCTTCATTATTATATACTCTAGCTACATCCAATAGCTCATTATCATCTGGGGCAGCAACATAACTTGGTATAGTTGTAAATGGAGATTGGCCATAGGTACTCATGAATCTTTCATAAGGATTTAAGGATTGAGGTTGTTCACCCATTCCATCAAATAGAGTACCCATTCTGCCCCCATGTGCATATTTTTTACCTTCTTTTTTCATTTGTTCTTGTTCTCTTATAAGCTCTTGAGCTTGCTGCAATTTAACCATAGAACTCATTAAACCTCTTTCACTTATTGGGTCATTGGGTCTTTCTTCAGCCTCCTTACTTAATTTCTTTGCAGCTTTTGCAAAAGTAAGGTCCTTGCCTTTACTCAAACCTAGAGAACTTCTCATACTATTGGGAACATTCATCCTATCACTAAATACGTAATCATCAAAGATTACTTCTCCTTCTTCAACTAGATTAGGAACACCTTGTGCATCCATACCCATTTGTACACCCTCCATAGGATTTTCTTCATGAGTACCTCCATTACCTACTATAGTAAGACCATTATTCCATTCTGCACCATTAGTAAGTAAACTACCACCAAAAGCGTGTTTCCATTTCCTAGCATTAAGAGCAAAGGTAGCCATCTTCTTTTGTTCAGGAGTACCATGCTCTTTATACCAAGTAGAAGATTTTCCTGTTCTCTCTTTTAATCTAGTAAATTTACCCCTATTCTCTGGTTTAATATGTATATTTCCACCATCAGCAAATGTATTGCCAAAGGGGGACATTGTTCCTGTATATCTCATAGTCAGAGGTCCTCCATATGCTGCATAGTTAGCCAATGTATTTAAATTATTTTGTTCATCTAAATTGTCAGCAGCTAATCCAAAATTAGCTATTGCTAATTGATTAGCAAAATCTCTTTGTCTATTAATTTCATTTGTTAGTCTTTTAGCTTTATTACTAAACCAGCCATCCTTACCAATATCTGATTTACTAACACTATTTAATAGACCAAAGTTAGATTGGTTTAATAAGTCTGTAGTATTAGAAGCAGCAAATCGCATATTACTTTGTTGTGTATTAGCAGCTTTGGCTTCTTGTACTGCCTGTTTATTTATTTGACTGCCAAAGGCTTTATTTACCAAGCCTCCAGCTATGTTAAGTCCTGCTCCAGCTACAGCACCCCAAGGGCCAGGAATAGCACTAGCTATACTACCCAGTCCTTGTATAGCATTGCCTGTTCCAGAGGAAAGTCCTCCTGAAATACCTTGGCCTACCATAGAACCAGCAGCACCAATAGCACCACCAAGTACACCGCTATCAAAGGCATTGCTCATGTTCTTTCCAAAGCCAGCACCTTTTTGCCATGAGAATCCACCATCATCAAAATAGTTAGCTCTTCTCTTTCTTATTTTCTTAGCCATAATATAATCAATAATTTTTGCAAAGATAACAAATCATTTTTAAATATGAAAGACTTATATAGAAAAAGTAGTGATAGACAAATTAAATAACTTATCTACCACTACTTTTCTTTGTTTATGTATAGTAAGTAACTGCTATATCATATAACCTCACCTCATTGTTGCTATTGCCTGACATTGCAATCTTTGCCCAAGGGTTCCTTATTCTATCTCTTTTGAACTTACCAAAAGAATTACTTCTGCCAACTTGCCATCTCCAAGTCCTAAACTTTTTCTTTAGAGAGCTTGTAGTAGATGTTGCTGTCTGGTATTCATTTGTAGTAACCAAAAGATTGAAAGGATAACTATCAGCTTTCCAATTAGTGAAATGTTCTATGCCATTAGTTCTGAACTCTATAGTATCAAATATCTTATCAAGATGGAACTCAGGATTAGCTATAACAGCAAGAGAGTATCCCTTATTTTCTCCAAAGAAGGTACCATAGTTTTCTCCTCCCTGTAACTTCCAAACTTCATTACCCTTTACCTGATAAGTATTACCTTCAACATTGAACATCCACTCTACCTTACCATAGTCATAAAATGAGGAGAATGCACCTAACTTTTCACTGAAAGCTAGTGAATCTGTACTTGTTGTAAAGTAAATATCACTATTGTTCCTATCATAGAATGTTCTAATAGCACCATAGTCTTCAGGATTCCATGAAGCTAAAGATACATTACTATTTATCCAAGAGTACATATTCTTGGTATATGTAAGGTCTGCTATGGATTGCCCATTAAAGGATAAGATACCTTGATTCAAATCATCTACAAAATATACTCCACTGGGAGTTTCAGCCATAGACCATTTATTTTGACAACCAAATTTATTTGTAATATACAATTTACCATCTACTTTACCACTATTAGCTAATTCAATTGGTAAACCATCAGAAGTATTTAGCTGTACTCTTGAATTAAAGTTTATTTTACTTATACCCTTCTCTTGAAAAGAATATATTTCATTATTTATTCTTTTTAAAGAGGTAACTTTACCTAAATCACCATCTAAATCTAAAGCATTGTTCAAATGTATATTTGTCCAAGAATCAGTCTCTTCCCCTAAAGTTTTTGTTAGAGACCATACAATTTGATTTGGGAATTTAGTGGTTGAAGACTTATCTTCTTCAAGATATTTTGCTGTATAGAAATTATTACTTTGACTATAAACTTTATTAAATAAATTAAAGTTATTAGGACTTACACTGAGATTATTTTCATTTCCCCTATTTCTATCATATCTTCCATCAATATTTATCCTAGTTTCTACCATAAAAGAAGGAATGTCAATAACTTGATTTATATCTTCTCTGGTATTACTATAAGTTTTTAAATGGTCATATCTGCAATAGAAAGTATCTCCTTGTGTAGCATATATACTTGTAATATTTTCCTTAAAAGAAACATTATTACCACATACTTGCCATACATTGTTACTTAATGCTGTTTCATCATTCCCACCAAAAGCATTTATTATTTTATCTCTATAAATCTCGCCTATTAAATAATATCCAAAATCCCCTATATTACCATCATATTCTGCTATGGAATAATCATTTATATTTATATAATCTTGATTAAAGTCATAATTATTAATATTTAAATCATCCTTATTAAATAGTACTTCTTTATTAAAAGTCATACTACCAGATTCATTAATAATATTACTATTATTCTTTAATTTGGGTAATAGATTATATTTATTATTCTTATAGTCTAAAACCATTACACCATGTCCTGTAGATTTATATTGTATAGGTACTGGGTCTTGGTTAAATCCTGGAACATTCTTATTGTTTTGTAGAGGATAATAATTCTTTGCAGTATCTTCATAAATAACACCTGCCCAAGAAAGTTGATAAGTTATCCTTTGTAAAATATTTATATCAGAGTCCTGTCTTAGGTTAGATGTATGTCCATGCCTACTAGCTGCTGATAATAAACATTCATCTTTTATATTAGTAACATCCTCTTTCTTAGTTGCCTTAAAGGTCAATATTTTATCACAATTGCCTTTGTATTGTATATTTCTACCGAAAGCTTTTAGATTAATTATAGATGAAACTTGGTCACTATTAAATATCTTAAAATCTTGGATAGCACATTCTTTATACGTATTTAAGAATCTTGAAGGAAGGCATATCCTATAATTAGACATTATCTTTTTTGATAGTATAGATTTTCTGTTAGCAGCATCAACAGTCTTAGGAGTATTATTAAGAGAGCCTTTTCTATGCCAAGGATAAATTGCAAAAGAATTACCTACTCCCACATTCTCTCCTTGATATTGCATGCCAGTGTCATACTCTGAATCTACCCAGAATTGCCAATTAATAAGACTTCTACTAGACACATTCTTCCCTGTTGAAGAAGCCCTTCTCCTTATAAAGGTATTAAAAGCACCTGCATAAGGATTAAATAGGTTTTCTGTTTGTATAGTAATATCAGATAATGTATGTTTTAAGGGAGCATATCCTACAATTCTAAGTTTTATGTTACTATCAAGTGCTATATGGGTAAGTTCATCTGAATAATTTAAATCTAATTCAGGAGAATGAATAGTTAATATTCTCTTATCAATACCATATACTTTATTAATATTATCAATATCGCCGCTGTTTATTTCATAATCATCAATATTATCTACACATTGTATTTCACCATTAAATTGCATTGCAGAAGGTAGGGTTTTCAATTTATATTTACCATCTTCTACAGTAAACATATTACTTTCAAGATAATTACCAGCATGTGCAAGACCTTGCATATCTATATTATTTCTTGTATTGTCTGGAATAAAAGTGTACTGTGGTCTTGCAAACCAATCGCTTTGTGCATAAGGAGCATTATTATGCCTATCTCTTACATTATATAATGTAGAGCATAATATTCCTTGACACAATACTTTTCTTGTATTTACATCAGGATATACACATAAGGGCCTAGCACCAATAAAACCATTAGCTTTAAATTCTTCTATAAGTTCTTTAGTAATAGTGATTCTTGCTATTGGCTTACTTTCTATTCCATCATTATATAATAATGGGGTAATACCTATAGTATTTGTAAAATCTCCTATATATAGCACCTCTGACCAATTACCAGTCTTATATTGTAATTGTAACCCAAACCTATAGGTCTCACCTTTCTTAAAATAAGCAGCTTCATTTGAGGCTTTCAAACTACTATTAAATACATAATCCTTATCTAAGGAAGATACATCTTCTACATTATAATTATAATATACAAAATCAACTGAAAGTTGTCTTACCTTTTCTTTTAATTCCTTACTTATATTATAAGTATCTGTATTTATATTCCCTAAAAATAATGTATTATCTTTATGTGTAAGGGTAGAAGCTTTAAATAAATCAGGTTGATATAATAATTCAATAGGGTCAACTATAGTTCCTATATTACCTGTATCTATAAAAGAATATGTATTTCTTGATTCTGAACTATCATCTGTAGTAGATAATTTTATAATAAATGAATCTACATTAAGACCTTCTTTACTCTTAGCTCTTACAAAGATTGAAAATTTACCTCCACCATTATGTATATAATTTATAACATTTTCTGTATTAGTAGTTACATTCTGCTTGAATAGAATTTTATCTTCTACTAGAGTATAAGGGATAATAATATCTTTGTACACATAAAGTACAGGAGATTCTTCATTCAGACCTTGACTTTCAAAATAACATTTCTGTAAATCAAAAGTATTACTATTAATTACTTTTTCAACATCAGGTTTATACTCAATATCATTAATAGTAGTTTTAAAATTAGTAATACTTGAAGTATATTTATCTATAGTATCCTTTCTTCTTATAGTATAAATTTTAGTATTTAAAGTAGTGCCATACTTATTTTTTACATTAACACAGATATTGAGTACTTCTTTATTCCTAAGCTGTAAAGATGTATTTAAGGGAATATCTTTAGCCAATGTACCATTATTAATGATATTCACTGTAGTTAATGAATTATCATAATAATAGAAAACTCTCAATGACTTAGTATCAATTAAGTCTTCATTAACATAATATAGTTTTAAAGAATTAAGAGTTATGTCAATAGCAGTTCCACTATCATTTGCTACCAACAAGTCCCCATTATTTCCATCTGGGTATTTATTAATTATTTCTTCATTATAACTATAATCAAGAGACTCAATGCCATAAGAGAACTTTCTTTCAGGGGTTGTTGGTTCTCCATCTTTTACACCTGTAATATAATAGGAGTTCTCAATCTTAACTAAAGGGTCTTCTTTAGTAGATACATAGAGTTCCCAATTCTCATTTAATATTCTTTTTTCACTGCCATCTATTTCAACAGGTGCAGATGGCCATATCATTAATATAGAAAATTCTTTATCAATAGTAAAAGTATAGCCATTTGATTCATCTCTAAGATAAACATTCTTAAAGTTTTTGGTATATCTTTCCTCTATAGGAGTCTTAGGAATATTAGTACTGTTAGGTATAGCTCTTGGATTTATACATACTGCATACCTACCATCATAAAGACATAAGTCATAGTACCATAAATTTGAGCTAAGGTACATTGAATTAAAGTAATCTATTATAGAACCAGAAGATACAAAGTCTCCTTCTTCACCATACCTTATGCCATATCCACTAATATGTGTAAAGTCAGGGTCATCTAATTTTACATTATTAAGTAACTTATTTAAATATTTCATATCTTTATATCTTTAATTAGAGTAACAGTAGGTGTTGCATCTAAAGAAGTTCTAAATATTCTATACACTTTTACATAATCAAAAGTAGTATTTAAGTTTATTATTTCTATATTAAAAGATACCCCACTTTTCTGTGACCCATCCGAATTAAGACCTCTACCATTATCAGAAGTATAATATAAAGGAGACATACAACACATTCCTGTGGATTGACCATATTTATTATAATATGATAAAGCATATTGAACAACACCTGCCTCAAAGTTTCCATTCACTTCAAATACAGGAGTAACATAAAATTCAGTATTTACATTTGATATTATAGGATTAAAATCAAATTGAAAATTGTCATCTTCCTTTATATACTTTCTTATTTCTTCTTCTGATTGTCCTTCAAGATTTAATAATAACACCCTAGGTGAATTTATGCCATCTACCCAATATACCTTTTGTATATCTGAAGTTTCATAAATTCCTATACTTTCTATAGGATGTAAAGTATTGAAACCTAGATTACCCCTATATAATAAGATTTCCTGTTGTAAATTACCATTAATACTTTTTATGTTATATATTGCATCAGGTTTAGTATCACCTAAATTAGTTACAAATAGAATGGCATTATTATTTATTACTTGAATACCAATAATAGTACCTTGTATAGTAAGTATCTTAGAATTACTTTTTTCATTAACAAGACATAAGGAAGTATCTTTACCCGTAGTAACTATCCTCATGTTCCTAATACTATATGCAGCATCAGCAGGAAATTGGCTAACTGCCAAATCCTGCTGCATACTTTTAGGTACTATAGATATTTGTTTCTTTTGCATATCATTGTATTCTTATAAATTCTCTTTTCCCTAATGATTTCATGCCTTTACTATGTTCATTGGTTCTTTGCAATAACTGAGTCCACATATTACTGATGGATTCCATCTGGTCTATAGTAGGCATATTTAAATCTCTTTGTGCCTGACCAACATACCACGCATATTCTTGCTGAGTATTTTGTAATACTGCATTATTTATTTTACCTTGGTCAAAGAGAATTGTAAATACTTTTTTCTTTATATAAAGTTCTAATGCCTGTATAAAGCTACTATTTTCAGGTATCATAGGATAACCTTCATCGTCTACTTTAATAGCATGATAGGCAACTTCTATAACCCCTTCCTTAAGAGAGGTATAGATAGCATTATTCTGTAACTTATAAGTCAAGTCTCCATTATCTGAGTTTCCATTAGGCTCCTTCTTAGAACTATAATGGAAATTATCTGAAGCATATCTAAATACTTTAGGACAATATTCCCCTTCCTTATAAGTTCTTACTTGTATCATATCATAGTAGTCACAAGGCAAACACCCCCTGTAGTTCTCTATGTTAACTAGAGCTGTCTTTTCTTCAAACTCATTAGGCACTCCTACAATCTGTATGAAGTGTACAGCGTAGTTTACAGCCCTTTCAAAAGACAGGTCTTGTAGGAGAGGGTGGTCTAACAAGTCATCTAGTATTTGTCTGATACTTATATACTTTACCATATTATTCTTTATTTAATAGGAAAGCATCTACTTTGCCTTCCTTGATATTTCTTTTAAGAGTTTTCTTCAGTTCCCTATTGGCATTGAACTGGTAGAAAGATTTGTTTGTATAGTCTGCCTTAGCCTTGTTATAATGAACCTTGAAAATCTCTTTTTCCTCCATTTTAATGAGTGTTCTACTCTTATAGGCTTCCTCATCTTCACACCATAATTTAAGTGTCCTATCCCAATCTATTGGGAGATTGCTATGCAGTTTCCCATCCTTGAAATTAACATAAGTACTTATCTTTCTAAGTTCTATAGTGCCCATCCTATGAGGAAGTTTTATATCCCCTCCTGTAGATAGGTTGAGAGCAAGTTCATTGTTTATCTTCCTAATTATACTATAAAACTCATGCTCAGTAAGCCTTTGACCTATATCAATCCATTGCCTCTTTCTAAGCCACTTATAGGCTGAATAGACACCAATTGAGTTAGTAACTTTATGTTTCCTAGATTCGCTTAAATGCTGAACTTTAGACTTAAATTCCTCATAGGTCATATTTCACCTCCCATCCTTTAACACTGATTCTCTTCTTGTTAAGCACATCCAATATGTGGGCATTAGAAGATATTCCAAGAAACTTAGCAAATTTGTAAGACGATGAAAACTTTAATGTTTGCCCAGTACTAGTATTTGTGCAAACTATTGGTTTAGCTGTTCTTTTTAATGAATTACTCAGATTTAATAGGTCTAGGTCTTTATTATATTCATATCTAAACTGATAATCGCCACAAGTATTTCTTCTCATATTAGCAGCCATTCCAACATTTCTACGTTCTAAACCATAGTAGTTTGCTGCATCATTACAAGAATTAAAAGTATTTATTAAAGTGCCCTGTAAGTTATAAACATAAATCTTCTTATTATTAGAATTATCTTTATACCTTCCTTCTCCACCTCCTGATATATTACACAGTATTCCAGAATTATTTATAATTCTACCAAATCTTGCTATCAATTCGATTTCTTTCTCTTTACACTCTTTCTCAGTGAGGTTATCATATAGAATCTTTACATATCTTCCATGTTTTACAAAGCATCTTCTCCACAGGAAATTTCTCATGCCTTTAGAGCATTGATATGCTCTACTATAAATCTGTGAATGCAAATTTCCAACTCTTTTCTTACCAATTCCTATATAGAATAACTCATTACTATCTTTCCTGTAATGACCATATACATAGTAACTTCTTTCTATATTATTCCACATTAAGATTCAATCTGCTTCTGTAAGTTTGATTTAGCATTCCTTGCTATGAAGTTAGCTAGATTAGCCAAGTCATCCATAGCATTGTTCTCAGAATCTTCAGGCTTATATATAGCTCCTGAAAGTTCCTTGGTCACTAGCTCTGTTAAAGGAGGAATAAGTGCATCTTCAAGAGGAAACTCCTTGTCAAGAATATCACAGCTCTCTGATTGCTCACACTCTAATTCTGAGGCTTCTTCTGCGTCACTAAATACTCCAGTAAACTTTATTTCCTCTAAGTAATAGAGCTGTGGGTTTGAAGACTTCAGGTATAAATATCCATCAGGTCCTTTAGCAGCATAAATTATATTCTGAAGCCATTTATTGTGTCCTATATATCTCAGCCTATCCCTAGATACATAAGTTATCTCTCCATTGAAGTAGTCATCTGAATGCACTCTGGATTGTCCTATATTCATAGTTTCAGGTATCTTCTTAGTACTCCTCATATAGGTACCTTCACAAGGTATTCCCTCTACTCCTTCATGCTCTTCTAGGTCTAAGCACAGAGTCTGATAGTTGGATAATGGAACTTCCTTCCTTACATCAGAGTATCTTTGCTTTAAGAGAAAAGCCCTATATTTACTTAGCAAGAATATAATATGGTCTTCAGTAAAAGATGAATCATCACTCATAAGTTTTAGTTCATCTAATATTAAGTACACTAGTTGTCTGTATGTTCTCATATTGATACATATTAAAAAAGTTCTTGTGGCAAAGATACTAAGAATTTATCAATGCCACAAGAACTTTATTGTTTTAGTTATTGTTCTTACAAAGTTTTATTAACAGGATACCTTAGCATTTAATTCAAGGAAGTAGCTCATGTCATGCTTTGCAACCTTAGTGAAAAAATACTTCTTAAAGCTAGCTAACTTATCATAGTTCTGCATCAACATAGCTTTAGCATTATTAAATGCTGCATCCCCAATTCTCTTTCTAAGATGTTCCTCATATACAGGAATCTTATCATCAGAAGAGAATAAATGTATGAGGTATAACTGATTATGGTCTACCTGTGTAGTAGTTACTACATAATTACCTCTTTCTCTGTAAAGGTGTCCTACTCCCCAATTCTTGATAAGAAGAACTTCACCTCCTGCAAGCCATGTCTTGATAGACATCAGAGGTTCATCTAATCCATACTTTATAAGACCAGTAAGTCCTCCAATCTTGAACCACCATCCTATACTTGAAGCATATACTGCTCCTAATACACAAGAGCAGGGAACCACTTCTGCATCAGGATTTTGGTCTAGTAGCTTATCTGTCCACTTAGCTGTGTATTCCCATCCATCCTCTGTCATATTAACAAATGAGGCATAAGTACCAAACCTTTTTCTTCCTATATGCCCATCTTCATTACTATAGATTCCATATTCATCTTTGCCAAAGTAGACAGTGTTAGAAGTTATTAGTCTATTAGGATTTTCATCAAGAAGACTTACTAGTCTCTCATCCCAATTAAACTCATAGAATCTCATATGGGCATCAAGCAGCACAAAGTAAGGAGTAGTGCAATGGAATACACCAAAGTTTCTAGAACCTGCTACACCTAGGTTAGTATCATTCCTATAGTAGTCACATCCAAAGATTTCAGCTACCTTCTTGTAATTATACCCATCATTGCTATTATCATCAATGAGCATAATCTTCACATCCTTGGCTGTAGCTCTTACAGAAGTAACAGTTTTCTCTACCTCATATCCTTCATTTTGGAAAGGAATAATTACAGTTAATTTACTATTACTCCCCTTAATATGGTCTCCATTACCTACATTAGCATGGCAATAAGCATTATGAATCATGGTAGCACCATCAAATGGACTTGGACTCATTGTAACCTGCTTATCATGCTGTCTGTAATAGTTTACTACTTTAGGAACATTGAATATCTTCAATCCATGAGTAACAGCAGTTATCCACAGCTTTTGGTCTTCAGCACCATCAAATATCTTTTCATACCAGAAAGGAAGTTTTAATAGTGAAGATTTTCTCATCATAACTGTAGGATGTCCTATGCAATTATGATGGTCCAAATATTCTCTTATAACCTCACCTGGCCCTGGTTGGAAGTATTCTTTAACTGCTTTCCCATTACCCCATTCAAATCCAGCACCCATAATATCTACATCAGGATGCCCCTGCATCCAATTAAACTGATATTCAAGTCTATCAGGATACATCATATCATCAGCATCCATCCTAGCTATGTAGATTCCAATAGCTCTCCTAATACCTAAGTTAAGTGCTTCTGATATACCATCATGCCTCTTCTTTATATAGACAATCCTATCATCTGTATAGGATTTGATTATATTCTCTGTATTATCTGTTGAACCATCATCAACAATGATAAATTCAAAGTCAGTGAAAGTTTGTGCAAGTACACTATCTATACACTCCTTAAGATATGTTTCACCATTATACACAGGCATAACTACTGAAACCATTTTATAGTGAGAAGTCATGCCTAGATGAATAGCATGAGTGTCTTCAGTAGGATGAAATTCATCTATAGGATAGAAATACATCTTAGGGTAAATAGTAAGCCCATCAAACTTCTGTAACAGATTCACATCGGGGCTAAAGTCATATATCTCCTTTACACCTGCTGTTGTAGCATAGATACTATTGCATATATTAAGAGAACCATCCCTCTTAATATAGTGCTTATTCTCCATCTTATCTAAGAGAGCCTTAATAGTTGGATTACCTTTCTCTGCTCCTACTAAGCCCCATCCTATTTCACCAGGGTTTATCATTCCTACAAACATCTTGTTGTCTAGGAATGGGTCTAGGGATTTAGTAACCATTTGGTCTGCATCTAGGTATATGCCACCATAGTTATAAAGTACATATAGCCTCATATAGTCTACTATGTAACCATAAGAGCCACATCCACATTCATAACATTCTTTTACCCAAGGAACAGAATTAACATCAAAAGTTTCTTCATTCCATAATCTTATCTCATAATCTGGCAGAATCCTCTTCCATGATTCAATACTTCTCTGAACTGCTTTGGGTAATTCCTTATTTTTGTCTTTGCTGAACCAGCAATAATGTATTATTTTGGGAATCATACTGATAAGATTTTTAATAAAGTAAGTACTGGTATTATCCAGTACTTACTATTTTGTTATGTATTAGGCATCCACTAAAGGAGCATCTTTCATATCAATTACTACACTTGACTGAGTAGTACCTGCTAGACTGACTTCTTCAGGGTTAATGCCATCAGATGTAACCTTAATTACAGTACCACCTATATTAGATTGTAACTTAAGTACTGCTGGTGCTGCTGTTGTAGTTGTAGTACTAGTAGTTGTAGCACTTGCTAAAACTGCCTCTACTATAATATTGCTACCTGGAGTAATGGCATCTGTAGTATAAGGTAATGTAACAATCTGGCCATTGACTTTTAGCTGTGGAATCTTCCAGTCAGGATTAACAACTGTAGCAGAAGTAAATCCTATAGTGATAGTAGGAGTAACATCTGTTGGGAACTCTAAGGTCTTTACAACATTATCAGAACCAACTGGGACTGTACCAAAGGTACCTGTAACTGTGTAATTTGTAATACTATTACCCTTGAAAGTAACAGTAACAGGTTTCTGTGAGTACCTGATATACAACTCTTTAGTCTGTCCAGCATTCAGAGTGAAATTATGGACCTTACTTGAGGTAAGTAAGTTTTTATAGTTTTGGTCTGCATATATACCCTTAAACACTTTACCTGAAGGGTCAGCAGAGGTAACTTGAACTTTTACTTGTCTTTGTCTAATTTGTGCCATATTTTTAGGGAATTGTAACTTTTGTACTAGTTGAAGTAGTGGTTGGGGTAGAATTAGAACCCTTAAACTTAATAGTTATATATGACATACCATCAGAAGGAGTATCAAATTTATATTCTTGCTCATTTGATAGTAGTTCACCTGTCTTGCTGTCATAGAACCCAATAACCTGCTCATAAGTAGAAAGAGGAAGGCTAAGAGTAATTTTGCTGCCTATTGTGCCTCCTATGCCTGAATAAGAATAGTGAACTGTATCTCCCTTTAAGACAAAGGGGGTATTATCTCCATTAGAGATATTTACATTAACTGTTCTTGAATCTTCAGGCAGGCTCACATCCAGGTCTCTGGTATCTAGTTGCAGATATGCTAACTGACCTGGAGGCTCAGTGGATATAGTACCAGTAGTTGATGTAGTAGAACTACTACCTATTTCAACGACTTCTCCATCAGATAGAGTAACTTCTACCTTAACATTATCTGCATTAGCATGAAGAATAACATATGTAGAAGTGTCTACAATCTTTGTTAGTGTAGAATAGAAATCATCTTTTGTTTTATCACCACTATTAGACTTATAATTTTGATAAGTACTATCAGCTTTCTCAACTAGGTTAGAATCTGATACTCCATCCTTAAACCAGTACTCAGTAATAGAATCACCACTTTTGACACTAATAGTCAAGCCTACACATCTTTTAGATGTGGTAAGTGCAGTCAAAGCTGCACTTACACTATTATATGGTCCATATCTCTTATCCATTTGAGGATAAGGATTAAATCTACTATCACTCCCAGTGAAGTTCACAATATCACTTATAGTTACTGCCATCTTTATTTATTTTTAGCTTTAACATTTATAAGTTCAGGAGCACCACCATAGTTGTTATAGATGAAATACACATCATAGTTTATGCCATTATAGGCCCCACCCTGATTAGCATTTACTCCTCCCCTTGTGTACTTGGAATAGAAAATGCCATTATTTGTATCATCAGGGATATTTTCCTTAGTATTATCATAACATACAGTAGTTATTCCACCTGATGTGAAGGCTGCATATTGTAACTCTACCTTATCTACAGGAACTATTAGGTATGTGTAATATCCATTCTGTGGGATAGTAAACTTATTTACCTCAGTACCTGTTATGGTTTTTGACTTTGTGCCTTCTCTCTCCATTAGGGTATTTATAGGAATATCTACAAAATCAAGAGGAGACATATAATCTTTTACTACACCATAATAGACACTATTACCTACAACAGGAGGTTGTGTGGAGGTACTTGTAGTGGTTGTAGTACCTACAGAAATAAATACTGGGTCTATAACTACTGATGTATTATTATGATAAGGAAGCTCAGTAGCAGTACCATTTATTATAACTTTGTCAACTTTCCATCTGTTATCAGCGCATTCTATTTTATTGATAACATAACCTAACTCAGCAATTGTCACAGAAACATCCTTGTCAGTTACTGAGACTGTATGACTTGCATTATAAGTAGCTGTATAAGGAATGCTGCCATGCTTAAATAGGAGAATAACAGGTGCTGGAGTTGTTGTCGTTGTACTTGATGTCGTTGTACTTGTAGTTGTAGTACTTACTTCTTCATACCTAAGCTCTATGGTGTTAGTACCTGTTGAAGGTATAGTATATTGTAAAATATTACTATAGCCAATTAAAGACCCTGCTACATAGAAGCCGCTGAAAGCATATCCAACTACAGCCTGGGCCATTATAGTAACTTTGCTACCTACTTCTACCTTTACTGGGGTTCCTATCTCAACCATCTTGTCATCTACATAGGCAGTTCTAGCTACTGTAGAACTAAGTATCAGATAAGTAGGCTTAATAGGAGGCTGAGTAGTTGTGCTTGTAGTAGTTGTTGTGGTTGGCACAATTACAGGCGGAGGAGTTGTG
>ENA-OOXX01000002-OOXX01000002.1-human-gut-metagenome-genome-assembly--contig:-NODE-2-length-226986-cov-3.107226_pt1 | contig 226986 bp, 216 predicted proteins | sample MGYA00241694_ERZ501358 | MGnify/ENA primary metagenome ERZ501358 (study PRJEB25962, sample SAMEA2042737) | human gut metagenome | biome: human gut; feature: human-associated habitat; material: faeces... | reverse complement strand
GATATGAGCTTCAATTGTCTCGTCGAACTTTGCAACTGCACTCTTCTTAACTAAAGAAACAGCTTCAGTTGCTTCATATAATGTCTGGCGGTCAATATTCTTGGCTGCCTCAACGTATTTCTTTCCTCTTTTCATTATAAACCTCCTAGTGGTAATATCGGAAGGATTCTATCTTTCCTCCCACAATAATCATGAATCAAATGTAGATTAGTCTTCTACAACGATACCCATACTCTTAGCTGTTCCTTCGATCATAGAAGTAGCTGCTTCGATAGATGCAGCGTTAAGATCTGGCATCTTAAGCTCAGCAATCTTCTGAACTTCTGCTCTCTTAATTGTAGCAACCTTATTCTTGTTAGGCACGCCTGAACCTGACTTAATATTGCAAGCCTTCTTAAGAAGAACTGCAGCAGGTGGAGTCTTTGTGATGAAGCTGAAACTTCTATCAGCATAAACTGTGATTACTACAGGGATAATTAAGTCGCCCTGATCTGCTGTCTTTGCATTAAACTGCTTTGTAAATTCAACGATGTTTACACCGTGCTGACCAAGTGCTGGACCAACTGGTGGAGCTGGTGTAGCTTTGCCGGCAGCAATCTGTAATTTGATATAACCTGTTACTTTCTTTGCCATCTTTGGCACCTCCTAAAATAATGTGGTGTTTGCGGGAATCACCCTCCCACGCAAGTCGTATAACCGACCAACTCCGGTTGCCCGGAATCTATTCGTCATAATGGTTCTGCCATTTACGAATTTTCATTAAATATGACGTATTTCTGTAAAGCCTAACTCAACAGGTGTCTCACGTCCAAACATATCTACTGTAATTGTAACAGTCTGTTTGTTGTCATTAATACTCTTGATCTCTCCGACAGTATTTTCCCATACCCCGGATATTGCCATAACCGTATCACCCAGTGAGTATTCAGCCGCAACCTTGCCAATGCTGATACCGAGGTTGTTCATCTCTTCATCTGTAAGCGGAACCGGCTTGGATCCCGGACCTACAAACCCTGTAACACCTCTTGTATTTCTTACAACATACCATGTGTCATCGTTCAGAATCATATGAATAAGCACATATCCAGGGAAGATTTTTTTCTGAACCTGTTTCTTAACACCATTCTTAATTTCTACTGCATCCTGTAAAGGAACGGAAACTTCAAGAATCTGATCTTCAAGGTGTCTGTTTTCGATTGTTTTCTCGATGTTAGCTTTAACTTTATTCTCGTAGCCTGAATATGTATGAACTACATACCAGCTAGCTCCTGATATTTCTTCTGACATCCAATCACCTTTTCCTATTTAACAAATATTTTATCGAAACCTGTTGATATAACAAAATCAAGTCCGAAAATTATAAGTCCGAGAACAACTGTGCAGACCAATACTGCAAGTGTCTGTCTTCCAAGTGACTGACGATTAGGCCAGATGATTTTCTTGAATTCTGCTTTCATTGAAGCAAAGAATCCAACCTTTTCAGACTTCTTTCTGCCTTTAGAAGTCTTCGCTGTTTTCATAGTTAATTCTTCAACAGTTACATCATCAATTGATGTGTTGTTAAGAATTTCCTTTTCAGAATCACCCATCGTAGTTACCTCTCAATACTAAAACTATTTTGTTTCCTTATGCATTGTGTGTGACTTACAGAATCTGCAATATTTCTTTGTTTCCATTCTGTCAGGATGAGTCTTCTTATCCTTTGTCATATTATAGTTACGCTGTTTGCATTCTGTACAAGCTAATGTAATTTTAACACGCATGACTTACACCTCCAAATTGTGCTGTTTATCTATTATTTTTGGGCATAAAAAAAAAGCCTTTACTTCCCATAGCTTACTCACTATATCATAGCTGTATTAACATAGTCAAGTCTTTTTTTCTAAAAAAAAATATGTAAAAAATATTATAAAATAAGATGACATTTTTTGTCTTATGTTCTATAATATACATGTAAAAATGGATTTTTGCAAGAGTTATTTTATCATACAGACAAGGAGGTGACTGTTATGATTAGCAATGTATATAACTACTACCTGTCCCAGTACGGCAATCTTTCCTACGGCAGGCATAATGTTCATAAAAAAAATGAGCTTCGTAATACCTATAACAGCATTGTGAAGCTTAACAGATCCAATCCTTTTTATGACATTGATTTATCGGAAGAATCCCAGAGATATGCAATTGACATTAAAGAGAACGCAAGGGCATTGTTTGATGTTACGGAAGATTTGACGGATGCCGGCAACGGCAATATGACATTCAGAAGCATTGCGGAATCGGATATGCCGGATAATGTTGAAGTTGAATATATTGGCGAGAACGTCCATGCCGGAAGTCCTGCAAAGTTTACAATCGGCGTCAGGAAATTAGCCACACCCCAGACTAATACAGGAGCTTATCTGCGCCAGAATGCCAGAAATCTTTTTACCGGCACTTATTCTTTTGACGTTGATATATCCTCCATTACATACGAACTCCAATTTGATGTCACAGATAAAGACACCAACCGCAGTGTGCAGGATAAGCTTGCACGTCTGATTAATAAGTCCAATATAGGTCTTAATGCACAGGTTCTTGTTAATGACAGCAACCGTTCGGCACTGTCTGTTACTTCCAATATGACCGGTGTAGGCGACAGACCTGTTATTTTCAGGATTACGGATAACGATACCTCGGCTCTTTCAGGTGTGGTTGACGCCCTCAGGCTTGATAATACCACCCATTATCCGTCTAATGCGGTTTTTGAACTGAACGGCAATGAGAAGATTTCATCATCCAACGTTTTTACAGTGGATAAAAAATACGAGATTACCCTTAAAAAAGCCAATAACGAAGGGGAATATGCAACTATAGGACTTAAACAGAACCTTGATTCCATTATCGACAGCATCCACGAACTTGCGGACAGTTATAATCAGATATCACAACTGGCCAGAAGTGGCACAAGTTCAGGAAGCCGTCGTCTGGCAAATGATTTATCATACATTGCCACAACCCATAATGATGCTTTGAACTCCAACGGATTACATATTAATGAAAATGGATTTATAGAAATAGATGACGAATATTTACATTCCTCTTCTAATGATGAACTTTTAACGACACTTTCAAGTTTAGGTAGATTTAAATCTGACCTGCAGAAGAAAGCCAACGATATAATGATTAATCCAATGGAATATATAAGTAAATCAATTATCAGTTACAAAAACCCTGCGAGACCGACTGCAGATACATATACAACCTCAATATATTCAGGAATGATATATAATGGTTACTGTTGAATACCGCTGTTAATCACAGCGGTATTTTTATTTGCCGGCTTCTGACTTTATCTTATTTCTTGCCCGTGACAGCCTTTTTGACACGGCATTTTCTGTCGTATTCTCGTCTTTTGCTATCTGGCTGATACTTTTATTCTCTATATATCGTTTTTCTGCCGCTCTTTTCTCCGCGGGCGACAGGCAGTTAAAATTACTCCTTGCCGATTCTTCCTCCATGAAAAGTATTCTGTCATTGTTATTATAGTATTTTCCATGGAGGTCTTCGTCAAACTTTATGCTGTAGCTTTGTTCCCACTCCTTTTGATACTTTGTAAATACCTTATCCTTAATCTTTTCCACATAATCTTTTTGTTTTGTACCGTCAAGCTTGAAAAACCATTCGGAATGTTCGGTGATTTTGTAGAAAATCTCACTGGATATATCCTCTGCTACAGTTTCTTTTCCAAACTTTGCTTTTGCTTCTTTTATCACATTTTCTTTGCAATAATCGTAAAGTTCGCACATGTCTGCAAAAAAATAACCATTACCCAAAAGAACACCTCCTCCTTTACTTATTAAGTAGTAAACTATGTTCCATGGTAACGGTTGTTTTATATTTCAGGGATATATTTTCTCATTTCGTCCAGTCTGTTACTGTACTGGTGAAATTTTTTAACTTTTTCGTAACCATTCAGGGCAATGTTTTTTCTTTCGTCTTCATGGCTGAGATAATATTCTGTCTTCTTTTGCAAATCCTCATAGGAATCGAATGTAACAAGGTCTATTCCATCTTTAAAATACAGACCAAGCTCCGGCTGGTTATTGGTCATGCAGAAGCCTCCGCAGCTTAATATGTCAAACACCCTTAATGGGATACCTGTCCTGATGCTTTTTAAAGAAAGATTGAGATTAATTTTACTTCTGTTATATATAAGAGGTGCCTGGCTCCAATAGTCCACGGTTCCGTGTTTTTTTGCAAACCCAAATTCCGGTTCCATATCATCTGTAAATATATCGGTTCTGTAATTCTCCGATAATTTTGATATAATACTCTGTCGTTCAAGTCTTGCTATTTTGAATGAAAGAACCGTTGTTGAAAAAGTCAGTGCAAGCTTCTGGAAAGAATGTTCCGACTTATTAAGCACAAAATGTCTCTCTATCTCGGCAAGAATTTTACCGTCAAGAATGTCTTCTATCATATATTCGTTAATATTAACCTGCATTTTTAATGCCGCATCAAAATAACCTTTAAGGTAATCCGTCATATGGTCATATACTTCGTCGTACATGTTTTTCTTATACATGCTTCCCACAAAGGATATGTCATAATCGTATCCATCAGGAACCGCACCTCCTGTTATCTTGTCATTACGGACTGTATCCGCACACAACGGCAGGTAATATACAGGTGCTCCCATATCTTTAAATTCAAGCTGGTTCCACAAATCAAATGTAAATATTATGTTGGATTTATTAAAAACCGCATCATTATACATAGCTGAAATAGGGCTGTCGCAGCACCATGCCACATATCGTATTCTTCTTTTTTCACATTCATTGGATATAAGAGGAAAAAAATTGACAGTCATCACAAGGTCATACTCTGCACGGTCAAACTGCTCACGCAAACTAAGGGCGAAAGGCTCATCACTTTCGTAATTAGCCATCTCGCCCGTTATTTCGTCTACAATATGTCCTCTTTGTTCAAGATTTTGTATAAGATCAAACTGATTATATGCTTTCCAGCGGTAAAATAATATTCTCATTTTTTCTTATCCATAAAATATGACTGTGATGAAATATTATTCATGCTCTTGTAGTAGTTACTTGCAACTTCCCTGTTTTTCTTTGCCTGATATACGTCTTTTCTGATTGAATTAAATCTGTTCCGTACAATTACATTGTTACGCTGTTCCGCAACCTGAAGTGCAAGGCTTAAATCCGTAATGGTTTTAATTTTAACCTGCAATGCGGCAATTTCCTGTTTATATCGGTCTTTATTGCCTTCTATCTGGTTTTTGATATTGTCATACAATATCTGAAAGCCTGTGTCCAGCTTTTCAAGTTCATCAATAAGGGCAGCTTTACTGTCAACATTATCATTGAATGCTTCTTCGTCAAACTCTCCCTTATCTATGATTTCTTTCTGTGCTGCCGTAAGAGCTTCCAGCTGCTTTAATATATCAATTTTTTTATCAAGGCTCTCTGATAAAACCTGCAAATAATTAACTGCTTCGCTCATATAAATTCCCTTCTATTTTAACTTGGTCTGCCTGTCTGCATTACCTCTTTCCATGTGTCTCTCATACTTCTTAAATGAGTAAGGCACTCTTCAAGAATTTCTTTATCCTTATGAACGTTAGCTTCCACAAGCCTTCTTAAAATATATTCATAAACAACGTCAAAGTCCTTTGCCACAGGATACTTGAAATCCAGGGAATTCCTGAACTCTTCTATTATTCTTGTTGCCTTAACGATATTGTTATGTGCTTTCTCAATATTTTTCTGGTCTATACCCATAATGGCAACATTAATAAATTTAATGGCACCTTCATAAAGCATAAGGGTCAGTTCCGCCGGAGAGGCTGTCATAACTTTATTTTTCTGATACATGTCATATCCTGATGCATTTGTCATATACAATTCCTCTTTTGCCTTTAATTACTTCCAAAAAGATTTGCAAGTGAATTTTGCTGTGACTGCAGTTTTGAAAGTGCCGCCTCCATTGCTGAAAACTTCTTATAATATTTTTCTTCATAATCAGCAATTTTTTCTTCCCAGGTACTTACTTTATCCTTATAGTCACTGTATTGGCTTGCCATTTCCTTATCATTATAAATTGTAAGGGCACTGCTCAGATCCGTGCTTGCCATTTTATCATTTATAGCATTGTAAAGATTCTTTGATAACTCTGTGAAAAATTTAACTACCTTATCAGGATCAGATGAAATGGCCGCCATAAGTTTATCACTGTTTGATGAGGAAACCGCATCATCCTTATTACCATCGATATGGAAATTATTCCTTGTCTCATCTTTTGCGGTAAAATAACTCTGGGTTCCGATACCGAATGATGATAAAGTATAATCAGTTCCGTCAATAGTAACCTTGGTTCCGATAAGTGCATTCTTCATTGCAGATGTAAACCCGCTCAATGTGGAATCTTTTCTGAGAAGGGCAGTCTTAATCTTGTTTTCCCATTCTTCAATCTGTTTATCCGTCATTGCTTCTTTTTCATCAGATGTAAGTGGTTCATAACCTGATGCGGAATCTGCATAATAGAGAGTATCAAGATATGTAATCATCTCATTAAATTCTGAAAACATTTTCTTAATCTTGTCATACATTCCCTGTGTATCAACTGATGTAGTAATTACAACCGGATCATCTGTCTCAACTGTATTGCCTGCTGCATCCTGTGTAACAGATGTTGTTGTCTTCGTAGCGTTAATATTTATACCGTTAATTGAAAACGAGTTGGAATTATTCGTATATGTGGCACCGTTAAGCACGATAACCGAATCCTGTGCAGTTACCCTTGCTGCGTCATTTGAATTTGCAAGTGCTCCCGAATCATAAAGACCAACTATTTTCTTAGCCATTTCTATTTCGGCAGCTGCATTGTCCTGCAGTTCCTTGAGAGTCTCTCCGTTAATTCGGTCAACCTCTGCATTAAGAGCATCATCAGAATCAAGAAGTGCCTGCTTCTCGGAAATAGTCTTGTCATATTCTTCAAGCTTCTTATCCCCGTCAGCTATCTTTGTCTCAAGTTCGGTAACGGCATTTGTATAATCTGTTTCATTTTCATAATCATCTTTTGAAAGATTTTTCAGCTGTTCTTTTAATTTATTATTGGATTCTTCAAGAGTCTTTCTGTTATCTGTGGCTGTCTTTAAATCCTTTTCAACTGTTGTTCTGTAGGAATCCGCAGTAATCTTTTTGGCTTCGTATTTCTCGTTGACTTCTATAGAACTGTCATAATCAGCGGCAGATATTTTTCTGTACCGCTTCATATCTGATGTTTCGTTTCCGTTAAGATCTTTTACGGACATAAGTCCTAATTTGGCAAGTGCCTCAAGTCCTGCATCATCACCTGCAGTAACAGTGAATTCTCCGTCAAGTCCTGACTTTGTGGAGCTTAAATAAATACGTCCGGTATTATTATCGTAATTGGCATTGACACCTGCTGATTTGAACTTATCCATAAGGCTTCCGATTGTCATATCCGACGTAAACTTTACTGTGTTGCCGTTGACAACTATGGTACCATCAGATACTCCAAGGTCAGAAAGTTTGGTGCCTGTCTCAGGATTCTTACCGTTTAACTTAAGTCTGCCGCCTGTAAGGTAGCCTGATGCTGCAAGCTGTTTTACGCTGAGAGTCTGTGAACCTACAACTGCAGAGCTTGATGCTGTTATTGCTGCCACTTCTGATCTAGATATGGATGTAGTCTTAACTCCGTATTCTCCTGATAATCTCATAGAAGATAATGTGCCTGCGTAAAATCCGTATACTTTTTTATTAACGTCACTCCATTTACTCATTATCCATTCCTGTTTCTGGAGCTGTTTATCATATTTCTGTTTCTTGATTGAATAAGCTGACACAAGTTCTTTTACCATTGAATCGGTATCAAGTCCTGATGCAATACCTGATAATCTTATTGCCATAAAACTTCCTCCTAACCTCTCTCGTCTAAAAACATTCCTGCAAGTTCCCATACCTTGGCAATCATGTCAAGTGTCTCTTCGGCAGGATATTCTTTAATAACTTTGTCCGATGTTTTATCAACTATTTTTATAGTAACTCTGTTGGTATCGTTATCATATCCGTACTCTGCAATAGTATTGGAATTGATTTTCTTGTTAATGTCCGATACCGCCTGCTTAACCGTACCTTCTGCAGGTACTCCTGATTTAACTGTTTCGGTATTGAATCCGTCAGTTTCAAAATCTGTTACTGCCTGGCTTCTGTCTGCCTGCACAGTTCTGACTGCGTCTGTGGTATAATCTATACCTGTCGTCTTAGTAATTCCGTTTAATTTCATAATCACACCTCCATGTGCAAACCGTGAACGCTTCTTTTATTTATTTCGGTTATTTCTATAAATAATTTAGACTATTTCAAAAAATTTTTAAGTGCTTCCATTCCGTCAGAATTGCTTGCAGCCTTGTTGGCTTCCTGTATCTGAATATATACTTCCTTACGGTAAACAGGAACTGACTTAGGTGCGGTTATTCCTATCTTTACCTGGTCGCCCTTTATATCCAGTACAGTTATTTCCACGTCATTATTAATTACTATGGATTCTCCGCTTTTTCTGGTTAATGCTAACATGTCCCTGCCTCCTTTTATTTTTTATTAAAACAATCATATACACTGTACCGTATAGGATATTCCTCATTATTTACAATAATCTGACATCCAAGCCTTGTTGATATATTTATAACAATCGGAGCTTTGAGATTAATGGTCATTTTGGTAAGGTCTGACGGTACCGTAAGCACAGAAAGCACATACAATTCTTCATCTGATTCAAATATTCCTATCTGTGCAAGCCATTCATCCTCAACCACCGGTCTATAATCCTTTATGATGAACATTGGATCCATTACAGGAAAAGCAAGTTCCGGTTCATCCACACATTGGAGCCACATGATTCCATTTTTAGATTCTTTATCAGAATCATAAGCTATTACATATCGTGTATATTTTTCAAATCCCAGTAATCCGTTTGGTATTGTGATTATTTTATTATCGTCGATTTCAATTTTTCCAAATATTCTTGAGTTAATTTCCATAATCATTCTCCTTAAATATAATCTAACAGCGATTTCTGAACACAGGACGATGCTGCTGAAAGTGCTGCCTGATAAAGTGTCTTTGCCGACGAAAATTTGATTACAACATCTTCAAGGTCCACATCTTCATTTCTGGATTTTAAATCATCAAATGTTGTATACTGCTCTGAAAGACGGTCTTTTGTAAGTGTCAGACGGTTCTGTCTCGCTCCCAGGTCTGCAAGTTCAAGTGACACTGTCTGCTGATATTCCTTAACGTTGGTGATTTCTTTTGAAAATGTTTTTTTCATGTTATCAAGAGCATAATCATACTCTTTTTCTGATGCCGCTATCATAGTATCTATGTTCTTATTTTCATCAGCGCTGTATGCTCCGCTTTCCTTCATGGTTTTCAGCTTTGCAATTTTGTTTTCAATATCAAGAACGCTCTGAAGTGCATTGCACATATCATCGATATCACGTCCTATATCATAACTCAGGGCATTGCGTCCAAGTGTGTTTACCTGTAAAGACTGGCTGAAATTTACCGTATACGATATACTTTCATCACTTTCAAAAGTATATTTCACCGGATTACCGGGATTGGTAATATCGGTACAGTTAAAATACATTTCAGGTCTTACATCACCTGCATTGAAACTATCCTTCTGATATGTAAAAGACATTCCGTCACAGTTGGAGAACTTCGTATATAAGTCATCCGTCATAACTACTTCACCCGTATCGTATATGTAATAAAGGCTGTCTGTAGCCTTATCAAAAGTTCCGTCCGATACCATTTTTTCAAATTCACTTCTTGATACTGCATTTGGTGTATAGTCTGTGGTTCCGTTGGCATCCGTCACAGAAAATTTCAAGTCATTTCCACTGTCAAGTGCTTTTGCACAGCCCTGATAAGCAAGGCGGACACGATATACTTTTCTTGTCTCCGGATATTTTTCAGCACTAATACCTGTAACTTTGGTTGCATCCACACTGTTTTTCATGATGTTATCAGTTGTTACCGCATCAGCCTTAAAAGTCTCTGTAATTTCGTATTTTTTATCTGATTCCGTTGATGTAAGGAATGTAAAAGATGTATCTGTCTTATAACCCGTAAAGCAATATCTTCCCGCATAATCTGCATTAGCCTCGGAATAAATTGCCTTTCTGTACTGTTTTAAAACATCTATAATGGCACTTCTGTCGTTGGTTGTAAACTGGTCCGATGAACCCTGGTTACAATACTGGAAAATATCAGATAAAATTCCGTCCATATTATTAAGTGAACTATGTGTTACATCAAGCCATGATTCCGCATCCGGAATGTTATGTTTCAGGTACTGGTTAATCTCGGAAAGGCTTGATCTTAATGATAATGCTCTTATTGCAACTATAGGGTCATCAGACGGCCTTGTAATTTTCTTTTCCGTTGCAAGTTCATTTTCTGAAGTATTCAGGTTATTTTTTGATTTTGAAACATTTCTCAATGTCTGGTTCATCATCATTGTATTGGTTATACGCATAAGGCACCTCTCTTCTATACACCTGTCTGTTCAATCAGCTTATCATATATTTCCTGCATTACAGAAATAACCTTTGATGAAAGATTATATGCGTTTTTGAATTTCACAAGGTCAATACCTTCTTCATCTTCATCCACACCGCTGACTGACATTCTCTGGTTGTCTATTGTTTCTTTTATATTTGAATATGTTGCCTGAAATGTCTTAACTCTTCCTGCATCTATAGAACATACAGATACAATTGAATTAAGGAAGCTTTCAAAAGTTCCGTTATTTATTACTATTTTATTCTTAATTGCTAAAAGTTCTTCAACCATATCCACATTGGCTGAACCTTTGGTAGAGTCATAAGAATATGGAAGTTTACTGACATCATTAAGAATCTCCTGATTAATTGTAACATTTCCTGCGGTAATGTAAGAATCCCCGTACCTGGACACGAACAAATCTTCTACCGGTTTATCTGTTACTCTCTTATTTCCGCCCGAAATTGTCTCATTGAATACATCCGAAATCTTCTGGATGAATTTATTAATCTCTTCCTGATAATAAGGAATACCTTTATAAGAAGAATTAAATCTTGTCTCGCCGACTGTAACCATCTTTTTAGAATAGCCTGCTGCAACATAACCATTGTATTCTGCTTCTGTAATGTCCTGCACATTTATTATTTTGCCGTCCGCATCTTTTAGGTAATTGCCGTCTTTGTCTGCCATGCCAAGGACTTCGTATGCTTCATTACAGCCATCTCTTACATCTATTGCTGCTTTCAATGAGCCTGTAAGTGAACTGCTGTACATATTAAATCCAAGTCCGTTGTTCCAGGTGATATCATAAAGGCCGTCTAAGTCACTGGCATTCCTTCTTTTTCCTGTCTCTCTGGTTTCAAGCAGAAGTTTGTTGCAGTTATACATATCAACGAGTTCCTGCCCGTTGACATACACTTTAAATTCCGTTGCACCGTTTCCTATTTCTTTTTCGGATACGGTTGTATTAATATATCCTGAAAGTTCATCAACAAGCAGCGCCCTCTGGTCTCTCAGATCATTGGCATGACCGCCATTTATTTCAATAACATTAATCTGCTTATTAAGGGACACTATCTGTTCCGAAATAGTATTTATGGAATTAACTGTTGTCTTAACTTCATCATTAGCCTGTCTTTGTACAATGGAAAAATTAGTGGACAGAGTGTTAAAATAATCGCAAATACTCTGTGCATAATTCAAAAACTGGTTTCTCCCTACCGCACTTGTAGGGTCTCTCTGGAGGTCATTGATTGCCGAAAAAAGATTCTGGTATTCTTTTGTAAATCCATTGAGATTAAATTCATCAAGATAATCTTCAACAAGTGTTGTGTAATTTTGTAAAGAACCATACTGGCTGCAATTAGTATTTGCATGGCGATATTTTGTATCATAATATGAGCTTCTCAACTGGTCGATTGAGACTACGGCAGTTCCTGTTCCTACCGTTCCATAGCTCTGATACACCCTGATAGACTCCGCTGCCTGCTGGTTGGAAACCTGTTTGGTATATCCTTTGGTATTAATATTTGATATATTATGTGCAGTTGTATTGATTGCCGCATTGCTTGCAAAAAGTCCCGATGAACCTATTGTAAGTCCAAAAAAAGTATTAGCCATTTAATCACCTGACTCCTAAATTGTTAATTAAAGTTTGTATCATATCATCTATTACATTAATAAATCTTGAAGATGCATTGTATGCCTGCTGGAACTTTATCATATTGGAAAGCTCCTCATCAGATGCAACACCCATAACCTGCTGTCTCTGGTTATCTAACTGGCTTGCAAGAGTTGTTTCATTAGTACTCATGCTGTTGTAAATCTTGCCGGTGTTAGCAACGTCATTTATCATACTTTCATAAAATTCCTCAAAGGTCATTCCGTCAAAACTGTCATTGTACCGCATTATCTTCTTTGAAAAAACATCAACCAGTTCTTTCGCCGTATTATAAGCATCTCCGCCGTTCCCGCTTAACGGTATCTTTGAATAATCCTGGACTATATCCTTATTGACGGATATGTTCATAATTGTATAAGCAGAATTGTTGCCGAATGTATTGATATTATTTCTTACATAGTAATCTGTACCATTAATATTAGTCACTGTATACCGGTCACAGAAATCCCTTGTAAAAAGTTCTATTCCGTATTCACCATCCGTTGTTGTAGGTGCCTTATCTGTATCAAGAACCGTATATTCTTTTCCGCCAATGGTGATGACCTTTTCCGGGCAGAAAACATTATTAATTTCCTGTACCATTGAACTTATCAGTTTGTCAAAATTAGCAATTGTATTCACAAGTGCTGAAGTATCAACGGACTGTGTATACAAATCATATTCATTCTTACGTCTAAGATACTCAGGATTACCGGTTCCATCAGGATACTGTGCCGTAATGTAATCGTCCGGAACAGGTTCTTTCATATCTGCATGTTCATATGTAGGTGTTGATGCACCTCTTGCAATGAATAATCCTTTCAGTCCACCAATATCGGTATTTTTGGATGTCGCAATAACTTCACTATAGGAATATAAGGATTCCTCATTAAATGCCGGCCATACTATGTCCACAAGGTCTGTTCCCTGAAATGCCTTGCATTGAAGACTGTTATATGACATTTCATCTGCAAATTTATTGCCCTCTATATATACTTCAACCGAGCCATTATCGCCTTCGTTATATGTTATTTTGCAGTAAGAACTTAGTTCATCAAGCAGCATATCTCTCTGGTCTCTTAAATTAGAAGCCGTCTCATAACCGCCGGTCTCAATCTTTGATATATTTCTGTTTAAAGTTACTAACTGACTGCCTATCTCATTAATTCTGCTGACTGTTGTCTTAATTTCTGCATTAAGGTTACTCTGGTAATTTACCAGACCCTTGTAAATAGTCTGTGCACTGTCAATAAACTGTACCGCACTCTGTACAAGTGCCGATCTGGCGGTATTGTCGCCCGGTGTCTTAGCCACTTCATTAATTGATTGAAGAAAATCACTTATATTCTTCTGAAATCCGATTCCCGTAATATAATCGGTCTCGCCCATCTGTGTCTCTATCTCAAGAACCGAATCGTATAATTTATCATAAAAGCCCTGTCTGCCATATTCCTTACGATATGCGGCGTCAAGAAACATATCCCTGACATGATTAATCTTGGCAATAGAAACACCAAGACCTTTCTGCCCTGTAGTTGTTGCAGCAGTAGTTCCCACGAAATTATATGATTTGTCTCCGTTTACTACCTGTTGTCTGACATATCCGCTTGTATTAACATTTGCAAGGTTGTTGGCTGTTGTATTAAGCGAGTTGCTGCTTGTCTGCAGCCCGGATAAACCAACATATAAGCCTGCCATACCCATATCATATTCCTCCGTCAACTGTTACTGTTTTGCATCAAAGGAGCCCATTGCTCCGTAATTATTGTCCGCATACTCACTGCCTGAATAATTGGCAGTTGAAGGTGCCTGTTTCATTCCTCTTAAAATGTTCATCTCGAACTCTACCATATCAAGAGATTCCTGTAACAGAACCTTATTCTGTTCATTTATCTGTACCATCTGAGACATTGTGCTCTTAAGCCTGCCGTGTACTTCTGAAAGAAGTCTTGCTTCCCTCTCCTGTCCTTTAAGATATTCAATCAGTAAAGGAAGTGTAAGTCTGCGGTAGTCCTTATTAAGAACGGTTGCAATGTCCTTAGTACATTCTTCACGTTTTTTTTCAAGAACAATTATCCGCTCAATGACTTCCTGTTCACGCTCTACAATATTATTAAGAGCGTCAACATCACCTTTTACGATTATACCGGTCTTCTCCATAGATAAATCAAAAAGTGCTGCATATTCATCATTCTCTGTATTCAATGTTGTAATCAGGTTGTCAATTAAGCTTGCCACTTGTTCCTTCTCCTGTTAATTAAAATAATGTTGTTCCGTATTTTTCTGCGAGTTTTGCAGCGAAATCCTCACTGCTTACTTCATAGCTGCCACTGTCAATCTTTGCCTTTATGTCTGCCACTTTATCAGCTCTTACATCCGGTGCATCTGCTACTGCCTGCTTCGCAGTCCGGTAATCCTTTCCAAACTGTGAAATCTCTACCTTGTCGCTTCCATATACAGAATTTTTCTTTCCAACAGTACGTCTTTCTGTTGTCTGGTATATCTGACTAATCTGGTTGTAAGCGTCAATTCTCATAATCCTCTCTCCTTCCGTGAACAGATTATTAACCCTCAGATATGGGTTCTATACTATTTATCGGATATTATCGATAAATCCTAACCCTTTTTTAAAAAAAATAGACAGATGCCCACATACGGCATCTGTCCATATATCATGCTTTATTACTTTGATAATAATGTTTTTTCTCTTCGTACATAAGTCTATCAGCTTCATTCAGCATATCAACCACATCGTCAACCGATTTTCTCCACAAATATCCCATTGAAATGCTTACTCCTTTTTTCTGCATTTCTTCCCGAAGTTTATGCACTTCACACTCAAATACAGCTTTATTTACATCAGGCATAATGATGACAAATTCGTCACCGCCTATGCGGTAAGCATTTTCCGGAAATTTCTTAATAAAAGTCCCTGCTGCAAGACAAATATATGTATCTCCTGCCTTGTGGCCTTTCTTATCATTAATCATCTTAAGCCCATTCAGATCAAAAAAAGCCACACCCGCATCATTGATTTTTCTTTCCTTATATTCATCAAGCACATCCATATATTTGTTACGGTTATACATTCCGGTGAGTACATCCCGGTAACTCAGGTATTCAAGATTCTCCCGCTGTTTTTTCATATATACCGTTTCTGTAATAAAATACTGGATTGATGATAATAAAGTAGCATCGTCACAATGTTTTCTCGGATTATCAACCCCAAGGAATCCAATAACCACATCATCCTTGATAAGTGGCACAGCAAGGAGCCTGTCTATATCCTGTGCGTCAAGAACATCATAGGATTCCGTTCCTTTTTCCTGATTAAGACTAGAAACGTAATATGGTTTGTTCTGTTTAAAATTAACCATCCATTCCGAAATCACGCTGATTGGTAAATTCTGCAGGTTATCAATCTGGGAAGTTATTCCCTCTACAAAATATTCATCCGTATTATTAATCACATTTTTATCGTAATCAATATCAAATGTATAACTTCTGTCTCCGTTAAAATAACCATTCACAATCTCAAGCAGATTATATATGGATTCATGGATATCGCCTATTTCCACAAGTTCCGATATACACCTATTGAGAGTTGTGGATATCTCAAGCTGTTCCTCTGTCTTTATATTTTCTTCTAAAAGTCTCCGCATTTTGATGTTCTGCTCTTCAATCGATGCAAACAGCATGAAGAACATAGCCGCCCCGATTGAAAAATCCACATAGTGCACTCTATGGAAAAACAACTGTACTAGTGCTGCGACAAGAGGCATCATTATATATGAACACATGGCAAGGGACAACCTTGGCCCGATCATTTTCCTGTACTGTATGATTACGAAAAAATCAATAAGCATACCAACTGCGGGTATTAAGGTCGAAAGCCAGTACATACTGCCTCTATTATAAAAATTACGGCTGTCTACATAATAATATAAATCCGTAAACTGTGACACGATCACTAATATAAATTCCGCTATACAAAGGGCATATACAATCTTTCTGCGTATATCATAATTAACAGCTTTTCTGTCTTTCAGGTATTCAAAAAGGTACTTATGGAAGAACAGTAATACAGCAATAACACACATGTATACTATCAAATTGCTTATTTTAACAATAACATAACCGGCGGTTCCTGCCATTCCACTGCATACTAATGCAACTGAATCTGCCGCAAGAAATATAGCCGTCGATGACTGCATGCATATCATCCATTTTCTTTTGTTCTTCTCATAATTCCTGTTAAAAAACATGCAGACAGACGCCGTAGCTTCCAGCACGCTGCCCCATAAAAGTATAGCAATCTGCAAACTTCTGCTATCAATCATTATATTTCACACCTTCTGTCTGTATTTATTGGTCAAGATACCTCATTCTATTGCCATCCCTCAGGTTCTTTCTGACCGGTTCTGTTCTGTCCGTCTTATAAGCATCACTCAGAGTCTTCTGTAATTTATCCTTGCACGCCTGACAGTATCTTCCTGATTTAATCATTGCCCCACAGCCTTCACATTCGATTCCTATAGGAGAATCATCTGCAAATGTAAGTCTTTCCTCTCTAATCCATCTCTCAATCTGGTTGATTGAAACATCATTATCCTGTGAAATCTCTGTCATTGTGGCTTTAGGATTATCCTGTATATATTTCTTAACCACCTGGAATTTCTTATCCAATGCTTCCATACAGGCAGGACACAAAAAATATCCTCCTCCTATGTAATTAAATAATCTTCCACATCCTCTGCAATTCTTTACATCCATTGTAATTCCTCCAATCGTATCAAAAGCCCCTGCCGATACATGCCGTTATAAAATATACTTCCTCAGCTCCATTTCTTAGCAGGGTCCATGCACATTCATCAATTGTTGAACCTGTGGTATAGATATCATCCACAAGTATTATTCTTTTATATTTTAGTTTAATTTCATCAGTTTGAAAAGCACTTTTTAAATTTGTTATCCTTTCTTTTTCATTAAGTTCTTTTAAAGGTGCTGTATTCCTTGTACGGATAAGAATTTTGTTATCCATTGGTATCAAAAGCTGTTCACTAAGTCTTTTTGCTAAAATCTCAGCCTGATTATAGCCCCGCTTTATTAATTTACTGCGGTGCAGCGGCACAGGCACGAGTACCTCACAATTCCATGAGAAGATTACATCTTTAAATTCCTTCGCTATTACGGAGGCATAATACTTCGCATATTCCCTTCTGTTGTTGTATTTAAAAGCATACATGGACTTTTTCATTCCTTGTGAATAAGAAAAAGCCGCCACTCCTCGTTTAAAATTATGCTGTTTAACCACACAGTCATGACAATATTCCTGTTCATCGTCCTCAAGCTGTTTTCCGCACCTATAGCATACCGGCTGCTTTATATATGTGATTTTGCTGCGGCACCCTGGACATATATCCGGTGTTACAATGCTGTTTCCGTCAAAAAGTATATTGCCGCACACAGGGCACCTGTCCGGAAAAAGAATGCTGTTTATCTTTTTTAATATTTCTATGTGAACGCCTCCTTAATTCTTACATCCAGAGTTGTAAATCTTTTCTGTTCATTAACATTTTCAATCATATTATAAAATACATTTTCATCTCCTACAATACATATACACTTCTTGGCCCTTGTCACTGCTGTGTACAAAATATTACGGTTCATTAAAAGCCTTGGTCCGTCAAGCACCGGCATAACCACAGCGGGATATTCGCTTCCCTGTGATTTATGTACCGTTACAGCATAGGCATGTTCTATCTCGTCCGTCTCTTTAAAGGAATACTCTACATATTTGTTATCATCAAAACGCACTGTCATCCTATTAAGGTAAAGATTAATATTATCAATGATACCCATATCCCCGTTAAAAACGCCCAGTCCCGTTTCCACAGGTATTCCGTGATATCCACGAATCTCCCAGCCTATTTTGTAGTTATTTTTTATCTGCATCACCTTATCGCCTTCACGGTAAATCACACCGGAGATTTCTTTTTCGACTTTACCGTCTGACGCAGGATTAAGGTATTGCTGCAATACCGTATTAAGATTAACAGCACCCAGCCTTCCTTTTCTTGTAGGGGTCAGGACCTGAACTTCTTCTGTTTTGCAATCCGTGTATGCAGGAAGTTTGTCTTTTACAAGGGTAATCATGGCATTGATAACAGATTGTGCATCTTTTCTTGTGATAAAAGGAAAATCTTTGCTTCTTGTGCTTACTGCCACAGGTATTCCCTGATTAATTTTATGGGCATTAATGACAATATCGCCCGCCTCCTCCTGTCTGAAAATCTTAACAAGCCTTACCACGTTAAATACATCAGCCTTAATTATATCTTTTAACACCGCTCCCGGTCCTACGGACGGAAGCTGGTCGGCATCCCCAACAAGAATAAGTCTTGTTGGTTTGACCACAGCTTTTAAAAGGCTGTTCATAAGAAAAATGTCTACCATCGACATTTCATCTATTATCACCACATCCGCTTCTAACGGATTATCTTCATTGCGTTCAAAATTAACGCCTGTGCTTTCATCTGACGGCATTCCGGAAAGTTCTAACAACCTGTGAATAGTCTTTGCTTCATGTCCTGTTGCCTCCGTCATTCTCTTAGCTGCCCTGCCGGTAGGTGCTGCAAGAAGAATTTCGCTGCCTTTTTCCTCAAAATACTTGATAATGGTATTAATCGTTGTGGTCTTACCCGTTCCCGGTCCACCGGTAATAATCAATAGTCCCGATTCCGCTGCTTCTTTTACGGCTTCTCTCTGGTAATCATCAAGCTCGATTTTTTCACGGTATTCGATAGAGGACAGTATTTTTTCTATTGTCTTCTCATCAACAGGATATTTACGGTTAAGGTCCGTAAGTGCTGCGGCTACCGACACTTCCGTATTATACATTGAGGAAGGATATACAACGCTTTCATCATTTACTTTTTTAACAACTATCTTTTTGGCAATTATAAGATCCATTATGAGGTCTTCGTCCTCTTCTATCTCTGCCTGCAGGATGTTCTTTGTTCTTTCCATCAAAAGATTAAGTGGAAGATAGGCATGTCCCGCTGCTACAGCCTGTGACAGAGTATACAGAATCCCACTTTTGATTCTGTAGGGTGAGTCAGGCTCCATTCCTAAGTCTTTAGCAATATCATCCGCTATTTTAAAGCCTACCCCATCAATATCATCCGCTATTTTATAAGGGTTTTCCTTGAGAATCTTATACATATCATTACCGTAGGTTTTGTATATTTTTACGGCGAGATTCATTCCTATGCCCACACCTGAGAGATATATCATTGCCTTACGCATATCCCTTTTCTCAACTACCTGGTCGGCAATTTCCATTGCAATTCTATCACTTATTCCCTTTACTTCTGAAAGCCTTTCCGGTTCCTCTTCCATAATCCTGAAAGTATCCATCTTGAATTTTTTAACAATCCTTGCTGCAAGTCCGGCGCCTATTCCTTTAATTGCACCGGAAGCCAGATATCTCTCTATGGACACCTCATCTTCTGCTTCCGTTTCTTCAAATGAGACCGCCTTAAACTGGACTCCGTAACTTGGATGAAGAGAAAAATCCCCCTTGAAAACTACATATGAACCTGTGTGGACAAGATTAAGTATTCCCACACAGACCATGGAATTATATATCTCATCGGCATATTCTTCACAATTATCCTTAAGTCTTTTCACTTCATCATTGGAAAGTTCCACTTCCAGTATCGTATGACCGTTCTCCTCATTGGTATATATTATTTTTTCAACATAACCCTTAAGTTCTTCCATCTGTCTATCTTATTCCTTAGCCAAAAAGACCACAGGAAATCCTATGGTCTTTGTTATATTAATCATTATTATAATTTCTTTTCATCTGTTCGTAAAGCATCTTTGCTATTCCGATGCCATCACCGCGTTCTGTGGCAGAGTCCGCATACTCCTGATACAAAGTATCTTTAAACATCTCAACATAATCATTGGAAAGTATTGAATCTTCGGACTTTGGAATCATCTTTTCCATTCCTTTAAATGCCTGTTCTATGAAATAGCTTTCAAAAGTCTTACAAGCCTCCATCAGCTCCTCATCACTGGCATTGGAATAATCAGTATTATTAAGATTATTCTTTAGTTCTGATATGGATTTGTTATATGTATCATAGGATGTGGCCTGTGTGTACCCTGTCAAGCCTGTAATATCACTCATATCTCATTACCTCTTAAGTTGGTTAGCCTGTCCTAACATGTCATCTGCTGCCTGTATTGCTTTTGAATTCATTTCGTAAGCCCTCTGTGCCACAATGAGATTAACCATCTCATCTGCAACCTGTACATTGGATGCTTCAAGTCTTCCCTGACATACCTTGGTTCTCTTAAGCTCTGTGTAAGTTCCTTCCTCCATTGCAATACCTGAAGCCTCGGTCTCTTTATAAAGAGAACTTCCTATGCTGTCAAGTCCTGATGGGTTGGTAAACTGGAACACACCCATTCTGGTCTCAAGGTCATCAAGACGTTCGGTCTTGTGCATATTGCCATTTTCATCAGGTTGTTCTTCAATAACCCTGTAATAAAACGAACCATCTGATGTAATAACAAGGTTGGAAACATCATATTCGCCAGAGAACTGTATCGGATTACCATCTGAATCCACAACAGGATATCCATCTGACGAACATATCATAAAACCATCGTCATTGGTCTTTCCGACTGTAAAATCGCCGTTTCTTGTATATACTATCTCGCCATCCGGATTCATAAGTCCGAAAAGTCCGTCGCCCTCAAGTCCAAAGGCAAATGTACTTGTGGAATCAATAAGTGAACCCTGGCTGAAATGTGTTGTTATTGCCGCTGTTCTTGCTCCTGTTCCCACCTGTGCAGGAATAGGTTTATCATCACCGTTAGCGCTTGTGGAACGGCTCTGTAATGTCTGATACAATAATGATTTAAATTCTGCTGTAGATGCCTTGTATCCTGTGGAATTAACGTTAGCAAGATTATTGGAAATTACATCTACATTAGTCTGCTGTGCAATCATTCCTGATGCTGCAGTATAAAGTGCTCTCATCATAAGCTATCTTTACCTCCTTATAACTGTCCCAGATTAACAGCTCTTTCAAGGGTTGAATCGATGGACTGTATAACTTTCTGGCTGCTCTCGTAGTCCCTTGCAATGGTAATCATATTAACCATTTCGGAAACCACATTAACATTAGAGCTTTCAAGGTATCCCTGATACACTTTGCCCTGTGCAGCTTTAGTTGTTGCGCCATCGATGGCTGTATACATATTCTCGCCAAATTTTTTCAGATAATCATAGTCTTCAAAATCGGTAATCTGAAGTCTGGCTACTTCTTCACCATCTGCTTCAATTATTCCCGATTCGTTAATCGAAACTTCCGTTCCGACAGGAATTGTAATAAGACCACCATCATCCCCTAAAACGAAATCGCCATCCTTGGTCATAAGAATCCCTTCAGAGTTAACGGTAAAACTACCGTCCCTTGTATATCTTACAGATTCAGTTCCGTTCTTATCAGCGTATGAAATCGCAAAGAATCCATTCCCGCTTAATGCCAGATCGTAGGTATTGCCTGTCTCTCTTAAATTGCCTGTTGAATAGTCGGTATATGTCTCACCAATCTTTACTCCAAGGCTCATATATCCGATAGGTTTGTCAATGTAGCTGTCTGTCTCATCATTAATCTTGATAGCTAACATATCCTTAAATGCCTGCGATGTTGCGCCTTCCTTCTTATAAGCTGTTGTTGCAGAGTTAGCTAAATTATTGCTGACCACATCAAGTCTTTTCATCTCATTAACCATGCCCGTTGCACCTGTGTATAACGCTCTTACCATATTCTGCAAAACTCCTTATAATTTATGTTTATCTTTCACCGGCAAGGAATTCAATAAATTTTCCGGTACCTATAGCGACTGCGGTCATAGGATCTTCCGCTGTCATTGTATTGATACCTGTCTTCTCTTCAATGAGTTCCTCAAGTCCCTGTAAAAGGCTTCCGCCACCTGTGAGGACTATTCCTCTGTCAGCTATATCTGCTGCCAGTTCAGGCGGTGTTTTTTCAAGAACACTATGGATAGCTTCAACTATCTGTGCTGTAGCTTCCTTAAGTGCTTCTTCCGTTTCTGTAGATGTAACCGTAACTGTCTTAGGAAGACCTGTTACAAGATTACGTCCTCTGATATCCATAGACACTGCTTCAGCACTAGGATAAGCACTTCCTATCTTAATCTTAATATCCTCAGCAGTTCTTTCACCGATAAGAAGATTATGCTTCTTACGCATATATCTTATAATTGCTTCATCAAAATCATCTCCGGCGATTTTAATTGAGGTACTTACTACGGTTCCTCCAAGTGAAATAACCGCAATATCCGTTGTACCGCCGCCAATATCAACTATCATGTTACCACATGGTCTTGATATATCTATGCCTGCACCGATTGCTGCTGCTATCGGTTCTTCAATAATTGCAACCTCTCTTGCACCTGCCTGATAAGTCGCATCTTCTACTGCTTTCTTCTCAACCTCGGTAACTCCGCTGGGAACACACACACTTATACGGGGTTTTTTAAGAATTTTCTTACCGAGTGCTTTCTGTATAAAATACTTAAGCATCTTCTCTGTTACCGTATAATCCGAAATAACACCCTGTCTCAAAGGTCTTACGGCAACAATATTGCCCGGAGTTCTTCCAAGCATAAGCCTTGCTTCTTCTCCGATTGCCTTAATTTTATTCGTATCTCTATCAAAAGCAACCACTGACGGCTCCTTCAAAACAACACCTTTGCCCTTAATATAAACAAGGATGCTGGCTGTACCTAAATCGATTCCAATATCTGTACTGATCATTGTAGATCCCCTTTCGCTTTTTTCTATAGAATAGAATGTAATAAAAAACATATTCTATAGTATTATAAACAATTAATCAAAATAATAAAAGAGGATTTTTAAAATTTATTTATAATTATTTCTTATAATATATCGGCAGGTTTTTTCAAAAATTAACACTCCACAGCCGTTTTATTCTTTAACTGCCCCTGCGGATATTCCCGAAACAAGAAAACGCGATAAAGCAAAATACAAAATTACAATTGGTACGGCGATAAAAATGGCACCTGCCGCAAATCTTGTAAATTCTGTTTCTCCAAGGTGCATAAGTCCCACGGCTACAGTCCACATGTCCTTATTTTTCAATAAAAGATTAGGTAGAATAAAATCACTCCATGGCCATGCGAACTGTGTCAATGCCGTATAGACTATTATAGGTTTTGAAAGAGGAAGAGTTATCTGCTTAAATATCTGGGCATTACTTGCCCCATCTATTCTCGCGGCTTCGTAAATGGCATTACTTATTGTGTCAAAATATCCTTTTTGCACAAGATATCCCATCGGTGCCCCCGCAGAATATATAAGAATAAGGCTCCATAGTCTGTTTATCATGTTAAAATTAATCATAAGAAGATGAAGTGCCTGCATGCCCATAAAGCTAGGAAACATTGATAACACCAGAGTAGATTTCATAAGTAATTTTTTTGATTTAAACTGGAATCTGCTTATTGTGTATGCTGTAAGAATTACCAGCACTGTTCCTATAAGGCTTGAAAAAATAGCTATAATAAATGTATTTTTAAGCCAGTTAGGATAATCATACATTGCTGTATCGGTAAATAAAGTCTTATATCCCGACAGGCTGAAGCCTTTTGGGAAAAATCCATCAAAGTCATATATGGAACCATTTTTTGAAAAAGATGCCATAACAAGCCACAATACAGGGAAAAAAAATATAAGGCATGCAATAATCAATATTATATGTGTGACGACACTATCCACAACCCCGCTTTTACTGTGATGTTTTTTCATCGGAATGTATCCTCCTTTCTGAATGCGGCACTTCTCACATAAACTGTGAGGGACAATACCGAAGTAATCACAAAAATAATGAGACTTACAGCTGCTCCTATCCCGTAATAGTTGTTGTCTATACTGAGATTATAAAGCCAGTTAATAAGTAAATCCGTATCACTTGCAAGAAAGTAACCATCCATATACAACCCGCCACGTAGGAAATAAAATACACCAAAATTATTAAAGTTATTTATAAAACTGGTAATAAGGACTGCCGTTGTGGAAAAAATCACAAAAGGCAGGGTAATCTTTACAAACTGTTTCCACTTTGTGGCTCCGTCAATGGCAGCAGCTTCATAAAGTTCTGTGTTCATATTGGAAAGTATTCCCGTTGCCAGAAGCATGGATGTGGGAATACTGATCCACGCATTTACAAAAAGTCCTATCAGCCTGGCTTTTATACCCGCATCAATACCAAGAAATCCCACAGCTTTTCCACCTGCCATTGTTATGTAATAATTGACAGGTCCTCCATACGAAAACATAAACTTAAATGCCAGCAAAGTGATGAACCCAGGCACGGCGTATGCAAGAATTGGAAATGCCCTCCAGAAGGTTTTTCCCTTTACACATTTTTTATTAAGCAGAAGTGCTAAAAATAATCCTCCGAAATAATTTAAGGCCGTTGATGCAAACGCCCATATAAGATTCCAGCCCAGTATTTTGAAAAATGTACTTTTTATATTACCCAGAGTAAATATCTTTTTAAAGTTGCCTAATCCTATCCAGTCCACAAGCGATGGCGGAATCACATCTCCTCCGTAATTTGTAAACGCTATAAGAATCATAAATATAATGGGAATGACGTTAAAAATAAACACTCCTGTTACAGGAACAGCCAGCGCAACAACATAAAACTTCCTGTCCAGAAATTTTTTCAGTGCTTTTGTAAATGATGGCAGTGCTTTTCCTTTATTTTTCAGTTCTTCCGTATGTATTATATCTTTAATATTATTTATATAGATAATCACTATTGCGACGATTGCAGATACTGCAATCATGCCACGAAGCAACATCATAATGGAATCGTCACCCTTAATTCCGAGCCAGGGGTCCGCTTCTGTCGTTCCAAGTGTAAAAAATCCTTTTAAATCATTGATTCCAAAAGAAAACATGTATGCTAAAAACAGACCCAGACACAAAAGATAAAGTACTCCTTTAATAATCTGCCTGTTGGCAATCTGGCCTAGGCCCATAACAAGGCAGGAAAGTCTCACCTGAATAGAAGTTTTAGTTTTATTTTCTGTATCCATAATAACCACCCTTTTATTCTGCCAGTGCAAATATAGCATCATATATATTCCGGTCTATTGTTTCCAGTGCTTTTTGGAAATCCTCCGTTGTAACATATTTTTCGGTTCCCGTTGATTTATTGAAAGCATCCTTTGCCACTTCTCCCAACACAGTCTGTGCAGGAACCCATATCTGGTCAACAGCTTTGATGGAAGGCATAAGATATATTTTTCCTTCGGAAAGGCTCTTAAATATCATATCGGTCATTCCGCCTGTCTGCTTTGCAACATCTTCCCTTGCCGGAGCAATACCAAGCATTTCTGTTCTCCGGCTTACCATATCATATCCTGTAGCATAATTAACAAATTCAATACATGCGTCCTTATATTTCGTATAAGAACTTATTGCATATCCGTTGACCCCACCCATAACTACCACATTTACAAAATCATCTTCCGTCATCCCGGCAGAGTCTTTGCTCAGGTCGCCGTCTTTAGGCATTAATCCCGGAAGTTCTGTCATTTTAAGATTTTCTTCTGCTTTTTTTGCAGCTATGGCATGGCTGATGCCTTCATTTTCATATTGGAGTGTTAATTTATCTATAAAAAGAGAATATGTATCAGGTGTTGATACCGTGCAGAAATATGTACCATTGGCAATTTTTTCATATCGGTTAAGTGTTATCGTGTCATCAATACAGCCCTCATACATCAGTCCCGCAAACTGCTTTAGTGCTTTTAATCCATTAGCGGCATTATTTTTTGAAAAACCTATGTCAGCGGCATTATATGTACCATCTTCATTCTTCCCAAAAATGTATGCACCGTATGAAAGATAAAAAGAAGATGCAAGATATGGGTCATATAAAGACTGCATAAAACCATATTTTTCTGTTCCGGTCGCACTTGTATCACACTCTCTCAATGATTCTGAATACGCATATAAGTCATTCCAGTTTTCAAAGAAATCAGGTGTTCCGTTTCCATCTTTATCCCAATTTGTCTGCCAGTTCTCCGGTAACATATCTTCACGATAAAACAGCATTGGCTCCTGTATATTAACAGGTACACCGCAATAGTATGTTTTGCCGTCAACTACTATTCTGTAAGCATCCCACGCAATTTTGGGAATCTGCTCATAACAGTCAAGTTTATCCACTTCAACCGGCAGAATATGCTTATCCTCCGCATAGGTCATTATCTGATCGTTAGCCTGATAAATAACATCGGGACCATACCCGTAAGGACCATTTGTGGCAAGGTCCGTATATTCCTCCATATTAGCATCCACAGCTTCTATTCCCTTATCCTTGTATGCTTCGTTAAAAGACTTAATAAGCACCTCCAGATATCCGCTTTTCTTGGCTGTATCATTTTCAAGTATCCTTATTGTGACTTTTTCACCGCTAACCGTTTTCCCGGTCTTTGTATCCTTTTTTTCAGTGCCGCAGCCCGCCAATGTAAATACCATCACAGCGGCTAGTGCCCCTGCCATAATTCTTTGTATCATTTTACCTTTCATATATAGTTTCCTCCATCCACTGATATCCCATATTTTTCTGTCTCTTTATTGATTTCAAGTATTATTTTATGTTTTTTTGTTACAATTTCCAGCATAAAGTTCTCGTCCCTGCTGTATATACTGACTGACCCGTCAGCAATTTCATATTTTTTTCTAAGTTCTGAAAGTGCGTTAAGCAAAGTCTTCATCCTGTCATCTTTTTTGTCCCAATCCATACACCTTCGGCAATCCGGATCATAACCGCCTTCCATCCTTATTTCTGTTCCATAAAATATGCATGGTGCTCCGGGAAACATATATGTAAGACATATTGCGGCTTCAAACCTGAAATCATTACACGACACTTCCGAATAAAACCTGTGTGTATCATGGCTATCCAGAAGATTAAGCATCATATAATTAACAATATCCGTATTTCTCATAAGTATCTCATTGAGTCTGTCTGAAAATTTTCCTGCAGTAAATTTATCATACGCAAAATAATCAAGGCAGGCTTTCGTAAAAGAATAATTCATTATTCCGTCAAACTGGTCTCCACGCAGGTTAGAGTAAGCATTGTGCCAGTTTTCCCCTAGAATAATTGCATCTTTCCTGCATTTTTTTACTGCCTTTCTGAATTCTCTCCAGAAAGCGTGGCTGACCTCATCCGACACATCAAGCCTCCACCCGTCAATATCATAGGCTTTCAGATAATGAACGGCTATGTTAATCAGGTACTCTGCCGCAGATTCGTTTCCGGTATTCCACTTCGGCATATATTTACAACCGCCAAAAATCTCGTAATTATCCCTGTCTGCATTTACCGAATCGCCGTGGATTATAAACCAGTTGTAGTATTTTGAGTTTTTCCCTTTTTCGCATACGTCACGGAACTGCATTATGTCTTCACTGCAGTGATTAAAAACCGCATCCAGAACTATTTTCATGTTTTTCCCATGGGCAGTTTCAACAAGCTCATGTAAATCTTCATTAGTTCCAAACTGTTCATCAATTTCATAATAATCACTTATATCGTATTTGTGATTTGATTTTGATTTAAAAACCGGCGTCAGATAAATAACATTGCATCCAAGGGACTTTATATAATCAAGTTTCTCCGTAATTCCCTTTAAATCACCACCTGCATGTGTGAATGGAGAGGGAATATCTCCCCATTCGCAATTTATATAAGATATCCCCTTATGAGCAATTCCCTGCTTGAATCTATCTACAAAAATCTGATAAAAACATGCTTTACCCATCCAGTCTACCTTACTCATCACATCTACCGGATTAATATACGGGTATTGAAAAAAATTATAAAAACCCTGTTTAAAATCATAAGTCTCTGTCAGTCCATCTTCTGAATAATAGTACTTATCCTTTCCATCATTTATGTAAAATACATATCCGACTCTTGTATCCGTAAGCAGAAGCTTTGTTACATAATAATCATAAAGCGAATCTGAAAACTGTTTCTCCATATTCTGTTTTTTCTGGCATCCGCCTATTATATATTTGCTTTCATACAGCACACTTACATCTTTTATATCATTTTTTGCCGTTCTTAACCTTAGAACCAGTTCGTTATCCGAAACCGGAAAGCAATATGATGAATCTGCCATATGATATAATGCCCAGACATTCATATTAATTAATATCACCGTTCCTTGTAATTGTTAATGTGTCATGTGCCTCATCATCCGGGTTAGTCGTAAGGTTTATTGTGTAATTGCCATCCATTATTACATTCACATTAGAAGTATTGTCAGTTCCGCCAAGACCGCCACCGCTTTCAAACATGCTGCTGTCAAGCCCGGTAAAACAGCCATAGCCTTTCTGTCCGTCCCAGTTCCAGTCGTGTATTATCTGGAACTGATCCCCTGCATATAAATCAATGGTTATGGTAAATTCATTATTATTTCCTGTGGATTTAAGTTCAAATTCTTTCTTCACACTGTCCTCTACATCAGCACCTGCCCAGTTACTGTCCTTTAAGCTGCCTTTATCGGATGTACCAACAATGTACCATATCCTTGTATCCTCTGATGCTGATTTTAATTTAAAATTGCCATAAAGAACTGTATCTTTGGTAAAAGTATCTTTAGAAAGGTCTTTTTTACTTGCATCAAGAAATGCAGGTGTCTCATACCAGCCCATAAATTCCGTGCCTTCACTTGCCTCGTATTTTTCATAATCACTTTTTGAAAGAATGGTGCTTTCTTTTACCTCTGCCGTTCCAAGAACGCTTTCATTCTTCATGAATGTAATCTTGACGATGCTCTTCTCCAAAGATTTCACATCGTTTCCTCCGGCGGGTTTATTGCTTCCGCAGCCACAAAGTGCTGCAGCCGTCAGTGCTCCTGCCAGAATTAAACCTGCTGTTTTTCTAAAAAATTTACTCATTTTAATATCCTCCTTTTAATTTACTTAATCGGTTAAGTTAATCGGTTAAGTTGATACTAACACGGTTTAATTTTTCTGTCAAGAAAATTATTGACATTTTTATTTGTTACTTTTATCATCTACTTATGCGTTTAAGTCGTTAAACTTACTAAAGAAAGGATTTCCGTTATGAACAAAAAAGCAACGGTTAAAGATGTTGCAAGAGAAGCCGGAGTTTCTGTTGCGACAGTATCATATATTATGAATAACAGAACCGATATGAAAATAAGTGAGGCTACCAGAAAGAAAGTTCTCCAGATTGCAAACCTCCTTGATTACACTCCAAGCCACGTCGCAAAAAGCCTTGCCACGGGCCGCAGCAATGTAATCGGAATATCATATCATCTAAACGATAGAACTTTTGCAAGAAATCTTGAAATTTCAAACATTGTTAATTTATTGATCCGGAGACTTAACAGACTTGGATATGATGTAATGTATATGCCTTTTCAATCTGATTGTCCATGCCCTGTATCCGGAAGAACGGTTGATGCCATTCTCGCCATCGACCTTAAAGAAAGTGAATTTTCTATTCTTTCCAACAGCTTTATGGTGCCGATTATTAACATTGATATGATCATAAATGACCCTCTTTTTTATCAGATATATACCGATTTTAGCAAATTACTTAAAAAAGCCGTTTCTGTTGTGGGAGATGAATTTATCATTCTGAGCAATACTTTTGCCAACGAAAATTACAGAGAATATATCTTCTCAGGCATAGATCCTGAAAAAGTTTTTTTTATAAGTGATTCAAATAAAGACTGCTTAAAAAATATAAGGTCAAAAAAAGTTATCATTATCGGCACATACACCGCTCTTGCTGCCTGTGGATATGCCAACCCTGATAACTCTGTGATAATCGGCTATAACCAGCCGGATATTCTTATAGCAGGCGGCTTTCATTTCATTGAAAATGATATCCGGAAGAAAGCCAACCTCGCTATTAATATTCTTCTCAATTCTATTGATAAAAAATTTGATGTAGACCATATATACAAAGTCTGAGAAGCTTAAGCTTCCCGGATTTTGTCATGCTATGCCTTGCTTTTTCTTTTGCCACTGAATATTTCTCTTATGATTGCAGGATGGAATAATATCAGCAGTGGAAAAAGTTCCAGTCTTCCCGCCAGCATATCGAACATCATAACGTATTTGCTTAGTGCGGAAAAGCCTCCGAAATTGCAGATGGGTCCGACTTTTGAAAGTCCCGGTCCTACATTATTGATTGTAGCCGCAACCGCTGTAAAATTGGTTGTAAAATCCTTATTTTCCAGTGAAACAAGTAAAACTGAAACCGTAAAAATAATTATAAATGTCAGAAAATATACATTAACAGAACGCACAACCTCGTGTTCTACGGGCTTCCCATCCATTTTAATCTTCTTGATTATTTTAGGATGGATATATGAATCAGTTTCCTTTCCCAATGACTTAATAAGAATAACTAATCTTGATACTTTAATACCTCCACCCGTACTTCCCGCACAGGCACCGATAAACATTAATATGATAAGTATGGTTTTGGATGCCTCAGGCCACAGATTAAAATCAGTGGTAGAAAAACCTGTAGTTGTAATAATTGAAGCAACCTGGAATGCTGAATCCGTAATGGCATTTACGGCACTTGTTGACATCTTAAGTATGTTAAAAAAGATACATACAACGGAAACAATAATTATTATAAGATAGGCCTTTACCTCCTCCATAGCAAACGCACTTTTGAATTTCTTATAAAGTATAAGATAATATGCGTTAAAATTAACCCCGAAGAGTATCATAAAGATTGTAACAACCCATTTTATATAAAGTGAATATCCCGCTATACTGTCATTTTTGATACCGAATCCACCGGTACCTGCAGTACCGAAACTCGTAGTTATGGCATCAAATACAGGCATTCTTCCGCAGATAAGCAATATAATCTGTATAATAGTAAGTCCGAAATATATAAGGTATAAAAGTCTGGCTGTTGTTTTCAGCTTAGGAACAAGCTTTCCAAAACTCGGTCCCGGGCTTTCTGCCCTCATCAGATTTACATTAGAGCCGCCGCTAAGCGGTACAACTGCCAGCAGGAATACAAGAACACCCATACCACCTATCCAGTGGGTAAAGCTTCTCCAGAACATCGACGTATGGGATAACGATTCCACATCGTCAAGTATGGTTGCTCCGGTTGTGGTGAATCCGGATATTGTCTCAAAAAGAGCATTGGTAAATGACGGTATTTCCTTTGTAAGCACAAATGGTATACATCCGAAAATACTGAGCATAATCCAGCTAAGTGCTGTGGAAACGCATCCTTCTTTTAAATAAAACACCGTATCCTTCGGTTTTTTGAATGTAAGCAAAAAACCAAATGCAAGGCATCCCAGTGCCACTGCCAGATAAGAAAGGCCTTCTTTCTCTTTGTAAATAACGGAAACAAGGCATGGCAGAGCCATAAGTGCCCCTTCTAATTTTAAAACGGATCCTAAAATATATCGTATTATCGAACTATTCATTTCATTACTTCCTCAATATATCCTGAATATCATTAAATCCCGAATGTGTGGTCATTACCATTACGGTATCACCGACTTCAATTGTGTCATTACCTGTAGGAATAATTATCCTGCCGTTTCTGTTAATGAAACATAACAAAAGATTCTTATGCAGGCATAAATCCTTAATCGGAATGCCCGTAACTTCAGAGGATTCCTTAATGCTAAATTCTATTGCCTCTGCCCTTGAACCAAACAAATGATATAAAGTCTCAATGTTGCTTCCCACCGAATCCTTTTTTGCTCTTGCATAAGCAATAATAGCTTCAGAGGTAATATATCTTGGATATACCACACTTCCCAAATCAAGGGAATTAATTACATCCTTAAAAGAAGAACGGTTGATTTCCGTTACAACCTTGGCATTACTGTGCTTTCTTGCATGAAGCGTAAGGAGGATATTTTCTTCATCTATTCCCGTAAGAGGTACAAAAGAAGCTGCCATACCAAGTCCCTCTTCATTAAGGGTGTCCTCGTCCGTTCCGTCCCCGTTAATTATAACGGCCTTAGGAAGAAGTACACTAAGCTGTTCACATCTGGCTTTGTTCTTCTCAATTATCTTAACTGAGATTCCTCTCTTTATAAGCTGGTCGGCAAGATAATAACTTACTTTACCACCACCGACTATCATTGTATTCTTAACCTTTCCTGTAAGTATTCCTATGTTCTTAAGAAATGGTACTGCCCTTGAACGTTGTGCCACAAAAGAAATCTTATCTCCCGCCTTTAAAACGAAATTACCTGATGGGATAATTATCTCTCCATCTCTTTCAACTGCACATATAAGCACTTCCTTGGCGAGTGTGTTAATATTCATGATTGCCATTCCGTCAAGAGGATTGCCGGATTCAATTTTGAGCTTTATCATCTCTGCCTGTCCGTGTGCAAAAGAGTTAATTTCAAGTGCGGATGGCAGAAAAAGTATTCTTGATATTTCCTTGGCTGCTTCATATTCGGGATTAATAATAAGGGTAAGTCCAAGCTTATCCCTGAGATATGCGGTGTCCTTGCTGTAATCAGGGTCATGTACCCTTGCTATCGCAGCAGGATTGCCTACTCTCTTAGCTACCGTGCAACATAAAAGATTAAGTTCATCCGAATCGGTAACCGCAATAAAAAGATCGGCCTTATTGATTCCGGCTTCAAGCTGTGTGCTGAAGCTGGCTCCGTTTCCGATAACGCCCATCACATCATATGTATTAGCAAGTGTCTGTACTTTTTCACTGTTTTTATCAATTATCGTAACATCATTGCCCTCGTGACGTAACTGTTCAACAAGTGTAGAACCTACTTTACCGCACCCGACAATAATAACATTCAGGGATTTTTTGGTTGAATTGCCTGTACCAGCCATATATAACACCTCAAAAATAAATATATTAGTCTATTGTATTTCTTATCCATAATTTTAATGACTCAATAGCAAGCGCCATATCGTCGAGATTATTCCGTATATTCAAAAAATCAGTCTTTTCATTTTCAGATATATGTCCGTCCACAGTTATCTCAATGAGCCTGTCTTTCTGCTTCGTAAGAATATTAAGTGTTGCAAGCATCTCAAGAGTAATCTGTGAAAGTTCCTTTGTCTTAATTTCAGGCATATATTTCTGTCCGATATCGCAGCAATGGGTACAATAATAATTGCAAAGCGTTATATCATTATAACTCTCTGACATTGCAATAACTTCCTCAGGGCGTGGAAAAGTCTTTTCATTTTCTATTTTCTCAATTCTGTCTGCTGATATAAATTCCAATGTTGCAGCAGCTCCCTCCCTCGTAAATCCGGCATTTTCCCTGCTTAATTGAAACCTTGTCTTATTCTCTTTTATTGATTTTCTTCCCATTTCATTCCCTCTGGCGTGATAATATTTTTCATTATAACTCATATTTATTTTTATGAAAAGTACAAACAATGGTTCTTTTTTATAATAATATCAAATAGAATGTACAAAATAAAATAACGGAGAATTGATGAAAGGATATATTGAAGAAAGAGCTGTTAAAGTAGCCCAGTATATTGTTGACAACAACGCAACCGTAAGGCAGACTGCTAAAATGTTTGGTATCAGCAAAAGTACAATACATAAGGATGTTTCATGCCGCATAAATTATATCAATCCCTCCCTTGCCTCTGAAGCCAGAAAGGTACTGGATATTAATAAATCCGAACGTCATATCAGGGGCGGCATGGCCACTAAGGAAAAATATCTTTGTAAAAACAAATCATAAATAATAAGGGCTGTCTTGAATCAACATGAAAGACAGCCCGTTAAATTATAATTCAATTCCGTTTTTCTTAAGAAGTTCTCTTGCACTTTCAACCGAATCCACTCCGGTTTTATTCTTAATAGGTGCAAATTCTTTTTCCCTCACTACTTCATACGCCAGACACGAATCAAGCAGCTTAATCATATCGAGAATAAGTGTTTCATACTTGTAACCGTTTGGTTCTTCGGGATTAACCTCGTTACCGTCCGCATCTATACACGCAATCTTCTTTTCAACCACATGTGGCGGAAGCTTCATGGCTGCAATTCTGTCAAGTTCCTCCGTCTTAAAAAGGTAATTAAGAATCACTCCGAAATTATATGCCGGCTCGCCCTTTTCGTTTACCGCATTTTTCATTTCGTCTGTTAATTCATAATATTCAACTATTGACGGATGATTATCCTCAAGACAGAGCACACCTACTTTTTCGTCTTTATTGACTTTTCTTATTACTTTTGAACCACATACACAATTATTGGATATTGTTGCACCCACAAAACATGGGTCTGCAATACGTTGTAAAACATTATCCACCGCAAAAACATTAAGCCATTCTATTCCGGCTCTGGCAATAATTTTATCATATCCTGCTTTCTTAAGGGACAAATACCAGCCGCCGTTTCCATTAGGAGATGTTGCTATTCTCGACTTTGATTCCATAAGGAATCTGCCCTCGTAATCGCTGGCAGGTGCCATGTCCTGTACAAAGAAATGGATATAATCGCAAGGATATCCAAAGTAATTTTTTTCTTTAAAAAATTCAATTGTATCTGTGTTGTTTTTTTCACTTGTCATCACAAACAGATGTATATACGAACCTGTTTCATTAACCACATCCATGAGATTCTCTATCAGTCGTTCAAAAATATATACGTGTCTGGTAATTCCTATGTCAAAAACACCTTTTGGCTTATCGGAACCGAGTCGTGTACCCATTCCTCCCGCTAAAAGGACAGCACCCACTTTTCCTTTTGCAATAGTGTCCTTACCTACAGCCATATAATGTTCTTTTGAGGAATTTATCTCATCCACGGTTGTAACACTTATTGGTGTAATAATGCCCCTTTTTTCGGCTTTTCTATTATCGTGTCCGGCTTTTGCAAATTCAAAATCTGTCATGCTTATCTGCCTTAACAGTTCCTTCCTGTCGCTGTCATCAAGTTCATCATAATAATCAAGTACATGTTCCTGACCGTATTTTTTTAAAGTATCAAATGCTTCATTATAATTCATAAAGACCTCACAATAATTTTATTTTGCTCCTCCATGGTGAAATACCACAGCGATTGTCTTAAACAGGATTTTAAAATCCAGTCCTATGCTCCAGTTATCTATGTACTCAAGATCCAGCTTAACTACTTCTTCAAAATCTTCTATGTCGCTTCTTCCACTGACCTGCCACATTCCGGTCATTCCCGGTTTCATACTGAGTCTCCTTTTATGATAACCCTCGTACTGCCTGAATTCATCCACGGTAGGAGGTCTTGTTCCCACAAGGCTCATATCGCCTTTTAATACGTTAAAAAACTGGGGAAGCTCATCTATGCTTGTCTTACGGATAAATTTACCTACTTTGGTAATTCTTGGGTCGTCAGTCATCTTAAACATAAGACCCTTCATCTCATTCTTCTCCATAAGTGCTTTTTTCCGTTCTTCTGCATCCTTATACATTGAACGGAATTTATATACATAGAAAAAACGTCCGTTTTTTCCTACTCTTCTCTGTTTGAAAATAAGTGGTCCTCTTGACTCGATTAAGATGGCAGGTGCCACAAAAATACTTACAATCAGTGTTATTGCTATACCCACAAGAGAACCTATAATGTCTATCAGTCGTTTGACCGCCAGACTCCAGGGATTATAAAAATTATTGGCGAATGTAAGAACCGGAATATCTCCCAGCATTGAAAGACTCTTATTAAAGTCATTGAAGCTGTCCAGGGCATGGAAACTTAAATGCACCGTTGTTCCCATATTTTCAAGTTCCATAACAAGTTTACTTAATTCTTTATTGGATATCTCATCTGTCTCTATAAAAACTTCATCTATAATCTGCCCTTTTATATATGTCAGAACATCATCACACCCTGCAACTACAGGAATATTATGATACACCCTGCCGGTAAAATTCTTATCCATCACAGCCATACCGCTTATCCTGTTTGTCCACTCAACATTCCTTTTCATATTATCAATCACATTCTCTATATTGCCCGAGGTTGTAATGATAAAAAGCTGGCTTGTTTTCTTGTGGTTCTTATATATTTTTACAAGGTATATTCTTACAAGTATTCTGAAGAAAAACATCAGAAATATGTTAAATACAACTGTACAGATGTAAACACCTCTTGACGCGGTATCAAAACTGTCACCGATAAACAGCATTATTGCGTATGCCGCAGCAAATAATATATTAAGCTTAATACACTGTACAAATTCCTCGAATATCTTTCTTTCGATGAATTTTCTGTTGGTATTAAAAACCATGTAAACTACTGCGAAAGCAATAAGAACCATGCCGAAACGTTCCTTTGTCTCGGCAAATTCCATTACATCTAATTTTCTTATAAAACCTGTCCAGAAAAATGCTGCCATAAAATAACTGCATATTACTGCGAGCATATCTGTAAACAACAAAATAACGTTCTGGATATATTGCTTCTTCTGGTACATATTTTGTCCTATTCTATTACTACTCTTTCGTTATCATGAATCTTTTTAAGGTATGTTTTTGCCTGTTCGACAACAGCATCATCAGGAATCATTACATAGTTAGGGCTCTTAAGCGAATAACATGGAAGGTTTCCGTTGGAACCGGTTACCGCAAACTGTACAATATCCCATGAGATATTTTTCTTGAGCTGGATATCCACAAGTCTGGCAATCTCATCCATTGACATATCGGTTACCATACTTGATGAAATTGAATCAAGTACCTCTGTGTAGTTCTTCAGCAATTCAGAAGAAGCAAGTTTCTTAACAACAGCATTAACTACCGCCATCTGGTTTTTACCTCTCTGGTTATCACCTGTTGGAAAAGAATATCTTTCTCTTGAAAATACAAGTGCTGCTTCTCCGTCCATGTGGTTATAGCCCTGTACAAAATGGTAACCCTTGACATTCTGGGATGTAAATTCAAATTCAGAATATACGTCTACTCCATGAAGTGAATCTATTATGCTCTTAAAGCCTGTAAAATTAAGCTTGATATAGTAATCGATATTTATTCCGTAAAGCATCTCAAGTGTCTCAACAGAACAGTCAATACCATAACATCCTGCATGGGTAAGTTTATCCGGTTCTCCGTTTGATACACTTGTAGGCACATAATAATCTCTAGGTGTGTTAAGGAGAAGTATCTGTCCTGTACTGGTGTTAAGAGTCATAATGATATTTACATCACTGTTACGGTTCTCAGTTGGAGGTCCGTCAACGTCAATTCCGCTCAGGTATAGTGTAACCACGTTATCCGAATTCAGATAATCATCATCTTTTTTGTCATCATTTTTTATATCTTTTTTCATTTCATACGATGCAATCACCTTTGTAAATGTCTTAAAATCCTTGAATTCATCAAGTGAATCAAGTATTCCAAGGTGACTTGTGCCAAGGATAATTACATTAACCTCTTTATCATATAAAGCTTTCACAAGTGACTGTACATCGTCATATTCCTTTGTCTTAATTGTGGTATCGATTTCTGTCTGTATCTTATTAACTACTTCATCGGTATTTTCCCTGTCTAATGACTTCATTATACCGAATTCTTCTGATTTAACATCTTCAAGTTTCTCGTATTTGCTGTCTGCCCTGACATATACATTAAGACTTGTGGTGGTATAATTAATATCGGTAGCTTTTTTAAATGCTCCGTAAGTTACATTAAGATACACAGAACCCACAATAAGCACGACGGATAAAAGAAGTGATATAATCTTTGTTATAATTCCCGGCAGTACCCACCTCTGGGTTATCGTTACGACCGTGAGTATAAGCACCAGAAGTACATCTATCATTATCACATAGTCTTTGGGAACAATCCTGACTTTTGACAATATTACCATAAAAACAACTGTCGCTACAAGCTGTACTGCTAACAATGCAATACCCGAAATCAATAAAGCTTTTTTTATTTTATAATTTCGTAATTTTTTTTCTTTTTTCGTCTCTGTACTCATAAACTTTCCTCCGGGAAATTAATACCTTTCATCATATTCTTTAAAACTCATAAGATTACTGTCTTTGTCACTTATAATCAGGTCATCTTCTGATGTTACCCCTTCTATAAGCTCTATAGGCCATTCTATGGCAAGGTCCTTATCGTTCCACATTATTCCGCTGTCGCCTTCGCCATAAAACACTTCATCACACTTATAGCTGACTACTGCATCTTCTATTACGAAATATCCCAGTCCGAATTCTCCCGGAACATAAAGCATGGTCATATTATCTCCGGTAAGATGAAATGGAAGCCATTTCTTATATGTTGGAGATTCCTTTCTCAAATCACATATAACTGCGTATACATGACCCGATATACACCTTATAAGCTTTGCCTGAGGCTTGATAAGCTGGAAATGTAATGCCCTTATCACGCCTTTTCTGGTAATTGTATAAAACGTTTCTTTTAAATTATGTTTTATACCATTACTGTTGAATATGTCAACATTATAATCTTTTAAAAGTCCGCCTCTTTCATCTGTTGCCAAAAAGGGTGTTATTTTATATGAACCTTTTAAAGGTAATTCTTCAAATTCAAATTTCTGTATCATTGCTGCTCCTTAAGCCACTCCATTGTAATTGCTGTTCCTGTTGCAAAATCCGTTTCTGGAATGAATCCACAATCCTCTTTAAGTCTTTTTATGCTAAAAACTTCCAATGGCATATCAGTTCCCGTAAATGGGATATCTCCAAAGCAAAGTGATGCATCCTTTGCCAGATTTTCTTTCATCTCAATAATAAATTCTTTCAAAGGTCTTGCATTACCGCTTCCTATCATATATTCGGAAAACGGTCTGCCCTTCGTAGTAATAAGATAAAATGCTCTGGCTACATCTTTTACATATACAAAATCATAGTTCTGCGTTGCCGCAGTAAACTGTAAATCTTCTTTTCGTATTATTTTTTTCAGGGTTGAATTAACGAATCTGTCCGTAAATTCTCCGGGACCGTATGCATTTGTTATCATCGGCCATATAAAATCTATGCCGAGTTCTGCCGCAACGGGCTTGCATAGACAATGTGCCGTGTGCTTGCCTATTCCATAAATATATGCCATTCCCGGTCTTGTTCCGTCAGTGTGGATTGCTGCTTCCACTTCGTATTCCATTATGCTTCCCGCACCGACGAATCTATCGCAGCCAGTTTCTTTAGCTGCTTTAAGACACTCTACCGTGTCAATGGCATTTTTCATCTGTACGTTATAATCTTTGCGCTTATCTGCTGCCCCATCCCATGCAAAATGAATAAAAGCATCGTATTTTTTTCCGGCTGTTGCCTTGATTATATTACTTTTGTCCGTAATATCGCACTGTCTGTATACCATTTTGTCGTGATGTTTCAGTCTGACAGGAGCTGCTTTTCTACCCAATGCCAGGACTTCTATTCCCTGACTAAGAAAATATTCGGTTGTGTAACTGCCTACAAAACCGTCTGCACCGGTAATAATTACACTTTTCAACTCTAGTTCTCCCATGTCTTCCACGGAGCGTTGCCTTCACTCCATAATTTTTCAAGCTGTTGTTTTTCCCTGACGGTATCCATACACTTCCAGAAACCTTCGTGTCTGTATGCCATAATTTCATTCATTGCTGCTGCTTTCTGCATAGGTGTTTTTTCAAGCACCGTATCGTCACCGTCTATAAGATCGATAAATTCAGGTTCACATATCATATAACCGATATTGATGGGACTGGCGTCGCCTTGGATCTTTTCCCTGAACTGTCTTACATTTCCATCATTATCAATGTCAAGAACCCCGAAACGCTGTCCTGCATTATATGCTGAAACGGTTACCATTTTACCATGACTTTTATGAAATTCAAGCTCTTTTACAAAATTTACATCTGAAACGCCGTCCCCGTATGTAACAAAAAATCTCTCATTGTCTATATAAGGCTTGATGCGTTTTACACGTCCGCCTGTCATGGTATTCAGTCCTGTATCTATTATAGTAACCTTCCATGGCTCCTGCCTTCTGTCATGTACAATCATTTTCCCGCCATCATTGAAATCAAAAGTTATATCCGATGTATGGATAAAATAATTAGCAAACCATTCTTTAATTATATGCTGTTTATATCCGGCACATATAATAAACTCATTAAATCCGTAGTGCGAGTATGTTTTCATAATATGCCAGAGAATCGGCATCCCGCCTATCTCAACCATTGGCTTTGGTTTATACTGCGATTCCTCGGAAATTCTTGTTCCGAAACCGCCTGCTAAAATAACGACCTTCATAACAGCCTCCCTTTATCTGGCTCCTTTATGTTTGAAAATTACACCGATTGTTTTAAGAATAATTTTGATATCAAGACCTATGCTCCAGTTATCAATATATTCTAAATCAAGTCTCACAACTTCTTCAAAATCTTCTATATCGCTGCGCCCGCTGACCTGCCACATTCCCGTAAGACCCGGCTTCATGCTGAGTCTTCTCTTGTGGTAACTCTCGTACATCTTAAATTCATCTACGGTTGGCGGTCTTGTTCCTACAAGGCTCATGTCGCCCTTTAATATGTTAAAGAACTGAGGCAGTTCGTCAAGACTCGTTTTTCTGATAAATTTACCGACTTTAGTAATTCTTGGATCATCTGTCATTTTAAACATAAGACCCTTCATCTCATTTTTCTCCATCAGAGCTTTCTTACGTTCCTCTGCGTCTTTGTACATTGACCGGAATTTATATACATAAAAAAACCTTCCGTTCTTTCCTACTCTTTTCTGTTTGAAAATAAGCGACCCCCTTGACTCAATGAGAATCGCAGGTGCAAGGAACACGGTCACAACCGCGGTAATCGCAAGTCCCACGATTGAACCTATTATATCCATAAGCCTCTTAATCATAAGCTTATTAACATCATAGAAATTGTTGGCAAATGTAACCACCGGTATATCGCCTAACATTGAAAGGGACTTATTAAAATCCTCAAATTCTTCAAGTTTATCAATATTAAGGTGGACTACAACTCCCATATTTTCAAAATCCATTACATATTTACGGGTAGACTTCCCTGTATGATATGGTACGTCAATAAAAACTTCATCTATAAATTCTGTCCTGACATAGTCCATCATTGTATAAGCATCGGAGCTTACAGGAATACCGCATATTTCCTGTCCCACCATATCCGCATCTATTACAGCTATTGAATGTATTCTGTTAAGCCAGTCCGGATTATCTATTAACCTCCTGACTGTCTTTTCCGCCCGGTCAGAGATGGTAATTATAAATAACTGTGTATTTTTCTTTTTCTTGGCATATACATTAATGAGGTAGGATTTATATATAATATGAAAGATATACATAAATACAGCATTAAATGCTACCGCAATAAGGTATGCTCCTCTTGAAGTTTCCTTGCTGTTGCCGATAAACATGGCAACAGATGCAACTGCAAGAAAAATAAGGTTAATTTTGATTGTATACAGAAATTCTTCTACCTTGCTTCTCTTAAGGAAGTCTCTGTTCATATTAAAAATAAAAATAACAACCAGAAAGGAAAAGAAAACAAGTCCTATTTCATTAACTATTCTTGATTTAATAATTTCTGAATTTTTCCTGATAACACTAAGCCACAGATAGGTCGCAAGAAAATAGCTTATGGCAAGGCTGATAAAATCAAGAACAATCAATATAAAATTATGTATTGATTTGCTGTTATCTTTATACATTGTATAACTCCATTCCGCAATATATTACTTCTTATTGTAGCATACATGCACATACCTTTGCAATATAGCTACGCTAATAAAGAGTATTCCTCAAGGTTCCATACTTTATCCACAAGGTCTTCATAAAAATCAGGCTCATGGCATACTATAAGGACAGCACCTTTATATTCCTTTAATGCTCTTTTAAGTTCATCTTTTGCATCAATGTCAAGGTGGTTGGTCGGCTCATCAAGAAGCAGGATATTAGTCTCAACATTAATAAGTTTACAAAGCCTGACTTTGGCTTGTTCTCCGCCACTTAAAACTCTGACTTTGCTCTCAATATGCTCTGTGGTAAGTCCGCATTTTGCCAGTGCCGACCTTACTTCATATTGTGTGTATGAAGGGAAAGTCTCCCATATTTCCTCAATACAGGTATTGTTGCCCGGCTTTATTTCCTGTTCAAAATATCCCTTGTAGAGGTAATCCCCCAGGACAGCTTTACCGGATACTGCCGGGATAAGTCCCAAAACACTTTTAAGGAACGTGGTCTTGCCAATTCCGTTAGTTCCGGTTACCGCTATTTTTTCTCCTCTTTCCATTCTGAGATTAATAGGTTTTGACAATGGTTTCTTATTATATCCTATTACCAGGTCATCCGTCTCAAAAATAACCTTTCCGGCAGCTCTTGCCTCTTTAAAGCAAAACTCCGGCTTTGGTTTTTCCTTTGCCAGTTCAATAACTTCCATTTTATCAAGTTTTTTCTGTCTTGACATGGCCATATTTCGTGTGGCAACTCTTGCTTTATTACGTGCCACAAAATCCTTAAGTTCATTCATTTCCTGCTGCTGTCTGCGGTAAGCTGCTTCTAACTGTAACTTTTTAACCTCATATACTTCTTTAAATTTTTCGTAATTACCCACATATCTGTTAATTTCCTGATTTTCCATATGGTATATGAGATTAACAACGCTGTTAAGAAATTCCATATCATGTGATATAAGTATAAAAGCATTATCATAATCCTGCAGATATCTTCTGAGCCACTCTATGTGATTGGCGTCAAGGTAGTTGGTCGGCTCGTCAAGCAAGAGTATGTCAGGCTTTTCAAGAAGAAGCTTGGCAAGCAGCACTTTGGTTCTCTGGCCTCCCGACAATTCTGTTACATCCTTATCAAGTCCCAGTTCAAGAAGCCCGAAAGCCCTTGCTATTTCTTCAATCTTGGCATCTATTATATAGAAATCGTGATTGGTAAGGATGTCCTGTATTGTGCCTGACTCCTCCATCATTTCTTCCATTTCTTCAGGTGTTGCCTCTGCCATTTTTTCAAAAATACCCGTCATTTTCTCCTCAAGTTCAAAAAGGTAAGAAAACGCCTGCCTTAATACATCACCGATTGTCATCCCGGGAGTAAGCACCGAATGTTGGTCAAGATATCCTGCTTTGACATTCTTTGCCCATTCTACCTTTCCCTCGTCCGGCATAAGTTTTCCCGTTACTATATTCATAAAGGTGGATTTGCCCTCACCGTTTGCTCCGATTAATCCAATATGTTCCCCCTTTAAAAGTCTGAAGGAAACATTGTTAAAAATGGCCCTGTCACCAAAACCATGGCTTAAATTTTCTACATTGAGTATCATATCATCTTCCTTTTTAAAAATGTTTATATAATAAATCTGCTTACAAGAATCATAATTCCTAAAAATCCTAAATTAAACAGTGTAAATACGCCTAAATATCTGCTTTTTTTACTATTTTTGTTTTCCCCGTAATATCTGAAAGAAATAAGGCTTGCCATGGATGCAATTATGGTTCCCAATCCTCCGATATTAACCGCCGACAAAAGAAGAGCTCCATTATCCGTAAAATTCGATAATAAAACTGCCGCAGGTACATTGCTTATAACCTGACTGAGCAATATTCCGGACATAAACTCTCTTCCGGCAACAAAATTGCTAAGTCCATTTTCAATAAAGCTCATGGATTTAATATTTCCCGTCAGTATGAAAAAAGCTACAAATGTAAGTAATAATATATAATCGGCTTTGGCAAATAATTTATAATCTATAACCGCCGTAAGCAGAATACATACCAATAGCATAACCCTGTAATCAATAACCCTCATTACACATAATATGCAAATTACAAAAATAACCGCTATAGGAGCAAGCTTCCATTTATGAAATTCTGCCCTCTGTGTCTTATTGTCTTTGTCATTTATGTCAACTTCCTTAGATGGTATAAAACAGATGCATATACTTATAAGTATAATAGCCGTAACGGCATACCATACAGTAGCCCCCGCAAATTCCCCAATTGTCATATTATATTTTGAATACAGGAAAATATTCTGTGGATTACCTATAGGAGTTGCCATACTTCCAAGATTGGCACCGATTGTCTGTAATACAACAATATATATAATATATTCAGCAGCTCCGGCTGCAGTAAGAAGTTCTATTGCAAAGGGCACAAAAGTAATGAGTGCCACATCATTGGTTATTATCATTCCTGAAAAAAAGCATATAAAAACGAGAATAAAATATAACATTCTCGTTTTCCTAATCTTTTCAGTCATCTTTTCAATTATTAGTGTAAATATTCCAAAACTTCTTAATGCTTCCACCATAAGCATAAGTGAAAAAAGTAATGCCAGAACCCTGAAATCAATATAATTAATATATTTCTTTGACGGATGTACCACAAAAGCCGACGTAATTGCAAGTACACCCGCAACGCATAGAATAATCTCTTTCTTAATAAATGATAATAATTTATTCATTATAATATAACTCTGCTTCCGGTTGTTACGATAATTTTTCCATGCTCATCCCTGTTATTAACGATGATAATTTCACACAGATGCCTGCCGTAATTATTACTGTGCAGATGAATACTAATTACCTTAATACTTTCATTGGATAAACAGAACTTCTCCATCTCCTCGTATGAAAATACTTTCATAATTTCATCATGTTCATCCTTATCAAGAATGGACGAAAATCTGTTTAACAAACGGTCAAGAGGTGCATTATCATACTTAACCTTAACCCTATTCTCATCACAGTGAACGGTTGTTAATGTATTGTCCGTATAGTTAAGGCGCAGTATTTCACTGCAAAGTTTTGAAAGAGAATCCATATAGTCAAGCAGTCTTTGTTTTACACGCTTACGTTTCTCTTTCGTAATATCCATAGTGTTAAACAGGAACTGCGGTTTACCGCTTTCCTTGCCTATATAAAATATTTTTATATACAAAGAGCCTTTACTTCCATCTTTTCTGGTATATCCTGCTTCAATATAATTAGTCTCATTTCTGGTCATTGCACTGATGCACCGCTTATATACCCTGGAGATATCTTCTTCATCTATAATTTTTCCCTTTCTTACCGTAAAAAATTCGTAAGGGTCTTTAATGCCGTATTGATAATAAAATTCCTGATTAACCCGCTTAAGAACAAGTTGTCCGTCATTAATCTCATACTGAAGAATCGCACCAATAATCATGTCGATAATTCCGCGGCTTTCAGGATTTCTGATTGTAAAAATACTTTCGACATTAAATTTGTCTGTATCATCATGAATAAGAACACGATCTTCAAAATCTTTTTTAAAGAACTCTTCTTCACATACAGGCTTGGAAAAATAGAATCCCTGAATGTATTTACAACCCATATGCTTAAGGAAATTAAGCTGTTTTACGTTCTCAACGCCTTCTGCTATTACATCCATACCAAGCAGCTTCGCCATATTGATAATAGTAGACACCACATTAGCTGCTTTCTCTGAACCATCTATTTCATCAATAAGAGTCTTATCAATCTTAAGTATTCCAAAAGGCAGTTCTTTGAGGGTATTAAGAGATGAATATCCTGTTCCGAAATCATCAATATGTATACTAAATCCATATTCACAAAGCCTGTCAATTGTATCCTTTATCTTGACCGGATTATCAATATATGCACTTTCGGTAATCTCAATTCTTAATTTATCCGGTGCAACATCGTACTTTGTAACCAGACCTACAAGTACATCATACAAATTGTCAAACAGAAAGTCTGCTCTTGATATATTAATTGACAATGGAATTACGGTCTTGCCCTCTTCCTTCATCCTCTTAAGTATTCTGCAGGCTTCCTCCCACACAAACTTATCCAGTCTTGTAATCAGATAATTCTGTTCAAAATATCTTATGAATCTGCCCGGCGAAAGAAATCCCAGTGTAGGATGCTCCCATCTTACCAGAACCTCTCCACCTGCCATCACGTTAGAATCAGCATAATATATAGGCTGGATATATACCTTGAACTGTCTTTCCTTCAGTGCATTGTCAAAATCAGCGGCAAGACGCTGACCCATTATTATATCCTCACGTTCAGAGTTATTATAAATAGCCACAGCTTCCGTATACTTGCCCTTAATACTGTTAAGTGCAAGAATAGCCCTGTCGCACATCTTAATAACAGGAACATCCCTTGATCTTATCTGGTAGCAGCCTCCCTGTATAAGAATACGGTGTTCCACGCCTTCCCTGCGGAATACATATACATTATTCTTAAAACTATAAAGCTTATCATTTGCAAAAACACAACATACAAACTTATCATTACCAATTCTTCCGCAGGTTCCTCTTGTAACCTTGGCCTTAATTTCAGCCGCAATTTCTTTTAGAAGCCAGTCTCCTGCTTCCATTCCATACAAATCATTGATAACTTTAAACTGCACAATATCCCATACAAAAATGTCAAAATTGTCATTAGGATTGTCAGCTAGTAACTTGTCAGTCTCATCAATAAAACCTCTGAAACTGCTTATACCTGTTAGTTTATCCAAAATAAAATCACCCGTTCTTCCTTTTTCCTCTCATTAACTCTCGTACTAACATATTCGTATTATATCATACATTTCCTGTTTTGGCACTATAATCTTTAATATTACTAAAAAAAATCACGGCCCATCGAGCCGTGATTAATTTAATTATCCTAAAATCATTCTGTCATTAACTGCATCTTCCCCACCGACGCTATTGAACTTTTCAAGCAGTTCCTCAACCGTGAGATTTTTCTTTTCTTCGCCTGATATATCAAGAATAATCTTTCCGTCTTTCATCATAATAAGACGGTTTCCGTGTGCGATTGCATCTTTCATATTATGGGTAATCATAAGTGTTGTAAGATGATCTCTGTCAACAATAGTCTCTGTAGCATCAAGCACCTTTGCCGCAGTCTTGGGATCAAGTGCAGCTGTATGCTCATCAAGCAGCAGAAGTTTTGGCTTCTTAAGTGATGCCATAAGAAGTGTTACTGCCTGTCTCTGACCTCCTGAAAGGAGTCCTACTTTGGATGTAAGTCTGTCCTCAAGCCCAAGATCAAGAATCTTAACTATTTCTTTAAATCCGGCACGTTCTTTGGCTGTTATCTCTCTTGCCAATCCTCTGAACTTGCCTCTTCTTGCTGCAAGTGCCAGATTCTCGTCAATTCCCATTGTAGGCACTGTTCCCATCATAGGATCCTGAAATACTCTTCCGAGGAATTTTGCTCTCTTATAATCCTGCATCTTAGTAACGTCAATACCATCAATAAGGATACTGCCATCATCCACTTTCCATGTTCCGGCAACTGCGTTAAGAAGTGTGGATTTACCGGCTCCGTTACCTCCGATTACAGTAACAAAATCGCCATCATTAAGTTTGAGGGAAACACCGTTTAATGCAACTTTTTCATTAACAGTGCCTGGATTAAAGGTCTTATATATATTATTAATTTCCAGCATTTTCAGATTCCGCCTTTCTTGATGATGTCTTTATATTTTTTCCGAATATCTTGCCTTTCCAATATGGAAATGCAAGGAACAATGCGATTACCATTGCCTGAATAAATTTAAGCAGGTTAGGATCTATTGGGAACCAGAGTATTATTGTTACGATTATGTAATAAATCACGCCACCGAGTACAACTCCCAAGAGCTTTAATGCAAAATTCTTAAATATCTTTCCGAAAATTGCTTCTCCGATTACCACTGCTGCAAGACCGATAACGATTGCTCCTCGTCCTGTTGCCACATTGGCAGCTCCGGAATACTGTCCCATAAGTGCTCCGGAAAAAGCAACAATACCATTAGAGAGCACAAGCCCGATTACTTTATTGACATCCGTATTAATACCCTGGGCACGGCTCATATTAGGATTGCTTCCTGTTGCTCTTAAAGATGCTCCTCTCTCTGTTCCGAAGAACCAGTAAAGAACAATTATAAGAACAAGTGATGCCACAGCAAATACAAAAACAGGCCACTTATAAAAAGGATATCCACCCTTCATATACATACTTGACTCAATAAGATCATAAGTTCTGTTACTTATTGTCATATTAGAACCGCCAAGTATCTTTAAATTAATTGAATAAAGACCAAACTGTGTAATGATACCTGCAAGTATGGCAGGAATTCCCATAAGCGTATGGAAAAGTCCTGTCACAAGACCTGCAGCCATACCGGCAAGTGTGGCATACAGCATACATAACCATATGTTCTGTCCTTTTGTCAGCATTACTGCAAATACAGCAGCTCCGAGACTGACAGTACCATCAACTGACAAATCTGCAATATCCAGTATTTTGTATGTAATAAATACACCTATTGCCATAATTCCCCACATCATACCTTGGGAAATAGCGCCTGGCATTGCGCTAAATAATGTTGTTATATCCACACCTAAAACCTCCGGTAATTATTTATTCTGTAGTAACGGCTTCGTAACCTTCTGGAATTGTTACGCCAAGTTCTTTACAGATTGCTTCATTATATTTCTTTGTATATTTTGGAGCATACTGGATATCCATCTTAGAAACATCTGCTCCGTTTGCAAGAATCTCGTATGCCATCTTGCCTGTAGCATATCCAAGATCATAATAACTGATTGAAAGTGATGCAACACCACATCCCTTACAGATTCCTTCTTCACCTGCGATTACGGGAACCTTTGCAGGCATACAGATATTGTATACAGCACTTGTATTCTCTGCTACCGTATTATCTGTAGGAACATATAAAACATCTGCGTAATCTGCGGCAGTCTGTGTTACATTTGAAATATCATTGGAATCAGCAAATGGGAACTGCTTGCTTTCGATACCAAGCTTATCGAGTTCTTCGCTGACTACTTTAACCTGGTATAATGAGTTAGCTTCTGCCGAACAGTAAAGAAGAGCAACCTTTTTTGCATCAGGGAAAAGTTCTTTAATCATTGCTGCCTGTTCAGCTAAAGGAGCAAGGTCAGATGTTCCTGAAACGTTAATACCTGTCTTGCCTGAGAAATCTTTGATATCAAGAGCAACACCGTATTCTGTAACTGATGTTCCGAGAATAGGAATTGAACTTGTAGCAGCAACTGCGGCCTGTAATGCAGGAGTTGCATTTGCTAAAATAAGATCTACATCTGATGATACAAATCCATTAACGATTGTTGAACATGTTTCCGTATCATTCTGTGCATTCTTCTCTTCAAACTTAACCTTGTCACCAAGTTTTTCCTGAAGTGCTTCTTTGAATCCCTTTGTAGCTGCATCAAGAGCAGGATGTTCAACTAACTGGCAGATACCTACTGTATATGTACCGTCTCCTTTGTCTGTCTTGGTGCCACCGCTTTTTCCGCATGCTGTTACACTTACAGCCATAAGTGCGGCAAGAGCAACTGCGGCAAACTTTGTCATTTTTTTCATTTTCTGTCTCCTTTCCGATAAACTGTGAAAAACAGTCTACCCTCAGTCTGTATAAGGTCATATTCCTTAACGACTGTTCTATATTTACATGTAATCCTAAATATTATAAATCAACTCCTTGCCTTCGTCAAATTATATTATTTTTAAGTTTCATGTTTATAAAACGATGGACTGCATTGGTATCTTTATCCGGTTCACCATATATACACATTTACCTCATTTTTTTGTCACATTATTAAAATAAAATGATACGCAGTAAAAATAAATCAACTTATATGAAAGGATTTTGCTTATGAAGAAAAAAATAACAAGTTTCCTGGCTTTTGTTATACTGGCTGCCGGAATTCTTCTTGTCGTTTTTTTACCCGGCAATAAAAAAGCAACAAAACGGGACGGAACATCCACTTCGGCTGATGATAATCAGGAATCCATTTTTCTTACCGTAAAAAATGCAGATATTGAAACTGATTACGATGAAAGTCAGGCAGATAAAATCGAATTGTCTGATTCTATGACTGACAAAACCATAGAAATCAATTCCGGAGGTACCTATATAATATCCGGTTCGTTATCTGATGGTCAGATAATCGTAAATGCCCCGGACTCTGAAAAAGTCCACCTTATACTTAATAATGTAACGCTTGGTTCATCAACCGGTGCTCCGATATATGTTAAGTCTTCCGACAAAACAATAATCACGCTTGCCAAGGATTCCGAAAATTTTTTAAGTGACACAAACAGGGAATCCGGAGATGACAATGCAGTTATTTATTCCGAAACAGATCTGTCAATCAATGGCACAGGTACACTAACCATAAATGCACTTTATAACAATGGTATCAACTGCCGCGATGACTTAAAACTTATTAACGGCACCTATATCATCAACTCTGTTGATGACGGAATTGTAGGTCATGACTCCGTAACTGTTGCCGGCGGAACTTTCACCATCAACAGCAAGGGCGATGCTATCAAGTCAAGTAAATCGGATAATGACTCAGAAGGATATGTCCATATAAACGGCGGTGAGTTCACAATTAATTGCGGCGGTGACGGTATTCAAGCCGAAACCTATCTGTATATAGAAAACGGAACCATTAATATTACAGAATGCTATGAAGGCATTGAAGGTCATAATGTAACCATTGATAATGGAACAATAAGCATAAATTCTTCCGATGACGGCATTAATGCAGCAAAAGATTCTGCTTCATCTATTGTAATAAACGGTGGTGACATATATGTAAATGCCGAAGGTGACGGCATTGATTCCAACGGAACTATAGTGATTAATTCGGGAATCGTTGTTGTGGATGGTCCGGTATCCGATGGTAACAGCGGTCTTGACTACGATGCAAACTGTACAATAAATGGCGGATATATATTTATTGCAGGTTCAAGCGATATGGCTGAAGGTTTTTCTTCGGATTCCACACAATGCGGTGCGCTTTTAGCCGTAACTAACGGTAGTGCGGAAAATACAGTTTCCCTTGCAGATTCAAAGGGCAATGTAATATTAAGCTATACCCCATCGAAAAAATACAGTGCATTAAACATATCTTCTCCGGATATGAAAACAGGTGAGACCTACACTCTTTATACCGGCGGTACAATTACCGGTATAACAGAACTTAACAGTAGAATTTCAAAAGGCGGTACAATATCAGACGGAAGCTCTGTTTTAGAATATACACAGACAGATGTGACCTACTCCGATATTAAAGGCGGTTTTGGTCCCGGCGGCAATGGTCATCCAAATGGTCGTCCAAGTATGCCCGACGGTGAAATGCCTGATATGCCCGACGGCACCCGTCCTGAAAAACCTGGTAAGACTTCCGGAATTTCATAAAAATAAGACCTCTGTTCATGTTAAGCCTGACAGAGGTCTTTTTTTTTATTATATTTCCATTTGTTTTCCAAGTAACGTTGCTGCCGATGCTGCCAGTTTATGTTCTGCATCACCCATGATACCGTTTTCATCTTTTCCTATTATAACAACCGCCCCCATAATGTCACCTTCGCTTATTATAGGTGCTATTACCTGTCCTGAAAAAATATCCATTTCATTCCATATTTTTACCGGCCTTTTTTCGCCTTTTCCTGTTATATATAAATTTCGTTTTTCAATTATCCCATACAATTCTTTTGTAATTGGTTTTCCTATGGTATCCTTTTTCCCTGCACCTGATACAGCCACAATTGAATTTTTGTCCGTTATTATAACTATATGTCCGCTGATATGAGCAAGAGTATCCGCATACTGTTTCGCATATTCCGACATTTCCCCTATTTGCGAATATTTTCTCAGGATTATTTCTCCGTCTTTTTCGGTAAAAATCTCTATAGGGTCACCTTCCCTTATTTTGAGGGTACGTCTGATTTCCTTCGGTACAACAACTCTGCCAAGGTCATCTATTCTTCTGACAATTCCTGTCGCCTTCATGCTAATTTTCCTCCAATGCAAATATTTCTATATTCGTTATGGAGTTAGTATGTGGAAAAAGCGGGGAAATATTCTTATCTTTACTTTCCCAAAGTTTTAGTATATTGTTTATTCGATTAAATTGTTAAGGAGATCTGATATATGGTTTCTGATATGGGTAAAAACGATTTGACAACCGGAAATCCATTTACTTCTTTATTAAAATTTGCGGTTCCGGTTATTCTTGGAAATTTATTTCAATTATTTTATACGCTTGCTGACTCCGTTATTGTAGGAAAAACACTTGGCTCCGACGCACTTGCCGCAGTCAGCTCCACAAGCATTATAATTTATTTTGTATTCTGCTTTATAAATGGTTTTACCGGTGGATTCGGGATATGTCTCGGTCAGGCTTTCGGTGCAAAAGATGAAAGTGGAATGAGAAAAAGCATTGCCGTTTCAATTATTTTGTGTATATTTTTTACAGTTATACTTACACTGATATGCGGATTGTTTTCACATAGCTTCATAACACTTATGAGAATCCCCGATGATATATCAAAAGATGCCTACAGCTACATGTTTGTGGTTCTTATGGGTACGGGTGCGACTGTTTTTTACAATATGATTTCCAATATTCTCCGTGCTTTGGGCGACTATACTTTCCCAGTTTTTGTCAGCTTTATTAAGTCTGTTTATGGGAGTGAAAAAATTTGAAATACTTCATTTACACAGAGCTGATTTCAAAAATCTGAAAAAAGCCATGATCAGGCACCTTAAAACCGGATTTCCCATGGGTTTCCAGATGTCGGTTATGTGTATCGGAATAATTGTCCTGAGACATCCTATTGTAAGATTATTTTTAACCAAGCCGTCCCACACCATTTATCATTATTCCGATATGTACCTGACTGTTGTTGCATTATGATTAGAAAAACCTCGTAAATTAATCCAGACGACACCCTTTTTGCTGTATCATCCATAGCTTCATCATCATTTTCTGGGGTAAAATTTTTGCTAATAAATGGCAGAATTTAACATAAAAACTATACACGGATATGTCCCTTCCCATGTCTGCATCATGAAGTGCCTTTCTCGCAACCACGGATGGCTTTACCATATGGCTGAAATATGTGGTTGCCCTTTCTGCGCCGATGATTCCTCTGTCATAAAGTTCTGTTTTCATCCAGCCCGGACATACTGCCGTTGCAATAATTCCTTTATCCCTGAGTTCTACGTTAAGTGCTCTTGTATAATTTCTTACAAATGCTTTGGTTGAACTGTAAATATTCTGATAAGGCAAAGGCTGGAAGGCTGCCTGTGAGGCTACATTTATAATATGACTGCCTTTTCTCATGTATGGAATACACACAAGCCCCATTGCCACAACCCCGCTTACATTAAGGTCAATCATATTTACCGATTCGTCTATTGAGATATCGTCATAGGAACAGAACTTTGCAAAGCCTGCATTATTCACAAGGTATTTTATATTGCATTTTTTTAATTCCTCAAGTGTTCCAAAAGCTTTTATATTGTCTTTCACCGATAAGTCCATTGAAAAAACTCTGATTTTTTTACCGAAATGCTCTTTAATCTTATTAAGCCTGTCCTCATTTCTTGAGATAATCCATACCTCGTCAATGTCCTTTCTCCTGACAAAAAGATTAACAAATTCCTTTCCGAATCCGCTGCTTGCCCCTGTAACTATTGCTATATTTTTCATTTTACTCATTTCTCCTTAATAATTTTTTATATGATAAATCCATGGCAAAAGCGCCAAGCGGTGCCGTTATGACAATGGCGAGTACGGCTATTGTCAGCACTGTTTCCCCACAGGCAAAATTAAGTGCCAGAGGGATTCCTCCAATGGCTGCCTGCACCGTGGCTTTAGGTGTATATGCCATCATTGTAAACAATCGTTCCTTCTTATTAAGCTCAGTTTTAATAAGACAGACAAACACGCCCGCCATTCTGAAAATTAAAGCTCCAAAAATAACAATCAATGCTTTAATACCCATGTTTCCAAGGTAATTGATATTTACGGTTGCTCCCACAAACATAATTGCGATTAGTGCCGAAAACTTAATAGGTGTATTAAGCATATCTTCTGTTGCTACAAGGATAAACGAAATACTCAATATTAGCAATACTTTTACCGTATCTCTTATATGTATTTTTTCAAAATACATTGCAAGCAGATATCCCGCAAATATACCTATTCCCATTCCTAAAATAATAGACACCGGTATATTAACGAAGTTTATTATGGAAGCACCTTTGCCCTGCATCATTCCCGTAAAAGTTGAAAAAAGAACAATTACATATACATCATCCACAGAAGCTCCTGCCAGTATAAGCTGTGGAATTCCTTTTGCTGTGCCATAGCCATTATCCATTAATTTTACCATTCTCGGAACAACAACTGCCGGGGAGACTGCTGCAAGTACAGCTCCCATTATTGCCGCCTCAAGTACCGACATTCCCAGAGCCTTGGGTGCTATTAAGATTATACCCAGTAATTCAAAACTTGCAGGTAGAAAACACATAAGAATTGCAGGTCTGCCTATTTTTTTTAGTCCTGTAATATCAAGTCCGAGTCCGGCCCTTGTAAGAATAATTATGAGTGCAATTTTTCTTAATTCTGAAGATATATTAAGAATTGACGAGTCAATCAGATTAAGAACGTAAGGTCCCAGAACAATACCTGTCGCCAAATTTCCTATCCGCACAAAAAAGCTGACAACCCTGCGTATTATCCGCAGAAGTCATCAGCTTATATACATGACCGAAATGATATTATTTAACTGTTACAGATGTAATATGTGGATTAACACCTTCATACCAGTAAAGGAATCCTTCCATATCTACAGTATCTCCGATTTTAAGTTCTTTAACTGCTTTGTATACATCAGTATCTTTTCCGCAAAGGTATGCTCTGATTGTGAATGTATATGTCTTATTTCCGTCTGAAACGTTGAAGTATAAGTCATCTCCTTCACTTCCTGAGCCATCCCACTTATAAAGGAAAGCTACGTCATTGCCATCGGCATCCTTAGAAGCTTCTACTTTAAGACCCTTGAATGATGCAAAAATGTTCTGTTTCTTAACAAGGTCATCACTTCCAAGAAGTGCTGTAACATCTTCTGCTTCTGCAACATAATTTCCGTCAAGAATTTCAAATTCAGCGTCAATAATTTCTACTTCTCCTGACCACTCTGCCTTATAACCTGTTACTTTAATCTTAGTTCCTTTTTCAAGCTTTGCGTAATCTTCTTCTGAACATGGCATATCATAGATAAAATATGCTCCATCCTTGTCCTGTGTGTAAAGTGTACACTTGTTATCCCACCAAGACTGTTTAGCCTGTACATATGTCTCAACTACAACCTTTGTCTCAACGGCTGCATTGGCATATTCTTCATAAGTCATAACGCCTTCTGATTTAGCATCATCCTTTAACTCTTCGCTCTCACTTGTTGCACTGTTATCACTTGTTGCATTGTTGTCACTTGTTGCATTGTTGTCTGTTGGCTTTTTAGCACCACATCCTGCAAGTGCAAGAATTGTTGTTGCAGCAACTAATACTGCTAAAAACTTTTTCATTTTCATTCTCCTTAATGGTAAATATTTGAAAGAAGTATACATCATAATATGTTTAATGGCAATGCCTTTCTTTTTTTATTTTTCTCATAACCAAAACAATACCCATAATTAACCATGCCGCACATATGCTTATTAACATGACTTTTGACCCTGTGGGAAGTGCTCCCTGACTGCTGTTTTCACTGACATCATCAAGATGATAAAGTGCTATCACTTTGTCAAAAAGATTATCCATGTAACTTTCATCCACGGTTTCTTTTCGTCTTACCGATTTCACTACATTTTCTATAAGCTGGCCGGCAGCATTTCTAAGGGATGCCGAGCCGTTAAATACCGGTGTCACAAAAGTATTATCTTCGTTATCAAGCAGCAGCTTTGTTGCTTCTATCTTTATGCTGTAGTGCTCATTATCATCACTTCCGCCAAGTGCCAGATATTCCCTGTACTCATCGGAATTAACCGCCTTTTTGGTCACAGGTACATATCCTTCCGTCTCACTGTATGGTATCTGTACATCATTGGTTATGAGATATTGTGCAAAAATCCATGATGCAAGGACCTCCTGGCGGTCGCTTTTATTAAAAATACATATTGACGGTCCCTGGGAAATCATTGAAGGATTGTTCACATCATATTGGGGAACAGGCCTTACAACCGTTTCAAAATCAATTATTTTATCTTCACTTATATCACTTAGCGGTGCATCTGCACCCATCCATGTTGAACCGGCAGTTGAGTCTACGGCAAAAATACATTGACCCGCATTTAAGAAATTAGCGGGATAACTTGAAATCTTAAATGTGGAAAATGCTCCTGTTTTACCATGTTCTGCAAGTTCATATAAAATCTCTTTGGTTGTGTCGTTAAAAATCTCTATTCTACCATCATCCGTGGAATAACCTGCATTCCTTTGCTTCAACATCTGGATAAGCATATTGTCCGTTGATTTATATATAAAAGGTATGAGTACGTTCTGACCGTTGACGAGATAGTTTCCGTCCCCGTCTTTTGCCATTGCTGCCTCTGATACCTTAAAAATATAATCCCATGTGAGAACATCGGGTACCTCATATCCAAGTTTTTCTACCATGTCTTTATTAATATAACAGGCTTCTGTTGACCTCATATAAGGTAGTGCATAATATCTGTCACCTATCTTACATTCATTGAGAAAACTCTCCGTTATCTCATCTTTTTTTACCGAATCGTATCTTAATTCTTTGCCGCCGAGACCATAGTTTTCATCCGTCATAAGTTCATCAAGAGGAACCACTACATCCGTTCCCGTAAGGTATGTGGCAATATGGTCGGGATAGGTAATACACACGTTCGGGGTTGTGTCCGTGGAAATATTGGTAATAACGTCATTGTAAATCCTGTTGTAATCCGTATAAAGCCTTAAATTAACTTTTATATTGGGATAAAGTTCTTCAAAACGGCTTATGGTATTTTCATAAATTCTTGTCTGATTTACATTGGTATCAGATTTTGCCCAGAAATTAATCTCGTAATTCCTGTCTGTGTCAAATTCTTCCGGTATTACAAAAGATACGTTGTTTTTTTTACCATGGCAGCCTGTAAATAACGATACTGCAAGACAGCATACCGTAACAGTCGCAACGGCTTTTTTGAATTTTCTCATCCTTTTGTACCTCCCCTTCTGACACCTTCCATAATTTTTTTGCGGAAAATAAAGAAAAGTACTATGAGAGGCACCGAAATAACCACAACCGCCGCCATCATTGCAGGAATATTTTCCCTGCCGAAGCCGTTTTCCCTAATCTCCTGTATTCCGTTTGACACAAGATAATATTTCTGATCGTAGGTAATAAGTCTTGGCCATACGTAGGAATTCCAACATTCTATTACTTTAAGAATGGTTATGGTAATTATGGTAGGCCTGCAAATCGGTATCATTACTTTTAAAAGATATTTTATATCAGAGGTTCCGTCTACTTTTGCCGCATAGTAAAGCTCGTCCGGCACCTGTTCAAAATTCTCTTTTAACAGATAAATGTAAAACACCGAAGTAACCGACGGAAGAATAAGTCCCGTAAAAGTATTTCTGAGATTGAGATTGGTAATTGTAACATAATTCGTAATGATTACAAGCTCATACGGTATCATCATCAGCGATAGAAACAGTCCGAACACGATATTTTTACCCCTGAATCTCATCCTTGCAAAGGCATAGGCCGCAAGTGTCACCACAACCAACATCAATACAGTTGTCGCAACGGTAAACCACAAAGTATTTGCCAGATATCTTAAAAGAGGCACTGATGTGAATACATTTTTGTAGTTCTCCAACGTAGGCGACGTTGCAATAAGACTTGGTATTTTTTCCGAATTGTAGGCACCGTAGCCTTTTATTGAGGTAACCACCATCCAGTAAAACGGAAAAAGTACAATTACCGCCCACAATGTAAGCACAAGGTATAAAAAGATATTTCCCACTGTTTTCTTTGCATGGGATTTTTTATTAATTCTTACATAATCAATATCAGCAGCCATAACTTACTCCTTTCCGTCGTTTTTGTTGCTTCCAACCATAAGATTTATACAGGTTATGGTAAAAACAATTAAAAACAATATAATCGCCGCGGCAGAGGCATAGGACGGATATCCACCGCTCTTGCCGTAAAGCATATCGTAAACATAACCTACGATTGTATTCATTCCCGCCGCATTAAGGTCTGTTCCAAAGAGTGCAACTTCATCACTGTATGCTTTAAACGCTCCTATAAATCCCGTGATAACAAGATAAAATACAATCGGTTTAATCATAGGAAGTGTAATTCTGAAAAATATTCTTGTACCGGATGTTCCGTCAACCCGTGCCGCATTGTAATACTGCTCATTAACGGAGGCAAGGGCACTTGTCAGAATAAGTATCTTAAAAGGCATTACAATCCATATAGTGTAAATACACATAACAAGCATTTTTGCCCAATACGGACCATCAATAAAATCCACGGACTTTCCTCCGAACGCATTTATAAGAACGTTTATTAGTCCGTCGGAATATGCGGTCTTTTTGAAAAGTATCATAAATACAAGACCGACTGCGAGGGTATTGGTTACATAAGGCAGAAAATATACTGTCTGGTATAAATTTCTGAGAGGCTTTATTTTACTTAATCCCACAGAAATAAGTAACGACAGAATCGTTGATGTGGGAACCGTTATTGCCACAAGGAGTATTGTATTTTTTAGTGCCTGTACAAAATAAGGGTCATGAAGCACATAGGAATAATTATAAAACCCTATACCACTGTAGCTTTGTGATGCAAAATTATATCCCTCTTCAAAGGAATATATAAGCACGTCCACTAACGGATATATCATAAACACACCAAGAAAAAGAATGGCAGGTATAAGATACAGCCATGCTTTGTTGTTATTTTTCTCCATAACGTATCCTTTCCTCCGTTTCCTTATCAAATATAAGGACTTTTGATGGTTTCAGGTTGAATGCAACTTCTTCCCTGGTTCCGTCAATAACCCTGTCATTGGTTATTATTGAACGTACAACCGGATTAACGGAATCATCATTTTGGGAAACTATGCTTATATCCCTTCCCATAATTTCTATTCTTTCCATTTTGCAATGCAATTTTCCGCTGTCTTCAGGAATGAAACCCTCCGGTCTTATGCCCACATAGACTTCTCTGTCGCTTACTCCCTGTACTGCAAAAAGTTCATCTTTTCCGATATATAATTTTTCATTTTTGACATACCCGTTAAACACATTGATAGGCGGTGTTCCGAGGAATTTTGCCACGAAAAGATTGACAGGATTATCATAGACCTCCTGCGGCCTGCCCACCTGCTGCATCCTGCCGTCCTTCATGACAATTATAATATCCGATATACTCATTGCTTCTTCCTGGTCATGGGTTACAAATATGGTGGTAATCCCTGTCTCCCTCTGGATTCTTCTTATCTCCTCCCTTGTCTGTAATCTTAATCTTGCATCAAGATTGGACAATGGTTCGTCAAGCAGCAATACCGGCGGCATCTTTACAAGTGCTCTTGCAATGGCTACTCTTTGCTGCTGTCCTCCCGAAAGTGCATTGGGTTTTCTGTCAAGGAACTCATCTATCTGGACTATTTTAGCCGCATTATATGCACGTTTGTCCATCTCTTCTTTAGTAAGTTTATCTTTTCCTTTAAGGTTCTGTAACGGGAAAATAATATTCTGTTTTACGGTAAGATGTGGATACAAAGCATAATTCTGGAACACAAGTCCCACGCCTCTGTTTTCTGTAGGAACTTTCGTTACATCATTCTCTCCAAAATATATTTTGCCCTCCGTTGGTGTAAGCAGTCCGCTTATCATATAAAGCATGGTGCTTTTCCCGCAGCCCGACGGTCCCAAAAGACCAACAAGCTTTCCGTCCGGAATTTCAAGATTAAAATCATCCACCGCAATAACATCTTTTTTATCTTTTCGGTTTCTATTCTGGAATTTTTTGGTCAGATTCTCTAATACAACCTTCATTTTACTTCTCCTTAATATCTGAGTTTAATGTCCGACAGGGTTACCGGCACATCATAATTTAATGCTTTCATCATATAATCCATCCCCTTTTTGGCAAGGTCTATGTGGTTCTTCGGTGCAACCACAATTTCATTGACCGGAAGGGTCTCTGTGCTTAAAGGAACCTCTATATATGGTATAATGTACCCTTCCCTTACCCTGAAATGGACCTTCGTGTCAGATTTCTTGGCAAAGACAAAGCGGTACTCCTTCTCCTGTGAAAATGCTTCTGCCTTAAAAAACATTGAATATATTGATATCTTATCGCTGAAACTTATACACATTCTCCTGTATTCTTCATCGTTACGGTCATTATAACCTTTATCAACCATGTCCGTAAACTGCGGAAATTCTTTTATGAACTGTTCCATAAATTCATGGATATATTTTATCTGCTTATCTCGGTCATAAATCACGAGTCCGTGATATTCTACCTCGTTGGCTTCATCTATTCTCTTAATTATCTTTCTGCTGTCAAAACCAATGTTATATCCATTGGCGTTACCAAATTCTGCCCACATGGTTATGCTGTCCCTGCAGCAGGAAAAAGATAAAACAAAATATTCTGAGTTGCCGCTATTATTGACATCCTCTAAAAACATCCCAATTTTATCATCATTCCCGATGTAGTTAATAAGTACTTTCTTCAGTATTTTATTAACATACAGAAATTCTTTTGGATCATTTAAAAAATCATTCTTGGTCGCCCAAAAGCATTTATTATTCATTATTCCGTTAATTCCATTGCTTTTTGTGTAGTGGTAAAGTACCTTATCCTTTACCTCATCAAGACATATCCTGCTACCTATCATATATTCCTGCCTTTTTGTTTTCTTAATTTTTTATTTTACCACCTGAATCCCCATTTCGTAAATATTTAAAAAGAACTTCGGCATTTTAACCGAAGTTCTTTTAACTTATTATTTAACATTTTAACCTTTTATTTATCCGTTTATTTCAGACGTCCGTAAAGTTTTGTAAGTCTGAAGAGCCTGTTAGCTATCTTAGCGTTAAATGCCTTTGGCATAGCACGCCATGACCAGTTTCCGCCAAGTGTAGAAGGTATATTCATTCTGCTTTCGCTGCCGAGTCCTAAAAGGTCCTGTGCCTGAATGATTGTTGTACCCGCTACGCTGCTCCATAATGCTCTTATCATATCCCAGTATGGTTCTTCTTTACCCATAACAAGATATTCTTTTGCATATTTAACATCTTCCTTATCTGCTGTTTTCATCCAGCCCATAATTGTATCATTGTCATGTGTTCCCGCATAGGCAATACAATTAACCGGATACATATGTGGAAGATAATCGTTATTGTTGCTGTCCCTGCTATCAAAAGCAAATTCCAGAACTTTCATTCCCGGATATCCGCTTTCGCGAAGAAGATTTCTTACCGAATCTGTTAAAAATCCTAAATCCTCGGCAATTATATTCTTCTTTCCTAATTTCTTTTCAACTGCTTTGAACAATTCTATTCCCGGTCCCTGTCTCCATTCACCGTTTACGGCAGTTGTCTCACCATAAGGAATTGCATAATATGAATCAAATCCTCTGAAATGATCGATTCTGAGAACATTATATATTCTGCATGCTGCATCTATTCTCTTTATCCACCATTTATATCCGTCAGCTTTCATTACATCCCAACGGAATAAAGGATTACCCCATAACTGGCCCGTTGCTGAAAATCCATCGGGAGGACATCCTGCAACATCCGTAGGATTAAGATTATCATCAAGCTGGAAAAGCCCCGGATTAGCCCATACGTCAACACTGTCAAGTGCTACATATATAGGGAGGTCACCTATAATCTCAATATTTTTCTCATTGGCATAGGCTCTTAATTCATTCCACTGCTTAAAGAAGAAATACTGCATTATAATCCAGAAATTGATATCTTCCTTATGTTCTTCCTTTGCTATATTAATTGCATCATCATAACGTTTCTTAAGAGGTTCATCCCATTCAAGCCATGATTTACCGCCATTGGCATCCTTTAATGCCATAAACAAAGCGTAATCATATATCCATGACTTATTGTCATGGCAGAATTCCTTATATCCATCTTCCGGATTTTCAAGAAACCTCTCTGCTGCTTTTCTCAAAACAACATATCTTTTATTATATAATGCTTCGTAATTTACTCTGTCAGGTTCACTTTCCCAGTCAATACCTGCATATTCTTTTCTTTTAAGGTATCCGGCCTTGCAAAGCTCATCCAGATCAATAAAGTATGGATTACCTGCAAAGGTTGAAAATGACTGGTACGGAGAATCTCCGTAGCTTGTAGGGCATACAGGCAATATCTGCCAGTAAGCCTGACCTGCTTTATCAAGAAAATCCACAAAATCTCTTGCAGGTTTTCCCATGCTTCCTATCCCATGTGGTGACGGAAGTGATGATATGTGCATTAAAACACCGCTTTTTCTCATGCTATCCACATCCTTAACTTAGTTTATTTTTCTGACGCTCTCTCCTTTTACAAGGGCAAATTCCTCTACCTCATATACAGGCCTTGCGCCATTGTCAATACAGTCGAGAAGTATCTCCACGCTTCTTGCAGCTATTTTTTCTTTATGCTGTCGGATTGTTGTAAGTCTCGGTTTAAAATAGTTACCGATATCAATGCCATCAAATCCCACAACAGATATGTCTTCCGGAACACGCAGTCCCTTGTCCCATATTGCTCTTATGGCACCGATTGCCGTCACATCTGACATGGCAAAAACCGCTGTCAGCTCCGGCATCTTATCAAACAATCTATTCATTGCCTCGTATCCTCCGGATATTGTAAAATACGATGTCACAAACTGTCTGTCCTCGTCAAAACCATATCCGTGCTCAACTAATGCTTCTTTAACACCTACGTATCTGCTGTAAACAGCATTTGAGGCACTCATATTGCCACCCAAAACTCCAATATTCTTATGCCCCTGTTTTATCAAGTGCTCCACCGCCAGTCTGGCAGCTGATTTATCATCTGTGCACACACTGGAAAGGTTATCTAACTGCAATCCCTCCGCGTTACTTGTTACCAGTACGCATGGAACCGTAATCCGGTGAAAATATTTTCTGAAATAGTCATGATTGCACCCTAAAAATAGAATTCCCAATGGACGTCTTTCTTTACATATCTGGATAGCCTGTTCAATTTCATTATCATCTTCGCTTATGTAATACATAAGCGAAGCATAACCTTTTGATTCAACAAGCCTTTGCATCGGTTCCAGAACTGCTGCAAACAGCATATTCTGTGTTCCTTTTATTATTATCGCAATACCATCCTTACTTTGTTGTTTTAAATGCTTTGCATTGTTATTAAGACGGAAATTATATTTATTAACAACCTGCATAACGGAATTTTTTGCGTGTTCTGAAACATCCGACGCATTGTTCAGTACTCTCGAAACTGTCCCTATGGAATAGCCTGATTCTTTGGCAATATCTTTTATTGTCATCTAAATCATTCCTTCTCCTACTAAAAAACTTATCCTTTAACGGCTCCGGCTGCAATACCTTTAATAATATGTTTCTGTCCAAACAGATATACAATAATGATAGGTATAATAGTAAGCAGCACACTGGCAAACATAGAACCATTATCAACATGTCCATATGAGCCTGTGAATGCCGAATTAATAAGTATAGGTAAGGTCTGGTATCCTTTTGTTCTGTCAAGAACAAGATAAGGAAGTAAATAGTCATTCCATACCCACATAGCTTCAAGAATCAATACTGAAATAAGTGTTGGCTTAAGGATTGGCAATACAACCTTAAAATATGTCTGTAACGGATTACATCCGTCAATCATTGCTGCTTCCTCTATTTCCATAGGAATTGTTTTCATAAATCCGGCAAACATAAATACCGCCAGACCTGCACCAAATCCCAGATAAATTATCCATATAGTCCATGGTGAGTTGAGGTGCATTTTTGTTGCTGTATACGAAAGTGTAAGCATAACCATCTGGAATGGAACAACCATCGAAAATACAAACATATAATAAATAAAACTAGATATAAATCCTTTAACTCTGGTAATAAACCATGCACACATCGAGCAGAATATTATAATAGCTGCCACTGATGTTACTGTGATAAGCAAACTCACTCCAAAGCTCTGGAAGAATTTGTTCGTCTCGATTGCAGTTTTAAAATTCGTCCAACCTGTAAATGTCTCACTTGTCGGAAGCTTGAACATTGCATCTGTTGTAATTTTATTACTCTTTTTCAAGGCATTGATAAGTACCATAAATATTGGGTAAATATATGCCAGTGAAATCAATGAAAGCACAGCTCCGAGTACAAAGTTAGATGTATTAAATTTTTTCTTAACTACGATTTTTTCATCCATTACTGCTGTACCTCCTTAGAACGTGTTGCTTTAAGCTGGATAAGTGAAATTGCCATTACAACTATACAGAAGATAACGGCCTTCGCCTGTCCGTAACCTTTCCAGACCTTTCCGGATCTTGCATAAAATGTATTAAAAATATTAAGTGCAAGCATTTCTGTCATCTTGCCTTTTCCATAAGGCTGACCATTTGTAAGTGCAAGGTTCTGGTCAAATAACTTAAATGAATTAGAAAGTGTCAGGAATAAACATACTGTGACTGATGACATAACCATTGGGATTTTAACTTTAAATAAAGTCTTCCATGCATTGGCACCATCAATTTCTGCTGCTTCAATAACAGAATCAGGTACACTTTGTAATCCTGCAATGTAAACAATCATCATATATCCTATCTGCTGCCAGCACATAAGGATTATGAGTCCCCAATATCCGGCAGTTGAATTCAAAGCTAAGAGTGGCTGACCAATGATTGAAAGGAAGCAGTTAATAAGCGTCTTCCATACATAACCAAGTACAACGCCACCGATTAAGTTAGGCATAAAGAATATTGTTCTGAAAATGTTAGTTCCCTTAATGCCCTTTGTAAGTGCAAGTGCAAGTGCAAATGCAAGTACATTAATTAATATTACCGATACTATAGTAAATTTTCCTGTGAATAAAAATGCGTCAAGGAATCCGCCGGGTGCGGCAAATCCTGTTTTTTCTTTTGTGAAGATATAAATAAAATTCTTAAATCCTACCCATTCTGCATCCTTTATTGTATTAAACTTGCAAAATGATAAGTATACGCCTTCTATAAATGGGATGATAAATCCGATTACAAAAGCACCTACAGTAGGAATAAGAAAAAATGGCCAATATTTCTTAACTGATTTTTCCATATGCTCCTCCTATAATGTTTTACAAAACGTTTTCTAAACGTTTCTATATCCGGTTAAAAATGTTTTTGATACTGTTTTTTGGCAAAAATTAGGACAGGCAGGTCACCTGCCTGTCCTATTATTAACAAGTCGATCAATAAATAAGTTGCTAATTATTTAGTATTAGCTGCTTCGTACTCTGTCTTCCATCCGTCAACGAATGCTGAAACAACTGCTTTCCAGTTATCATCTGTCTGATCTGCTGCGTATGCTGTTAAAGCTGCACCAACACCATCTTTCCAAGCTTCTGAAGGCATTGTTGTAAAGTTCCAAGATACAGGAGTCTTACCATTGTTTGTGTATTCTGTATCGTTCTTTACAAAGAGGTTGCTAGATGTTGCTGCGTTCTTGAATGGGATTACGAATCCACAGTCATTAGCCATGAATGTAGTTCCTTCTTCTGAGTTAACTAACCAGTACATAAAGTCAAGTGTTGCCTGAATATCTTCAGCTTTTGCATTCTTATTTACACACCAGTAGTTCTCTGTACCAGTACAAAGACCCTGATTCTTCTCATCGCCTACACCAATGTAGATAGGAATCATCTTAAGTTCATCATCCTTGAATGCCTTAGCAACATTACCATATTCCCAAGAACCGTTCTGGTAGAATACTGCTTTGCCTTCTCTGAACTCATTTAATGTATCTTCAGAAGTCTTTGAAGAAAGTTCCTTAGGATCACATGTTGAGTTGTTGATGTAAAGATCAAAGATATTTCTGTAGTTGTCAAGGTATGTACCCTTAATAGCAGCTGTTGAAGAAATCTTATCTGCCTGATATTCAAAGTAGATAGGAAGGTTAGCTAAGTGAGTCTTAAATCTCCAGTCTGAAGACTTGTCCATACCTGCTGATGTAAATGCTGAGAATCCAAGTTCTTCTTTACGCTTTGTAATATCTTCAGCAACTTTCTTTAAGTCATCAAATGACTGGATATCATCTGTCTTATATCCTGCCTTCTCGAGTAACTTAGTATTTGTGATAAGACCGTATGATTCAATAACGTATCCTACACCATATACATATCCGTCTTCTGTTAATGCGTAGCTTTCATTTGTAAGTTCTCCGTATACCTTAGTATCCTTAAGGTCATAGCAGTAATCTTTCCAGTTAGCAAGACCTACAGGACCATTAACCTGGAATAATGTAGGTGCATTTTCCTTCTGTATCTCGGCTGCTAATGTTGATTCATAAGAACCTGATGCTGCTGTTACAACTGTAACCTTAACACCTGTTTCCTCTTCATATTTCTTAGCAATTGCCTGATAGTCCTTATCCTGTTCAGGCTTGAAGTTAAGGTAGTAAACTGAACCCTTAGCTTCTGTCTTAGTATCATTTCCTGCTGATGGCTTAGACTCTTTGTTGCCACCGTCACTCTTACCGCAGCCAACTAATGCTGTTGCAGCAAGTGCACCTGCGAGTGCTATTGATAAAAATCTTTTTTTCATACTATAAATTACCTCCTCTTTCTTTATTAGGTCATTTTTGTTTTTTTGGAAACGTTTCCATAAATATGAAAAAATTGTTTACCTATCGGTAGTTATAACTATAACTCTTTCATTGTAAAAAATCAATAACTTTTTTTGTATTTTTTTGTTTTTTTGGTAAAAAAGTTATAATATGGTTATATCTACCAGTATTTATTGATATATAAGTATTAACAAAATGCACATTAATTCGTGGAAACGTTTCAGTTAATTTGTAATATCAGCTCGGTATAAGCTGTTATTTCTGTTATATTTTTTAATATTTTTATTCCCAGTCCGTCATACAGCCTGCAGCTTTCGTAATCCGTTCCGTCACCGTTTCCCACCAGATACACAGGAATATTATACCTGACAGCATTTTGCATAAATTCCTTTAATTTTTCGGAGGCTGTACAGATTGTCCCACTGTGGTAAGTACATAATATTACTGCCTTGTATTCTTTAATATCGGGATATTTCATCCCCGGATACGGATACAGGATAAGGACATCAGAATACTTGCCATGACCGGCAGGGACCGGAAACAATTTATTCTTACAAGGATTGGCCTGTCCCGAAGGACTGAATTCACCTTCGGCATAGTCACCATAACAGCAGTCATTCACCGTATATATCTCATCACTGTAAATATGATGTCTTAAAAGGGTGTTCCCATAGTATATCTTTGTAATACCATCTCTGCCCGTGTATGGAACAAACACACCATTACCGCATTTGTTCCTGATAAAATCAACTGCCGCAGAAAAATTCCTGAGTCCATTGGCTCTATTATCCGTAAGTACATAATTACTGCATACCACCATTACAGGAATATGCGTAAATTCCTCTATACACGATAAAAAAGATGCTGTGTACTGTATCGTATCACTTCCATGGGTCAGAATAATTCCCTCAACATTCCCTAACATCATTTTATGCACTGCTTTGGCAATTATGACAAAATCACTGCAATTAATATTTTCGCTCAGTATCGTACAGGGTGCGTCTGTTACAAAATCATCGTATCCACAGCTCTCTTTATACATTTTAAGAAGCATATACCTCATTTCAGGATCAGTTGATATATATCCGTCAGATATACTGCTGCCTATAGTTCCTCCTGTAAAAATCACACCAATCATTTGCTTTCCTCCGATATCTTAAGAGTCCCGATTTCATCAACTATTTTGTCTATGGTCCTTATATATTCCTCTGTATTTTTAGTCTCAGCCTGTTCAAAATAATAAGTAAAATATGGGCTTTCCCCTGTTGTAAACTTCATGCGGATACCTTTCTTTTTCACAATGTCAGGTATCCCCGCAGGATTAATCATGGCTCTGTGGTAGAGACGGATTTTAATTTCTTTACGGTTTCCTTTAATTTCCGTTATATAATTACTGTGACATTTTGATTTTAGCAGTGCAATGCTCATAAGTATGACCGCCGGCTTAGGAATATCTCCAAAACGATCTATGAGTTCATCTGTCATATCAGCAAGGTCTTCTTCCGTCTCAATGGCAGCAATTCTCTTATATATGTCAAGCTTCTGGTTTTCGCTTCTTATATATGTGGCAGGGATATACGCATCCACGTCAATATCAACAACAGTTTCGTAATCCTCGATTTTTCCCTCGCCTTTAAGTTCAAGGACAGCCTCATTAAGCATCTTACAATAAAGGTCATACCCTACCGCTTCCATATGTCCGTGCTGTTCTTCACCTAACATATTTCCTGCTCCTCTGATTTCCAGATCTTTCATGGCAATCCTGAATCCGGAGCCCAAATCGGTAAACTCTCTTATTGCACTCAGCCTTTTCTCAGCAATTTCACTTAATACCTTATCTTTTTTGTACATCAAGAAAGCATACGCCATTCTTCCTGTACGTCCGACTCTTCCTCTTAACTGGTACAGCTGGGAAAGTCCGTATTTATTGGCATCATGTATAATAATAGTATTTACATTCGGTATATCAAGTCCTGTTTCGATTATGGTGGTTGAGACAAGAACATCAATGTCTCCGTTAATAAAATCCATCATTATTTTTTCAAGTTCACGTTCGCTCATCTGTCCATGTGCAAATGCAACATTGGCTTCCGGCACAAGTTTTGCAATATTAAGGGTAATTTCGTCTATTCCCAGAACCTTGTTATATACATAGTATACCTGTCCGCCTCTTGCAAGTTCCCTGTTAACAGCCTCTCTCACCATTTCCTCATCATATTCCGTAACAAAGGTCTGGATGGGTATTCTGTCCACCGGAGGTTCCATAAGTACGCTCATATCCCTGATTCCTATTAAACTCATATGGAGAGTCCGCGGAATAGGTGTTGCCGATAAAGTTATGACGTCAACGGATTCTTTCATCTGTTTGATTTTTTCCTTGTGTGCCACGCCAAAGCGCTGTTCCTCATCTATGATAAGCAGTCCGAGATTCTTAAAACTAACATCCTTGGATAAAATCTTATGAGTACCGACGACAATGTCCACAAGCCCTTTTTTAAGTCCTTCTATTGTATTTTTTGCTTCTTTTGGCGTACAAAATCTTGATAACATCCTGACTTCAACGCCAAAATCTTTCATTCTTGAATCAAAATTGGTAAAAATCTGTTTTGCCAGAATTGTTGTAGGGCATAAATATACTACCTGCTTGTTATCCTGGACAGCTTTAAATGCAGCCCTTAATGCGACCTCGGTTTTTCCAAAACCTACGTCACCGCATATAAGTCTGTCCATAATTCTGGTGCTTTCCATATCTGTTTTGGTCTCTTCTATTGCCGTAAGCTGGTCTGTCGTAGGTTCATAAGGGAAAAGTTCCTCAAATTCCTGCTGCCATGGCGTGTCTTTTGAAAAAGCAAACCCTTGTCTGGCACTTCTGGATGCATATAATTTAATAAGTTTATCGGCAACCTGTTTTACAGCGCCTCTGACTTTTGTTTTGGTCTTTGTCCATTCCGGCGAACCCAGTCTGTTAAGCTTAGGCTTGGCACCCTCCCTGTCGCCGTATTTTTGTATTATATCAAGCTGTGTAGCAAGTATATAAAGATTTCCGCCGTTGGCATATTCTATTTTGATGTAGTCTTTCTCGGTTTTGTCTACACGGATTTTTTCAATTCCCCTGTATATTCCAAGTCCGTGATTTTCGTGAATTACATAATCTCCTATTGACAGTTCGGAAAAATCGGAAATAGATTTACCATCGTAGCTTTTTTTCTTTTTCTTAGGTTTCTTCGCCGTGCTGAAAATATCATCTTCCGCAACTGCTGCAAATCTTATATCAGGATATTCATAGCCCTTCCTAAGCTTTCCACAGACGGTTACAACTTCTCCTTCTTTGATTTCTTTTTGGCTTTTATCTGAAAATGCGGCCATTATATCATTTTCCATCAGGTCTTTTGCCAGTCTTCTGGCCCTTATTTCCGAGCCTGATACAATTAGTATGCGGTATTTTTTCTTTTTCCAGTTCTTTATGTCACTTACAAGGGTTTCAAAAGAATTATTATACGAACCTATTCCCTTTGCATTTATGTCATAGTGTCCCGAAATATTAAGTTCCGGTATTTTGCAGTCAAGCACTGATACTGCCATCAGGCTGTGCAAAGCCAGTTTATGGAACACTTCGCCTTTTGAATACAATACCTCTGTCTGTCCCGGAAGGATGCTTCCTTTTTCAAGCCTGTGGGACATACTTTCCCTGAATTCTTTCTCCACTACATCCATTTTTTCAATAATTCTTACCGGTTCATCAATAACTATACCATCTTTTTCATAGTCAAAATAATCCGCTAATGATACCGGATTTTTTATAAAATATTTAACATAACTGTCAAGTCCGCTCCTGTCCTTAAGCACAAACAGTTTTTCCTTAAGCTCTTCAACATTTTTCTTTATAAGGTTGCTTTCAGTAATTTTAGCTTCTTTATTAAGTGCTTCACTGTATTTTGCTGCATCTTTCTCAATACTTTTAATTCCCGATGCCAGTGTATCATCTATGAGCAGCTCTGTTGCCGGGAAAATATCAATTTCTTCGATATTCTCTACGGAACGCTGGCTTTCCGCATCAAAAAGCCTCATTGCATCCACTTCTGTATCCCACAGTTCAATACGGCAGGGATTTTCCATATTCACAGGGAAAATATCGATTATGCCGCCTCTGATGGCAAACTGACCGCTGTGTTCCGTCTGTCCGGCATTTTCATAACCGGCATTTACAAGTCGTTCAGATAATCCTTTGATATCGATATCATCACCGGTTTTTATATTTATGGTGTTTTTTCTGAATATATCCTGTGGTACCAGTTTATCCATACAACCGTCAATGGTTGTAATGATGGTGGCTTCCCGGTCATTTATAAGATGATTGATTACTTCCAGCCTCTCCCTGACAACTTCATTGCTTCTTATGTCAGCACTGTAAAAAATGAAATCCTTGGCAGGATAGTAATAAGTATTTTTATCAATGGCACGATAATCTTCATAAAGTTCTCTTGCCCTTATTTCTGTACCTGTTATTATGAGCTTCTTATTAAATTTTTCCGTGATTTTATAGATAAAATATGGCTTCTGCTGGTCAACACAGCCAAAAGCCACAGGTACATTCCCTTTTTTCTTAAGGTCATCTATAATATTCTGATAATATGCCAGTTCACATACCGGCTTCTCCAATATGCTCATTTTCTATACTCCGTTATATTTATTCATTGCTGCGTCGTAACCTTCTGTTACCATGCATTCGATGGCATTGCAGGCTTTTTCCAGCTCTTTTGCAACTATTGCCTCGTCTTCGCTGTTAAAACGTCCCAGTACATAGTCTGCTAAATCCATCTGTTTCGGCTTATCTCCCACACCGAATTTAAGGCGCGGAAAAGCATCCGTACCAAGGCACGATATAATACTCTTAATGCCGTTATGTCCGCCTGCACTTCCTTTCTTGCGGATACGGATCTTGCCCGGTTCCAGACTTATATCATCAAAAGCCACAATACATTCTGATGGATCTACCTTATAATAATCACAGACGGGTCTTATGCATTCACCACTTAAATTCATATATGTTAAAGGTTTAACAAGTATTACCTTATTTCCACCTATTATTCCCTTACCTATGAGTCCCTTATGTTTCTGTTCGGTCATCGAAATATTAAATCTGCCGGCAAGCGCATCAATTATTCTGAATCCCATATTGTGTCTTGTCATCTCATATTTTTTCTCAGGGTTACCAAGCCCGGCTATTACATACATATTTTTTTCCTCCAGATTTGTTAATAATATCATATTTTCTTTATTTTATCCATATCAAATTATTGACAGAACTTCTATTAAAATATATATTTAGATAAAAATACTTTAAAAGGAGTTGAATAACTTGGACCCCAGTGTGGCGATTCAGTTTATTGTGTTAATCGTACTTCTGTTACTCTCTGCTTTCTTTTCGTCAGCAGAGACATCACTTGTTACGGTCAACCAGATCAGGATGCGTTCTCTTGCAGATGAAGGTAATAAAAAAGCAGCGAGAGTTCTTAAAATTACATCTAATTCATCTAAAATGCTTAGTGCAATTCTTATTGGCAATAACATAGTCAATATTTTTGCATCATCCCTTGCAACAACCATTACCTTACAGTTGTGGGGCAACAGATTCGTAAGTCTTACTACAGGTATTCTTACCTTACTGGTATTGATTTTTGGTGAAATAACACCGAAAACAATTGCTACTTCCCATGCGGAAAAGATTGCAATGACTTACTCAGGTGTCATAAGCCTTCTTATAAAGGTTCTTACCCCTGTTATTTTTATCATCAATAAATTAGCAAATGGTTTTCTTTTTATCTTAGGACTTGACCCGGGTAAAAAAGCTGCTTCAATTACAGAAGACGAGCTGAGAACCATTGTTGACGTAAGCCATGAAGAAGGTGTAATCGAAAAAGAAGAACGCCAGATGATTAAAAACGTGTTTGATTTCGGTGATTCCCAGGCTAAGGATGTTATGATTCCGCGTATTGATATGACATGTGTATCAATAGACAGCCGTTATGACGAGATAATTTCGGTATTCAGAAACGATAAATATACCCGTCTGCCTGTTTATGAAGACTCTGTTGACAATGTCATCGGTATTATTAATGTCAAGGACCTTTTGCTCTGTGAGGATAAGGCTTCATTTAATGTAAGAGATATTCTGCGCAAGCCGTATTATACATACGAGTTTAAAAAGACCTCTGAGCTTATGGAAGAACTTAAAAAGACCTCCAACAATTTTACCATAGTAATAGATGAATATGGTTCAACTGTTGGCATGATTACCCTTGAGGACCTGCTTGAGGAAATTGTTGGTGAAATCCGTGACGAATACGATGGTGACGAAGTCGATGACATTATTAAGGTAAATGATACTGAATATATTTTTTCAGGTACGGCAAGGCTTAACGATATTGAGGAATACATAGAGCTGCCTGACATTGAAACTGACCACGAATCGGATTACGATTCCATAAGCGGATTTATTATTGATTCCCTTAAGCGCCTGCCTGTGCTTGGTGATGAAGTTACCATCGGCAATCTCAGGTTTGTGGTGGAAGGTTGTACCAAAAACAGAATTACGAAGGTTCACGCATATATTTTAGATACTAAAAAAGAACCTGATGAAGAAAATACCGAAGAATAGGAGATATACTTTTATGAAGAAAATAATAAAAGAATTCAAGGTATTTATTTCAAAAGGCAACATATTTGATATGGCTATCGGTCTTATCGTAGGCAGTGCCTTTACAGCTATTGTAAATTCTCTTGTAGGAGACATCTTTTCTCCGCTCCTTACAATTGTAACATCTAAGGCTGACCTTACAGCTTTGGCATGGAACATCAATGGTGCCCAGATTAAATATGGAAGTTTCCTTCAGGCGATTATCACATTTTTATTAACCGCCATTGTTCTTTTCTTCCTTGTAAAAGGAATCAACAAATTACGTTCCCTCGGCCAGAAGAAAGAGGAATCGAAAGAAGCAGCTCCGACAACAAAGATTTGCCCGTTCTGTCGTTCTGAAATTGATTTAGAGGCAACGAGATGTCCTCATTGTACATCCGAACTTGAGAAATAATAAAATAATTGCAAAAACACAGGGATGCCGCCTCAACAATTTTCAATTGTTAAAGCGCATCCCCATTTTATTAACGTGGCGTAAAATTGCCTTTCATATGCTGATATATTACGTCTGCATCTTCTTTACTGCCTGCATGTATTAAAACCATTGAAAGGAACCCATTGTCTGTGTCTTCATTTTCCCATATAGCAATCCATGACATCTTTTCCTTTGAATCATAATAAAAATCCATTTCATAATATCCATGTATAAGTTTCTGTGTTGTACTATCATAATATTCCGGTGTGAACTTTACATTGTGGATACCGGTTTTCTTATTAACAGTATAGTAACCTCCCGGAAATTCCTTAGTATTAAGCGGAATATCTGACACCCACAGTGTTCCTATAGATTTATGATTGCTTCCGTTCAAAAGCATATCAATCCTCCATGAACGTTCTCCTTTATATTCACCTGTTTTTACATCATATAAGTATCCGGTATTGCCATCATTAAAACGTGCATAATTAAAAATCGTATGATACCCGGATGATGATATGAAAACTTTTACGGTAACAATGATGCCGATTATAGCGGCAGCAAGGATACAATGTATCGCAATATGCAGTTGTTTGTTCATGATATTTTACCTCCTCTGTGTACCACTACAGCTTCCTCTGTATCTCTCCATCCTTCATATAGATGATTCTGTCCGCCTTTTCTGCCATATCTTTATCATGGGTTACCATTACAATTGTCTGGTTATGGATTTTGTTGCCTTTAACAAGCGCATCCATTACTATTTCACTGTTTACCGAATCAAGGTTGCCCGTGGGTTCATCAGCAAGAATTACGGCAGGTCTTTGCAACAATGCCCTTGCAATTGCCACACGCTGCTTTTCACCGCCTGACAGCAATCCCGCCTTTCTGTATAAAAGTTTCTCTATATCAAGCTCCTTTATAAGCTCTTTCAGGTAATCTTCGTCCCATTTGGACTTATCAAATACAAATGGCAAAACAATATTGTCATATACATTCAGATCTTCTACAAGGTTGTAACTCTGGTATATTATGGCTATTTTGGTTCGTCTTAACTTACATTTTTCTTTTTCAGAAAGAGTGGACATATTCCTGTCCCCAAGGAAATATTCACCTGAATCAGCATTTTCCAGAGTTCCGAGAATATTCAAAAGTGTTGTCTTTCCACAGCCGCTCTTTCCCATTATGGCAACAAACTCTCCGGTATTTACATCAAGTGAAAGATTTTTTAATACATGTACTCCGGAAAGCTCCTCACCAAAGGATTTGTTTATTTTATTTAACTTTATCATGTCTTTTTCCCTTTCCTAATTGTCCTGCAATCACAATTAATGCCAATATTGCCAAAGTTCCCGCAGCTACCTTAATCAGATTAATGAATAATGTCTTATTTTCAACATAATAGTAGCTGACCATTCCTTTTAGTAAAGTATTAATAAGTATAATTACAAGAATCGTTGAAAGAATCAGTGCCGATAGCCATACTGATATGTACTCATATATCTGTAGTTCGGTCTTTATATGTGAATCCATTCCAAGCGTCCTGTATATTGAAAATTCACGTTTTCTTGACATATTATCAAGCCTGATGGATGTTATCATTCCGCCAAGTCCGATAAGTATAAAAAGGCCTGACACAACTGCTACAACAAATACCTGTATTTCATGATTATCCTCAGCCAGTTCATAAATCTCGGCAGTATCATTCAGCCCTACTCCTAATCTATATGTAAGATCCTGTAATTTCTCACCGGCACTCTTTATCTTGTCTCTTTCACATATAATATAATATGATCTGTAAGGAACACATCCAGCTTTCTTCGCTTCATTTAACATCTTGTCTCTTGAAACCAGAAATGTCAAACGGTCATTTATAAGGCCTGTGTCTAAAAGATAATCGACAGGCATAGAAATAATTCCATCTATCTTAATTTCATATTCTTCATCTGAATTCTCTGCCTGTAAATATGTGTATCTGAACGTATCTCCTTTTTTCGCATCATTTGTAGGTACTCTTTTTCCGTCTTTTAAGCCCTCATTTATTGCATATACCATTCCATTTTCTTCAAACGTATCAAAATCTGCCATCCATGGGTTCTCTTCTTTTATAAGATTATAAGAGTCTCTGTTACAATAGAATATTCCGTCAAAACAGTCATCTCTACCCTGTATCGATATAGCTGCACTACATTCTATTCTGAATTTTTTCACACCATCTATAGATTTGAATTCTCTTTCATACTCATCAATATCTTTATCAGTAATTATATAATAGTGACCGTAACTTTTATAAATTCCTGCTTCTTCTTCACTTCTGCTTTTAATTCCCGGATGGATGCTTAATAAAATAGTTACCATAAGAAGCATTATCGTAAGTGAGCTTGTAAGCACTATATTAAATATCCACCTGTTTCTTACGGTTGTACTTGCAAGCTTTGATATACTATTACATGGTTTTTTCTTTATTTCTCCGGATATTTTTCTTTTATGTATAGTAAGGATGCCGTTACACTTTATTAACATGAATATCATTGTAACTATAAGTATTATAAGATACATTACAATGATCTTGACAGGATTAATCTTAATAAGTGAAAAATCCGTATATTCCGAATTGAGTATGCTGATTATAGCTTTTTTACCTGCTGTCAAAGCAATAACCGCAAGTCCAGTTCCTGCTAAAACACCTGTAAGCTCACATACTGCAAAGACCCTGTTATATATTCCGGTTATCTTTCCTTTTCCGGCACCTATTGTATACATCTGGCGGATATTTTTTCTTTCAGATTCTCCAATCTGAAAAAGATTGAGAATTATTGTTGCAAGGGACACAATAATTATTATCCCCTGAAAAAGAAAAACGCCTGCTTTACTCGCTTTAAAATAATCAGACTTATATACGGACTCCACAGCCATCTTTACATACTGATTGGCTTCAACATTTCCTGCCTGCTTGAAAGTTTCTAATGCAGCTTCATACCTTGCCTTGTCATGGCTGTTGCAGGTATAATAATATATTCTATTATTGCTTCCTGATTTTCCTGAATACGCACTATGGATAAAGGTTCCTGTTGTAAATGATGAGCTGTCATATATTCCGCATATTGTATATTTCTTTGTAGTAATATCTGTATATACATCTCCTACTGACAAGTTCTCATCTCCAAGGATATTGCCATCTTCATCCTGACGTTCTTTTATATCAAGCTCTATTACATCACCTGTCTTAAGAATTTCCCCGTTGTATACCGTATTCTGTGCAACAAGGAGTTCATCTGCACTGGCGGGATAATTTCCTTCCTTAAGTTTATACGGAATTGTATCATATAAACCACTGTCAATTCCCGTAATTGCTAATAAATACCTGTCTGTACAATCTATATAATTTCCTATATGTTCCATCTCAGGTATTATATCAAGAATACCTATATTCTGATTCTCTGCATACCCTCTATATGTCACTCCATCGACTTTTATATCCTCACCTGATGATGTTTTCAAACGGTAATCCCATACCCCGTTATACCGGTATGCGTTTCTGACCTTAACCTCTCCGTATGATGAAAATATGCTTTCAGAGGCAATTATGAACATCATGGCAATCATGACCGCAGTCATGATTGCCACATATTTTTTTAAATTGGATTTAAAATTTGAATATGATAATTTAAACAATTCTAGTTGTACTCCCATGTGTAAAATATTGTATCAGAGGTTTCCCTAGTTCCTGCAACCAGCTCAATTTGATCACCCTTCTTCAGTGATGGTAATGATGTATATGAACCCATCCAATATCTTGTTCCTTTTGAGAAGGTAACAGAAGGTGTATACTTAGTTTTTTTACCTCTGTAATCTACTTTAAATACTGTATTTCGTACCTGTGCATTCACTCCGACCCCTGACCTGTATGTTACGTAGGAACCATTGGTATTATTATCCTTCTTAACAGTGCATAATGCTGTCGGTGTCTTATTATCAAGTGATGCGTAATTTTGTCTTGTTCCTGCATTTGCTGCTGTAGAACCTGCGATTGCGATTCCAAGAGTAAATGCAGCAATTAGTAATTTAATCTTCATAGTTTTTTCTCCTATCAAATAATATTAATATATAATTCGAATTATACATTACATGCTACCATCTTTCAGGTTATATTTCAAGTATTATGTCGCGAGTGGTCTATTTTTGTCGCAAGTGGTTACTTTTCACTTAAATATACCATGTATGCCATCTTAACCTCCTTCCATCTTCTTCTTGAAACAATTAGTTTATCTCCGTTATTAACAATAACTTCTCCATCCTGCACACACACAGCATTATCAAAATTAACAACTACATTGCGTGATATTCTTATAAAATTTTTCTCAAGTTTTCTCATACATTCGTTGAGACTTGACCTTACATAATACTTATTCGTATCGGTGTATATGTTAATGTACTTGTCGTCCACCTGTAAATATACAATCTCACTTTGCCTTAATAAAGCAACGCCACCACCATACTGTTTTGAAAATATTCTACTATCCATACCTGCTCCATAAAAATAACCGGGAATATAAAACGAACTGTAAATGATAAAATAAAGATTGTAGATGATATAAATCTTAAAACTCCTTTAATCCGTACATCATACTCCCAAATATTGTAAATTTTTTATAATTTCATAATAACTCTATAATAGAATAATAGCAAGAATTTTGTCGCAAACGGTAATATTTTGTTTGAGTATTAAAAAACCTGCACAAGCAGACCGCCTATGCAGGTTTTATATCCATCCCATATATCTCATAAGGAATACCAGTCCCGTCAATGTAAATGACGAAAGCAGCGTCGCAAGCACAACAATACTTCCGCTAAGGACTTCATCATTATTCATATTCTTTGCCATTATGTAACAGGTTACCGTTGTAGGTGAGCCTAGCATAATAATTATTGCAACAAGAGCTTCTCGTCTGAATCCCATTTTAACCGCAACCGGTAAAAATATCAGAGGAAGAACTATAAGCTTGATAAAAACAGCCACAAGCGTCTGTCCTGTTTTGGCAATGGCCTTCTTCCCTTCAAAACCGGCGCCGACAACTATCAGTGCGATGGGGGTTGCGGTAGCAGCAACGCTGTTTATCGCTTTTAACGGTATAACCGGTATCTTAAGTCCGGTACATGCAACAATCATTCCGAGAAAAATACCTATTATAATAGGATTTTTCAGTACATTAATAAAAGATTTTTTAATTGCCTCTTTACCATTCTTATTATCCCTTGCCTCAACCGTAAGAATTATAACAGAATATATATTATATAGCGGTACCGCTGATACAATCATCAGTGGTCCCATCCCTGAACTGCCGTATATATTGTCAATAAATGCAATTCCAAGAATAGCCGCACTACCGCGGACACTTCCCTGCGTAAACGCACCGACCATGCTCTTATCTCTTATAAAAATCCGCGCAAGAAGCCACACCATGCCAAACATTACCGTTGTAACTATCATGCAGAAGAGAACAAACCTGATATCAAATTCGGAACGGATATCCGCTGTTCCTATCTGTTTAAAAAGCAATACCGGCAAAGCCACTTTAAATACATATTTGTCTGCTACCTCTGTAAACTCTTTAGTCAGAAATCCGACACGCATAAGTATATAGCCCAGGATAATTATCATAAAAACAGGTACAGTGGCTTCAAGGCTGAATATAAAACTGTCCATTATCCGTTATAACCGTTTGGGTGGTTTTTATGCCAATTCCATGCAGTTGATATAATTTCCTCAAGATCCGCGTGCTCAGGTTTCCATAAAAGCACCTGTCTTGCTTTATCGCTTGATGCAATAAGTCTCGCAGGGTCTCCGGCTCTTCTTTCGGCAATTTTGGCCGGTATCTCATGTCCTGTGACTTTTCGTGCCGTATCTATTACTTCCTTAACTGTAAATCCCACACCGTTACCGAGATTAAATATGTTGCTTTCATTGCCTTTCATCAGGTAATCAACAGCAAGTATATGTGCCTGTGCAAGGTCTGTTACATGAATATAATCTCTTATGCAGGTTCCATCACTCGTATCATAATCATCACCAAATATGCTGATGTACTCACGTTGTCCCAGTGGCACCTGAAGAATCAAAGGAATAAGGTGTGTCTCAGGAGAATGTGCTTCTCCAATCTTTCCGCTTACGTGTGCACCACATGCATTAAAATATCTCAAAGAAACATACTTAAGTCCATGGGCACGATCTGTCCATTTGAACATCTTTTCCATGGCAAGCTTGGTCTCACCGTATGTATTGGTAGGTTCTGTTCTGTCTGTTTCAAGAATAGGAACTTTTTCAGGTTCTCCATAGGTAGCTGCCGTTGATGAAAATACTATCTTATCAAGGCCGTGGGCAACCATTGACTGTAAAAGGACCTTGGTACCGTTTACATTATTGTCATAATATTTGAGCGGATTAACCATGCTCTCGCCTACGAGTGAATTAGCGGCAAAATGAATAACCGCGTCTATCTTCTCCTTATCTAAAACGCTGTCAACAAATGCCCTGTCCCTGATATCGCCTTTGTAAAAACGTGCTTTTTCATGAACTGCTTCTATATGACCTGTTTCCAGATTATCTATAACTACTACATCCACACCCTTTTCAATAAGTGCATACACAGTATGCGAGCCTATATACCCGGCTCCGCCTAAAACTAATATAGTCATTACGTTCCTCCTGAATTATAACATTCTTTTTCCAAATATTATAATTCAGGATTGAATCTTATGCAACCGCTATTATTCTTCTATTGTAATACCTGCAGTCTTGTATATAAATGTCACACTGCCTTTTAAGTCATCTGACTTACCTAAGAACGATGTATAATCCTGACCTGATTTTACAACTTTTTTGATTGTGTCAACAGCATTCTGTAAATCATCACCCACAAGTTTTTCAAGTGGTTCTATTGCTTCACTGTTAAACTGTGCCATACCGTCTTTTAATGTAATGGCTCCGGCATTAAGTTTCTCAATGGCATCCGCAAGTGTTGCGGCGCTGTCATTAAGGGTTCCTGTTCCGTCTGCAACCTGTGCGGCACCGCTCTTAAGTGCATCATTGTTAGATGTAAGTGTTCCGAGACCGTTTACAAGAGTTTCTGTTCCGTCTTTAAGTGTTTTGCTTCCTGTCTGAAGTTTGTAAATTGCTGAACAGATAGTTTCTGTATTGCCTGTTCTTGTTGCATTGGTATTGTCATTCATTGAACCGATACCTGTGGATAACTGATTAACACCTGTCTGCACCTGGCTTAGTGCTGTATACACACCGCCGTTGCTTGCTGCTGACATAAGCATTGCAATTTCCTGCTGGTATACCTGTCCGAGATTTGTTACGGATGAACCGTCAACGCCTCTAAGTTTCATCTGTGAAACATACGCATCAGCATTTGTAAATAACGCTTTTGCACTTATGTAAATTGTGTAATCTGACATATATTTTGTAAGTAGTTTTGAAACTTTTTCCTCTGTAAGTCCCGAACTCATTTCTGAGTAAGGAACTACTGACATATCGCTCACACCATAAGCCGCACCTGCTGACTTAATAGTGTTATTCAATGCCGCAAATGCTTTATCATATGTTCCTGCTAATGTAAGAACGGATGTAACTTTTCCTCCGTAAGTCTTTACATTGGCGTCAACGGTATTTTTCATCTGTGTAATTCCCGGAACTACCTTTGTATTTATTGCAGAGGCAAGACTGTCAAGACCTGTTGCAAGGTCTGATGCTCCTCTACTAAGCTGTGACGCACCTGCCGATACTGTATTTACGCCGTCAATATAAGCATACATTCCGTCTCTTAATGAAAGCGCACCTGTGTTTAACCTGGTAATTCCGTCTGTAAGGGCAGGAACAGCATCCTTTAACTGTGAGGTTCCGTCTGCAAGAGCTGCTGAACCATCCACAAGCTGTCCGGTAGCACTTCCAAGCTTATCTGTAAGAGCTTTTATGCTGTCAATGGAAATATCATCCACATTCACATCTGAAAGGAAATTAGATGTTGCCACAGACATTGTCATATCAAGCGAGAATTTATTTACATCTGCTGTTACTTCAAAATACTCAGGAAGCTCTATTCCTTTAAGGTTAAGCATATCTGCAAGACCCGGCATTGTAAGTCCGACTGCAATAATTGAATCACCGTTTCTGGTAAGTTTACCGTTTGTAATCTCTACATTTGAGAATACGTCGGCAGGAAGTACCATTCCCGTAATCATTGTAAAAGGAACATCTTTTGTATTATTTGTGTAATCAAATCTCATTGTTACTTTGCCGCTCTTTCCCGCAAGTTCTTCAGGTGTAACTTCATTTCCGTCAAGAGTGTATGTAACTTTCATGGAAACCGGTACTTCGCCATCAGATTCAGTCCTATTAAGGGTTTCCTTTCCTTTGTCATCAGTTACTTTTTCATTAACGATTATATGGTCCTTATTTCCGTTAGCATCCCCGAACACATATACCGTTTCCTGTCTTGTATTGATTGGAAGTGTACTTTTTGACGATAATTCTTTTTCTATGGATGTCTGAACCATATTGTCCTGACTGTACGCACTCTGTTTTACTTCTTCGTTTGCACTTCCTGTTCCCGCTCCGCATGCAACAAGGTTAGCTGCAACAAGAACACTGCACATTAATATTGAACAACGTTTTAAAAAATTCTTCTTTACCATAACTATCTCTCCTTACATAACTGCTTCTTTTTTATTTTTCTTAGATTTAAAACCAATACTTGTATTTATAATGAGTTTATCAAACAATACAAATAATGATGGAAGTATAAATATTACAACTAACATACTGATGATTGCACCTCGTGCCATGAGTATACATAATGATGAAATCATATCAACGCTGGCAATCATACCTACACCAAAGGTTGCTGCGAAAAATCCGAGGGCACTTACGATAATTGACGGAATAGATGTTCCAAGTGCAATCGATATGGCCTCTTTCTTACTTTCGCCTGCGGCTCTTTCTCTTTTGTATCTCGTTGTCATAAGAATTGCGTAGTCGACCGTTGCACCAAGCTGTATGGTTCCGATGACTACCGATGAAATAAACGGTATTGATGTTCCTGTAAAATAAGGAATACCCATATTTACAAATATCGCAAATTCAATTGCCGCAACAAGGATAACAGGTAATGATATTGATTTTAGTACAAAGAATATAATTACGAATATTGCTGCAATTGATACAATACTTACTGTCTTAAAGTCTTTATCTGTAATTGTAATAAGGTCTTTTGTACATGGTGCTTCACCGATTACCATTGATTTTGCATCATATTTTTTAGCAATTTCATCGACTTTATCTATCTGGTCGTTGATTTCATCAGATGCAATGGCATAATTGGTTGATATCATCATTATCTGATATTCGTTTCCCTTTAACTCTGAAACAAGGGAATCCGGAAGCATTTCCGTAGGCAGTTCTGCACCAACTACGGAATCAAGGCTCATTGCCGTTGATATACCGTCAAGTTCTTTTATCTCATCTATCATTGCAATAGAGTCATCTTTTGAAAGATTGGTGTCTGCAAGAATCATATATATTGAATTGGTCTTATCAAAATTTTCCGCAAGTAATTTATTAGCCTGTGAGCAATTAAGTTTATCAGGTAATGTATCAGATAAATCATAATATACTTTTGTATGGTTGTAGCCGTAAATTGCCGGATATAAAAGTCCCAGGAAGACAATGAGGAATAACCATGAATGTTTTACTATCCATCTTGCCGGCTTATCAAAATTAGGCATAATTTCTTTATGCATTGTCTTCTCAAGTGCTTTATCGAATGTAAGTATAAGTGAAGGAAGAATTGTTACGCATCCGATTACTCCGAATATAACACCCTTTGCCATTACTATACCAAGGTCAAGTCCAAGGGTAAAACTCATAAAGCAAAGTGCTATAAATCCTGCTACTGTTGTGATTGATGAACCTACAACAGAGGTAAGTGTATTTCCGATTGCAACTGCCATTGCCTCTTTATGGTCACCGGAATTCTTTTCTTTTTCTTCCTTATAGCTGTGCCACAGGAATATTGAATAGTCAAGTGTTACACCAAGCTGGAGCACCGCTGCAAGTGCTTTTGTTATGTACGATACTTCTCCGAGGAAAATATTCGTTCCTAAGTTATATACAATGGCCATTCCTATACTTACCATAAATAATACAGGTACAAGGAACGAATCCATAAATATTGCAAGAACCACACAAACAAGTAATACCGCTACAAGTACATATATAGGAGTTTCTTTTTCTGACATTGACTTGGTATCGGTAACTACCGCCGACATACCTGCTATGTAGCACTGTTTATCGGTTACATCCCTTAATTCTTCAATGGCATCCATCGTTTCTGTACTTGATGTTGTATCATCAAAGAATATTGCGAAAAGTGTCGCTCCCGAATCATCATTCTCAAAGTAAGACCTGAACTTATCAGGAAGTATTTCTGCCGGTACTCCGTCACCAACAATTCCATTGTATGAAATAACACTGGCTACATGGTCAACTTTTTCAACTTTTTTTACAAGCTCGGATACATTTTTCTTGTTCATTCCGTCAACCACAACCATTGCGTAGGCGCCCTTGCCGAAATCGTCAAGTAATATATCCTGACCCTTCATTGTATCAATATCACCCGGAAGGTAATATAAAATGTCATAATTAACTTTAGTATTAAAGTATCCTATTGCTGCCGGAATTAAAAGCAGCACGCTAAGAATTAGAATCGGTATTCTTAGCTTTACGATAAGTTTTCCAAACTTTTTCATATAAATCCTCCTTAATTAAAAAATATGTCCATTGGTCATTTTTTTATTTCTGTTGACATTATAGCACTAAAAATTGTATAGTCAATATAGAAAATGTCCAAAAGTCAGTTTTTTATAAATTTTTAATATTTTACACGGAGGATTTTTATAATGGGAAAGGTAGACGATAATAAGCAGCAGAAACTTAATGCTCTTTTAAATGCTGCCTATGATTTATTCACTACGCAAAGCGTGGAAAAGACGACAATAGCTGAAATTTCCAAGGCTGCCGACGTTGCCAAAGGAACTTTTTATCTGTATTTTAAAGACAAATACGAAATCAGGAACCGGCTCATATCACATGAATCCAGTAAACTTTTTAAAGATGCCGTAGCGGCTCTTGAAAAAAAATCATCAACTGTCAGTGAGGAACCTGCTTTTGAGGAAAAAATGATTTTTATTATCAATTACATTGTAGATGCCCTTGATGGCAACCACTCCCTCCTTACTTTTATATCCAAAAATTTAAGTTGGGGTGTGTTTAAGGAAGCCCTTACCACAAACGTAGCTTCCAATGATATTAATTTTAAAGACATTTACTACGAAATGCTTTCCACAAGCGGTCTTTCAATAGAAGAACCTGAAATTCTTCTTTTCCTTGTAGTGGAACTTGTGGGTTCAACCTGTTACAGTTCTATTCTATACAATGAACCGGCGAATATCGGAAGAATTAAACCGTACCTTTCAAGAACTGTACGGGCAATTATCAGGGAATACAGTAAATAAACAAAAAGAGGATGCCGCCTCAACGATTTTTAATCGTTAAAGTGACATCCTCATCTTATATATAGTATGCTATTATATTCTCTATACTTCTTCGTCAGAAGCATTGTTATAGGCTTCAAGGATCTTTCTCTGCAGCATTCCTCTTGTGTCTGAATTAATCGGATGTGCTATATCCCTGTAGTCTCCATCACCCGTTTTTTTGCTAGGCATTGCTATAAACAATCCCTTATCTCCATCAATTACTTTAATATCATGTATTACAAACTCGTCATCTATTGTAATTGACACAACTGCTTTTAATTTACCTTCTTTTGCAATTTTTCTTACTCTGATATCCGTAATTTTCATATTCGTAACCCTTCCTTCCTAATGAACTACATTGGGAACCGCTCATTTTTCTCTATTGCAATTTTGATTTCTCCATTCTGACCGATATATTCTGTATTAGGTCTTATGGTATCTCTGCTCTCAACAATGCAATTTTCCAAATGACAATTATCACCAATATGAACATCATTAAGAATTATACAATTCTTAATATAAGTGTTACTTCCAATGTATACCTTCTTAAATATAACGGAATCTTCCACTTTGCCGTTAAAAATACATCCGCTGGCAACTATGCAGTTCTTAACCTCCGAACCCGGATTATATTTTGCCGGTGCAAGATCTTCTGTCTTTGAATATATATCTGTTGAATCCTTAAAGAAATGCTTTCTTATATCTCTGTTAAGAAAATCCATATTGGTCTTGAAATATGACTCTACCGTTGATATATTGCTCCAATATGAATCAAGCCTGTAACCGTATATTTTCTTTACATTCATATATCTTATTACAATATCTTTAACAAAATCATATCTGTCCTCATCGTAAGCCTTCTGGATAAGTTCAATAAGAAGTCTTCTTCTGATTACATATATTCCTGTGGAAACCGTCTTGCCCGATGTCGCTATCGGTTTCTCTTCAAATTCCACAATTCTTCCGTCTTCATCGCACTTAACGACACCGAATCTGCGAGCATCTTCTGAATCATCAAGGTCTTTGATTACAACCGTAATATCAGCTTTCTTCTCAATATGATACTCAATAACCTTATTGTAATCCAGCTTGTATACGCCATCACCCGATGCAATAACAACATAAGGTTCATGGCTGTTTCTTAAGAAAGTAAGATTCTGATATAATGCATCTGCTGTTCCTCTGTACCATACACTGTTTTCATTAGTTATGGTTGGATTAAAAACAAAGAGTCCGCCCTGTTTTCTGCCAAAATCCCACCACTTTGAAGAACTCAGATGTTCATTAAGTGATCTCGCATTGTACTGGGTTATTACTGCAACTTTACCAATATGTGAATTACTCATATTACTGAGTGCAAAATCAATTGTCCTGTAACTTCCTGCAACCGGCATTGCAGCAATGGCTCTCTTATTGGATAATTCACGCATCATCTTGTTATTACCGCCGGCTAAAATAATACCTATTGCTCTCATCTTTCTTCACCTGCCTTAATGATGTATCCACCGCTTTCAAGGATTCCATCTTTATAATCTTCAAGAGTCGTCACTCCTGAGACAGCAGTATTTCTGCCAATTGTAATATTATCCGGAATAACTGTATTTTCACCGATTGTTGCCAAATCAGAATTATAAATCTTAGTATCCAGCTTACTTTCAGCCATATCACCAAATCCCACATGGCAGTTATTTCCGATTGTCACATTCTCTGCAACTATTGCTTTATTTATAACAGTTCCGTTTCCGACAGTCGTATTCTGCATAATTATGGAATCTGTAACTTCCGCACCTTCTTCTATTGTGACACCACTTCCGATTACTGAATTGCGGACAGTACCATAAATCTCACTTGCTTCACCGATTATGCTTCTCTCAACCTTGGCACTGCCTGATATGTACTGTGGAGGAATTGCATCCGCTCTTGTGTATACTTTCCATAATTCCTCATAGAGATTAAATTCAGGGACTATATCAATAAGCTCCATATTAGCTTCCCAATATGAGTTCAACGTTCCTACATCCTTCCAATATCCGTTATACTCATACGCAAAAAGCCTGTTGCCGTTTTCAAAGCAATAAGGAATAATATGCTTACCGAAATCGCAGCCCTTCTGGTCTCTCATCTTAATGAGAGCTTCTTTAAGGACTTTCCAGCTGAATATATATATACCCATTGATGCAAGGTTGCTTCTAGGATTAGCCGGTTTCTCCTCAAATTCTGTTATTCTGTTGTTCTCATCCGTAATAAGTATACCGAATCTGCTTGCTTCCTCTAAAGGAACAGGCATTGCCGCAATAGTAACGTCCGCATTGCATGCCTTATGATAATCAAGCATTATCTCATAATCCATCTTGTAAATATGGTCACCCGATAAAATAAGAACATAGTCCGGATTATACATTTCCATATAATCAAGATTCTGATATATGGCATTAGCTGTACCTGTATACCATTCGCTGCTTGTACTTCTCTCGTATGGAGGAAGAACCGTAACGCCGCCGACATTTCTATCCAAATCCCAAGGAATACCTATCCCGATATGTGTATTAAGTCGTAACGGCTGATACTGTGTAAGAACACCTACTGTATCAATCCCAGAGTTAATACAGTTGCTGAGTGGAAAATCAATAATTCTGTACTTACCGCCAAATGCTACTGCCGGCTTGGCAACCTTGGACGTAAGAACTCCGAGTCTGCTGCCTTGTCCGCCTGCTAACAACATGGCAATCATTTCTTTTTTCACCATATTAATCACCTCAAGTCTTATATTTTCTAGTCAAATTGTAAACATATTGTAACACAAACCTTATATATTTTAAAGAGTATTTCATAATATTCATTAAATTTTGACATTTTTATTTTTTATTTTTAGTAATTTCTACTAACATACTACTTGTCTCCCGTTTTTTAATATATATTCATTTCCACGATAAAAAGAACCTCTTTATTTTTATTTACTTTTAATGCCTTACTGGTATAAAATATAATAAATTAATCTATATTCAAGGAGACAGATTATTATGTCACATATTAATTATAACAGTCCTATCCATGTTCACTTCATCGGCATCGGTGGAATAAGCATGAGCGGACTTGCAGATATTCTTTTTTCAAAAGGGTTTACAATTTCAGGCTCAGACTCTAAAGAATCAGAACTGACCAGGAACCTTATATCCCAGGGCATTAAGGTTTTCATCGGACAGAAGGCAGACAACATAACTGACGATATTGACCTCGTAGTATATACCGCAGCGATTCACAATGACAATGAAGAACTTGCTGCTGCCAGGGCAAAAAATATTCCCGTAATAACGAGAGCCGAGCTGCTTGGAGAGATTATGACCAACTACAAAACAGCAGTCGGTGTGTCCGGTACCCACGGTAAGACAACAACCACTTCCATGCTTACCGAAATTCTTGTGAATGGCAGCCTTGACCCTACCGTATCCGTAGGCGGAATTCTTCCATCCATACACGGCAACTTAAGAATAGGCCATTCTGATAATTTTGTGACCGAAGCCTGTGAATATACCAACAGCTTTTTATCATTCTTTCCGACTATTGAGATTATACTTAATATAGAAGAAGATCATCTTGACTTTTTTAAAGACATTAACGATATCCGTAATTCCTTTGGACGTTATGTCAGACTTCTCCCAAAGAACGGTCTTCTGGTAATTAATAATGACATTGATAATGTTGAAGAAATTTATAAAAATGCCGCTTGTCCCGTTATAACAGTTGGAAAAACACCTGATGCTGATTATACAGCAGATAATATCTCCTTTGATGAATTCGGCTGTCCTTCTTATGACCTTATCCGTCAGGGAAACACCATCGGCAGAATAGCCCTCAGTGTTCCGGGGATTCATAATGTATATAACAGTCTTGCTGCCATTGCAGTTGCAATCCACTTAGGAATAGACATCAGTACAATTATTGACTCACTTAAAGGTTTTCACGGTACTGACAGACGTTTCCAGAAAAAAGGAACCGTAAATGGTTTTACAATAATTGATGACTATGCGCACCACCCTGCAGAGATTAATGCAACTATTAATTCAGCAATGAATTACCCTCATAAAAAGCTTGTCATCATATTCCAGCCTCACACATATACGAGAACCAAAGCTTTTCTTAAGGACTTTGCAGATGTGTTAAAGAGGGCCGACCTTGTAATACTTCCTGATATTTATGCAGCAAGGGAGACTGATACCCTCGGAATTTCGTCAAAAGATATTGCCGACCTTATAAACGCTGCAGGAACGGAATGTATTTACGAACCGGACTTTGATAAAATATGCCAAATAATACTTGACCGCTGCCGGAAAGGCGATCTTGTAATAACCATGGGTGCAGGAAATGTGGTGGATATTGCCGACCGTCTTACCAGATAATTATCCACATTATCCACACTATCCACAACTTTTGTAAAAAAGGAAGTTTGTTATTTTTTTTTAATAATTACTGTGCTATAATGACAGCATTCGCATTAAAAACAGGAGTGTCGGATTTATGAAGTATATAGCATTAACCTCATCCGTAAAAAATCAATATTCAATGGTTTCCAACGTATTTATAGATACGTTTATGCGTGATGCCAACGGTGAGTTTATTAAAGTATATTTATATCTTTTAAGATGTGAGGACGGTAATATGCCTGTTACCGTAAGTGATATAGCAGACAAGCTTAACATGACTGAGAATGATATTCTGCGGGCATTAAAGTATTGGAACAGCCTTAAGGTGCTTAAGGTTGAATATGACGGCAGCACACCTGTTTCTATTTGTCTTTGTGACCTTAATCAGCCGGTCCTTGCCCCGGTGGAGGAGATAGCCGTATCAAAGGAACCTGCGGAGAACAAGAGCACTGCAGTTAAACGTTCATATTCTCCGGCTGAAATCAGACGTCTTTGCGAACAGGAAGACATAAAAGAGCTTTTATACATAATCCAGAAATATATGGGTGCCCCTCTCACTCCTACGGAAACAAGCACCGTAATTTATATATATTCCGATCTGGCATTTTCGGCAGAGTTGATTGAATATCTGATTGAATATTGTCTGTCCGGCAATCACCGTTCTTTTAACTATATATGTAAAGTTGCAATGAACTGGTATGACAACGGTATCACTACTGTTGCAGAAGCCAAAGAAACTTCAGGAATAAGGAGCAGCAGAAACGCTGCCGTGTTCCGTTCTTTTGGAATTACGGACAGAAACGTCACACCTATTGAAAGTGAGTTTATTACCCGTTGGTTTGATGAATACAATTTTAGTACAGAACTTGTGAGTGAAGCCTGTAAAAAGACAATCCTTGCGGTAAGCAAGCCCAATTTTGCTTATGCTGAGAGTATTCTTAAGAAATGGCATAATGCAGGGATTACAACTCTCGAAGATGTTAAGAAATTAGAATCCGGTTTCAGGACAAAGATAACTGTTCCGGTTACTTCAAAAGCTGCACCTGTGCAGCAGTCTGTCAATAAATTTAATAATTTTCCACAGCGTTCTTACAATTTTGATGATTCAAAGGATGATCTTATTATCATCAATCAATAAGGGAGGATTTGGTTTTGGCATTAAGTAATTCCCAGTATGAAGAAATAATGCATGAATATAATAAAAGACAACTGAAGTCAGCAGATGAACTTAACAGACGTACCGAAGAAGTCATACGTGTGATTCCGGAATATAAAGTATGCCTCGATGAGATATCATCCCTTTCAATCCGTGCGGCAAAGGCAAGGATATCCGGCAATTCTTCCTCTCTTACTTCTCTTCATAAGGATATTGACTCTTACGTATCACGGATGTCTAAGCTTCTGTCATCTGCCGGTTATCCTGATGATTATCTTACCCCTTCTTATGTCTGTAAGGACTGCAAGGATACGGGATACATCGGTAACGAAAAGTGCCATTGTTTTAAGCAGGCAGAAATTGACCTGCTTTACAGACAGTCTAATATAAAAGATCTGCTTTCAGTACAGAACTTTGAGCATTTTAATATTAATTTGTTTTCTGACGATATCCCGGAAGGGTACAGTGTAAGTCCCCGTCAGAATATGAAAGCGGCTCTTGAAGTATGTAAATCATTTATAGAGGAGTTTCCTTCCGGCAAGAACCTTCTTTTTCTCGGTTCCACGGGTGTTGGGAAGACATACCTTACAAATTGTATAGCCAAAGAAATTCTTGACAGATACCACAGTGTAGTTTATCTGTCCGCTATCGAACTTTTTGATTATTTTTCTTCAAAAAATGATCATTACGAATATTCGGGACTTGACAATTCTGACAATTCATTGCAAATTATAAGTTGCGACCTGCTTATTATAGATGATTTGGGCACAGAATTAATTAACAATTTTACAACCTCGAAGTTATTTTATTGTATCAATCAGAGATTATTGGAAAAACGTTCAACCATAATCTCTTCTAATTTTGATAAACAGAGTTTGCTGGCCGCATACTCAGAAAGAATTTTTTCACGTATTTTCACATCATATAATATTATCAACCTTATCGGTGATGATGTGCGTAAGAGAAAATAATTGTATATTATGGAGGATTTTTTATTATGCAGAACGATCGCGATCTTGAGACAATTCCTGTAGGTGCACTTGGTCTGATTAACCTTAACGGTTGTGAGGCACTTGGTCAGAAAATCAACAACTATATTGTTGACTGGCGTAATGAAAGAGAAAATGAACACAAAACAACATTAGCCTTTGCAGGATATCAGAGAGACAATTATATCGTTAAGGCTGCCGTTCCACGTTTTGGTTCAGGTGAGGCAAAGGGTGTAATCAACGAATCAGTCCGTGGTTATGACTTATACCTTTTGGTTGACGTATGTAATCACAGCCTTACTTACAATCTTTGTGGCAAGACAAATCATATGTCACCTGATGACCACTATCAGGATCTTAAGAGAATAATTGCAGCCGTAGGAGGTAAAGCAAGACGTATTACGGTTATTATGCCTTTTCTCTATGAAAGCAGACAGCATAAGCGAAGCGGAAGAGAATCCCTTGATTGTGCCCTGGCTTTAAGAGAACTCGTATCAATGGGTGTTGATAATATAATCACATTTGATGCCCATGATCCAAGAGTACAGAATGCGATTCCTTTGAATGGATTTGAAACCGTACAACCTGCATACCAGTTTATTAAAGCACTTCTTACCAATGTTAATGACCTTAAGATAGACAGCAATAATATGATGATTATAAGTCCTGATGAAGGTGCTATGGGACGTGCCGTTTATTATTCTAACGTGCTCGGACTTGATATGGGTATGTTCTATAAGAGAAGAGATTATTCCCGTATTGTAGACGGACGTAACCCAATTGTTGCCCATGAATTTTTAGGTTCTTCGGTTGAAGGCAAAGATGTGTTTATCATTGATGATATGATTTCTTCAGGTGAAAGCATGCTTGATGTTGCAAGAGAGCTTAAGAAAAGAAAAGCTAAGAGAATTTTCCTTGCCGCTACATTCGGTTTATTTACAAACGGTATGGCCAAATTCGATGAAGCCCACGAATCAGGTCTTTTTGACAAGATTCTTACAACCAACCTCGTATATCAGTCTCCTGAACTTTTAAGCAGGGATTACTATATAAGCGTAGATATGAGTAAATACATTGCGTTACTTATTGATACACTTAACCATGATGCTTCAATCAGCGACCTTCTTAATCCTGTTGAGAGAATCAACAAACGCGTAAATGCATATAAAGAATCACATAAATAATTAACATAAAAAGTCCGGAACCATCTCTTTAATATCAGATATGGTCCCGGACTTAATTCTTATAATCTATCCTCTGTAATCATAGTCTTTGTCACCCATTCCACTTACATCAACATCCTTGTCGCCTCTGCCGCTAATGTCTACTCCGTGAGGTGTATCTCCGTCACTTATATTAGGTGTTCCGCCGCCATGCCATCCCGGATGTGTCTCAGTTTCTTTTTCATCGTGGATATCTCCACCATTATTATCAACGGCATTGTCCTGATAATCCGGAAATTCTTCCAGTGGAAGTCCTTCATGTATTATTTCCATATATTTTTTCCATATATTAAGAGGGAAAGTTCCTCCTCCAAGTCCAAGCACAGATTTAGGCTGGTCGCAGCCAACCCATACAACAGTTGTATAATATTTTGAATAACCTGCTAACCATCCGTCTTTATAATCATTGGTTGTTCCTGATTTTGCGGCTACTATCGCATTTTCAAGCTTTGCCTTTTGGAGTATTCCATGATTTACACCCCATTCCATCATTTTTGTTACCATAATCGAGGCATCTTTTGTGTATACACTGTAACCTTCGCCCGGATTATTTACTATATTTTCTCCTTTTGAATTGGTAATTCTTGATACACATGTAGGATTTCTGTAGGTTCCATTATTTTCAAGGGTCGCATATCCTGCTGCCAGTTCCACAGGCGATACTCCGTAAGTAAAACCACCTACGCTTATCGCCATATTATGCTCATCATCATTTATTTTGGCATAATTCATGGCGTGGAGATATTGTATTGCAGTCTCAGGGGTCAGGCTCTCCATTATTTTCCAGGCAGGAACATTTGTGGAATAACCGAGTGCTTCCGTAAGTGTGATAAGTCCTCTGTATGTATCATCTACATTTTTTGGTCCACCCGGCATATAAGAATCATCTATAATTTCATCCGGCATATGCCCTGCTATAAGGTACGGTGCGTACACCAGAACAGGTTTAATTGCACTTCCCGGCTGTCTGTATGCCTGATACGCCCTGTTAAACATATAACCGTCATATTCCTGCGTTCTGCCTCCGACAATAGCCGTAACCAGTCCTGTCTCATTATCTATGCATACGGCCGCACCCTGTAAATCGTATATTCCGTTATCACCTGTGTCTTCCGAAAACTTAAGTTCCTGATTAAGAATGTTCTGAAGCAGTTCCTGTTTCTCCATGTCAATGGCTGTATATATTCTGTATCCGCCTGTGAACAAAGATTTCTGATGCTCGGCATATGTTGAATCATACATCTCCTTATAAGCATCCTCATCATCTTTATCCGTAAACTCTGTCCTGAATACAAAACCGTCCTGCTCCATTAACGCTCTCGTTGCACAGTAAAATACATAGGTTTCTATGTAATTATATCTGTCTGTTTTTTTGCTGTTAATCACAATGTCATATTCTATTGCTTCATAATACTCAAGACTGGTTATAAGGCCTGCCGCATACAGCTGTTTCAGAACGGAATTTCTTCTCTCCACGGCTGCGTCATAATTGGTAAATGGGTCATAGGCATTTGGTCTTCTTGGAATACCCGCAAGAAAAGCAAGCTGTGACACATTAAGTTCACTTACCGGCTTCCCGAAATATCCCTCTGATGCTGCCTCGATTCCATAATATCCGTTAGCAAAATATATATTATTGATATAAAATTCAAGAATCTGATCCTTTGAAAATCTCTTTTCAAGCTCCATTGCTATAAACATTTCAGTTATCTTACGGTTCCATGTAATACTCTGGTCAAGAAACATATTTTTCGCAAGCTGCTGTGTAATTGTACTTGCCCCCTGTTTAATTGAAGCGTGTGTTACATTGGCAAGCGCCGCCCTGATAATTGCGGACATATCAATTCCCGAATGATTGTAAAAATCCTTATCTTCTATCTGGACAAACATCTTCTTTAAAACGTCCGGAATCTCATCGGATTCAAGATAATATAATTCTTTAATTCCACTTAAAGCAGATATTTCTTTGCCGTTTTTATCATAGATAATACTCGTTTCAGTCTGTCTGAACGAATCTAAAGATACGTTTGACATTATCTTTTTTGCATCTGACCGCAGTTTTAATATTTTGCCAATAAATACACCTGCAACAATGAGAAGCGTGCCTAAAAGCGTTATAACGACTGCCAATATAATCTTTTTAAGTGTCTTATTTTTTTTCTTTGTCTTGTCTTTCGCCATATTAAATCTCCCGGTTTATTTATGGTCATCCATATATCTGTCCCAGATTTTATTGCCTTGCAGGTCTATCACAACCCCGCCGGTATTTTTAGCAACACTGATACATTCCGATTTGTCTGTATCTATATAATAAAGTCTGCCGTAAGTATATACATAATAATATTCAGTAGTAATATCAAATTCATTGTTAATATGTACTGCGGAATCTGACGGAAATACATACTTTCCGTTCTGCCATGATGTTTTAACAGAACCTTTGACAGGTGGAATAATATATAATTCCTTCTGTCTTTCCTCAGAATTTCCTGTGTATAATTTTGCTTTTGTACTGTCTGATTCTGTATTGCTGAGAAGCCTTTCATCAGTGATATCCACCAAATTATTGTTTTCATCATAGGCAACACGCTTAATTATTATTTTGGATTCGTAAAATTCTGTTCCCGATATATAACTGTCATCATTTTCATAAGTTCTTATAATTTTCAGATTTTCATCCATAATATAAATTCCTTTCATAAGGAATTTTCCTGTCTGGGTTACAATATCTTCAGGTGCCAGTCCGTATACAATGTTATTGTCAATAAAACCGAGAACACGTATTTTCTCATTGGTTTCACATTGTATTGTACGTTTTACCCCATCCTTAAGGTCTATAATATTAATCAGATTATCAACATTTTCTGTCTGGTACACAAGGACATTATTGCCTGACGTCATACAGGTATCAGGCACAACATTGCTGTCAAGCAGCATACATTCCTTGGTCTCATAATTCAAATAATATATCGACCTGTTTCTGTAAAAATATAATATTTTTTTGTCATTAATGTAAGCTGCTTTATCCAGTTCCTCTTTTGTAACAAGATAATTTTCATCTGTAGGAATAAAAGCAAGTTCGGTTATTGTATTCGATGCAAAATTATACATATAAGCTGCGATTCCGGTATTGCCTTCGTGGCTTCCTCTGTTCATATAGCCATATACAACAAAATAAATATCTCCGTTCTTATCCACATCAAGAATCTTTATTCCGTAATTTCTGTTTTTTTCCCTGAAACCGTCCGAGGTCTCTTCATCAAAAGAAAAAACCTTGTTAAATCTATCTCTGTTAGGGTGATAACTCCACAAATTCCCATTTACTACAAAGGCTGTGACCGTTCCAGTTGAATTGCACATGGTCTGAAGAGATTTGTCCTCATTAATTCCCAGATATATATTACGTCCGGATGATATTCCGTATTCAGGTTCAAATATCTGGTTCATAAATCTGTCATAAGAATATACATAAGTAACCTTTTCGCTGACCTGGTTTATTCTGAAGAATTCCGTTACTTCATAATTATAATTTCTGTTCTCATCTTTTGTTGTAATGCAGAACTTCAAGGTTATGGATGCCACGTCACCGTCTATCTCGTCTATCTGGGGATATATTTCTCCCTGCAATTCAGGATTAAGCATTCCGTAGCCTACCTGCGACAATTTACTGTGGATATTAACATGACTTAAATCGGTATTATCGCCTGTGCTGTCAGGCTCCAGCTTTGGTATAAGCTCTTTAAGCGTATTTTCATTTCTTGTATTTCCCGAAAACCATTTAACATAGCTAAGTTTTCTGTCAACATTGGCATTATCTGTCAGCTTAATTCTCGTATAGTATGATGTATCCCCATAATCCTTTGTATTAATACAGATTTTCAACATATACTCTTTACCGGTTTCAAGAAGATTACGCAATCTTGCATTTATATCTATTATGCCTGATTTATCGGTAAAATTTTCCAGCTCCGTTTTTTCAATCAGCTCTGTTCCGCTTAAATCCCTGACTTCATAAGATATGCCTGAAATATCTGTTCCGTATGTTTTAAGGGCAAAATGTATGTCTCTGGTCGTCTTAACAGGTGTTATAACTCCGTGAAGTTCTGAATAATTTATTTCAGAATTATAACCATACAGATAGTTATAGCCCGTTCCTTCTTCGGAAACCATATATACCACCGGGAGTCCCGCCTCACTCATGGTTCTGGTATCTGTTTTATCTGTTGCACCATCTGTTTTCAATAAATAAGTAATGGCAAAAGTTGCCACAAAAGCAATTATATATAAAGCAATTCTTAACTTTAATATCTTCAATGTAAATACCACCAATTCGTCATTATCTTATTATTTTACAACGTATTTCCCTAGTAATCAAGGTTGTTAATCGGTGTTGCAAGATATATGACTGTTTCATTGGCTGCTTCGTCATACGAAGACGTGACATTCACATTGATTTTTCTACCCACTGATTTTATATAACCTTCAATATTGGATGTATATGCATATATTGTAAAAATATCATTATCCCTGCTTTCTGTTACGATTTTACCGTCAAGTTTCTTTATCATCCTGTCAGCCAGATAACTTCTTTCTTCATAGTTAAGGGCGCCCCTTATTCTTCCCTCAAGATATACGCTCACATTTCCTTTAATACCCTCTGCCGCAAAAATATTTCTGACCAGCTCTTCATAATCATATAAACATTCTGTATTTTGTTTTAAATCCACCATTATCCTCAAAAAATTATTACCATCCCTATTGGCAAGCTGTACTTTTACATATCCGTTATCCGATATTTTTTCACAGTATACTTCCTCTTCACACGATACCATATTGTAATCATTCATAATTCCTAAGGCATACATTATATTTTTAACGGCATATTCCTTGTCCGCTATATTTCCGTATATGCTGTATTCGCCCTCTCCTATGACTTTTCCCGTCACATAATTGCAATTCGATGTTGCAAATGCCGTAAATATATCGCTTTTTTTCTCATTCGCTTCACAAATATATCTGACTGCCACCAGACTCCATATAACCATGCCTGCAATTATTCCGGCTTTTTTCATAAAAACACCTCCCAAATGGCTTTTCTAAATTATTGCCATCCGGGAGGTATTTATTCTTAATTTTTTAATGAAATTCGTATCAATGATTTCTTCAAAGCTATTTCTGCTCTCTGAAGGTCTATTCCGGACTTATCCCCGGAAATTCTTCTTTCAGCTCTTATCTTAGCTTCCCTGGCACGGTTCTCATCTATCTCATCGGGCCATTCGGCAATTTCCGCAAAAATAGAAATCTTATCTTTCATTATTTTTGCAAATCCGGAATGTAATGCCGCCTTCTTTTCGCCACCCGGTTCATGTATAACAAGAACTCCCGGAGAAAGAATTACAGCAAGTGGTATATGTTCCGGATATACACCGATATAACCTTCTGTTGTATTAAATTCGGCCATTGTTACTTCACCGGTATAAAAATTCCGGTCCGGAGACATAATCTCCAGTTTCATTGTTTTATCTGCCATAGATGACCCTCCTACTTAACTTTTGCAAGTACGTCATCAATACTTCCGCAATTAAGGAAGTAGCTTTCAGGAATATCGTCATACTTTCCTTCAAGAATTTCTTTAAATCCCTGAATTGTCTCGCTTACAGGTACATATCTGCCTTCAAGTCCTGTAAACTGTGTTGCTACGAAGAAAGGCTGTGAAAGGAATCTCTGGACCTTTCTTGCTCTTGCTACTACAAGCTTATCGTCTTCTGAAAGTTCATCCATACCAAGAATTGCGATAATATCCTGAAGTTCTTTATATTTCTGAAGAATCTCCTGGACTCCTCTGGCTACCTTATAATGTTCCTCACCTACGATACGTGGGTCAAGAATTCTTGATGATGAACCAAGCGGATCAACCGCAGGATATATACCAAGTTCTACAATTGAACGGTCAAGTACGGTTGTTGCATCCAGATGGGCAAAAGTTGTTGCCGGTGCAGGGTCCGTCAAGTCATCCGCAGGTACATATACAGCCTGTACAGATGTAATTGATCCGTTCTTTGTTGAAGTAATACGCTCCTGGAGAGCACCCATTTCAGTCTGAAGTGTAGGCTGGTAACCTACTGCCGAAGGCATACGTCCGAGAAGTGCCGATACCTCTGAACCTGCCTGTGTAAATCTGAAAATATTATCAATGAAAAGAAGGACATCCTTTCCACCCTGGTCTCTGAAATACTCAGCCATTGTAAGGCCTGTAAGTCCGACTCTCATTCTTGCTCCAGGTGGTTCGTTCATCTGGCCGAAAACCATTGTGGTTTTGTTGATAACGCCAGACTCCTGCATCTCGTGATAAAGGTCATTTCCTTCTCTTGTACGTTCACCAACACCGGTAAATACAGAATATCCGCCGTGTTCTGTTGCTATGTTTCTGATAAGTTCCTGAATTAACACTGTCTTACCAACTCCGGCACCTCCGAAGAGACCAATCTTACCACCCTTCTGATATGGGCAAAGTAAGTCAACTACTTTAATACCTGTTTCAAGGATTTCAGTTGATGTGGATTGTTCTTCAAATGAAGGAGCTTTTCTGTGAATTGGAAGATACTGTTCAACTTCCGGAGCCGGCTTATTGTCGATTGCTTCTCCAAGTACGTTAAAAATACGTCCAAGAGTCTTTTCGCCAACCGGTACAGAAATAGGTGCACCTGTTGACTCGGCTTCCATACCTCTTACAAGTCCGTCTGTGGTTCCCATGGCAATACAACGTACCGTATCGTCTCCAAGATGCTGTGCAACTTCAACAACAAGTTTTTCACCATTCTTGCGATATACGTTAATAGCCGTATTAATTTCCGGGAGACCGCCATTTGCGAACTTGATATCAAGTACGGCACCGATAATCTGGGTGATTTTACCAATATTTTTATCAGCCATCTTATTCTCCTTTATGATATTGCATTTGCGCCTGCAATAATTTCTGTTAATTCCTGTGTAATCGAGCTCTGACGTGCTCTGTTGTACTTCAGTGCCAGATCACTAATCATTTCTTCTGCATTGCTTGTAGCATTGTCCATAGCAGTCATTCTCGCACCGTTTTCACTTGCTACGGATTCTGTCAATGCACCATAAATAAGACTGTTAATATACTTAGGAATAATTATGTCAAGAGCTTCCTCTTCACATGGCTCATAGGTCATAAGATCATCTGCGTCCTTTGCTTCTTTGTGCTCACTGCTGTTCATAGGAAGTAATTTAATCATTTCCGGTGTATGAACCACAGTATTCTTAAAGCTTGTATATGCAAGATATATCTCTCCTACTCTGCCTTCCTCAAAATCCTTTAAGACTCTGCTTCCGATTTCCATGGCATCCGAATACATAGGCTCATTAATTACCTCGGAATAATCCTCAGCAATTTCATAATTTCTTCTTATAAAGAAATCGCGTCCCTTTGTACCAACCGCATAAATTACCATGTCTTCTTTAGGTATTCCGTAATTAGCTACAAGTTTGGTTATGCCGCTGTTATATCCTCCGGCAAGACCTCTGTTGGCAGTTATAACGATTATTGCTTTTTTATTTGTGTCCCCTGCTTTGAGATAACGGTGGTTGATATCCCCCGTTCTGGCAAGCATTGTTGACACCGTTTCATACATTGCGTCGAAATAAGGCTTGGCACTTTCTGCCCTTCCTCTGGCTTTCTGGAGTTTGACAGTTGCTACAAGTTTCATAGCTTTAGTTATCTGTCCTGTACTCTGAATACTTTCTTTACGACGCTTTATATCTTTCATTGAAGCCATATATTATACCTCTATTTAAACTGCGCCTTAAATTCTTTAATTGCTTTAATTAATGTCTGCTCATTATCATCTGATAATACTTTTTCCTGTTTGATTGCTACAGGAATTTCAGGATACTTTGTATCTATGAATGTAAAAAGTTCTTTCTCAAAATCAGCAATTCTGTCAACTGCTATATCAAGAAGATACTTATTTGTAGCAGCATAAATTATAATTACCTGATATTCTACAGGCATTGGCTTATACTGTGGCTGCTTCAATACTTCTTTGAGTCTTTCGCCCTGTGCAAGTTTTTCCTTGGTATCTGCATCAAGTTCTGAACCAAACTGTGCAAATGCTGCAAGCTCTCTGTACTGTGCAAGGTCCACACGGATAGGTGCCGCAATTTTCTTAATTGCCTTAATCTGTGCCGCACCACCTACTCTTGATACTGAAAGTCCCGCATTAACGGCAGGTCTGAAGCCCGAATTGAACATTTCTGTTTCCAGATATATCTGTCCGTCTGTAATTGAAATAACGTTAGTAGGAATGTAAGCTGATACATCGCCTGCCTGTGTTTCAATTATAGGTAATGCAGTAAGTGAACCTCCGCCAAGTTCATCCGAAAGTCTGGCTGCTCTTTCAAGAAGTCTTGAATGGAGATAGAAAACATCTCCCGGATAAGCCTCACGTCCCGGTGGTCTTTTAAGGAGTAATGAAAGTGTACGATATGCTGCCGCATGCTTACTCAAGTCATCATATACAACAAGCACATCTTCTCCGCGCTCCATCCACTCTTCGCCGATTGCACATCCTGAATAAGGAGCAATGTACTGGAGAGGGGCAAGTTCACTTGCAGTAGAAGCTACAACGGTTGTATAGTCCATTGCACCGTACTCTGTAAGTGTCTGGACAATTGTTGCTACTGTAGATGCTTTCTGTCCGATTGCAACATAAATACAATGTACGCCCTGACCTTTCTGATTAATAATTGTGTCTATTGCTATAGCAGTTTTACCTGTCTGCCTGTCACCTATGATAAGTTCTCGCTGACCTCTTCCGATAGGTACCATTGTATCAATTGCCTTGATACCGGTCTGTAAAGGTGTATCAACTGACTTTCTTGAGATAACACCTGATGCCACTCTTTCAATCTGACGGTATTTATCTGTGGTAATAGGTCCCTTTCCGTCGATAGGCTGTCCAAGAGAGTTTACAACTCGTCCTGTCAACGCATCGCCTACAGGTACTTCAACAACTCGTCCTGTAGTCTTAACCGTATCACCTTCATTGATATTTCTTGAAGTTCCAAGTAAAACAGCACCTACATTATCCTCTTCGAGGTTAAGCACCATTCCATATACTTCTCCCGGGAACTCAAGAAGTTCTCCCTGCATGGCATTTTCAAGACCATGTATTCGTGCAATACCATCTGCTACCTGAATGACCGTTCCGACATTTGATACATCTAATTCTGTTTTATACCTCATAATCTGTTCTTTAATAACTGAACTGATTTCTTCCGGTCTTAAATTCATAGGGTTTTTGCACCTCTTTTCGATATAATTTGGTAATTGATTCTATAAATCAATTTTCTGAAGCTGTCTGGAAAGTTCCAGAAGCTTATGTTTTATACTGCTGTCAACTACTCTGTCACCAATCCTGATTATCATTCCTCCGATAAGTGATTCATCGACGCTGTAATGAATTTCAAACTCCTGATAATCCGTTGTTTCCAATAATCTTTTAAGAATCTTTTCTTTGGCCGCCTTATCAGGTTCCACAGGTGTTGTAACGTATGCCGTCCCGATACCTTTATATTCTTTTACCTTGTTAAGGAAATAGTTAAGGATATCTTTTATCGCATAAGCACGGTCTTTTTCAACCACAGTTACAAGAAAACCTGTCATTTCTTTTGATACGAACTTTTCAAAGCTGTTTATCATTACTTTGATTTTTTCGTCTTTTTCTATGTTAGGGTGACACAGGAATTCGGACAGTTCTTTATTATCTGAAAAGACCTGTAATACACACACTGCCTCATCATACAAAGCATCTGTCATATTCTGTTCAACCGCTACTTCAAACAGTGATTCGCCATAAGTTGAAGATACTAATTTCGCCATGTATTATCACCCATTTCATTAAGTGTCTCATCTACCAGTGATTCCTGTATATCGGTATCAATGGAAGCTGATACAACTTTTCCTGCCATCATTGTCGCAACAGCAATCATTTCCTTCTTCATATCGTCAGCAGCTTTTTTCTTCTCAAGCTCAATTTCATTATCGGCTCTCTTAATAATTCTTCCTGCCTCTTCTTTTGCTTCCGAAATTACTTCAGCTTCTTTCTGAAGTGCTTTCTTTCTTGCATCGGCAAGAATCTGGTCTGCTGCTGTATCGGCATTCTTTAATTTCTCATCATACTGAGCCTTTAAAGCATCTGCCTCTTCTTTACTCTTTCTGGCTGCTTCAATTTCAGCCGCTACATTATCCTGTCTTTTTTTAAGAAGGTTTCTTACAGGATTAAAAAGAAGATATGAACCTAACAAGAACAATATGAAAATATTAACAGCTAAAATAATTGCATCCTGGAGTAGCTGTGGGTCCAGATTAAATATTCTTTGCAAGGTTTTGCCTCCCTTTAGTTCTCTGTCTTGTTTTTTTTAGAGCTTACCGATAAGTGGGTTGGCAAACAGAAGAATAATAGCAACCGCAAATCCGTAAAGACCTGTTGTTTCTGCTACTGCCTGTCCTAAAAGCATTGTAGATGTAATATCTGATTTTGCTCCCGGATTACGTCCTACCGCTGCTGCTGCATGTCCTGCTGCAATTCCCTGTCCGATACCAGGACCAAGACCTGCTATCATTGCAAGACCTGCACCTATTGCTGAACATGCTAATACTAAAGCTTCACTTGTGATCATCATAATTTCCTCCTGAATAAAAAGTTATTAAATTTCTAATCTGCGATTTTGTCATTGACATAAACCATCGTCAACATACAAAATACATAAGTCTGGATTGCTCCGGAAAAAATATCACAATATACATGAATTACCGAAGGTATTCCAATTGTAAGTACAGTTGGAAGCAATCCATAAATCAATCCCATAAGGATTGTTCCTGACATGATATTACCGAATAACCTCAATGACAATGAAAGCGGTACTGCCACCTCGCCTATGAGATTGATAGGGAATAAAACCGGATTCGGCTTAAACAGATTGGTAAAATGCTGAATTTTTTTAGCTTTGATACCATTAATCTGAATAATCAGGAATGTAATGATTCCTAATGGAAAGGTTACACCGTAATCCGCTGTCGGTGGTCTGAGTCCGAACAGTCCCGATATGTTGCAAAAAAGAATAAACATAAAAATTGCACATATCCAGTTGCGGAATCTCTTACCGTTACTACCCATGATTGACTCTACAAGATTATCAATTGTGGAAACAAAAAGTTCCAGTACATTCTGAAGTCCCTTTGGCTTTGCCATAGGGTCAGCTTTAACGATTATCCTGTGTCCTACAATCATAAGAATGATAAGAATCACAGATACAATGAATAACCCGACATGGGTTGTCGTTATCCATAATTCCTGCCCAAACAGCTTGTACTTGACCAGGCCCTTGATGTAGAAATCAACATCTTTGGCGGCCAGTACCATGCCGGAAAGCATTTCCGTCACATTCTCATCCTCCTTACTCTTTGATTTTTATTTTAAATCGTTTTTCAAGAATAGGTGCAAAATAAGCACCAAACTTAAGGCCAAGCATTCCTAAAACCATAAATATCGGATTAGCGAATCTGGTCCAGGCTATCAAAACAATTATGCCTGCTACTGTAACAAGTCTTCCGACAGAACTCCATGCGAGGAATGCCGACTGGTGTTTTTCCATATATACTGACCTGGATATGGAAAAAGACATATGCCATGCCATAAGCATTGCCAGTACACTTCCTATAAACAATCCTGCTTCACATTTGAATCTGTCTTTGGTGAAAATAAGTACGGGAACGGAAGCCACCGCAAAAAAAACGGCAATTCCGATTATTATAAGCTTTAACGTATAACGCTGTTCCTTACTCATTCCTGCCCATCCTTTCTGTTATCGTCTTTTTTCTCTTCCTTTACGGATGCCATTGCTATCCTGTAGGCATTTCTTGCGCCTGCCGCAATGCCAAGAAAAATCAAGGGAATAATGAAATTACTGTTAAATTTCTTATCAATAAGTACACCTATAAAAATACATAATCCTATAGGAACAATTACCGATATCCCAAGCTGCGAAATAAGGGCAAAATTTCTGTACACACTCTTCTTATATTTCACTGACCTGTCTCCGTTTTACATGATAAATTTACCATGTTGATGATGATTATATCATTATTTTTCTATCATTTCAACACGTCTTATGTGTCTTTCTTCGTTGCTGAATTCAGTATCTAAGAACGTATCAACTATATCCATTGCAAGTTCTTCGCTTACTACCGATGCACCAAGCGCAAGCATATTGGCGTTGTTGTGAAGTCGTGTCATTTTTGCAAGATTGGTGCTTGTGCACAGTGCACATCTAATACCCTTAACCTTATTGGCAGCTATTGATATACCGATTCCTGTTGTACATACTACAATTCCTTTATCACATGTGCCGTCTGCAACCGCTTCTGCCGCTGCACGCCCGAATACGGGATAATCACATGAATCGGTGTTGTAACAACCGTAATCTTTGTATTCCAATCCTCTATTTTCAAGATGTTTTATAATTGCAGACTTTAATGCAAATCCGCCATGATCTGAACCTAATGCGATCATTTTAAATCCTCCTTGGTATTTAATTGATGTAATTTTATTTCAACCTGATTAACCCAGGTATGAATCGATGAATAAAACATTTCGTATACGGCATTATCGCCGCCGTATGGGTCAAAAATATCTCCGTTGCCACCGGCAAACTCCATTATGGAATATACATTACAGGCATTTTTATATTCGGATAATATTTTGTCTTTCTGTGCTCTCGTCATGGTTAATATGAGGGTGTTTTCTCCAAAATCTTTTTCTTCAAGAGGCCTTGACACTCCGTTATCCATAATTATTCCATGATTTCTTAATAACGAGTGTATTTTCATACTGTAAGGCTCTGAAAAAAGAACCACTAACCCTCTTGAGGAAACTTCAAGCCATTCATCTTTTTTTATTGAATTAAGAATGGTTACGGCTGCCGGGCTCTGACAGATATTATCCCTGCATACAAAAATCACTTTGTCATATAACATGTTCTATACCTCTATAATTTTATGTCCTGCTGCCTTAAGCAGACGGTTCATGATTGCCTGCCCGATTCCTTCCTCTGAAAAGCCTTCCGAAAAAATAACATCTATATCCATGTCGTCGAATTTTCTAAGGCATGCAAACAGATTTCTTGCAATTTCATTCTCGTCACTGCTGCTGCCCAGACATAATTTATAATCTGAACATATCTTATCAAAATTCTCCTCTGAAAGCATTATACCCGCTTTCTGTCCTTTTCTTTCTGCTTCTTTAACAAGTTCTTCTATCCGGGCAACTGTCTTTTCAGGGCTGCCCTCAATTATGGTAAGTTCTGCCTTAGGTGCATAATGTCTGTATTTCATTCCGGGAGCTTTAGGCTTCACATTTCCTTTTACTCCGGTCATCAGTGCTTTGTCAAGTCTGACTTTACCGACTGTCTCTTCAAGCATTTCAAAAGTAACATATCCCGGTCTTAAAATAACCGGAACGTCTTCTGTAAGGTCCACGATTGTTGACTCAAGCCCGATTTCTATGCTGCCGTCATCAATAATCATATCAATTCTTCCATTGAGATCATCTATTACATGTTTTGCTGTTGTAGGGCTTGGTCTTCCCGATATGTTGGCACTTGGTGCCGCAATAAAGGTTCCCGATTCTTTAATTAATTTTCTTGCCACTTTGTGGGATGGAAGCCTCACTGCCACTGTGTCAAGTCCTCCCGTTACGGTTACAGGCACGCTCTTATTTTTCTTGACAATCATGGTAAGCGGACCCGGCCAGAACTTATCTGCAAGCACTTTTGCAATTTCAGGGACTTCATCCGACAGCTTATATATGTCATCAAATTCCGAAATATGAACAATTAACGGATTATCTGACGGTCTTCCCTTGGCTGCATATATTTTTTCTGCCGCCGCCGGGTCAAAACTGTCGCCTCCCAGACCATATACCGTTTCTGTCGGAAACGCAACAAGACCGCCGCGGGAAATTATTTCCGCAGCAGTCTTAATAATTTTATCATTTTCAATTTCATTATCGGTTATTTTTTTAATAATAGTTTCCATATTTATTTTTATCCTGTTACTTCAAAATATTCTTTAACCCCATCTGTTATAGAGTCTGCTAACCGGTTCTGGTATTCATCCGATACCAGCAATTCTGCCTCGGCTGCATTACTTAAAAAACCACACTCAACTATAACACATATACATGGTGTATGTATCAAAAGATAATAACTGTCATTAGCTTTTGCTTCTCTTGTATTATCTTTATCCGCTGATTTGAGATGTTCCTGAATAAGCGATGCCATTTTTTTGCCCTTAACGGAATGCGTATAGTAAAAAGCCTGACCGCCTCTTACATTACTGTCAGAAAAGCTGTTCTGATGGATACTTATCAGAAGGTCTGCATTTTCTTCTTCGGCAATTTCACATCTTGCCCTTAAATCAGCTGCTTTCTTATTAACATCATCTTCTTTGTAAAGACCATTATCCTCTGTTCTTGTCATTACCACCTTGAATCCTGCATTTTCTAATTCATTTGCAAGTTTTGTTGCAATTTGAAGATTTACATCTTTTTCAAGAACATTATTCCCCGAAACCTTTCCGGGATCATTGCCACCGTGTCCTGCATCAACAACTATGACCTTTTTCACTTCCTCGGTTGCATTTGCCTTTTTAAGGGGAATACCTGCAAAAAAAGATACATATGTAACCCCTGCAAGGAAGATAATTGTCAGGAGAATATCCAGTTTTCTTTTCATAATAATACCAATACTTAGTATTTACTGTATTATATGTCTTTTAAACGTAATTTAGGAATTAAATTTTTTAAATAAATTCCATACCTCACTTTGTTCAAATCCTAATTCCCATGCAGCTACACCGCCTATATCCGCCTGTATTATCTCATCCAGCTTTATTTCCAATGATGCCGCTGTCTCAAGCCATATCTGGTATATATACCCTCCGACGGTTCCTTCGGCAAATTCCTGTTCGGTATTCTCATTCCATGATACATTAAGGTTATATTCTTTAATTATCTCCTGGGCTTTTTCCATTGAACAGGCTGTAGAACTTACTATGGTTCCTGAAGTCTCGGTTCCGTCATAATTCCACTCCGATGAAGCATCTATCTGCCACAACCTTGTATAAAAAGGTACTGCCACAATAACTTTTTTCTTGTCAACCTCCTCAAGCGTTCCATTCATACCATTAACGAGATATTTAAGTGAGGATGTGGAGCCTGCTTTCTCACCTCCGTTATAATGCTCATCATAACACATTACAACGACATAATCCACACATTCACCCTGAGCTTTGCGGTTATAATACCTGTTAAAATTATATGGAGGATAATTATCAACAGACAAAACCACCTCCGCCCTACGGCATTCCACGGACAGTTCTCTTATGAACTGGATATAATCCCCGCTGTAATCTGCTTTTATCTTTTCAAAATCAATATTAATGCCATCATATCCATATAACTTTATCTCGTTCATGATATTGGTAATCAACGCACGTCTTGATTCATAGCTGCTTAAAATACTGCCTTCGTCAATTTCTTCTTTCATGCCAAAATCACTTACAAGCGGCCATACTTCATATCCAAGATTGTGTACATACGCAACATAACCGACGTCTGCCATGGATTCCAGTTCTCCTGCGTTATTCTTAACTTTGTACCATGTAGGGGAGATGACATTGGCATTTTTCACATTCTCCAGTCTTGCAGGGATACTGTCATTATCCTTTAAATCATATATCGCATCCCATGCAAGTACAATTTTGTGGTCTCTTACCTGACTCTTATATTCAAATTCTCTTATTGACGGAGATATGTAGCTTTCCGTAGTTACCGCATCTTTCTTCACATATCCCTGTCTGCCGTCGCAGGATACTATTTCCATCCAGCCGTTATCTGTTTTGCCTGTGGAAAACCAGTCTGTTCCATCACCGCCGGTTCCTATAATATGCCCCTTGATTGAGGATTTGGTACGTATTTTGGGGCTGTCTTTAAATGCTGCCTTAAGATATTGGACATCCGGTGACTCAAAAGCTATTCTGTAAGGTGCTTCAAACGCTTTGTAGACATATCCGAATTCATCATTTAAAAAATCCGCACACACATATACGCCGTCAGCATTTTTAAGAATTATGACATAGCCGGACTCAATATTCTCCTCTCCGTCCTTAATATATGTATTGTTATAAGGAATCTGCCATACAGTGTCTGCCTTGGCATACAAAACCATGTCTGTATCCCTGTCTTCATAAAGCTTATCCGTAAAAAGTTCCTTAACCACATCTGCAGGAATATAATAATGTCCATCCACAACTATCCCCTTATGCTCCGTTACTGTATGGTCATATATGATTGCTGCCTCATTATCCCCGGTTCCGTAATAATCTGTAAGATCTACCTTTTTATTGCTTGGAATAAAAAGGTATAACAATGTACACACCGCCGCAATTATAAAAAATAACAGAACGGGAAGCCATTTTCTGCTATGAGGTTTCCCAGTATTATGTTTAGTATTAACCTCGTCTTCTGTTTCCGTATCTTCTGTTTCCGTATCTTCAGCGTCCATATCTGCGTTAATAATCTCTATATCATCGTCTTCAAAACCGATATCATCAAATTCTTCATCGGAAAATTTTCTCTTCCCAGCCAAAAAAAACACCGCACTTTCTCTTGTGAATTATCTGCTAAAATTATAACATCGGTGGCTGCATTTGTAAACGCAAAAGAGCTGTCAGCCCTACAGGTTCAGACAGCTCTCTTTGGATAAAATGGGTCTTAATTTTTATTATGTCTTTATTAAAAGACTAATGCTTCAAAATGCCAACAGTACAGTTCGTGATATATTGACTGTCTGTTAAATAGTGTCGGACTGTCATTCTAACAATTCCTGCAAAAAGCTCATAGTCTCACCTGTGAGAAAAAACGGATCCGGCTCATAAGGAACAGGTCTTATGGCTGTCCTCATCCTCTTCCCCATATAGCGGATTGTCCGCTCAGATGACACTGTCCCAAGAAATTTCCAATGTTTTCTTGATTGTTCTTTCTCTGTTGCTGCAATAAATGCAACATAATGCTGCAGTTTCCACCATGACAGATTACCGATTACAATTTTGATACTACTCAGAAGGAAAAACGGTCTGTTGTCTGCATAATCATTTCCAAAATCAATAATAATATATTCGTAATCTGATGACATAACTTCTGAAAGTTCTTCAATATCTGACTGCATAAAGATTGAAACATTCCTTTTAAACGCATTATATCTTCGTCTGTCCAGACTGTCCCGTATAATCCCTGCCTGCCGAAAGCAGTCATCAGAAGCTCTTTCAATAAGTGCCACACGGTATCCTCTTATCATTGAAAGATATGAAGCCATCATAAATGAAAGATGACTTACTCCGGCACCTGCAGAAACTCCTATTATTCCTATTGTCGTACATGATTTACTGTTTCTGTTTATATTAACCAGTCCTTCCCGCTGTTAAAAATATCAGGTTCGTATGGCATTCTAATAGGACAAGGAAAGTCATACTTTCTGACAATCTGCTTATACTGCTTCCGGTCGGCATAATTGATAACTATTCTCTGCTTATTGTTATTAAGGGGATATAGAACATTTCTGCAGAATTCTGTAAGCTTATCAATTTCATAAGGTTCCTTACCTGTCACAATATAATTGATGTCACCTGACAAAAAGCTTTCCAGATTATTCTCATCAATAACTCCGAAATCTACAATTATCTTATGGTAATTACTGAGGAAATTCCGGTCAGCATGTCCATGATAATCCGGTACAAGATTTACATTCCTAAGCCTGAAAATTCCGTTAAAAAAACGAAAATCCTCTGATTTAATAATTTTGAAAAAATCATTGCTGTCATTATATTCACATACAATAGCAGCCTGTCCTCTCATTTCATAAATTCTGCCTAGTGAAATGGCACAATGAGTACAACCACTGTGCTTAAGTACCGTTCCAACATGGATATTCAAGGATATATTCTCTACGTTATTATGTTTAATTGATTCAAGTCTCCGGGCAAGTTCTCTGGCTGTAGATATCCTTTCCCTGCCCGAATGGCAGATACAGCCGTTAATAATCTCTCTTAACCGGCCTTTTCCTATTCTTCTGATTGCGCCTTCATCATTCATGCCGGTAAGCATATAAAGCAATACCATACCAATGGAATATACATCACTCCCGGAGTTAATTTTCTCTTTTCCATACATCTCCGGTGAAGCATATCCTATTGTACCCATCCTGATGTCCGGCTGTTCCACATCTAATATGGCATTTCCGTAATCAACAAGCCTTATATTATTATTAAAAAAAATAATATTGTCAGGCTTGATATCAAGATGATATGTATGATTGTCATTCATATATGCAATAATATTGCAAAGCTGTATTGCATATTCCACCGCCTTGCCGGCGCATAATTTCTGTTGGGAAATTAGTTGTGTTAAAGACATTCCTTCAATATATTCCTCTATCACATATATATGTTCTGAATCCTGTTCTATATCATATATAATAGGAATCGACGGATGTCTGAGATTTTTAAGAATATCAGCTTCCCTGTAAGCTGTATCACAGTTATTCTGATATATATTGATGCACTTAACTGCACGTAACACATTAAGAGTAATGTGTCTTGTTAGGTATACGGTTCCAAAGGCACCTGTTCCAAGTACTTTAAGAATCTCGTACCTGTCAAACAGAATATCACCTGTTACTATAACGATAACCTCCTGTTACTTCCGTATGTCCTAAAATATATCCTCGTGTGGATATAATATTATTAATTATTTCCTTTTTCAAGTACTTTCAATCATATTTTATACTTTTTTTATAAAATTTATTTGTTTTTTTTATTCTCATTATTTACATTAGTAATTTAAATGCTGTATACTAATAATACTAAAGCAGACTACAGTCTGTGTATTTTTTACAGATGGGATGTGATATTAATGAAAATTGAAAAGATAAGTGATTCACAAATCCGTTGTACGCTTAACCGTTCCGACCTTCAGTCAAGGGAACTTAAGCTTAGTGAGCTTGCTTACGGTACAGAGAAGGCCAAGAACCTTTTTCACGATATGATTGAACAGGCAGCCCACCAGTTTGGATTTAAAGCAGATGACATTCCACTAATGATAGAAGCAATTCCGGTTTCCGCGGATTGTATAATTCTTAATATTACCAAGGTCGAAGACCCTGAGGAACTTGATACCAAGTTTTCAAGATTCACCCCTTCCGATGATATGGATATGGATGATGATATGGATGATGACTATGACGATTTACTTCCGGACAACATTAACCTTCCGGAGTCTTCTGATATGAACCTTTTTCATAACATCCTCAAAGAAGCAGATAATTTCTTATCTATGAAAGATACTCTGAAGAATATATCAGATGAATCTGTTCCTGACATTGAAGATGAGACAACAGAAGCGGAGGCTCCCGGTGATGCCGAGGAAGATAATTTGATATACAGGCTTTTCTCTTTCCGATCTCTTAATGAAGCAGATAATGCTGCCAAGCATGTCAACGCTTCTTACGAAGGAGAGAGCATTCTCTATAAGGATAATATTAAATGTCTATACTTCCTGTTATTATCATGCAGCCAGAAGCATTCTAATGACTTACTCAAGGTTTGCAACGAAATAACAGAATACGGACATAAGGAATCTATTGTATTCGGAACATCTGCTTATCTTAATGAACATTGTGACATTATAATAAAGCACGACGCTTTATCCGTTTTGTCAAACTTATAAAAAAGGGCTGCAATTAATGCAGCCCATTTTTTACTCTATCGTAAAAGGTAAATCTTTTGTAAATTTATTTTTTCCATCGGTCTCAACTTCAATTATATAATCTCCTGACGGCAGTTCGTCTTCAAAGGTAATATCAAAATAATTCCAGCCGGTATATTTATCATTATTACGCCCGCCTATGGTCATTGCTTCATAAGTACCGGTTGTTGCTTTTTCTTTTTTGTTACCGTCTGTATCTGCTTTATAAATATCACATGTACCGTTGAAATGATAGTCATAATCTGTCCAGTTAATGGCATTTAATACGATGGATTTCTTTCTTGGTGACGAATATTGTACACTTACAATCATTTTATTTTCAAAAGAATAATCATTATTTTCAAAGAATGACTCTATCGGCATCGGATTGTATTTAATTGAGAACGCAGTAGTTTTTCCGTCCGCTTCATTTCTATATATGAGCTGCGGTACCTGCATTTTAATCTTATCGTCTTTGATTTCAAACCATATTTTCATATAAGTATTTTCATAATCTGTAATAGGAGCATCAAGCTCATATATTATTGATTTTTCACCGCTGTTATTGAGTGTCTTTTCACTAACGGTATACGCATATTCCGTAAGGTCTTCAATCCTCATCTCTTTTTCTTTATTTCTGAATTTTCTTACATCACTTAATGTCATTTTTTTGTCGGAATCAGAAGCTGCAAGATAATCAAATCCACTTTTTTTGTTGTATTCCAGACCAAAGACCTCTACACCCGAAGAAGGGTTGTAAAGTTCCATGCCTGTACCTAAAAGCATTCTGTTCAAATCTTCTTCGCTTACATATTCTATACCGGTAATATCACTGCGCAATTTTTTTAAATATTCCAACTGTTGTTCTGTCAGCTTTATCCCATTTGTAGTTGTTTCTGTCTGGGTATTTTTTTCGCCACTATTGCCACATGCTGTAAAACATATTGCAAAGATTATTGCCGCAATAAAAATTATTGATTTCTTCATATAGATTCCTCCTATTACTCATACGTTACCCATACTGCAAGTCCCGGTGTCCGGTCGTATACAGGAAACGCCGTAATCGCAACAGTCATCAGACTGCTGATAATAGCTTTTAATAATTTTTTTCTCATTCGCATCTGCCTTTCTAATGTTATTTTTTTTGATTTAAACATATGTTAAATACGTCCCTACAAGCTAAAATTCAATCTTCCATATATATTTGGTGCTTTATCATTACCAAATATAATTGCATATTCTCCTTTAGCGATATTATCAAACGAAACCGGAATATTCAATATAAGGAACTTTCATGAATACCTTATTGTCACTGACTTTAAAAAATATTGTAAGATAAGTATCAGAATAGCCGCTGATAGGTGCCTGTAATTTCCGGTATTCCCCAGCCTCGTTTATCTCATATCTGTAACCGCTAAGTGATTCTATCCGCATTTTGGTATCTTCATTTCTAAAACTGACAGCTTCATCAAATGTGATTTTTCTGTCAATGTCATTGCTTTTTTGATAGTCATACGAATTATCTGCAATGTATTCCACACCATTTGTTTCCACACCTGACGTTTTATTGTAAAGTTCGAATCCTGTTCCCAGTAAATTCCAGTTAATGCTTTCTTTATTCATCAATTCCAGTGCTGCCGTACCGATGCCTTTTTTATCAGACAGATAGTTCTTTTGTTCTTCTGTCAGCACAAAATCCTGACCGGACGGATTACTGTCTTTCTGACTTTTTCCCTTGTCGGAACATCCCGATACAATAACCGCAGCCAGACATATACACATCACGACCTTTATTTTTTTCATTTTATTAATTTAACAATTTCCTCCTGTATACGTTTGATTAATGTAATTGTACTTGTTTTAAATCTTTTTTCAATAGATTATGTTTAAGCGGTCGCTTTTCATGTATAAGCGGTAAATGTGCAAACAATTTCATTACATATTTTTTTCAACGAATAACATAAATCTGTTTTTCATATCGTCATAATTTCTTTTTGACACATAGGCTTTGTATCTGCCGTTTTTTAAATACACCGTGTCTTTAGTTATGCTTGTTACATATTTAATATTCACAAGGTAACCCCTATGGCACACGCAGAAGCTGGGAATATTTAATTTATCACTCCATTCCTGTATGGTCCCGTTTAAAATATATGTTTCTTCTTCTGTTATCATCTTTAATTTACGGCCTGCGACCTCAATCATGATAATGTCTTCCGAGTTAATCTTTTTGTATTCTCCGTCAACACATATCATTACGTTTAAATTAATTCTCGTATATACTTCTATGGCATCCTTAAGATTTCTGAACAGCCTGTCTTTATCAATTGGCTTATTAAAATATCTGAACACGGAAAATTTCATGGCATCGTCAAGATACTCGGAAAAAGAAGTAACGATTATAACAATCGCTTTAGGATATGTTTCCTTAAGCTTGTTTCCTACATATATGCCGTTTTTACCCGGCATTTCAATATCAAGGAAAACAATATCCTTATCGCCTTTATCATTGAGTAAATCTTCTCCGAGATAATATTCAACAATTTCATAATCCGCTATTTCCAATTTTTCAAAACACTCTGTTATATTTTGTCTTAATGCTGACACAAATATTTTGTCATCATCGCATATTAGTATTCTCATTTTCAATCATATCCTCGTAAAGTATCACAGTAATATGTAATGTTTTATCCTCGTCCTGAAAATAAATATTTATATCACCATTATATTTTTTCACCGTCTTTTTTATATTTGCGGATACATATTCCCGCGATTCCATTAACTGCTCTTTTTCACTGCTGCATGCCACGGAAATTACTATTGTGCCCGCCGGCTGCCCCTTATGTATTGTAATCTCAATAAACGGATTTTCATGGTCACATACTTTCATTGCATTGTCCAGCAAATCACACAAAATTGAAGTAATGTCTATTTCCTCAATTTTTCCGATATCCACATTCCGCACGTCATACGTAAATTTTATATTTCTCGATAACGCCTCATTATAATACCTGTAGACAACCGCACTTAACAATTTATCGGAAGATATGTCAACTGTTGCCTTCAGGTTGGATTTTCTGAATAATTCATCAATATACTTTGTAACTTTTTCGCTTTCTCCGCGTTCATTTAGTGCCGCTAGGGTTTCAAGATTGTTTTTAATTTCATTGGTAAAAAACTCTAAGCCCTCGTCCTTACGGCGTATTGATCCAATGTATAACTTATCTGTTTTCCTTTTCTGTTCATGGATGTATTCCGCATTTTCTTTTTTAATGCACTTTATTAATATTGCACTGAGCACCAATGCCGTAAGCAATACCAGAATGGCACACATAAGCAGCCACTCAATAGGTTTATGTGAGTCTACAGCATAAATCATTCCAACCATTATACAGATGTAGGACGGATTTTGCGGACATTCAAAATAAAAAAGAATGTGGAGGTAACAGACAATGGCAAAATCATTATTTGAGGAACTGGGCGGCAAATACGAAAGGCAAGGGGATTATTTGATACCGTGCTTAACTGTACCCGCCGAAGAAGAACAGGCAATAGGCATCTGGGGGCAACGGCATTTAGATTATCTAAAACAGTACCGTAAAGTTACATACACCAATCTTCTTACAAGCGGCAGGCTAAACGCCTACCTTGCCGACATCAACAGACAGGCACAGGAACGCTTTGAAAGGCTCATAGAGGGTATGAAACAGGCACAGGGCATAACGGAACAGCTAAAGGCAGAAAACGCCTTAGAATGGACAGGATGCCTCAATAACATAAGGGCTTGTGCGAGGGAGATTGTGGAAAAGGAAATTATTTTTGCATAAACAGATGATTAGTGGCAGGGGGAAATCCTGCCGCTTTTTCTGCTTTAGTTTGTCAGCTTGACAAATAAAGGGTTAAGGAATATAATTAGATTCAGTATTATACAAGGAGTTAATAAATATGCGGCAAGGTATTCTTAAATAAACTGTCAATTTGATAGTGGGAACAAAAAGTAGCAGTCCCGTTTCACTTTTAATATGGGGCTTAGTTTTTTGTACCCAGTTTAAGAATACTTTTATCATGTAATTTTATATGCCCGAAAACATATAAGTGTTTTGGGGCTATTGGAGTTATTTACCCAGTGATAGGAGTATTTATCACTGGGTATTTTTATGCCCTTTTTTGGGTGTTGATAGGAGGAAAATCACATGAAAATAATTAACTTAGGCATTCTGGCTCACGTTGACGCAGGAAAGACAACATTAACGGAGAGTTTATTGTATACCAGTGGTGCAATTGCAGAACCAGGGAGCGTAGATAAAGGCACAACAAGGACAGATACAATGAATTTGGAGCGTCAAAGGGGAATCACTATCCAGACAGCAGTGACATCTTTTCAGTGGGAGGATGTAAAAGTCAACATTATAGATACGCCAGGCCATATGGATTTTTTGGCGGAAGTATACCGTTCTTTATCCGTATTAGACGGAGCAGTATTATTAGTTTCTGCAAAGGATGGCATACAGGCACAGACCCGTATACTGTTTCATGCACTACAGACAATGAAGATTCCGACAATTTTTTTCATCAATAAAATTGACCAAGAGGGGATTGATTTGCCAATGGTATATCAAGAAATGAAAGCAAAGCTTTCTTCGGAAATTATAGTGAAGCAAAAGGTTGGGCAGCATCCTCATATAAATGTAACGGACAATGACGATATGGAACAGTGGGATGCGGTAATTATGGGAAACGATGAACTATTAGAGAAATATATGTCAGGGAAACCGTTTAAAATGTCAGAACTGGAACAGGAAGAAAACAGGAGATTCCAAAACGGAACGTTATTTCCCGTTTATCACGGAAGCGCTAAAAACAATCTGGGGATTCGGCAGCTTATAGAAGTGATTGCCAGTAAGTTTTATTCATCAACGCCTGAAGGTCAATCTGAACTATGCGGGCAGGTTTTTAAGATTGAATATTCAGAGAAAAGGCGGCGTTTTGTTTATGTGCGTATATATAGCGGAACATTGCATTTGAGGGATGTTATTAAAATATCTGAAAAAGAGAAAATAAAAATCACAGAGATGTGTGTTCCGACAAACGGTGAATTATGTTCATCCGATACAGCCTGCTCTGGTGATATTGTAATTTTACCAAATGATGTTTTGCAGCTAAACAGTATTTTGGGGAACGAAATGCTGTTGCCGCAGAGAACATTTATTGAAAATCCTCTCCCTATGCTCCAAACAACGATTGCAGCAAAGAAATCTGAACAGCGGGAAATATTGCTTGGGGCACTTACAGAAATTTCAGATGGCGACCCTCTTTTAAAATATTATGTGGATACTACAACGCATGAGATTATACTTTCTTTTTTGGGGAATGTGCAGATGGAAGTCATTTGTGCCATCCTTGAGGAAAAATATCATGTGGAGGCAGAAATAAAAGAGCCTACTGTTATATATATGGAAAGACCGCTTAGAAAAGCAGAATATACCATCCACATAGAAGTCCCGCCAAATCCTTTCTGGGCTTCTGTCGGGTTGTCCATAGAGCCGCTCCCTATTGGAAGCGGAGTGCAGTATGAAAGCAGAGTTTCACTTGGATATTTAAATCAATCGTTCCAAAATGCGGTTATGGAGGGGGTTCTTTATGGCTGCGAGCAGGGGCTGTATGGATGGAAAGTGACAGACTGTAAAATCTGTTTTGAATATGGATTGTATTATAGTCCTGTAAGTACCCCCGCAGACTTTCGGCTGCTTTCCCCTATCGTATTGGAGCAGGCTTTAAAAAAAGCAGGGACAGAACTATTAGAGCCATATCTCCACTTTGAAATTTATGCACCGCAGGAATATCTCTCACGGGCGTATCATGATGCTCCAAGGTATTGTGCAGATATTGTAAGTACTCAGATAAAGAATGACGAGGTCATTCTGAAAGGAGAAATCCCTGCTAGATGTATTCAAGAATACAGGAACGATTTAACTTATTTCACAAATGGGCAGGGAGTCTGCTTGACAGAGTTAAAAGGATACCAGCCAGCTATTGGTAAATTTATTTGCCAACCCCGCCGCCCGAATAGCCGTATAGATAAGGTTCGGCATATGTTCCACAAGTTAGCTTAACAGCTTGCAAAAGTCATATAAAATGAGATTTGAAAGGAGAATGTAACTTCATGTTTGCTAAAAATTCAAAGGCATATTCTGTCTACCTGCTGTTCCGATTTGTCTGTTCCCTGGCGGTTTCTATGTCCACAGTGCTTTCCATCGTGTACCACCTGGAGGTGGTGCAGCTGGATGCTTTCCAGCTTGTCCTGGTAGGGACGGTTCTGGAGACCTCCTGCTTTCTGTTCGAGATGCCCACCGGTGTGGTGGCGGATTTGTATAGCCGTCGGCGCTCGGTGCTGATTGGAATGTTCCTCTACGGCCTGGGCTTTCTGATGGAGGGTGCGCTACCGTGGTTCGCGCCGGTTCTGCTGGCCCAGGTTGTCTGGGGTTGCGGTGATACCTTCATCACCGGCGCTCTGGAGGCGTGGATTGCCTCGGAGGAAGAGGACAAACCCATAGACAAGGTGTTCCTGCGGGGCAGTCAAATGGGGCAAATCGGCGGCGTTCTGGGCGTGGTGCTGGGCACACTGCTGGGAAACATAAACCTGCAAATGCCTATCATCTTGGGGGGCAGTTTGTGCTTGTTGTTGGGGCTGGTGATGGTTCGCATCATGCCAGAAACCAACTTCTCCCCTGCTATTGAGGAACGGCAGGGCTTGCTTAAAGACTTTGTCTGCCTGTTCAAGCTCAACCTGGGCTTTGTGAAAGGCGCACCTGTGTTGCTGGCGCTCTTAGCAATCACACTATGCGGGGGACTTGCCAGTGAAGGCTTTGACCGGCTCTCCACCGCTCATTTTCTGGATGACACGGTAATACCCGTTATCGGGCCGCTGAACAGCGTCACTTGGTTCGGTGTTATCAGTCTTATCGGCAGCGGCTTAGGTATTCTGGCTTCTCAGTTGCTCATCGCCCGCATGGAGAAAAAAGGGACTGTCAGCCGAACCAGTGTGGTCATGTCCACCAGCGCCGGGTATATCCTGTGCCTGGTTCTCTTCGCGGTGGGGCGGAGCTTTTGGTTCATGTTGTTGGTGTTCCTGCTGGCGGGGCTTATGCGCACCATCAAGGAGCCTGTGCTGGCCGCCTGGATGAACGACCAAGTGGATGAGAAAATGCGCGCCACAGTCTTTTCCACCAGCGGACAGCTGGACTCTTTCGGGCAGATCATCGGCGGGCCTATTGTGGGGCTGGTAGCCCAGCAGGTGTCCATACCCTGGGGGCTGGTCTGTACCGCTTTCCTGCTGTTGCCCGCGCTGTTCTTAGTGCCGGTGGCGGGAAAGAAGCGGGATTGATATGGCATAGTTAAGTTTACTGACGAGCGGGAGATTACTTCCGCTCGTCTTCATTTAGTAGCGCAAAATTTGAGGACTCTTTATTTCCTTATTCGGTATAGCGGAGGCGGCTGTCAATTCGACATAATTTTCTTGTGATACTTTACCGTACATGAGCATTTGTTTCGTATTTGAAAGAACAAACTCACCAAATAAAAAAAACGATATTCGGGTGGGTTATTTTGTTATACCCTAAATTACCCTCTGAATTTGTTTTTAAATTTGGAGGGATTTTTTTATGTCCTTTTTTCGGGCAGTTATCTATCTGCTCATACGAAGCAAAATTTATCAATACATAGCATATCAGAGAACGGCAGGAAACCAGTTAAAAAAATTTCTGCCAGTGCAACGGTACTTCTCACCTTGAAAGTAGAAGTACAATCTCCATACAATAGAATTACTATTTCCTATAACCGTAAAGGTCACAGAGCCTTTGCGGTTTTTCTTTTGTCGATTTTTGTTGGAAAGTGCCGTAGGGCTGTTTCTGATATGCGGTGTCGTTCTCCGCCTCTCCATCTGGATTTTTTACATTTCAAAAATTCAGATGGGAGGTATTTATGGTGAAATATGCACCAAGAAAGGTATATATCAGAGAAAGTGGCGGCTATGTGGAATTATCCTACACGGAGTTCTGCCGTTGCAGGGAATCCGACCAGACCTATATGGACAAGCTGTTTATCCCCATTCAAGGCTGTCTGCTTGAAGTCGTGAGGGAGCAATACACAGACTTCTACCGTGACAAGGAACGGTGGCGTTATCTGCAAAAATTAGATACAAAGAATAGACTGCTATCTCTCGACGGATTTACGGACAGCGAGGGGAATCCTCTGGACTTTATCACTGATGAAGCGGTGGACATTGCAGAAACCGTTGTCAATGCGGTCATGGTGGACAGGCTGAAAGCCGCCCTGCCTTTGCTGTCGGATAGTGAACAGGAGCTGATACAGGCAATCTTTTTTGACGGACTTTCCGAGCGTGAAGTCGGGGCGAGGTTGGGCATAACCCAGAGCGTTGTAAACAAACGCAAAGCCAGAATCCTAATAAAACTAAGAAAGATAATAGAAAATTAAAATTTAAGGCGTTCAGCCCCCTTGTTTTTTCCTTTGGGAAGATGAGGGGGCTTTTCTCTGCCCTCTCAATCAATTCTGATTGGAGGAAGTAAGAATGGCATACAACCACGGACGGGAGGACAGGAAATGGCGTATCTGGAAAGAAGCGGAGGAAAAGCTGCTGCGTGAGTGCGGCGTTGATGAAGCGACCATTGAGCAGATACGCATGGCGGACAGGGCAGACTTCAATTCCAACAGGCGGTTTTACCGATGGACGAATGACGTTGCGGAATATCTTGAGGACATGGCAGGCAGGGAGCGGCAGGCGGAAGTGGGTACGGTTGCGGAGTTACTGGAAGAGATTGAGAGCGAAAATCTCTATCAAGTATTAGTCACGGTGGACGGGCGTACCTTGAAAATCGTCCTGCTGAAAATGCAGGGGTATTCCACAAAGGAGATTGCCCCGCTTGTGCATTTGACGACTGGTGCCATCTATGCGAGGTTAGACCATCTGCGGAAGAAGCTGCGGAAAATTTTATAGCTTCTAAAACAGCCTGCCATCCTGCGGGCTACTGGGTGAGGGATGGAAATCCCCTCACTCATTTTTTGCAGGAGGACAACAGGATGGCATACAGGGTTAAGGCATACACGCTTCGGGAGGAATCCACGGAAAGCGGCACAAGGTATTTTATCAGCTTTAAGGACGGGCAGGGCAAATCCCACGAGTTGGAAGTGTCGGAACAGTTCTTTATGGAGTTTCGGCAGATGGAGCGCAGGAACAGGAATCTTTTCTAATGGGACGAGCGGCACAGGGAGTTTAACGAGGTATGGGACGAAACCCTTTACAGACGGGCGTTGCGTGTGCCTAAGAGCCTTGATGAACGCATGGTTGAGGAAGAACGGAATGAAACGCTCTATAAGGCGGTTGGGAGCCTTCCAGAGATACAAAGGCGGCGTTTCCTGCTCTACTACGAGTATGAGTTCAATTTTTACCAAATCGCCGCTATGGAGCATTGCACCGCTTCGGCAATACAGAAATCTGTTGCGATTGCAAAGGAGAAAGTAAAGGCGGAAATTGAAGAAATATCTCCAACCGTGACCGACACCGCCCGAAAAAGAAATCTGTTTTTTATTTGTGTGGGATTGGCGGCATTACATACTCTCACTTTTTTCCGTGGGAGTAAATCTATTTTTAAGGAGGTCAACGCCTATGTGCAACGAAAACAAAGACACCGCCCGAAAGGAGGAAAGCCATGCAGAAGTTACAGACAGTCAACGCCGAAACGCTCCTTTATGAACCGCTTGAGAAACCATCCTTTGTGGTGGACAGCCTTATCCCGACAGGCTTATCGCTGTTCTGCGGCTCACAGAAGATAGGCAAAAGCTGGCTCATGCTGAAGCTATGCTTATGCGTGTCGCAGGGAATCCCTTTATGGGATATGCCGACAATGGAGGGCGATGTGCTTTACCTCTGCCTTGAGGACACGTTCTGCCGCATACAGGACAGGTTATTTCGTTTGACGGACGAAGCAAGCGGGCGGCTCCACTTTGCCGTGGCAAGCTGCAAGCTGTCAGACGGTCTTATCGTGCAGCTTGAAGATTATCTGAAAGATTACCCAGACAGCAGGCTCATTGTCATTGATACCTTGCAGAAAGTCCGTACAGCTTCAAAAGACAATGCCTATGCAAGCGACTATGGGGACATCTCCCTCATCAAAGACTTTGCCGACAGGCACTCTCTGGCGGTCATTGTCGTACACCACATCCGAAAGCAGAATGACAGCGACGTGTTCAACAAGGTGTCTGGGACGACAGGATTAACGGGGAGTGCGGACGCTACCTTTGTTCTGGAAAAGGAGAAACGTGCGTCTGACACCGCCAAGCTGTATGTGACGGGCAGGGACACGCCTTATCAGGAATACACGCTGCGTTTCCGTGATTGCCGTTGGGAGCTTGTGGAGCGGAAAACGCAGGAGCAGCTTGCGAAAGAAACGATACCAGATGTCTTTTTTCGGTTGGTGGATTTTATGAGGGATAAGGAAGAATGGATAGGCACGGCAACGGAACTGTTAGCCGCTATGGGGGAAACGGAAACCATACCCACGGTGATTACGAAATGGCTGAATGAATACCGCACCACATTTTTAAGCGAGAACCGTATCTGCTACCAGTACAGCCGCAGGAAAGACGGCAGGCGGATTGCCCTTGCAAGGAGGGCGGGTGACAGCGGTGATGGTGGTGACAGCGATATTAGGATACCCCCCTGTTACTGTCATTGACGCTTAAAGCCATGTAAAGCTGGCGGCTCTGCCCTGCGGGTGACAGCAGTGACGGTGGTGACAGTGATTTTAGGATACCCTGCCGCTGTCATCCCTACGGGAGAACACCCCGTAAACGCAAAATGCAGGCGTGAGATTTACTCGCCCTTTTCGGTCGTGTAAAACCACCCCTGCGGTCAGAAAAATCATTCCGATTTTTCCGACTGCGTTTACAGGGTGTAACACACTACACTTTGCCCTGCAAAGTCGTGTGCCAGACGTTCCCTCTGGACTCCCTTAAGGCAGGGCTGTGCCCTGCTATCCTACGCCTTACGGCTTCGGATAAAAGAATGGCGGCATGACGGTGACGGCTCTTGCGAGGGGGGTATCCCAAAAACACCGTCATCATCGACATGACCGTCATGCAGGGGGTGAGGGTGACAGTTGCGGCAGTCGGCAGGGGGTATCCCAAAACTGCTGTCACCACCGTCACCGCTGTCACCCCAAAGGACGGTCACCCGCCGAAAGAAAGGAGGAATCCGCCTATGCCTTATGCAATCCTGCGTTTCCAGAAACGAAAAGCGGGCGGCGTTGCGGCTTGTGAACGCCACAACGAGCGGAAGAAAGAAGCCTACAAAAGCAACCCAGATATAGATATGGAACGCTCTAAAAACAATTACCATCTCATAGCACCACCAAAGTACACCTACAAGAAAGAGATTAACCGCATGGTAGCCGAAGCGGGGTGCAGGACAAGGAAAGACAGCGTGATGATGGTGGAAACGCTCATCACAGCTTCACCAGAATTTATGAACCAGTTACCGCCCGAAGAACAAAAAGCGTATTTCCAGACGGCTCTTGACTTCATTTCGGAGCGTGTTGGAAAGCAGAATATCCTCTCCGCTGTCGTCCATATGGACGAGAGAACGCCCCATATGCACCTCTGCTTTGTGCCGATTACGCCAGACAATAAGCTGTCAGCGAAAGCTATCTTAGGCAACCAGAAATCATTATCCGAGTGGCAGACCGCCTACCATGAGCGGATGTCCTCACGGTGGAATCAGCTTGAACGGGGGCAGTCCTCAATGGAAACCAAGCGGAAACACGTCCCCACATGGCTCTATAAATTAGGCGGCAGGCTTGATAAACAGTATGAAGAAATCGTGTCTGCCCTATCCGACATCAACGCCTTTAACGCAGGGAAGAAAAGGGATAAAGCGTTAGATTTACTCTCTGCATGGCTGCCAGACGTGGAGAAATTCTCTAAGGAAATCGGGAAACAGCAGGCGTATATCGACAGTTTGAAAGAGAGAATTGGGCAGGAATCAGACTATGCGGGGCGTATGCGTGATGAAAAGTACGAGCAGGAACTAAAGGTGCAGAAAGCGAATCAGAAGATATTTGAATTGCAGAGAACCAACGAGCAGATGGGGCGGCTGCTGTCAAAAATACCGCCCGAAGTGTTGGAAGAATTGCAGAAAAATCATAGAAGCAGAGCGAAAGAAAGGTAGATATGTGAATGAAGAAACAGGATTTTAAGGTGTTAAAGACCAAAGACTTGTACCCGTTCCCCGACAATCCGTTTCATGTGGCAGAAGATGAAACACTGTCAGAGTTAGCGGAAAGCATCAAGGAATTTGGCATTGTCACGCCGATAATCACACGCCCGAAAGAGGACGGGGACGGTTATGAAGTGATTGCAGGACAGCGGCGTGTCCGTGCTTCTGAACTTGCAGGGATAAATACCGTGCCTGCGTTTGTCCTGCCCTTAGACCGTGACCGAGCCATCATCACCCTTGTAGACAGCAATTTGCAGCGTGAGAATATCCTGCCATCGGAGCGGGCGTTTGCTTACAAGATGAAATCCGAAGCCATGAAGCGGCAGGGTTTCCGCACAGACTTAACCTCGTCACAAGTTGTGACGAAGTTGCGGACGGACGACAAGGTGGCACAGGGCTTCGGCGTGGGCAGGATGACCGTGCAGCGTTTTATCCGCCTGACGGAACTGATACCGCCGATTTTGCAGATGGTGGACGAGGGGAAAATCGCCCTCACGCCTGCGGTGGAACTGTCCTTCTTGAAGAAAGACGAGCAGGAAAACCTCTTTGCCACGATGGAGAGCGAAGAAGCAACGCCCTCACTCTCACAGGCACAGCGGATGAAACAGTTAAGCCAGAGCGGGCGGCTTGACATGGATACGATATTTGCGATTATGACGGAGGAAAAGGGCAACCAGAAAGAAACCTTGAAAATCAACACAAGCAAGCTGAAAAAATACTTTCCGAAGAACACAACGCCGAAGCAGATGGAGGAAACCATCATCAAACTTTTGGAGCGTGAGTTGCAGAGGAAACGCAACCGTGACAGCCGCTAATCTTCTTTTTTCGGGAAGTAAATACAGAGAGTTGAGGTATGGAGAATGAGAGAAATCCAGTATGAAATCGTAAAGGAAATCGCAGTATTGTCTACGGGCGACAGTGGCTACACAAAGGAAATCAATCTCATTTCATGGAATGGGAAAGAGCCGAAGTATGACATCCGCAGCTTTTCCCCGAACCGTGAAAAGTGCGGCAAGGGAATCACGCTGAACGCTGATGAAGCGGCGGCACTCCTTAAAGCATTACAGAAAGAATTAAACAGCGAGGATTAATGGTATCTGATTGGCAGGGCGGGGACATTTCCAAACTCTTCCCTGCCCTGTCTGGAAAGGAAGATTTAAGTATGGGCGAGGATAAGAAAGCAGATAAAAAGAGAAAGCGTATCGTGCCAAAAGCACCAGTGCAGATGATAATCAGCCGTGAATATGTCGGCACACAGACCGTTACAGAAGCGTTTGTCCCGATTATCTCCGAGGATATTCGGAAGAAGATTGCCGAGGGCGACACCTTCGACAATGAGGGGCTGTCCGCTTAGAATGTACGCAATGGGACATGAAAACAGATAGGACAGATACGGAGGTTTTACAGTATGGCAGGAATCAAAGAAGAAAAGAAAATCTATTTAGTCGGCATTTATTGCCGCTTATCTAAAGACGATGGTACGGATAACGAGAGTGCGAGCATTGCTACACAGAAATCCATCCTCACGGATTATGTGAAAAAGCAGGGATGGCACATAGCAAAAACGTATGTGGACGATGGTTATTCTGGTACAAATTTCCAAAGACCAAGTTTCCAGAATATGATAAAAGACATTGAAAGCGGTCTGATAAACTGCGTGATTACGAAAGATTTATCCCGTCTGGGGAGAAACTATCTTGATTGTGGGTTATATCTGGAAGTTTTCTTCCCAGAGCATAACGTGAGGTATATAGCGGTCAATGACGGCGTAGATACCTTGAATAAATCTGCTATGGACATCACGCCTTTCCGCAACATTTTAAACGAAATGTATGCCGCTGACATATCTGTTAAGATAAAATCGGCATATCGGGCGAGGTTTCAACAGGGGAAATTCATGGGAACTACCGCCCCTTATGGCTATATCAAAGACCCTGCCGACCACAACCATCTGCTGATAGATGATAAAGTGGCACATGTTGTAAAAGAGATATTCGACCTTGCATTAAAAGGGAATGGAGTTGCCAAAATTTGCAGACATCTTAATAAACAGCATATCCTACGCCCTGCCGCTTATGCGGCGGAGCGTGGCGAAACAGGCTTTGAACGTCATTTTGAGGGGAACGAGGACAAACGCTATATTTGGAGTGGGAACAGCGTGAGGAGCATTTTAAGAAGCCCGATATATGCGGGAAATCTTGTAGGCTACAAACGGATTGCCGCCAATATGAAAAGCAAGAAACGCCCCTCTAAGCTGCCCGAAGAATGGGAAGTGATACCCAATACCCATGAGGGAATAGTCACGCAGGAGGAATTTGATATTGTCCAACAGCTTATTACAAGTCGTAGGCTTCCACAGAACAAGGGAGGATTTGTAAATATTTTTGCAGGCGTTATCAAGTGTGTGGACTGCGGATGTGCTCTGCGGGCAATGAACGTACACAGGAGGAAACGCCCAGAGATTATCGACTGTGTACAGTATTCATGTAATAATTATGCAAGAAACGGAAGAAGCGAGTGTAGTGCCCACAATATAGAAGCAAGGGATTTATTCAATGCCGTTCTTGCCGACATCAACTGTTTTGCGGATATGGCAGTGAATGATGAAAAGGCGGTCAGGGCCATAGAAAAGCGGCTCACGGAAACAGACCAGAGCAGGGCGAAAGCATTAGAGAAAGAACGTAAGAAGCTGAACAAACGCCTTGCGGAACTGGACAGGCTGTTTTCCTCTCTCTACGAGGATAAGGTCATGGAGCGTATTACCGAGCGGAATTTTGAGATGATGTCGGGGAAATACCAGAAAGAGCAGCTTGAAATTGAAGCAAGGCTGAAAGAGGTGACGGAAACTCTTAATGAAAGCTACGAGAAATCACGGGGAATCCGTGACTTCCTCGCCCTTATCCGAAATTATCAAGGCTTAAAAGAACTGGATGCAACAGTTATAAACGCACTCATAGACAAGATACTTGTTTCGGAGCGTGAGAAGATGGCAGACGGAACAGTGAAGCAGGAAATCAAGATTTACTATAAATTCATCGGCTTTGTCGATGAATTACATATCATACCTACAAAACGGTGGGCAGCAATGCCCGCTAAAAATTGTACGGTGTGCGGCGTTGAATATGTCCCGGGCTCTGGTGCATCAAGGTATTGTCCTGCTTGTGCCAAGAAGATACGGAGGGAGAAATCAAACGAGAGCAAACGCAGGAGCAGAGAACAGAAAAGGATAGCATGTATGAACTGTCCGCAAAAAATGACCGACTGATGAGGCACATGGCACATGCCAGTATCACAGTGGTTAAACACTCCTCCGCCTTTGTCTTCACCGTTTTTTCGGGAGACTTTTTCTGAATATGAATTAAAAACATTACTATGCCCATATATGTAAATTCTGCTGCCAGCATGATAATATAATTTTTATAACTAATATCCCCATACAGAAATCCGTCATCAATGTGGGCTGATATTTCTCCAACCAGAATCTTTGAAGCATTGTTTACAATCATAAGAATTATAGAATTTTTAATTGCCGATATGACGCTGTTCTCAAACAGGAAATACATAATAAATGCTCCCGCAATCACTTCCAAAAGTACATTTCTGAAAAAAACCTCTTCCGAATATAAAGCAGTCAATACCCCGTATATAACCGTATATACTATAAGCCTCTTGTCTAGCCTTACCTTGGCTGTAAATGATTTTCTACAATATAATTCAATTATAAAAGCTTCCAGTGCAAATGATATAACTATTAATATCACCATATTAATTCCTCCTCTTGCATTTATTTATACTTCGATTATAAATATTTCTTATTACTTTTCAATAGCTTATGCGTAAGCGGTCGTTTTTCATGTATAAGCGGTTTTGAGCCATAAAAAAATAGCAGGATATCATGTATAAAACATGATACCCTGATAAATTTTGTAATATTATTTAGAGTAATACATCACTGTATATATAGCATTTTCCATCTGAAATATAGACCTTAATTTCTTCCTCCGTCTCAATCCATGATGAAGATGAACCTATTTTACATTCATATTTTACGGTAATTTCGTAAAGGTCCGATACTACATTTGTCTCTCCTGTATACTTTGCAATCTCCGCATTAAGGTCCTCAAGCTCCGAATCGATTGTATCTCCTTTTTTGACAATCTTAAGCTTACGGAACTTTATATCCAAAAGCTTAAGCTGCTGCTCAACAGCATTCACATAATCAGCCTTTTCGACGTTATTTTTCTTAAGCAGTGCCGTCATCATAGGTTCACAAAACGAGCCGTCTATGAATTCTTCTACGTTTCCTTCGACCATGCTGTCCAACCAGGCTGTGACAGCCTTTTTTTCCTTGGAATACTTGCCACCTTTGATGTTAAATACCACAAGAACCGTTGCTGCCGCAATAATAATCATAAATACAATTCCTGCAATAATCGCCCCCGCCTCATGCTTTTTCTTTTCAGGAGGTCTATTCTTAGTATCCTCCGTCATAATAATTGGTTCTTCAAATCCAAATGAATCGTTCATCCTGAGTCTCCCCGATTTCTTTATAATAATACATTAAATATACCATATCTGCATAAAAAGTAAATGGTACTTATACCATATAATTTATATAATAACTGTCCTTAATTACCATAATTTCCACAGTTTCTGATACTTTTTCCCATTCATCCTCATTAAAAATCTCATAGGAAAAAGTAATTTCATACATTGCGGTAATTTTTTCCCCGTCGGAAAGCTGTTCATTAATCCGGTAATATGAATCCTCGTCCAACGGCCTTTTCTCATCGACGGTAAGTTTTCTATATTTAAAACCGCTGTTTTCAAGCTGATACTTTATATACTCTGTATACTCTTCTTTTGTTATGCCTTTGCTTTTAACATAGCTGTCAAGAAGTGCCTCCGTAAAGCAGCAGCCGATGCAGCCGTCCACATCTTTTTCTGTCATGGCATCAAACCACCTGGCAATAAGCTGCTCCGCTTTGCTATCAACAGAGGTTCTTTTGTTCTTCTTCATCACAACAAAAGTTACTGTACCGGCAGCCAGTGCCAATATAAGAATACCGATTATTATCTTATATACTTTTTTCATATTATTACTTTTCTTCTCCTGTGCTAGGCCAGATATAATATCCGTCATCAATGACGTAGACTTTTATACTGTCTCTTTTTTCTTCCCATCCAATAGTTGTATGCTGCACATATTTAATTGATATGCTATACATATATTTTATGACATTCTCTTTTCCGATAGCCTTATAAATACTGTCATTCATGTCATCCACATATATCTCCGGATATGCACTGTAGTCCGATATGCTTTCTTCCTTGTAAGTCAGTTCCAGCTTGTCAACCTGCTCCTTAAGGCTTTCAAGGACTTTTTCTTCCGTCATATCATTGGAAACCGCAAAACATTTCAGAATGTCTTTCTGGTAAAAAATATTGTCAAGCCTGTCCATATCCTTCTCAGCCATGGCTTCAAAATATTCTTTTACAAGTGCTTCTGCCTTGTCTTTATTATAATTTTCATAAGCCTCACCCTTGGTTACGGGGTCGTACTTCATTTCAGACTTCAGACTTCTTATTCTTATAACCGCAACGGCTGCTATTACTGCCACCAGCAATACAACTCCTATTATCCAGTATTTCTTTTTACCGTTATGTCTTCTTCTCAATATAGGCTCCTCCGTAATTTCCGCTTTGCCTCTGATTATAAATTCATACACTTATATCCGTCAAGGGTACCATTGTTAAAAAATCACAGATACGTTATAATTCATATAATATCTTTTTGAAAGGAATTATTAAATTGGATATAGCAGCAAAAATAGCATCAGAATTACAGATAAGAAATAATCAGGCAGAAGCCGCAATCAAATTAATTGATGAAGGGAACACCATCCCGTTTATATCAAGATATCGTAAGGAAGCTACAGGCGCACTTAATGACGAACAGCTTCGTAAACTCTTTGAGCGCCTTAACTACCTCCGTAATCTGGAAGATCGTAAATCAACCGTTCTTTCATCCATAGAAGAACAGGGAAAATTAACGGCCGAACTTAAAAAGCAGATAGAGTCTGCTGAGACAATGGTGGCAGTTGAGGATTTATACCGCCCTTATAAACAGAAAAAAAGAACAAGGGCGACTATTGCCAAAGAACGCGGTCTTTCAGGCCTGGCTTCAATAATAAGTCTGCAGATGACCAAAAAGACCTTGGAAGATGAAGCAAAATCATATATTGATGCGGAAAAAGACGTTCCTGATACTGATACAGCCATTTCAGGTGCCCTTGATATTATCGCAGAGGAAATTTCCGATTCTGCCGATTACAGAACCAGAATCCGCAGTCTTACATTCAAGGAGGGCAATCTTACGTCTGTGGCAAAAGACCCTGAGGCAGAATCCGTTTATGAGATGTACTATAATTTTTCAAGCCCCGTTTCAAAACTTACAGGCTACCGTGTTCTTGCCATTAACAGAGGCGAAAAAGAAAAGGTCCTCACAGTTAAATTAGAGGCCCCCGTTGATAAAATACTTGCATATCTTGAAAAACAGGTAATTGTAAGGGACAACCCTAACACAACCCCTTACCTTAAAACAGCCGTTGCTGACGCCTACTCAAGGCTCATTGCTCCGTCCATTGAACGTGAAATAAGAAATGAACTTACGGAAAATGCAGAAGATAATGCAATAACCGTATTCGGTAAAAATCTTGAACAGCTTCTTATGCAGCCCCCAATCGTAGGTAAAACCGTCCTCGGCTGGGACCCTGCCTTCAGAACCGGGTGTAAATTAGCGGTGGTTGACCCCACAGGCAAAGTCCTTGATACGGTTGTCATATATCCGACTGCCCCTCAGAACAAGGTTGATGAAGCTAAGACAATACTTAAAAAACTCATTAAAAAATATCATGTTGACCTTATTTCCTGCGGTAACGGAACCGCTTCAAGGGAATCCGAAGTAATAATTTCAGAGCTTATACATGAAATTCCTGAAAATGTACAATATGTAATTGTAAATGAAGCAGGTGCTTCCGTATATTCCGCAAGTGAGCTGGCAACCGAAGAATTTCCTAATTTTGATGTTGGGCAAAGAAGTGCCGCATCCATCGCAAGACGTCTTCAGGACCCTCTTGCGGAGCTTGTCAAAATTGACCCTAAATCAATCGGCGTAGGCCAGTATCAGCATGACATGAACCAGAAAAAATTAGGTTCTGCACTTGACGGTGTCGTAGAGGACAGTGTCAACCGTGTAGGCGTGGACTTAAATACAGCCTCCGCACCATTGCTTGAACATATCTCAGGAATCAACAAATCCCTTGCCAAAAATATTGTGGCATACAGGGAGGCCAACGGAAAATTCGTGACACGAAAGGACCTCCTCAAAGTTCCAAAACTTGGTGCAAAAGCTTTTGAACAATGTTCAGGTTTTATGAGGATCCGTGACGGCGGCAACCCACTTGATTCCACAGGTGTACACCCTGAAAGTTATGATAAAGCTGTTCTTCTTCTTAACAAACTCGGCTACACCACAGAAGATATAAAATCCGGTGCCTTAAACGGAATAGGCAAGTCGATAAAAGACTTTACTGCTCTTTCAAAAGAACTTGACATTGGGGAACTTACCTTAAAAGATATTGTTAAAGAACTTGAAAAGCCGGGACGTGACCCCCGTGAAGAGATGCCAAAGCCTGTTCTTAGAAGTGATGTAATGTCCATGGAAGATTTAAAACCGGGCATGATACTTAGCGGTACCGTAAGAAACGTAATTGATTTCGGTGCCTTTGTGGATATCGGCGTACATCAGGACGGACTAGTCCACATATCACAGCTTACCAGCAAAAAATACATTAAGCACCCTATGGAAGTTGTAAGTGTGGGTGATATTGTCCAGGTCAAGGTTCTGAATGTTGACATTCCTAAAAAGAGAATCCAGTTATCAATGATATTATAATTTTCAACTAATAAAGGCTATAAGCCCTCTGATATTTAACCTGTCCGCCTGACAGGGATATATCATCAAGACTTATAGCCTTATTTTTAAATATTATCCGATTGCAAAAGTAATTTCTGCCACAGCAGCTACTTTTCCGTCAACCGTTGCCGTTGCCTTGCCCACTCCGACAGGACCTTTTCTCTTAATAATCTCGCATTCAAGTCTGAGTCTGTCTCCCGGAACAACTTTATTTTTAAACTTACAAGCGTTAATGCCTGCAAAATAGGCTGTCTTGCCTTTGTTTTCAGGAAGGCAGAGAACCGCAACCGCTCCTGTCTGTGCAAGTGCTTCAACTATTAATACACCCGGCATAACAGGCTCGTCAGGAAAATGTCCGGCAAAAAAGCTTTCATCGTATGTAAGGTTCTTATATCCCACGGCTCTTTCTCCCGGCACAAGTTCCTCTATACAGTCAACAAGCAGAAACGGATGTCTGTGTGGAAGAATCTCTTTGATTTCCTTAATTCCCATTAACATAAGCGATATTCCTCCTAGTTAAGTCTTGCAGGTGCATTTTTAAATAATGCTTCTGTCTCAGCCATGAGCTCTGTTATTATCTCTTTACATGACTGTCTCTTCTTAATCATTCCGGCAATCTGGCCTGCCATAACGCTTCCGTATACAACGTCTCCGTCAACAACCGCTTTGCGGAGTGAACCTGCCGCAAATTTCTCGATTTCATCAACTGACGCTCCGCTTTCTTCAAGCTTAATATATTCTTTGGTAAGTTTGTTACGGATACAACGTACAGGATGTCCTGTGCTTCTTCCCGTAACGGCTGAATCTATGTCCTTAGATGCGATAATTTTATCCTTATAATTATCATGGACTATTGATTCATCTGCAACAACAAATCTTGTTCCCATCTGGACAGCTTCGGCTCCTAACATAAATGCTGCCGCAACACCTCTGCCGTCACCGATTCCTCCGGCTCCGATAACAGGTATTGAAACTGCATCTACAACCTGTGGCAAAAGTGCCATTGTTGTAATGTCACCGATATGTCCGCCTGACTCGCAGCCTTCTGCGATAACCGCATCAGCTCCGCCTCTTTCCATAAGCTTTGCCATTGCAACTGATGCAACAACCGGCATAACTTTTACGCCTGCATCCTTCCAAAGCTTAAGATATTTGCCTGGATTGCCTGCGCCTGTTGTAACGGCTGCAACCTTCTCTTCTGCTGCCAGATGTGCAACCTCATCGGCATAAGGGCTCATAAGCATAATATTAATACCAAATGGTTTGTCTGTTGTATTCTTAATTTCTTTAATCCAGTTTTTGACAACTTCAGCCGGTGCTGTGGCAGAACCGATAATTCCAAGTCCTCCTGCTGCTGAAACCGCTGCTGCAAGATGACTCTCAGCTACCCATGCCATACCGCCCTGAATAATAGGATACTCAATTCCAAGTAATTCTGTTACTCTTGTTTTCATTGTGTTTTACCTCTCGTTGTGTATTTAAAAACACTTTTATTTTATAACGAAAAGTCATTTTTTACAATAGGTCACTGTTTTCATTCTTTAAGATATTTGACAATTTCAACTCTTGTACACTTGTATGCAAACAATGTACTGAACAAAGCAGAAATCGATACCGTCAATACAGCATATAAAATTACCGACTGTCCGGACAGACAGATTACATATCTGTAGCCCTTTGCATAGAACATTATTGCTTTATAAATCACAAAAATATTAATTGCAGCCACAATGGATAAAAATATATTTATTCCCATTACAATAATGCCTTCTGTCAGGAACTGCATCATAATATCTTTTTTGCCTGCACCTATTGCCCTTTTTATTCCTATTTCGTATTTTCTTTCATTAAGTGCATTGGAAAACGCACTATAAAGATTAATACCCAGAATCACGAACAAAACTGCTGCTATTATGTACTTATTCCTTATGACAATGTTCTCTTCTTTTATAGCATTATTCTGTTCATCCATCACATTCATTATCGACATATTCATGCTTTTAAGGCAGTTTATAACCAATGATGGTTTATCGGTTCTTATTACGGTCTGATAATTTTGTATCTCATATTCGGAATCATCAATCCCTACACCACTTATGTATATCGGGTCTTCGACTCCTGTTTCCTGTGTATTCTCATACTGTTTAGGTGTATATGTTCCTACTATGTTGAACTTATATATCTTTTTATTGTTTCCTTCTTTTTCAAAAACCATGCTGATTTCAGGTTCTCTGTCAAAAGATTTCTTAAGATTCTCATACATTCTGTCAGAAACAAGTGCTTCGCCCTGTTTTAATGCAAAGCTTTTTTCACCATTCATCTCTACACGCTCCACACCCACATTACCATATTCAAAAACCGCCCATACATAATTAGGCAGAATCTGAACCCGGCATTGATTCCCGTAAGTATCTCTTGCCAGTGTCTTTTTTATATAGTAAAAATGAGTGTCACCCATTTCTCCCAGTCTCGACGTTAATATATTTATTTTGTTGCCGGAATCAGAGTCCATACTGTTATGGGACAAGATTATCTTGTAATCATTTCCCATTAATTCTTTATATTTGTTATAAATTCCCGAATCCGTATAAATAAGAAAACCGAGTAAAAATGTAAATGTCAGAAATACCGTTATGGAAAGCATCATATAGTTTCTGAAGGTCTTTTTTATCATTGCAGCCGAGTGTTTAAGTAATTTCACGTAACACACCTTCCTCCAGACGATATCTGCGTTTTGCATTTAACGCAACCTTCATATCGTGCGTAATAACTATTATAGCCCGTCCTTTTTCATTCTCATTTTTCAGTATATTGAGAACCTCTTTTGTATTTACTTCGTCAAGATTACCTGTGGGTTCATCGGCAATTATTAATGACGGATTAAGCACAAGAGCCCTTGCAATTGCAACTCTCTGCTTTTCACCACCACTCAGATAGGCTGTCTTTTTATCTAACAAATGAGAAATATTAAGGATACCGGAGAGCAAATCTATATCCTGCGGACCGGTCCTTGAATATAATGAGGGCAATTCTATATTTTCTTTACAGGTCAACGTAGGAATCAGATTATAAGCCTGAAAAATAAAACCTATCTTTTCTCTTCTTATTTTTGCATAATCCAGTTTGTTGTTAATTAATTCTCCGTCAAATTCATACGTTCCCGAATCATACCCTTCGATAAGTCCGATTATATTCATAAGTGTGGATTTTCCGGCTCCTGACATTCCTACAATTGCAATGTAATCGCTATTTGTAATATGTAATGATATATCTTTTAATACAGGGGTCTCATAGCTTTTTGTAATATTTTTTAAGTCAATGCATACTTTTTCAACCGCCATTACCATCCTCCTGCCGGATAAATGCTTTATATCCGGAATCACATATTGTACCCTCTTCAACTCCGGATATTGCCATGTATTCTTCTGTTTCAAGACTTACCTTTACTTCCTGCTCGTTAATATAATATCCGTTTTCATCAAGAACTCTTACATAATAGGAGTTGCCCTTTTTATATACACAGTTTTTATTAACAACAAGTACTTCAGAATATACCTTGTCGGTATATATCTTAATATCAGGTAATTCCTCGCCATACATATATGATTTACTGTCAATATCAAATACAACTTTTACTTTATTGCCCTGTGCAATATTTGATATTTCCCTTACCGTAAGCTTTTCATTTTCATTAAACGATAATGACTTACTTTCTTTTATGTAATTCAATTTATCAATAGGAATGTTCGTCACCAATTGCAGTTTATCAAATGATAATACACGGATTCTGTTGCCTGTATCCACCGACTCCACTATTCCGTTGCATGGTGCTTTTATTATTTTCTGACCTGTGGTTATTTCTTTGTCTTTATATATTTCATTACCCGGCTGCACCAGTATATTATCACTTTCAATATCTTTTATATCTATTGTTATATATTCTGATGACGAAATTACTCCATCCGTAGTAACATAATATTCAATATCTGCCCTTGTTACCCGTATAGGTTCTCCGTATGCCGCTTCTTTATATTCGTAATAGGTATCCTGGATATAGCTTTTCTTTTCGCTTCCTGAAAGTTTATACAATATAATAATCGGAGCAAGGAAAAGTAACAGAATAACCGTAATTACCGTCAGTTTAAAAATAGTATTCTTCTTAGCCATAATGTTCCCTACCGCTTCAGATATTCTTTAAAATATTCCTGTACCTTTTCTCCTAAATTATCTTTATATATTGCATATAATAACTGTTCCGAATGTCTGGTTTCACAGTTGATTCCAACCTTTGTTGCATACAGATTACCGTTCTGCTCATATTCAACAAGAACCTCTTCATTGACTGTATAAGCTAATTTTCCTACAAATTCTTCATCTTTGAGGACTATATCCATGCCGATTGTTTCTCCTGCTTTAACAGGCAGTTCCATACCGTCTTTCCATTTCTGGCTTATGGCATTGTCATCTGCCAGGCTCTCAACTTCAATGCTGTCAATTGTTGTTCCTTCGGTTGGAGCAATGAGACTGATATTTTTAATAATTACATCATCTTTGGCATTATACTCAAGTCTAGGTGGTTTGATGGTTCCGTCCTTATTTGGCTGTATGTTAACCATGCCGATAAATATACCGTTGGCTTCCAATGCGTATTCTCCAACATTGAACTCCTCATCCAACTTTATCAGCCTGACATTACCTATATCAACGGTTTTCTTATTTCCTTTTATATCAACATCAATGCTGTTAATTACCTCTTCTTCTTTTATGTCATTAAAACTAACCGTTATATTTGTGACATAATAACTTGGAAAATCAGACTCTTTAAGTCTTGAATATTCCTTGGTAATCTCATCCTTCATTTTAGCAAATTCTTCCGGGTTACTTAATTCCAGTTCACTAAATTCTTTCCAGTCCGTGTTGTTATATATAAGGCATATATACTCATCAAATAATCCTTCACATAACTGGCTCTCCGAACATGACACTTCATACCCGTTATTTGTCGCCACTTCTGCATTTACATCTTTGCTTTCAATGGGTTTGTCCGACAATACTTTGAGTCCTACACTTCTGTAAGAGCTTATTCCGTCAATTATGTTCATGTTATATGTATTTGTACATATTATATACTCGTCATCTTTTATTCTATCCGGAAGGACTTTTATATATTTATTATCTTTTAAATTATCGTCCTTTTTTCCGCAACCCACGAGGAAAGCAACCAGTAATGTTGCCATCCCCAGAACTCCCGCCAGTAACCTCTTTGCTTTCTTGTTTTTAATCATAGACTTTACTCCTTCCGTATTCATGGCATAAAAAAAGCCATAGTTTCTGTAACTATAGCTGAAAGTTTTATGAAATTCCCTTTAATTATCTCATACTACCTTCAATTTTTTTTACATTATTATCCTATCATAAAAAAATTTATTTGTAAACTTTGCAAAATTTTCGCCAGCTTTGAAAGGTAAATATATTTTATAGCCTACCGTTATCCACATTGAATTATTACACTGATTCCTTATCTAAAAAATGTGTATAAATTTGTATTTTCCTCTTGGCAAGCCTCACCTTCTTTGCTAAAATCTAATTAGTTTAGAACTGTTCTACACAGCTCAACTGTTATATCTTCTATTTTTGTTAGTTGCCGTCCAAAGCTGGCTAACAATTCAGGAGATATATTTTTTTATTTCATTTTCTTTCAAGTAATAATACTCATAAAGTTGTTTTATGAAATCAGCTATCTGCTCCATCAGATAGTGATTCTTCTGTGCCTTTTCATTCCAACTGCATGCATGCTCTATATTTCCCTGCCAGTGTTTCTGTCGGTTGAATCCTTGATTTTCTATTTTCCATCTGCTTCCCCCCGGTTATAACATCGACTCAGATAATAATCATTTTTTCTGCTGTAGCATCTATGATGACTTGCCACTTATTAAACACTCTGGCATCATTAAATGATTTTCCGTAACTCCATGAGGGAGAGTCCCAAGCATAGTTTTTACAGAATAGTCGATATAACTTTGGTTTCGCAGATCTTATACTTCACTAAATTTCTTAAATAATTCCGGGTAATATTTGTTTTAAATCCTATTGCATTCAACAATCGGATTCTTTTCCAGTTTTCTTTTGGCTCTTTCCTGTTCTCTGCTCATTTTTTCTTCCTTTGCGATAAAGTTTTTTCTTTTATTTTACCTTATCGCAAAGAAATCGGCTTAAATTTTTGAACTATAAGTGCGAATTATTTTTACCTTTCAAAGCTGCCGGATTTCAATCTTGTACCACAATGAATTTGAAAAAAATTCGTGAAGTCGGTTGATTTTTTTCAAGAAATCCGGCTATAATAATATCGGATATTAAATCAGCCGAAAGGAGAGGTTTTATGGAATATATTAAACGACATGCAGAAGCAACGGTGAATACGCTTTCCAAAATGTTTGGCGCGATCCTTGTCGCCGGCCCGCGGCAGGTCGGTAAAACCACTATGCTTCAGCGCATTACAGAAGGGATGAACTATGCAACTCTCGACGATCTGATTGTCCGTGCGGCTGCACAGGAGCAAAGCGGTACCTTTTTCAAAGACAATCCGCCTCCGGTGTTTGTTGATGAAATCCAGAAGGCACCGGAATTGTTTTCTCAGATCAAGATGTTTATAGACCGGGAACATAAAAAAGGGCAGTTTTTCATGTGCGGCTCTCAGCAGTTTCAAATGATGAAGGGCGTCAGCGAATCACTATCCGGCAGAATCGGACTGGTAACTCTGCTTGGTTTTTCTTTGCGCGAGCGGTACGGTGTTTCCAATGACACACCGTTTCTGCCTACGGATGAGTATTTTGATGAGCGCAAAAAGCAGCTTGCCAACATTCCATACGAGGATGTATGGAAGATGATCCACCGCGGCTCTATGCCGGAACTCTGTGAGAATCCGGATTTTGATTGGCAGATGTTTTATGGCGCATATGTGCGAACCTATATTGAACGCGATGTTCGAGATCTGTCTGAGATCGGAGACACCGTAAAATTCACTCGCTTTATGACTGCTGCCGCAGCGTCCACCGGGCAGCTCGTCAACCTTGCCTCTATGGCGCGGGATGTCGGGATCAGTCAGCCGACGGCGGAACGATGGCTTTCGATTCTTGTGACTTCCAACATTGTTTATCTGCTGAAGCCATACTCAAACAACATCACCAAGCGTGCAGTGAAGACTCCAAAGCTGTATTTCTTGGATACCGGGCTGGCGGCCTACCTTACACGGTGGAATACGCCGGATGTTCTGAAAAACGGCGCTATGGCCGGCGCTTTCTTTGAGAGCTTCGTGATTTCCGAGATCATTAAGAGTTATTATAACAAGGGAATCGTTGAACCGCCGCTGTATTTCTATCGAGACAAAGATATGAATGAGATTGATCTTGTGATCGAAGAAAACGGAACACTGTATCCTCTCGAAATGAAAAAGCATGCGGATCCACAGAAGAAGGATATGGATGCATTCAATTTGCTCGACAAGATCCCCGGCACTGAGCGTGGCCCGGGCGGAGTGATTTGTCTTTATGACAGGCTTATCACACTGAAAGGCAATGACCGTGTTATTCCCATCAACTATCTGTGATAGACTTATGTGATTAAATTAAGGCAACCGAGTTGACCAAAACAGAACTCGGTTGCCTTTTCCGCTTATGATACGGTATTCATTATGTCAGGTTGAGTTTCACCAAACTCCTTGAAAAAATGTCTTCGACACTCTCAACTCCCCTAGCCCCTCATTCATGAGGGGAAGGGGTTTTCTTATGTTCTTCTTTATTGTAAAATTCTATTATGAATATATTACAATCCATTTTTACCGATTATTATGAACATATCATTTACGAACTCCATCCTCGTCATGCTGTCATTGAAAATGTCAACAAGATGATCCATTGTGGCGACCCTTCCCACGGTGGTGCTATGTATGGCTGTCCTCACTGTGGCAACCTTAAATTTATTCCCTTTCGCTGTAAAAGCCGTTTTTGCCCTTCCTGCGGAAACAAATACAATCAGCTCCGTTCTTTCCATATGTCCTGCAAGCTCGTTGCCTGTGTTCATCGCCATTGTGTATTCACTATCCCGAAAGAACTTCGTGATTATTTTCTTAAGGACAGATCTCTCTTAAATTGTTTATTCCATTCTGTCCGCGATGTTATCCTCCGCATGTTTTCCAAAATGAATAAAGCTGAAAACTTTACCCCTGGATTCATCTGTGTCCTTCACACCTTTGGGCGTGATCTAAAATGGAATTCCCACATCCACGCCCTCATTTCCGAAGGCGGCGCCGGCTATATCACCCCATGGCGCCCTGTCAAACATTTTGATTATAACTTTCTTCGGAATGCCTTCCGTAAAGTACTGCTTGAGCAGCTTGTTTCCTGTATTGGCCCATCTTTTCGTAAAGTTAAAAATGAAATGTACACGAATCACGCGGATGGGTTTTATGTTCGTGTAAAGCCGAATCTCTGCACCCCTGATATTACCATTAAATACATCAGCCGATATCTCGGCAGACCTGTTATTGCTACATCCCGTATTGATCATTATGACGGTGAAAATGTAACTTTTTCATTACCAGACACGAAGATGACAAAACTGTTACCGAAACCATCCCTGCTTTGGACTTCATCAAAAAACTGATTGTCCATATCCCCGAAAAACATTTCAAAATGCTCCGCTACTATGGGATATATGCAAAACATCATAAGCAGGAAAAGAAGCTCCGTAAATGTGTTTCTGCTGAAAAACAACGTTTCATACGTTCTATTCAGGACTGGCGGCAGTCCATTCTGCTCTCTTTCGGATACGACCCTCTCTGTTGTTCCAAATGTGGTACCTCTATGTTGGTTTTAGAAGTTTACCACAAAAAAAACTTCATAAACAACGTCATGGCGAATCCAACACATTCGCTCTTTTGTCATGTCATTTTTTATTTCCAGTTCATTATACACCATTTCTGACGATTTGAGAAATTTCCTATAAAGCAAGATAAGCCACAAGCAGTGCTTATGAGCTTTCAAAAGGAATATGCTGAAAGCTATGAATGGATTACCACGGTATTCTCTGACTGGGCTTTTACCTTTGTTACCAGCTTTCTGTATTATCAGGATTATGATGCGTTGGAGGAAGCAGAACGGAATGTGTACCGAAAAGGAATGGAATGTTTCGGCGGCATCGCCCCGACTTACCACCTAGAACTTTTGGATAAGCCCACTATTGTATGGGATTTCCATTCCTTTTACTTGCCATTCAGATGATGTTTTCCTTTATGATAACGGATGAAAACTCTACGCTGAAACTATGCAAGCACTGTGGAAAGATATTTGTAGCCAGCCGCTCCAATGTGCAGTTCTGTTCTCCGCAATGTAAAAATCAGTATAATGTATATAAGTGTCGGGCGAAAAAGGATGAGGAATAAACAGATTCTTATTTGACAAACTATAAACGAAATGGAGATGACCAAATGAAAAATGAGTTTATTACATTTAAAGATGGAACATTAGAACTGAATGTACCTGTTTCGTGGGAGCAGGAAACAGTATGGCTTACACGAAATCAAATGGCAGAGCTTTTTGACCGTGATGTAAAAACCATCGGTAAACATATTAACAATGCCCTAAAAGAGGAACTCGATAACTCAACTGTCGCAAATTTTGCGACAGTTCAAATGGAAGGTGGACGTGAGGTAGAAAGAAATATCGAACACTATAATCTTGATATGATTATCTCCGTTGGTTATCGTGTAAAATCCACACGGGGTGTCCAGTTTCGTAAATGGGCAAACTCCATCTTGAAGCAGTACATAATTCAGGGATATGCTGTAAATGCTAACCGTATGAACCAACTCGGTGAGGTGATACGGATTATGAAGCGAACAGAGAACAGTCTGGATGCTAAACAGGTACTTTCAGTAATCGAAAAATACAGTCTTGCTTTAGACTTACTGGATGATTATGATCACCAGACAATGAAACGCCCGAATGGAAGCAAAACAGTCTATATTTTATCCTATGAAGAATGCAGACAAGTCATTGACAGTATGAAGTTTTCAGCTGATTCCGATTTGTTTGGCAATGAAAAGGATGATTCCTTTAAGGGCAGCATCGGTAATATCTACCAGAGCTTTGCAGGTCTGGATATTTACCCGACATTGGAAGAAAAAGCAGCAAACCTTTTGTATTTCATAACAAAGAATCACAGCTTTTCCGATGGCAACAAACGAATCGCAGCAACAATGTTTCTGTATTTCCTTGATAAAAATGGCATCCTGTTTGCTGATGGAAACAAGCTGATTGACGATCATACACTTGTAGCACTGACGATTATGATTGCAGAATCAAAACCAGATGAAAAGGAAATGATGATAAGCGTGATTATGAATTGTATTTGTGGATAATGTACTGCGAAGTATTTGAGATAGAGGAAGTAAGAACACAATGATTTATTTAAGTAGTTTTATGTTGAGTAACAAACAAGTGAAAAATCCGAATATATATCCCTATAATGTTTTTCGTGGAAAAAATATTGAACCATTTGTATTTTCACCTATTACAGTTTTTTACGGGAATAATGGTTCGGGAAAATCTACATTATTGAACATAATTGCAAATAAACTTCAACTAAAAGGTAAAGAATATGCTACGAGTAATTCTTTTGGAATCGTAGATTATTGTAACGCATTTTCAAATGAGTGTTCGTATAGTCTGGGTGAAGACGATTTTGGATTCGTTATAAAGAATCTCCCAAGAAATAGCAGGTATATTAAGAGCGAAGATATTTTGTACGAAATCAAAAAAATTCAGCAAAAGCAAGTATTGTCGGATGGGATGGAATACGATTATGTGCAGAAAGGTATGACAATACAGGAAGCAAAAGACTTTTTATCTTCGAAAGAAGGAAGAAAACAAGAAGAATATATTAAATTTGCACAGGAAAAATATTCGAACGGAGAAACTTCAATGCAATACTTTGAAGAATATTTACAACCAAATGCGCTATATCTTCTTGACGAACCAAAGGTTTCTCTTTCACCCTCTAATCAGGTGCTTTTAGCAAATGGAATTAACAAGTTGGCAAGGTTACTGGAATGTCAATTTGTTATTGCAACACACTCACCTTTTATGCTTGGTACACTAAATGCCAAAATATATAACATAGATACAAAAGAATATGATGTAGTAAAATGGAATGAATTAGAAAATGTTCAATATTTTTACAATTTTTTCAAAAAGCACGAACAAGAATTTTTATAAGTTATCATAGCTGTGTCAAAATAACAACCTTCCGTTCTCGTAAACAGTTACATATTATTAACAAAACAGTTCCGTTTATCCCCTCAAATTTCTCCTATAAGGGAAGGAACAATTTCTGACTTTATGACAGGGTTACATGCCCTGTCATTTTTATGGTCATTTTTAGAAAATCTGTTCCCAAATCACAAGATTATATGGCAGTGACCGGACAACAACAGAATAACAGCACTTTACGAGAGACTGTCACGAGATGATGAACTGAATGGAGACAGTAACAGCATTGTAAACCAGAAGAAAATGCTTGAAAAGTATGCCAAAGAACAGGGGTTTACGAACCTTGCTCACTATACCGATGATGGGTATAGCGGCACAAACTTTGACAGACCGGATTGGAAGCAATTGACTGCTGACATTGAAGAAAGAAATATTGGATGTGTTATCGTCAAGGATATGAGCCGAATCGGCAGAAATTATCTGGAAGTAGGCTTTTATACGGAAGTTCTATTCCGAGAAAAAGGCGTCCGCTTTATAGCCATTTCCAATGGTGTTGACAGTTCACATTCTGAATCCAATGAATTTGCACCATTCTTAAACATTATGAATGAATGGTATATGCGTGATACCAGCAGAAAAATCAAGTCTGTACTTCGCAATAAAGGTATGGAAGGCAAGCATCTGACTTCTAATGCCATCTACAGATACAAAAAAGACCCGGAAGATAACAACCACTGGCTTGTTGATGAAGAAGCCGATGCTGTGGTAAGACGTATTTTCCAGTTGATTATTGAAGGGAATGGACCGATGCAGGTTGCCAGAATACTCACAAACGAAAAGGTTGAACGTCCTTCCTACTATCTTGCAAAGTAGGGACTCGGCACTTGCAGAGGTAAATGTGATATGACAAGACCTTATTCATGGACTGCTACCACCATCTGAAAAAGAAAAAGCAGCTTTAGAAGCTGCAACTGATACTGACAAATCTAAAAAGGGAGCATAAAGAAACCCGGTACATAAAGTACCGGGAAAGAAAAATTTTCGTTATTTAATTTGTCTACTTGACGGGTAGCATACCAAAATCAATGCTTGCAGCCGTTTTTTGTTTCGCAGCGATATGTGCTATTGTGCTATATTTTTTACACTATGGTAAATTTATTTCTTTTGTCTGCTTGATGATGCTTCGCATCGTAGATTTTTTGATGAATTCATAATCAGTCCGAAAACCGAAAGTTCGGTGTAAAGAATCTGTTATTTCAGTTCTGGTGTAAGAGGGAACATAGCCATTAGCGGTATTTAACAGAGTCATTTTCATAGAGCGCAAAGTCTCGATGATCTGCTCTGCTGTATAGCGATTTCCTATGTTCTTTTCTAACAGACGGTAGAGAAGAAGGCTGATGTAACAGGTCATGAAGTGTGCCTTGATCCGGTCATCTCTTCTGACATACACAGGTCTGGCTTCGAATTCAGTTTTCATGATTCTAAAGTTCTCTTCAATTTCCCAGCGCTGCTTATTAATCTTTATAATCTCCTCGATATTTCCCTCAAGATTTGTCATAACCGCATAGATTTTTCACATCGACGGCTTTCTCTCGTAAAGCAATAAACTGTCGAGCTTCGTTTTAATTTGTACTGGATACACTGGTATAACCATAAATTTTCCATTATTTCCTCCAATAGTGAAAGGGCTTATCTATGCAAACCGCATAGACAAGCCCTTAAATTATAAAAAATCTAATTCAACTGTAAATCAGCGTTCTAACTCATATCATTTTCCCGCATTTGAATTTAACGATATTTATTACATTCAGCAACATACATTCCAGAAGCAAATAATAGGGCTAACCGCAATTAGTGGTTGAAAACAATCCGAGATATAAAACATATACATGAGGTATGGTGGTTGAAACCATGTACCGTCAACAAAGCGGAGCCACCAACCTTTGGCGTCCTTCATCCAATGGCTGTAGCCATCATTCACGGTCTTATTGGCTGTGCCGGTGATGACGCCCTGTTCCACATTTCTGTAGCCCTTCTGGCTGTCTATTGTCACCTTGTTGGACGGTTCCGGGGTTACTTTAACACTACTTTCGTTCGGATCGTTGCGATTGGAGCCGCTGCCTCCGGGCGTGTTATTTCCGGAAGTATTTCCGGGAATTACCGCCAGATGAACTTTCTTTCGGTTTTACCGTCACCGTGACGGTTTGTACCTTATCCTTGAAATTCGCCATGGACGCTTTCACATATACCAGATATGTTCCCGCATCGGTAAAGCCCGGAATCTCTTTCTGATAATCCACACCATCCGTAGAATAGGTAAATACCGCATCCGGGCGAACATTTTTAAGTCCGATTTTCACAGAAGCATTGATCTTCGGCTGCTGCTCGGTGCCGTTGTAGGTGAGCGGGTCTGCCGATACCATCATAGACGCGAAATCACGTGGCTTGATCCTTCCTTTATGTGATACCTTCGATTCTGTCAGCTCATAATTCTCTGCCTGTTCACCTGCTAACAAGATGTTCTTCGCAACTATATCGTGCTCTCCAACATCTGCACTCTGATATGCCCACTGCACCTGATCTGTATGAACATCCTTAAGTGCAGGAGTATTATTATTGCCGTCGCAAAGCTTAATTGCCAGATTCTGCTCCTCTGTAATATTCGTAGTCCCATCATAGACTTTATCGAAGGAACCTGTTATCTGTGCTTTTAATTTACACTTGCTAATCTGCGTTTTATTTTGGGAACAAAATACTTTTGACTCATAATTATCTGTTATCACCTTTACAAATACATACTGGCCAGACTCATTTACATTTACAATCTTAGGGCACTCTGACTTCCACTTATCTGGTAATTTACTGCTGTCCGATATTCTGGACAGTTGATATTGATAGTCATACTCCACATTCTCTGGTATACCAGCCGCTTTAATTGTAGCTGCCTGATATCCCTTAGCGCCATTATATACACCGCTTGCGGCTTTCACCGTCAGGTCCCATCCGGCAGGAAACTCTGCTTTATCAACAGTCAATGTTATATAAACCGGAGTACCTTCTTGATAAATTCCACTTGCCTGTGTCATAACCTTAATTTTAAAACCACCAGCCTTGTTTACCTTTAGCTGACCTGTTGACCCATCAATCGTTCCTTCACCCTTAGATTCACTTCCTGTATATTCAGCAAGTTCATAGTGCAGAGCTCCGGCATTCGTCGGTTGCTGAATGTGTGCAAGCTGTTGAACGTTAATTTTATTTTCGCTATATACAGCCTCTATTTTCTCGCTATAACCTGTTATTCCTGTCGGTTTCTGCTTTGCAGAATCCGGCACACTTCCGGTTCCGCTGATTGTACCATTGTTTTCTAATGTTCCAATATTGCCCTTATTGCCAGCCACCACCGGCCCATTTACAGTTAAATTTCCTTTATTTATCAGCTTACTTCCCTCTTCAAGCACTACTTTATTATTCACGGTCAGAATTGCGTTATTCTCTACCGTCACCATTCTGCTTTCATCAACATCAAGAATATCCACCGTTAACTTTCCCGGAGCCTTAATCACCGTGGAAGTTCCATCAGCAACAAACCCTAAGGAACCAGGGTTTTTTGTAGAAACAGTCATCTCACCTCCAGATAATTCAAACTCACCAAATGTATACAATCCCTGACAATCGTTTCCAATTACTTCCATCTTACCACCAGTCATGATAAACTGGCCTCTTACACACATGCCATATCTGGTATTTCCCCCATCCCTGGTTGCGCTTGCAGTAATATTTCCACCCGTAACCCGTAACGTTCCATTCATCCCAATCAGAATTCCCGATGCTCTTCCATCATCCACACCTCCAAGCGACTGTGATGCACTTGCATTAATAGTACCACTCTCAATAGTTAAATCTCCCATAAGATTGATACCAGATCCTGCATTTCTTCCATACACATTTAAAGCACCATCACCGTTAATTGTTACTGTCGTTCCTTCACCAATCCAGAGGGCGTTAGTGCTTTTATTTGAAGCTGTTGCATCTAACGTATTGTCCCCTTCTAACTTAATAATCCAGTTTGAATAACCACCCAAGTATAAATAATTCATTTTTACATTGTTCAAAGTTAAAGTATGACATCCATCTTTGTAACTAGGATCGATTCCCATTTTCTTTAGGTCATCATAATAACGGCCTGAATAGCTGTTACCATCCCAATAAATATCTTTTTGTTCTCCATTTATTATTACTGACATTACCAGCTGCTGACTTGCCAACATTACCGCCTGATCACCAGCCACGGACACTTCCACCACCAGCGCGTCCACGCCTTCTGCCAGCTCATATCCTTCTTCCAGTTCTGCCTTAAACTCATAGGTGCCTTCCAGTGGCCAGCGGCCTTCTTCGTCCTGCACATACTCCGTACAGGTCCAGTTGGTGATCTGCAGATTCTTCTCTTCCCAGTCTTCGCCGTCTCCCACCTGGGCGATGATGGCCTGTGGTAAATACTCGGTGACTTCTGTAAAGGATGGCTGGGCTTCCTCAGTGATTCCGGTCAGCTCCAGCCTGCCATCAAGCAGATTTTCCTCCGGATCAGACCATGACCATGACAGGAGCTTCGTCTGTGGAACCGGTCGGATTCCTCCCCATACTGTATTCCCAAAAGCTGTCGATATTGCCAACGTCATCGCCAGCCAGATTGCCGCTGATTTTCGTGTGTTTTTCATTACCACAACGTTCCTTTCTGATTTCTTTTCAAACTTAATATACGCTCATAAAGTTAGTCTATTGCTCTGCTTTCATTATTTAACCTGAATTATTCACAGCTGTGCCGTGAAAGTGATCAAAAAGAATCTTTAAAATGCTTTTTTCTCAGCACCAAAGCCATACAAAGCATTGATGCGAACAGGAGCAGACATACTTCTGTAACAGGAGCCTCTCCTGTTTTCGGAGGTGTCAGGCCTGTATTATTCTCTGCTGTTGTTTCGGACGATGTATTACCGGATGGCGTATTTCCGGATGGTTCAGTCCCGGATGACCCTGCTCCAGAAGTTCCTGCATCTTCAAGTGCAGGAATCGTAACTGCAGGTTTTGTTGTAGCACAGATACTGCATTGTTCATGCTTAGATCCAGCCACTCCGACTGCCGCCGGTATATCAATGACCCATTGCCAGTCATGTAATCCGGTTGCCGGGATTTCTCTTGCAGACTTACTGTTGCCGCATCTTGAACAATGAATTGATTCACTGCCGCTTGTGCCACATGTCGGAGCAACATCTACCGTATAATCGGATTCCCAGGCATGTCCACCGTAAATATCCTCACATAGATTTCCGGAAACTGCAGTCGTTGTTCCTGCTTCTACCGGAACAGCGGCTTCGTCACCCTCACCATATGCTGCCAGACCAGGATTTTTCTCGCTGTCAAAGGAACAGTCTGTATAGGTGCCTTCCGTATGTGTTCCAACAAATCCTCCGGCCTTATAGTCTGTGCTGGCTGCAGTCACCTTTCCTGCAACATGGCATTTATCCAATATTGCACTACCTGTTGCACCTGAAGTGCCGATTTCTCCGACAAATCCGCCCACTCTCGGATCACATTCGGTTACTGAACTTGTCACATCGCCGAGTGCAGCACAGGAAGAAGCTTTTCCTTTCTCCATGTATCCTGCAAATCCTCCGGCACGCCAGTCGCTTGCAACAATATCAACTTCTGCAACGCAATTTTTGAAAGTACTCATTGTTTCTGGATCAGCTTCCTGCGCATATCCCACAAAGCCTCCGATTGCCCATAATCCTGTGACTTTTCCGGTTACTTTGCAATTCGTATAAGTGGAACTGGCATCTATTCCCACAAAACCACCTGTATTATCACCGCCTTCGATTTTAACATCTGCCTGGCAGTTATCTACCGTCGCACGACATACCTCTCCGATCAGTCCGCCTGATATCATTGTCTTTCCCACTTTTGTATTTGTAATTGTTCCTGATACGGAAATATTATCAAAACGAATCGTATGACCAAAATTTGCTATTACATATCCGGCTAAAATGGCAGAACTACTTCTTCTCATTCCCTCATCCGTTGCATAAATTCTGGCATCCACAATGTTGAGATCTTTCGCACCCACATTTGTTGCAGTTCCTGCATTATCTCCTATATTCCCAAAAAGTCCCGCACTGTTTTTTTCTGTACGCTCGTCTACAATAAGACCTGTGATTGTCTTTCCGTTTCCATCCAGAAAACCTGCAAACGTTTTATTCTCGCTTGCTCCGTTCTCATACCACTTCCATACGCCGATTGGATTCCATCTGTGTGCAGACAGATCGATATCATTTTCCAATCTGAAATACACATCCTTATATACTGTTACATTATCTTCCACATCTGTTGCAACCTTAGCAAGCTGTGCTCCGTCTGTGATCAGATACGGATCTGTTGCCGTACCGCTTCCGCCTGCAAATTCTGTTGCCGCATTGTCCCTCCATGCTGTTGCCGGAACTTCGTCATCTGCCAGAACCGGCATCTGCATGAATAACACTGCGATAAAACATATAAGCATTGCTCCTACATACTTAATTTTCTCTTTCATACCAAATACCTTCCTTTATTGTAATTCACCTAAATATTTTGTAAAAATATTTCATATTAGCTTATTTTATCTTCAAAAATAGCATAATTCAATCCACCTGGCTCAAGCGGTTGATTTTCGGCTCAAGTGGTTTTTTTCTGTTGTTTCTTGTTTTTTATCCGGAATTCATCTATTATGAAGTCAGATTATTTTTACGAAAGAGGGATTTGCCATGAGGATTGCACTGGTTGACGACTGTCTGGATGATTTAAGTATTATGCATCAGTTTCTTGCAGAGGCATTAGATACGGACTCTGTCATTACAGAATTTCATAATGGAGAAGATTTTTTACAGCACTGGAGTGCAGATACTTTCGATCTGATCGTTCTTGATATTTATATGGAGCAGTTAACAGGGATCGAGACCGCACGGGACATACGGGAAACGGATCCGAATGTCTGCCTTGTATTTGCCTCTACAAGCAATGAATTCGCGAGTGAAAGTTATGAGGTGAATGCCTGCTATTATCTTCATAAACCTTTTTTGAAGCAACAGGTTCTTGCAATGCTTGACCGGATTGGTCAGCAAAGTCATGAGGTTTCACGTACCGTCCTTCTTCCGAATGGAAAAAAGGTACTTTTACGCAGCATTATTTACGCAGATTACGCCTCTCACCGGGTAACTTTGCATTGTAAAAAAGATGAAACGATCACCCTGCGTGTACCTTTTCAGGAGATCGAACAGCTTCTGTGCCACTATTCCTATTTCTATAGTCCATGCAAAGGGATTGTCGTTAATTTTTATGAAGTGTGCGGTCAGCCCGGTACGGTATTTTCCATGTCTGATGGCTCACTGATCCCGATCAGCCGCCGGAAATACGCTGATGTACTGTGTGCTTACTCATCGTTTTGCTTTGATAAGATCAGAAAGGAGATGCCATAATGCTTCCACCACTTTCCCACATTTTTGAAATCTGCCTGTACTCCCTGCTGAACTTTTTCCCATTTTTGATATTTGCATTATATCCGTTCCGGGATGATCTCCGTTTTTCACGCACGAAAACCGGACTGTTGATTGTCGTCCTCACGTTTCTTCAGATTCTGTTCGGACTTCTTGCCCGTTTTTCAACCGGAAATATCTCTGGCATATTGTCTTTGATCAGTACGCTTTCTTATGCAATTTTTTACTTTGCTGCCATCAGAAAATCACCCGGCCAGCTTTTATTCGTACTGCTTATGATTTCGAATATTGCCAATCTGACCGTCATTACCGCAAAGTGTCTGGAAGGGCAGTTCTTCCCAGATTTTGCTCTTTTGCCTTACCGTTATTCAATGTCTTTGTTTATGGTGATCGCTGAAATTTTTATTTTAATACCGATCTTTGTTTTTCTGAAAAAAGTGATCACTCCTGCGATTTCCTGCTCACAGTCTTTTCATGAGTGGCGTTATCTCTGGCTGATCCCGGCAACCTTTTACCTGATCTGGTATTATATGGTCTATGGCAATTCGTCTTTATCCGGGCTTGAGATCGCACTAAATCCCAAAAATATCATTGTATCTGTCTTTATCAATGCCGGAGCACTTCTTATTTATTCCATCGTTGCCAGATTGATCATAAATCAGGAACAGATTTTAAAACTGCAGCAGCAAAATCATCAACTGGAATTGCAGACTGTCCAGTATGAAAAACTTCAGGAAAGAATTGAAGACGCCCGCCGTACAAAACATGATCTGCATCATCATCTATCTGTTATGCAGGCTTATTTGGTGAAAAAAGATTATGAAGCCTTAGCTTCCTATCTGGAACAGTATTGTAAGCAGTTACCGGATCATTCCCCGATCACCTTCTGTGAAAATATCTCTGCAAATATAGTTCTGTCCTATTATGCACAGGAAGCAGAGCGTCTTGGTATTGCTTATTCTGCAGTTGCGAGTATTCCGGCATCCTGCCCGATTGAAGCCAATGATCTTTCTGTTCTTTTTGGAAATCTGCTTGAAAATGCAGTGGATGCCTGTGTAGCTTCTAAGACAACTGCACGAAGCATCGTTGTCCGGGCAGTTTATAAAAAGGGTTCTCTTTGTATTGCGATTGACAATACTTTTGATGGTAAAATTATGCAGGATCCGGATGGAACTTTCTCATCCACCAAGCATGCCGGCAAGGGATTAGGTACTGTTTCCGTCCGGACAATTGCTTCGAAATATCACGGCACCTGCCGCTTTGACTGGAAGGATCAGATGTTCTATGCATCCGTGATCTGCTTTGAAAAATAAAGGATTTTGATTGTTTTTGTTATTTGTTAATTTATTTTGCCGCCATGAAAACCTTATTTCCCTTACCTTCCATACGTTCTTTGTCGTTGCAGACTAGATGAATGTGTTAAAATTTTTCAAATTAGGGTAATAATCATCCGGGTGCTACAAATATATCTGCTCATCAGTTTCCACACAATAGCAAGACATGGCACCACCTTTTTCTGCAAATGATGCTCCGGTATCAATACACATATAACCGGTTGCTCTGTAGATATGGTTGCTTTCGTCATTATTTAGATTCATTACCGGAACATGTCCTACAATCAAAAACTTATCTAAACGGCTAAGGTCATATTCCTCCATGCGGTGAATATCATCGGATAATAAAAAATCGTATAAATTTATGTCCGCCGCTGCCTCAATCGATTTTGTAACATTAATTGTTTTATCCTTATTAAATATTATGCAATTTGCAGAAAGTCCGGAATGAGTAACAACCGTTTCACCATATTTTGTCCGGATTTCCTCATAAATAGGCAGATTTTTAAGAAAAAGATACAGATTTTCTTTTGCTTCTTTCGTCATCTTATTAAGACTTTTTATTGTGCCTGCGCCACCAAATAATTTATAAGAAAAATCATCCAGTTTTCCATCAAGATAGTTCAGACAAAACATTTCATGATTTCCCATAAGTATTTTCATTGAACCTGTTTCAATGTACGGTTCTATATATTTAATCAGTTCAATTCCATAATTACCACGGTCAAGAACGTCGCCTGCTATTATCATTTTATCTCGGATTCCGTCAAAATCTATTTTTTCAAGCAGGTTTTTAAACTCTGTGATTTGTCCATGTATATCTGAAATAACGTAATGCATAGTGAGTCTCCTTTAATATGGAATTATTATAACATATACGGATTGTGAATTTAAAGCAGATAGCGTATGAAGATGGCTATGATAAAGGTGAAGCTACAGGCAGAGCTGAATTTGTATTTATTTCGGACATGCAACTTCTCTTTCATAATGAATACTATTGTTCATGAATAAATCTTCAAATACCACGGGCTTGTACCCATTAATCTCTACACCGGCATTTAAAGCACATGGAATGTTATTCTTAATAAACTCATACGAAATATTTTTTTGATGGTGGAGGTGTCCATGTATAAGAAAGTTATTTCCTTTGTCTTTATCATGAACCGCATAGACTGAACCTCTCCACTCCATTAACGGGTAGTGGCATAATGTTAAATGCCGCCCTTTATCATCCTGTATTTCTTTCAAACTATCTATACTAACAAAATAATCACTTAAATTACCGCCACATGCCATCCATTTGTTGTCGTGGTTACCTACAATCAAATGTTTTTTTCCGGCAAGTTGTCTCAAATAATAGGAACAATGCTTATCAGACTTATATATGAAATCTCCAAGTATGTATACCTCATCATTTTCATGGACTGTGGAATTCCAATTATTAATAAGAGTGTTGTCCATCTCCTCAATGTCATTAAACGGCCTGTATCTGACAATATTCCTATGTCCAAAATGTGTATCTGAGATAAAATATATCATCTACTCTTTCTCCTCCTCCGTTTTTTCTTTTTCTTTCAGGATATTTTCTACACTCTTTCTATACAATCTGATGCGGTTAGTGTACTCTTTCTTTAATAACTCTGCTTTTTCATCATATATCTGAGTGGCAAAATCAATCTCATCATATATAACTATTTCCGAAAGTTCAGGTTCTGAATTATATTGAACCCTGAGGACTATAAATGCAAAAAGCATCATCATTCCCCTTGCCAACATACAGGAAATAACTCCATTTCGTATCATAACATTATCCGTGGTGTAGTCAAATATATATCCTCTTGTATTTATAAAAATATCATATAAAACCATTAATATAAACCCTATTCCTGCTGTAAATACGATCTGCGCTCTGATATATTTTTCATTTTTTCTTAATGTTATATAACTTAAAATAGACAGTAAAACAATAGATAACGCCAACAGTATATATATTATTATACTCCATGTATGTCTGGACATTAAACCTATAGTTGATGTTCCTATAAGAATATTGTTATCAGTTACTTCTATGTAATGAAAATCTTTTACTTTCAGATATACTGCTCCGATAAAAGTGAAAACCATCAGTAAGATTTCATCTGCATTTTTATTTTGTCTCGTAAATACACTAATTGTCTGCATAAGCATAAGAAGGATAGCAAATACTCCTATTCCGAGATATTCAACTGCAAAATACTGAATAGCAGCTACGACAAACAAATAAATTGGGTTTTCCTCCTCTGACACATCGCACACAACCATCGCAATTATCCAGCAGATGGTAAGTATTGGAATAAGTATACAATAAATATCGGGGTCATTTACTTCTTTTCCGATAATAATAAGAGAACCAATTAATACAGACATTGCCAGAGCTATTTTACGTCCGAATATGCCAAAGTCTTTCTTGAATCCAAGTATCCTTTCACAATATAAGCTGTATCCGATTTTTTCAAAAGGGATTAATATAATGCCCGCAATTAAACTCAGTTTAATAACCTCTCCTCTCATAAAAAACATTGAGGTCTTACAATATTTGATGAGAGTTAACTCACACATTAAAAAGAACGCACAGACAACTCCTGTTATCATATATCTTATAAATTTAGATTCCTTCATCTCCATCATCCTTTCTGCCTTTCTCAAGCTGCCTTTTAAGGTGTAACTTATATAATTCTGAATTCAAATCATATATATCATCACACTTTAAAAGCCTTTCTATTTCATTATCATCTACGTCTAATTCTAATCGACGAGCTCTGCTTCGTATAACACCCCTACGGATTTTTACCGCATTTAAGACTACTATTTTTTTATTTTTTTTGAACATATTGATAAACTCTTCTGCAGATTCATAACTGTTAAAGCAACATATCAGATGGCCCTTGTAATTCTTTATTATCCGGTAAAGCACCATTTTAAATTCAAAACCTGACTTATAAATTTCATCCATGTCATCAACCATTAGCAATTCTTTTATCCTTGGAGGAAACGCTAACTTAGCATGCTTTACCTGCTCACATACAACACTAAAAAGTTCATCTGGGTGGAGTAATGTTCCACTTTTATAATCTGCCAGAATACTATGTAATAGTGTTGTCTTTCCGGACCCTGACGGTCCGATTATAATCATTACTCTAAGCCTGTTGCATCGATGGCTACACCATTTTTTTATCCTGTAAATTCTAAAATTATTACCCATCGAAACCCTCCATAATATGGCTAAAAACCTCTGGCAAATAAAGCTATATCCGCTCCGAGCAAAGTTAATGAGACCTCTTTAATATCCGATTTTAAGCAATTGGTATACCACTTTATCATTGCCAAATCACCATCAATTGTACAGTTAATGTTATATTCCTCAATCAATGATGAAAGATAGTAATGACGTTTCTGTATTGCGCTTATAGTGTCATACATCATGTCTCTGAACTCAGTCTTAAATTCAAATGCCAGGCAGTGTACCAGACTATATCTGTCATTTTCCTCAGAGAGGCTGTTGTACTGAAAATCAAGCATATATCTCTTGGCATAACATGGGTCAACTGTAAATCCACATTTGAATTCCTCTAAGCACTCTTTGTTCGTAGGCTCAATCTGCATATGAAGTGAACTACTTGTGCCAATCTGAAGTGCTTCAAACTTTCTCAAAAACATTTCATATGGCTGGGTTTCCAATATTTTTTCTGTATTTTTCTCAATGATAATCATAGTTTCCTCCTATCTTATAATTATATTGTTTCGTTATTCTTCTTTAAGTTCAGGATATATATCTTCAACTATTTCTGAAATATTTGCCACCGGAACCACTTCACAGTTATATTTCCTAATTTTATCCTTGTCCAATCTCTCATAATTCTGTTCAGGTATATACACTTTGCTGCACCCTGAATCACAAGCAGCCTGAATCTTTTGAAATATGCTTCCTACAGCAAATATTCCGCCGCTTAAACTTAATTCACCTGTATATGAAATATCATAGGGTTTTTCTTTTATAATGGGCCTATTTAATGCAGCAGATAGAATACTCATAAATAATGCAACTCCTGCAGAAGGTCCATCCTTCTGTACAGAACCTTCGCCAAAATGTACATGTATATGTTTATTATCAAGAACATTTGGATACATTTTCTTAATACAAGTTACTGCTACCCTTACGGAATCTACCGCCATCTCCTTAGGCAATCCTGTTATTTCAAGAGTCTCTTCACCTTCAAGAAGTCTTGTCTCAATTGCAAACGTACTGCCTTTATTATCACTTACTGCCAAAGCCTTTGAAACTCCGGAAACAGCTTCACTCGGGAAATTGCCTCTTGGAATAGGTTCTTCTCCAAGATATTTACGGACATCATCTATGGTAATGGCAATCTTCATCCAGTTTTCCTCACCCGTCTGATTCACAAGTTTACCTGAACATATACGCTGTATAGCCATTTCAGCATCTCTAACTCCAAATGTTGAGGCATACGTTTTTAACAGATACTCCATTGTTTTATTATCCATGGAGATAGATACACCACTTGCAGCATAAGACTCCTCAACTTTAGGTATGATGTAGTCTGAAATAATTTTTTCTTTTTCATATCGTGTGTACCCATCTACTTTAATCTCTACGAATCGGTCTCTTATAACGGCCGGAACATTTGCCCAATCGTTTGCAGTTGCTATAAAAATTGTCTGTGTCAAATCAACACTTACATCAAGATAATTATCAGTAAAACTGTGATCTAACAAATCAAGCAGTGCTGACGCATATTCAGCTTTAAGTTTGTCTATTTCATCAAGATGCATAATAGCTCTGGTTGTACCCACAGTTTTGATACCCTTCATAATACGACCCGGTTCACTTCCTGTATAAGTGCTTGGTGTACCGCGAAGTTCTTTGACATTACTGATACCATTAAGTGAAATTTTTATGTACTTGTAGTTCAATGCTATAGCTATATTATTAACTATAGTAGTTTTACCAATCCCTGGATCACCAACAAGAACCAAGTTGCTATTAAGTCTTTTCCCCTTTAAATACTCGGTATAAAAGAAGCCGGTAACTTCACGAATTACATTGTCCATTCCGAACAAACTTTTATGTAACAAATCACTGAGTTTTAAGGGATTAAACTCATCTCTGAATGTATTGTCTTCTTTTCGACAGGCAAGAAGGTAATCCAATTTCTGACGCATCTTTTCTGTTTTAAAACGATCCGGATCAAATGAAGTATTTTTCTTTGATTCCTCCAAGCACTTTTTAATTTCTTTCGCTACAGAGTCTGTATAGTGCTCTTTATTTCTGATAAAACGCAACCCCTGTGTTTCTTCTACTAATTCATTAAGAACACTTTCAGCATAATCAGGTGTAACAACTGTTGATAAATCTGCCCCACCTGAACCAATAATACGGCATATTATTTTCTCTATATTATTTTTCAGATCCCGTACACCCGCATCTTCACAATAATTTCTAATAATATATTCAATCGTGCAATCTTCAAACGTGACATTTGCGGATGACAAATTATAAATTTTTAACACTTCCGGAATGACATACTGTTTAGCTATTGCAAATTTATCTTCATGTGTGTACTCATCAAAATAAATAATTGCATTGAATCTGTTTAGTATAGTTTCAGGAATATCTTCTATGCTATTTGCAGTTGCTATAAAGATTGTATTTTCTGTGCTAATATGACATTGCAGGTACTTATCATAATGCAATCCCTGAAATAGTCTCAAAAATACATTCATGGGGTCACCTTCTTTTGAACATCTGTTTACTTTGTCAAATTCATCCAATCCCAATATCATTTCACTAGTGCCATGTAGTTCAAAAGCCCTGACAATTGCACCCGCATCAGCTGTATCGTATCCCGGATCAAGACCCTCAAGTTCAAATGGAGTTGAACACCCATTCAACGGAATACACTCAAAAGGAAGCTGCATAGCCTCTGAGATTGCCGTCATTAAAGCTGTTTTTCCAACACCAGGAGGCCCGACAAATAAAAAACAGCATCCTTTTCTGCCTGCTCGTTCTCTTGAAGCATACACATCTTTAATTAGTTTCTTTTGCCGCTCCATTTTAAAAAACTTAGTATCAAGTCTGTTAAAAACTTCTTCTGCGGTTACCGGAATTCGTTCATAATTTATAGGTAAAATATTTAAAATATATGACAATCTCTGTTCTACCTTATGTCTTGAATCATTAGAGTCTCTTAAAATAAACTCAATACCGCGCTGAGTATCCGGTGGATATGTTTCCTTAGTAATAGCATACTTTACCAGCTGCTCCCTTCTGGAGTTAAAATAGTTATTTACCATATTTGTCACACTGCTTTCCTTTCAACTGTTTTAATATCGCTTCCTGTTTATACACCTCCAACCTATAAAACTCTTTGATGTACTTTGCCTTATTATAAAGGCTGTTTATACTGGAAAATATATTTTTCTCCTCAAGTCGAATAACGCTGACAGTAATGTAAATTGGCAGATTGGCAACCCTAACTGCAATGACAGACAGGTTTTCTTCGGGCTGTATCGTTTTGTTTTCTTTAAGCGACCTGCTGTATGTACTTTCATCAACCATTATGAACATTTCTTCCTTCTTGTTGTGATTAATAATAATTGAATGTTTTTCACTTCCTTTTCCTACATATCTGCCATCAATCTCAATAATTACATTTTTAATTATTTCAGGTGTAGGTTCTTCATACATACGAATCGGTGCATTATCGAATACTGACATGACAATTCTTTTCGCCTTGTCAATTAATTCTTCTTTTTCTGTCATCTCATTACCTCCTTCCATCATTCTTCATAAGGAGTATCTTCTTCGTCAAATGGCAATACATTATTTTCATCTTCATGTATTTCTTCCAAAATTTCTTCCATCCTCTTTTTTACGTATTCTTCGGATATATCAGCATCCTCATTAAACTCTTTAAACAAATCTACCGGTTCACTAAAAATGTTAGTTTCCTTAGCTTCTTCCGGATTTATGAAACCATATTCAATTTCATCTATAGGTTCATTTTCATCATTTATTACTGCTAGAGATTTTTCTAAAAGGGTTCTGTAGTATTCTCTATATTCGTCCGGTACTCTTCCTGTTGATATGCAATGAAGTATCACATATTCTTTTTCGATTGCCGGCATGATTATCGAGGTCATGTATAACCAGAAGTCATCTTTATCAAGACCTGCAGTTTTTGAAATAAGATATGAGTATTTCATTGACATCTCGCCATTATCCGGATTTAAATGCATACTAGCAAATGCTTTGTCCTTGTTGAAGTTCATCATAAATAGAGCGATAACTGCGAGAGCAGCACTCTGAGCTGCAAATGGGAATATCAATTTCAATTCCAGCCTATATTCATTTAAAATTATCTGAACTCGGAACGGTCTTCCATCAAACACAATTTCAACGGCATTCAAGTCTGGATCGCATAAATATTTGAGATTATGTTTTTCCAATATTTCTTTTATCTCCTCAAACGTATTTTCTTCAGCTTCTAATGCAGTAATCCGCTCATTCAGCTTCTTTATGACTTCGTCAACATCAGGTTTTTTCTTGCTCTGATAATCTTCAAATTCAGGAATGATGAATTCCTCATTATTTTCTGGTTTATTAAGTTTTTCTTTGTTATCCATATGATAATCCTCCTTAAGCTTTTCTACTTATTAAATGCCTCATCTTTTAAGATTTATTAACTATGTTTCTCCAAAAATATTTTTTTTCAAGACATTGTTCCAGCCTTATATTTGATACGAAAAAAAGTGCTATATCCACAATTGTGGACATAGCACTTTTTGCAATCTTTCATTCTATAATAAGGTCTGCAAGACATTTTTCATTCTTGGGAATATTGGATAATCTTTTATATTCTTTAATTGCATAAAGTAAATCCTCTATATCTGAAAAATAGTTCTCAATAAATTCAGCTGTCTTTACAGATGGCAACTTTAGGGTTTCTTTACAAAATTCACTGGGTTTGATATGGCTTTTTACCCTACTGTATTCTGCATATTTTCCTTTATGGACAATGATAAGCATTTCTATCTCAGGTGCTGTAATCACATTAACAACATCAACCTTTGCTTCGTAAACTTTACGAAGCTTAAAATCTTCCTTTCTTGAATCCAGAATTCTATAGACAGTTATTTTCTTTGTAAAACCTTTTCCTAAGTATCTGTCCTCAAATTTTCTTGCACTTCTGCATCTGAGTACTTCATTATCCAACAAATCATCTCTTGTAAAAATAAGTTTTCCGGCATCCATCAGTTTATTGACAATTGCACTTTCGGCACTTTCTTCACATATACATGCTATTATTTTATCGTTTGCCAATTCTTAGTTACTCCTCCTCAATTTTTCCTGAAATAATTGCTTTCTTTAGTTGCATATAGGATTCATAGGTTGGCACAGTCCCTTCAAGGAAATCACTCTTGAAAGCTTCGCTCTTCTTTATATCATTTCTCGTAAGAATCTCACTAAGCTTTTGTGCGTATATACCATTTCTGTTCCTGACAATATATATACCATCATTGCGCTCGAATTCATCAAGCAATTCCGAATAATGTGTTGAAAAGATTAATGTCGCTCCATTTTTATTTACACTCTTATTCATAAAGAATCTTACCAATGTAGCCACAATTTCACGATTGAAATGGTTCTCAAGCTCATCAACAATTAGATATCCTCCCTCTTCAAACACTATCATCGCATTGATAAATATATTAATTCCTTTAATTGTTCCTGATGAAAGGTACTGTTCAAAAAGAATCGGATTTGCAACAACAATCTCCTCCCTATCGTAGAATTTTAATTTTGCCTCTCCTGTCTTTTTATCAAAAGAAATATTTTCAATACTCGGGTCTAAAAAAGCAATTAATTCATGAGGAAAATTTCCAATGAGTCCCAAAAAATTCACATTCGTTAACCTTATTAAATCTTTTAGATAAAATCCCTTGTTTTTATTAAGAGATATTACAATACTGGTATCATCCTTTAAAAATTCAGCCCCATTATCTCTAACCTTTGACAACTGGTCGTCATCAAATAAAAACAAGTCTTTTTTTGATTTTACTCTTGATGTTTTCTTAACCCACAAGCGTTCACTATTGATGATATACCTGTCATCAATTTCATTATCTTTTATTCTGATAATCTCTGATTCCAGTTTGCATACACCATTTCCCGGATCAAAAAAGAAAACTGTAATCTCTATCTTCTCTGAATCCTTTAAAATATCCTTGTTATTAATGTTATTAACCGACTCTCCATTAATAAACTCAATTACAAACGAAATTACTTTTAGTAAAGACGTCTTTCCAGATGCATTAATACCAACAACAGACATAACGTTATTTGTGTACACACTGCCAAAGCAAGGTGACACCATTTCATTATTGTCACTTGAAACCCTCTGCTCTGCAAAAAAATCAATGTTCACAGTTCCTTTAAACAGTGTTAAACCATTTACAGCCATTTTTAGTAATTTCATTTGTGTATCCTCCTATTTCAATGTAATTAAATAATAACATCTACGCAGCAGATAGTCAATGTTAAAAACACTTTTTTCGTTTTTATTATTGACTATCTTAATAATTTCTTTCCATATTATGTATTATAACCACAATACTTGTTTTTATTATTATATGGTATACTACTTATCTGTGAAATACTTTATATCCTCTCTCTCTATGCAATAATCATCTGCTGCCTCTCTGAGTTTTATAAGAGACGTTCTGAGTGTTTTACTTATTGCTTTCGGCGTAACTCCGAGTTCCTTACTTAATTTCGTTAAAGATGGTTTATCTTCGTTAAAATATCTTACCACTATACTTCTCTCGTGTTTTGTGAGGACCTTGGTTACTAATCTTCTGAGTGCTGAGGATATCTCCTTTTTCATGATATCGTTATACTCATTCTTCTCGTCTGAGATGGACTCATACAATGAAGAACTCTCATACTCATAATTGTCGAGAGACTCCATTTTTTCGTATGAATCTATCCTTATCATATTTTTCATTTTTATTCCATTACTTTTTAATACACTCTCTATCTCGTCTTCGTTATAATTTGAACCTGAAATTTCCAGCATGTTGATGAGCTTTTTTGCCTTTATATATTTGAGCCTTTCCCCATCCGGAATTTTTATTAGCTTGTACTTTTTCGCAATGATACGCTGCAATCTCTTTTTGACAACGAATAAAGAATACGCCAAAAAATCACTATTATTCGCCCTATAATTTGGAATACACTCCGATACAAGCAATTCGACCCCATCGTTAAAAAGATCGCCATAATACGAAGTGTTGAGCCCCGCTTCATTTAATGCCTTTCGTATACACGCGGAAAAAGCTCTTTCATATACAGCATTATTAAGCAATTCATTGACCGATTTACGTTCTCCTTTTACCTCAATTGCTATTTCGTTGATGATGTTTATTTCATTATTCATTTTTCGTTTCCTCCTGTGTTTTTATAAGTAAATCAAAACACGGGAAGTCAGGTAAGAATGGTCTTTTTATATGAAATTTATTGTGGTATACTTATTTCAAAGGGAGGTCTTTGTATATGAAGAAAGCGACCAGGTATGAAGATCAGTTAATACAATTTTGTAATTCTTATAGAGAAAAAATAAGAAAAATTAAAGAAGATCATTTGACTACTGAAACAGATATTAAGAAATATCTGTATAGAACATTAAATAAAGAGAATATTTTTACTTACTGTTTCTATATGCAAAGCGAAGATGAGGAAAACTCCGGACTCAAATGGTACTCAATACTTTTGGACGAAATACAGAAAAATCAACTCATACTATACCGGGATCTTTTTGATATTGTTCTAACCTTTTGTATTGCTCTAAAGATACCGGTGGAAAGTATATACGATGATACCCCGGACAGTTCCCACGATTCAAAGCCCACTCTTATCAAAAAGCTAGAAGAAAAAGGAATATTTGAAATATATTCAGAGTTTGGCATGCCGGCTGTTAGAAATGATAAATCCGGAATAACCTATAATGATTTACTAACTATGCAGCCAACTCCCCATGACCTTCAGGGGACAAGAACCGTATTTAACAAAATAAATGAAAAGCTAACCTCTTCTGATGAGACGTATGAAGAAGAATATCCATTTTCATACATTGTTGAATGGCTTGATAATGAGGAAAACCAAAATGAACTCAGAAGTTCTGCTGACAAAAGATTAACCGCATTAAAAAAGATTATCCGACTGTTCCTCTTAAGCCTATCAGAAACAGACCGAGACAATTTTCTTATGTCCAACGATGGTACCGATTGGAAATCAAGAAGAATAAGATTTGAGCAATTATCATATACGATACTTCCTAAATCAGATGCTTATGAAGACAAAGCATCTCTTTTGAATAAAATCAGTACTCATATAGACTATTATCCTAGCGATAAAATTAAAGACATAATAAAAGATATTGAAGAAGAAGTTTCCGGAAGAAAGGATACTCCAAATATTATCCAAAAGGAATTTCAGGCAATTTTAGACGGAATAATATTTAAACACTTACTTTTAAATTTAGACTCCGACCAAATGAACGAAATAAAAAACATACTTTCGGCAGACTATCTTTCAAAAAAAGGCTTTTTGGAAAGCGGTTCTATGATTTTGTATTCAAAACCATATACACCGGAGGATGCAGTTATTATTTCTAACCTCTCTAATATAAAAAATATTCATTTGTATATTAGTAGAATTATGAATGAGCAGGGCTTTTTAGATATTATAAAAGAAGCTTTTAAGGACTCTGTTCTTCCGTGGATATATTCTTCCGAATTAAGTACTGAACGAACACTTGCTCCCAAACACAGACAATTACAAAAAGCAATAGCCGGTTCCATAATCCTGACCCCGGCAACTTTTTCAATGTATGTTCAGGCAATGATAGATTATTGCGAAACCAAAAAAGTCAATCCAAAATACATAAATGAAATTAAAATGGTATATAAAATATGTAATACCAGATGAGGTGAAAAATGAATAGTTATCGTCCAATGAAAAGAAATACAATAATTTACAAATGCTTAAAAAATGGTGAGCCCATTCATCACTACACAATCAGTAAAAACATTGGCAGGGGTGGATCCGGATTCACTTACCTTGCACAGGATGAGACAGGAAAACCATGTGTAATCAAAGAATATATTCCATTCAATAATAGATATTCTTTCGTAAGAAATAGTAATGATGTACTTGTTTTCAATTCTACAGTTTCTGAGTCCCAGAAAAAAACAATTACAAACAAACTTATTCAGATTGCAACGCATGAATATGATATCAATCACAAAGCAATGATAACAGAAGCCGGAGATAATTCGCCTTATATTTTTGATTTTACAACCTTTTCTGACACTTCTTCAGATGTAATATACGGACTTATCCAGACCGTTGAAGGCGAGGTATTTTCCGAATATATTACACACATAACTACAGAAGAAAAAATTCATTTACTGCTCAAAGTTTCTGATGCAATAAAATATATTAACAGCCGTGGAATACTTCATGCAGATTTAACTCCCGAAAATATATATGTTAATTCCATGGGACAGGTACAAATTCTGGATTTTGGTGCTTCAATGGATATTGGTAAATTCAGACGCGGCTCTACAGAAGATAAAAAGAAATTTGCACGAAATCTTCTGTCAACAAATGTTGGAAGTCTCTCAAGATATTACTGTTCAGAAAATCTTCTTACTTTTGCTAATAGTATCAACTTTGTATCTAATGATAACGAAAGTGATATTAACAAAATCGTAGACATCCTCAGCAATAATATATCATATGCAGATGATATATATAGTTTCAAACAAATTATATTATTCACTTTAATAGGTGCACCGGAAGCAAAAATCTATTTATCTTCCATGACAGTAGAAGAATATATCTGTGACAAATTGAAAGATGATTTCAATATTACCGTCACTCATCTTCTATGTAAATTGGTCCATACTAATGAATTTGATTTAAACATCCTGACTGACTTTTTAAAATTGATTGACTATTATAGATTGCAAGGAGATCCTCATGTGCCATCTAATATTAAGCCTGATTTTTCACTATCAAATCTCCTATACATCAACAACAGCTTAGAAGCTATACACCTTGCATCGGTTGCTTCCTTGCTTGATGCCATGATAGAATTGCCGTCAAAAGTCAAAATGTTGTTCGGGGCTCCATATTGGTTAATAAAAGACCTTGATTTAGAGTCCTCCCTAACTTTATGCAGCTTTGATTGCGAACTTGTTTATTACAATTGCAAAAATCACGTCTTATCTGAAGGCCATAATTTTATCACTATGTTTTACAACACCTATGATATAAACTATATATTCAAACCAAATGTACTTGTTAATGCTGAATTAAATAACAGACGGCTTTTGTCTCAAATAATATTGACTGACTTGTATTGTCTGTTCGAAAAATACTTGCAAAAAATTTATGAGGACAGCTCAACTCCACAAATATATATAAAAATACTTTTGGAAACCGTTAATAAAGTTATAAATAGTGGCTCAGATATTGTATGTTACAAAGAACCGATTAAATATAATTCAAATAAATATTTTTCAGAGGAAGAAAAGGCTCAATTTATAATTAACCAGATTTATCATGAGATAAATAAAAGAAACATTAAATGGCCTGATATTAATCCACACTTAAAGCTTAACCTCTATAATTTATTTTTTCAGGACAACTATTGTTACCCGAAGGTGATATATACCAATAACTTTAATGAAGAAATTAAAAAGCAAAGCGAATTGAATACACAAACTTTATTTAAATTTTTAATACGCTATGATGATAATTTAATTTTTGAAAAGCTAAATACTATAACTATCGACTCTAAGCCCTCAACGATTCAAAGTGAATTTCCGACCCTTGAAGATGTATATGGTTCCTGTCTAAATACCATAATAATTATTGGTGTTCCAAATAAGAATGTACTATTAAATCTTATCTCTACTGTCAGCAGATATTCGAAAATAGTCTGTTTGATAGATAACAATTATGAGCCGATTAAAGACGAGATTCACAAAATAATGGCGGCTTTGCAGCATGGTGGAATAAAAAAAGAAATGTTGTATAAGATAAAAGTACATGATAATTCGAAAAACAAAATATTATCTGAAAAGGAAATTAACGATATTTTATATAATTCGGCAGATATTTTCTGCATTAATGAATGGTTCTATCTTTCATATCAAGGATGTAAACAAAATTTTGTACCTGGTAACGATGACATCCTTACTGAATTATTAATTAATTTCTTATCTGATAATCCAAGACCTTCCTATAGAGACAACCTCTTTTTGGATGGGATATTATCATCACTTCATAATGATGTATTAACAAAAACACTTGAAGACAACAATATAACAATTTTTCAAAAGATAATCGCATATCTAAAATCTGCCAATTGTACATGGCTAACGACAACTTTTACTGAATACTTTAAAACCCTTATTATTAATAATCTTAATACATGGGATAATGCTATATATTCATATGATTTATCAACATTAAAAAACATCTATTTGATTGAAGACCTATTCAACGAAACAGATTTTGATAATATAACCGGTAGTATTTATGATATAAAATATCATAATAAGTTCATAAAATACACTTTTGAAAGATATGGAAGCATAATTTATAATTTTTTACCACTGCAAATAGATGGCAACATAGCAACAATCCCAGATGGCATGCTATTTATATCTGCTGATTACTTTTTGTATGAAGGTAACAAAAAGTTTTTGTCTGATATACAGGAAATTATTTTTTCTGATTATACAATATATATTGAGCGTGATACTTTTAAATACTGTAAAAATCTAAAAAAAATACGTTTACCAAGAAATCTTAAATATCTTAGTATCTATGCATTTGATTGGTGCAATGAAAACATTGAAATTGATTGGCAGAACATTGATTCCTTCATTGCGTTTAAAATGAATTCCTTTTTTTACGGGAATTATGGTGTTTTTATAACAAAAGAAGAATATATTAAAAGCTATCTCAATGAATATTCTTTTTCGCCATCATTTGAAGAATTCTTAAATGATTCTTGTGAAGAATTTAGAGATGAGAATATGGAATATAAATTTACACCATCATGATAACCTATTCAAAGATAGGCCTTTGCCTTTTATAAAATCATTAGATTTTCTGAACTAATATTAAAATAAATATCTGTTCAGCAAAATAATTCAGTCGGTACAATTTTTCAAATACAAGAAACCTGACAAAATCTAGGAAATCAAGAAATTATAAATTGTACCGACTGTTTTATATAATCCTTCAACCTTTATGAATAAAATATTATTCGTACATAATTTCAATTAAGGAAATGTCATTGCCTAACAAATCAACATATTCCTCTCCTAATTTTTCTTTTAACTTTTCAAATTTGCCTATAAAATAATTACATGGTAGTAAAAATAAGTCTAATGATGTAATAAATAAATCTATATAATAATATACATCGTTATCATTTAAATATTTAAAAATATGTAATACATTTTCAACGTCTATTTCATTTATAGTATCATCAACAAAATTTTCCCTTAACATTTTTATGTGCAAATAATCCAAACCTAAATTTTTCATTAACATATCTATATCTAAATTATCAAATTTCATTATGACATTTCTCCTCCTTAATTTAGTTTCGGCGATGGATATCTTTTTTATCAACCATCTTTTATACATTGATAATATATCAATCAGCATATGTAATTTGGTCTTTTAATGTGAATTCTTGTCATCATACCATGGTAAATAATTTTTAATATATTCGTCTTTCGAGACTCGTTTGAAACCACCATTTATCTTATCTTCAAATGTAAAAAAAGACTCAATATCCTGCCAATCCACTTCAATGCTATTACATTCATTAAATGCACCTGTACTAATGTACTGTAAACGTCTTGGCATCACTACTTTTTTATTAACTCTCCTTGTTTGTTTCACAATCTATGTACATATTATAACACAGTTTTACTACATCAAAAACTTTATTTACTTACCTTAATTCTAAATTTTTTCTACCAATGGTTACATTTTATTAAATTTAAGGCATTTAGTTATTGTAACCAAATAACAGGCAATTCCAGACAACCGGAACTGACCATTTTAAATCAAGCAGTAACTTTCAGGAGGTACAATATGAAAAAATTAATTCATTTTAGGAGTGAACCCCATTCAAAAGAATGTCCACACTGTGGAGTAACCATGACATGGTCTCCATGGATGGCTCCTGCGGGTGGATGGACATGTCCGACTTGTGGCTTAAAAATCTGCTATAAATAGGGCATATCACATTGAATGTATTTCCGGATTACTGATATGTCAGTGATCCGGAGATTATCAAATACGTTTCAAAAGAGGTAGTACATAATGACGCTGAAAGAATATTTTACAAAATCAATCTCAAACCTTATTAATCTGATAAATTCAAACAATGATGTGAAGAACCTTACCACTATTATGATTTTTTTATGGATTATTTTAATAATAAGTTCTTTCGTAATGTTATGTAAGGGATATAGAACAACATTTGGAACTCCGTTAATGTGGTTAATTCTCAATTTGTTTTTTGGACCTTTCTTAACAGTTCCGTTTATTATCGGTGCTTTTGGCCCTGGCAAAAAGATAATTAATCCCATTGATATGAAGCTGAATTTTTTCTTGCCTCTTGTTATTTCATTACTCATATCGAAATGCAGAATACTTCATGAATCCAATATTATTGCCATTTTCTTAAGTTCCATGATTTCAGCAATAATAACTTTGGTTTTAGTTGTAATGTGCATATATAAGGGAAAGAAAAATATTTATATAACAGCCGATTCCTTATCAGGTAATAAAGTTCAGTTATTTAGTAAATATATGTATAACCGCAAAGAACGTTTTAAAATGCGTCGCGCAAAGAATACCTATACCTTTACTGCATACAATTTTACAACACATAAATTTGATGAAAAATCAGTTGATGTCCTAAGCAGCGATTATATATCAAAGTGCTACATGATAAGTTATGTGAAAGAAGGAAATTTCAAACGTGTACTGTATCAAAAACCGGATAAAGACACCATTAAAATTGTCCAGCTGGATTACCCGATTGAAAGTTATTTCTATTCATATCTTGCAGGTATTTTTATTATGCTATGGTTTAATATTCCATTTCTTGAGGCAATATCTATATGGATACAAAATTTTTAAAAATTAGGAGGATTCGCAATGAGCAGAAAATATAGAATAACTTGTGAAAAATGTGGTGTGTTCTCAACTTATGAACGTGTTGATATATGTCCAAGATGCCATCTGTCCAAAATCAAGTGTACAGTGGAATTTACAACTGATGAATTAAATTTTGCCCTTGGACATACTGTTATTTCTCCTGAAATAAAGTCCGTTAAGACACCAATAACTGCCCAAGATATACCGGATAAAAATAATAATTGTAATGATTCAAAAAAAAATGTCGGAATTATTCCTTCCCCTCCAAAAGTAGAAACTGATATTCCAAAGCCTACAATTTCAAAACTACTTAGTGTACCTGTAACAAATCATGAAAGTTCAGTTGATATTGCATTCTCATCTAATCAAGTCGTTGGATGCGATAATGTTAAGCAAACATTAACAGCTATGATTGACAGAAAGGATGTATATGATACAACCGGCGGGAAAGATGGCATTTCTATCAGAACCCAATCCATCATCATTACAGGCGATGAATTATCAGGAAAATCACTTATAAAGAAAGTAATTGCAGAAATCCTTCTCTACCATGGAATCAGGAAAAATAAGAGCATTCAGGTTATCAATCTGGAAGAACTGATAGCAGCACATTCCCAGTCCGGCATGAAAGGTATATCCCAGTTATTTGAAAAGATAAAAGATGTTATTGTTACCTTTTCAGACAATATTGACAAAGCGTTTATCCAACAGGACGGTTCCATCAGAATTAATCAGGAATTAATTACCTCGCTGCTGATGGTTATCAATAAAAGATGCACTGAAATCACTTTTATACTGGAATCATCCAAAAGTGTGGGTGCAGCATTTATTAGTAATCCCGAAAACAAACACAGGCTTGTAAATGTTGATATTTCTCCTTATACAAAAGAAGAATTAATAAAAATAACAGAAAAAAGAGCAAGAGATGAATATCGTTGTTCCTTGAGCCCTGATGCTGAGACAATGTTACATAATCTCTTATCTGTCGAGAATTTTTCCGAGGACTACTCATCCGGTAATTGTATCAACGAGACTATCGAAACAGCTTATAACCGCTACACGAAACGCGTTAAAATAAAGAAGGCTACTATAGGTATATTTGAAAAAGAAGACTTCATGTGGACAAATGCCGATTGGAACGAGGTAAAGAAAGTAAGAGATGAATTAGATAACTTTTCCGAGCAGACAGAGGTAATTGAATCTGCCGATAATCTGATAAAATCGGCTAAAATCAACGAACAACGTATGAACAATGGTCTCCCTCCTCTGCAAAATGAATTATATAATATGCTTTTTATCGGACCTCCGGGAAGCGGTAAATCAACTATTGCTCCACTATTCGCCAAATTATTCAAGGCACTCGGAATACTAAAAAAGGGACACGTCCTGGAAATTGATAAAGGTGATCTTGAATCACCTTACACCGGTGACAGTGCGTCCAAAATGAGAGCATTCATTCAGCAGGCATTAGACGGGGTTCTGTTTATAGACGAAGCATACACCTTAATTGGTGATAAAACAAAAGGTAAGAATTCCGGACATGGTGAGGAAGCATTGGAGATTTTATTAAACTCAATAACCAAATACAGAAAACGTCTGGTAGTGATTCTTGGTGGATATAAAAATGAAACCGAAAAGCTCCTTAATTTTAATCCCGGAATGCCTTCCCGCTTTCCTACAACCATTAATTTTATTGAATATTCAACCGACACTTTACTCTCTATATTTTATAAGTCAATAAACAGCAGGCGGATTGACATCTACCCCGGTTCTGAAACAGAAATACGATTACTGATAGAGAAATCAAAGAGAAGTCCTAAATTTGTCGGAGCAAGAGGAATAATGACTATGATCGATAATCTCAACACAATAGCAAATGATAGAGTTGCAAAAAATGACAGCATATATGATGGTATTGTCCATTCTGACGTAATTACATTACTTGGAGATTACAATGATGACAATTCCTTAGATTCTCTTCTGGCACAGCTTAACAGGCTTCCCGGACTGCATAATGTGAAAAAAGCGGTCAACAAGCTGGTATCATCATCTAAGGGAGACCTCAAACTCAGAAAAAAAGGAATTCAGACCGGCGATTCGATTCCTATGAATCTGTGTTTATTAGGTCAGCCCGGAACGTGTAAAACAACTGTTGCAAAACTTTTAGCCAAGATATATCTGCAATTAGGACTTCTTAAAAAGGATGTCTTTGTAGAATGTTCCGCCAGAGATCTTATTGCCGGATATGTGGGCATGTCAGAAGAACGGGTAAGCGAGTATCTGAGCCGTGCTGAAGGTGGTTGTCTTTTCATCGATGAGTTTTACTCCCTCTGTCTTAACGAAAATAATACTTCATCGTATTCACAGGGAGTAATCGAGAAAATCAATGCTGTAGCAGATGAGAATAAATTAATGATAATTATTGCCGGCTATCCTGATAAGATGCTTTATGCAATTAACCACGGCAATGATGGCATTGACTCAAGATTTAAGACAAAAATCCTTTTTGACGAATACACCGATGATGAATTATTAGATATTTTTACCTATCATCTTGAGAAACGAAACCTTACCTTGCCAACAACGTTAATTCCAAACGTTAAAGCTATTATTGCGTCAGACAAGGAAAAGACAAAGGAACGGGGAAGTGTTTACGGCAACGGACGTAATATGAGGAATCTTGTTGACTCTGTAGTTATAAATTACAAAAGCAGAATATCTGAGCTGCCTGAAGAAGAAGATATTGACACTGCCATTACTGAAGACGATTTGAAGGAGGTATGAAATGGGTAACGAATATTTTACAATTCAAAATGAATTAACAAAAGACAAAGTAAAAAAATTAATACAACCACCCAAAGATTACACTGCAATTCTGCCTCATGAAATTGTCCCATCGGAACCATCTAATGACATTGAAGCAATCCTCGCCCAGCCAAGGAATTTTATGTACATAGACGCGATTCAAAAGGGTGACATTCTTTCGGATATAGACAAGCAGATAATCGAAACCCAACAGGAAAAACTTCAAAAAGAGATTAATGAATCCAAAAGTAAAGCTGCGGAAAACAGTACAGAAAATTCCAAATCAAAAGAAAAGGAGTCCGAAAATGACCAGCTCATAGCAATTTTAACAACCTGCTATATTCCCGGTTGTATTGTTCATACCATCGATAAATATGGTAACATCATCAGACATTTCAGAGAGTCTGAACTTCCATCTAACAGAATCTCAAAAGGATATGAGGTATGGAAAAGGCACAAAAACTGTATTGTAGAAATCTACAAAAATCACATCACAGTTGTAGGTAACGCTAAAACAATCGTAATTAATGAATAGGTGGTGCCATCATGGATAAAAAACAAAACTATATGGTTGCAGCTAAGCTAACCAAAAGTACCTTAAAGTGTCTTGGAAAAATAATACTTTGTATAAACATCGTTTTGTATCAGTTATCCTGGCTTATTAAATGGCTTGTCACTCAAGGTTTTTACAAATATAGTCCAAAGATTAGAGGATACTGTCTTACGTATCAAGCCGCTTGTACAGATACAATCCTAATTGAAGGCTTTATGTTCCTGATATTATGGAACATCACATACAACGAAATGGATAAAGCCAGAAAAAAGGTATTGCTATTCAACTGTTTTTTAATAGCAGGATTAGGAATTATAAGCTTCTTTCTGCATCCATTTAACTAAAATGAAAGTGAGGTACATCAATAATGGAAACTAAAAATTTCGACTCATTAAACGACATGATACTTGGACCATCCGGTGTAGGTAAAACAGTCTTTTTATCATCTCTTTTTCAGGGAACCGTGAATTCCTGCATAAAAAAAGATGACTGCTTTGTAAATCTTAATTCACGTTCGGAGAACGGAGATAACGATATGATAAGCAGTGTAGTTAACGCAATGGGGTCCGCAAGATCTTACACTACTGATACACTTATGGGCAAGGTAAAAGGTACCATTGCAAAAATCAATTTCAATTTCGATATAAACATTAACGATAAAAGTAATTGCTTTGTAATTCCAACTCATTTCATCGATTACAGAGGAGGTGCAACTGTCTCCGCAAAAGATAAGGAGCAATTGGAAGAAACGGCACAGCTTATCGAAACAATGGAGAATGCCGATATCATAAGAATTTTTGTTGAAGGTCCTGTTCTCTACACATATAGGGACAATCTCGAAAAGGCGAAGGTAGTGACTGGTGCCAATATATACAATCAGTATTTTTCTGTCTTAAATAAAGTAAGCCGAAAAGAGAATGTCTCTGTTGTAGTAACAATTACTAAATGCGACAGTGATGTCATCCCTGCAGATTATCGTAGTAATGGCTTCCTTGAATTAAAAAAAATAGCAATTCAGGTATTTGATGTCATATTTTGTTATGCCCATAATCTGACCGGCGAACGCAACTGGTCCTTTTCCTTGGTACCTGTTTCCGCATGCCAGCCCGGTACAACAAAATCTGAATTTAATGAGCAGTATGGTACCTATTTTTGTACACCTAAGGCCGGTTCCAAATTTATTCCCCAGAACATAGGTCTAAGCTATCTTATGGGAATCTGTATGCACATGGAAAGCAGAATGAAAACCATTCAAAGAGCAATAAAATTCTACACAGACGACATATGCAATATCAATTTAAAAAGCATATTTGACCGCAAAGCCAATAGGGCCAGATATGACAATGATACGGAAAAAATCAAAGAATATACTACAAAATTAGAGGAGTTAAAGGTGGTAACCGCCACAATCAGAAAGCTTTTTGCTGATAATTTACCGGATTTTACTATATATAGTGCATAAGGAGGAAAACAGCGTGGTTACGTTTAATAGATTTCTTTTTACCAGAGACGATGAGGATTATGGCTATAGAATTCATACTGATAATATTCCCAGCGGACTGATTAATGAAGCAATGGCAATGATTGATATGCCGGACAAGACTGACTTTACCCATATGTCTACAGATGATTGGAAGAAACAGTACTTGATTATGCCCACCGGAGAAAGAATAATTGTATCCCGAATTATTAATACCGGTGATTTAGATCCCTTTTCCCGTCCGATTGTGTCATTTGAAGGTATATCTATAACTCCCGGAGGTTATCGAGGAATTATTGAAGTATTAAATGTAGTGCATATGTTAAATTCCAACATTTCAATTTATGAATCATGGAAAAATGGAGATAACAGTATTTCTGTTGATGTTCCGTTGATATGTAACCCAATCTGGGAATACACCAACGAGGAACTTGACGACCTCGGAATACATGGTGAATTAAAATTATTGTACGAGAGACTTCATCTCGGATTATTGAATACAGACAAAACTATAGTCATTTGTGATGACCAGAAATTATATTCCGAATACCTCTCATCTTTGTATAGTGCCAATATTTACGATATGGGAAAAGACTATACGCTAAAAGCCGAAACACCCTCTTCTGAATCTCACCTTCCGGCTGCCGGCTCGGGTAGGATATGTCAGGTATTTATTAAATTTACTGAAAACCGTAAAGGACTTCTTGGCTACGAATGGCTGGTCAAGGACCTGACTCTTAATACAATACTGGAGAAAACAAGTTGGAAATATCTGGACAGGGATACAGATATTTCATTGATTATTTCCCAGGGTGAAAAAATAAAAAAACATTACATGCTAATGGGATGGCAGGTTTTGGAATGTTCGATAAAGGAGGACCCGTATGAATTTAACAATTTTAGCGAAAGTTTTTGACATAAGTTATAGAGAACCAAATAATATCAACTTGACAAATCCGGAAAATAACAGTATAAATAACACTCTCATCAACTGGTATGTCTCCAACTGTAATAAGCTTGATTTAACAACTTATGAAAATTACGATAGAACTCTTGTTGTAGATTCCGGTAAAGAGAATTTACTGATATATAAAATTGAATTAGAAAAAGATGAGACAGGTATTGTACCTCATGCCTATGGACTGTGCATCAATAAAAACGATAAGATGTTGGCGGAAGTATGGTTACGTTCCTTATTTATCCTTGTTCTGTCGGAACAATTTTCTTCATGGACGGAAAAAGGAATATGCCTGCAATTAGATGAAAACTATTTGTCATCCTTGGGTTCATATTCAAGTATTTCATTTACTCCAAATATAACAAACGGCAAAAAGATTTATTATAAATGGTCCAATGGAAATCTAGTTCCCGAATCCGGTATATCCGAATCCGCAAAAAAGAATATTGATTTAGATGTTGTTGCAACCGGAAGCTGGCTTGCTTCCGAAAACTATAATTACGGTTATATGCATATCAGAAATCAATCAAAAATTGCCTACTCCTTAAAGGGTGCCTTTAATAGGAAAAATCGAGAGGCATATGTGCATAGAAAGTTATTCCATGAGACTTCTCAAGGGATAATTAAGGATGTAACAAAAACCATTGATTGTAAAACAATATCATTATTGGATTTAAAAAATACTTTTCGCAGATAAGGAATCTTGCTTAATTAATTGCTTGGAATATCAAAAGTAGGCTTTTTCTAACAACATTAACTATCTTGAATTATGGTTGAATTATTATTTATTATAAATTGATGATTATAAGAACATTTGATATAATCAAATTGTTACAATGTATTATTTTTACGATTGAAAGGAGATGCTTTATGTGTTACGAATATGATCCTAACTATCCAGATACTACTACAACAATAAACAATGAGGGAAATCCCGGAGTCAACGACCCTGAGAATTATGGTTATGATGAACACGATAATGATGAAGACGAAAGTGAATCTGATGATGATTAATCAATTTGATTCTGAAGCTGTCGTGCCTTTTGAGACGATGGTACGGACAAAATTCTAGACTGCTATTGGGCTTCGTAAATCTATAAATCCTGGAATGATAACTGAGCAACCCTGTCCACTTATTTCAAATATCCGGAGGCAGTAAGACGGCTGACTTATACCACAAATGCCATTGAAGGATTCAACCGCCAGCTCCGGAAAGTGCCCAAAACCAAGACGGTTTTTCCGTCGGATGACAGCCTTTTGAAAATGCTGTATCTGGCAACCATGGATATCACGAAAAAATGGACCGGTCACAGGCAGGACTGGGGACAGATCCATTCCCAGCTTGAAATTTATTTTGAAGAACGTCTGGCAGGATGGAACCTGTAAAACAGTCAATTTTAGGCAGGTTTTGTCGACATGCCTAAAAACTACTGTATAATGCAGATATGGGCAGAATCCGGAAAATCGGCTCTGCCCATTTGTAATTATCCACAAATCTTATATCAGTATTTAACGCTTACACAAAACTTGAAACGGTCTCATAGGCGTATGCCCCAAAGTAGGGGCATACGCCCAATGTCATTAAGTTAAGATAACCAATCAAAATCTTGGCATCATAAATGATGCCGGGGTCTTTTTATTTTGTAATAAATACTTGACATCAAAGAAAAAAGTATCAGGTAAACTGGCAGAACTTATGCCCTGGTCAGAAACACTTCCCGATTGCTGTAAACAACTGAAGAGATAATCAAGACTCGCCGCCTCTATCAGGTGGCGATACTTTTTGAGGTAGGCGAGTTATTTACCTGATACGTTGGGACACTTTCATTACTATTTGTGCCGCCAGCCGAAGGCGACGGAATGGAGATTATTATGCACTACATTATCTCAGATATACATGGACAAATTACTGCTTTTAAAAGATTACTCGAAAAAATAGATTTTGACGGATGCCGCGATAAAATGATAATCGCAGGTGATATTATTGATCGTGGTAATTATGGAATTGAATTGATTAAATTTATACAACCATACGTTGAAGCAGCTTCAATGAAAATGCTTATTGGAAATCATAAAAAATTTTGTCTGAACTATATTGAAGGAAAACTGGATGATTTTTACTATAAATTGTATGGTGGCGCTGAAACGATAAACAGTCTTAATAAAATGACTGCCGAATCAAAGAATGAGTTATATCTCTTTCTTAAAAATCTGCCCATTTATGAGGAAATCCGAACGAAATATGGTGCTACAGTTGTCACTCATTCCGGTCTTCTGAAAAACTGTCTGATATACAATAATGATAGAACAATAAATGTCATACATTCTATTGAAAAGGCGGCTGACATAAATTTATTTGATTTTTTGTTATCCGATGATATTCACTATATGAATGATTCCGAGCTTAACAGTTTGGATAAATTTATGATTGTAGGTCACGTTCCTGTATTGAAACTTAATAATGATGGTAGTAACCACATCCACAGGAAATCCGGTTATATATGCATTGATACCGGAGCCCCCTTTATAGAAAAAGGTGGTGCTTTATCTTGTTATTGCGTGGAAACTGATGAGCAGATATATTCATGATTTAGTTGTTCTACCGCTGCTTCAACTTATATATACTCCCCCTCATTATTACTTTTCATATGCATGGTAATAATACATATCTTCATATTTAAGGAGGGTATATATCAAATCATCACCAGAGAAGTATATATAAATACGGTCTCCTTCTGTAACATAAGTAAAATCATTAACCTGATTCTCATATGTCTGGACTCCTCTTCCACCTTTGCTAAAATTACAGTTTTGCCTGAGCCTCTGACTCCGGTAATCTTATAAACAGACTCAGATGGATTGCCATATGAAAAATTTTCAAGTATTTCATCTGTCTTATCTGTATGAATGTATGTGTTTTCAGGGGTTTTACTGAATGCAGTTGTAAATGGATTTTGCATAATGCACCTCTTTTATACTTTTTCTGTGAACCCTTTTATATTTTAACAACCAAACATTCCGGAAGCATGTTACTGCTCTGTTTCCTTAGGTGCCTGGAATTTGTATTATTTCAAAATTTTCTAAGAAAATTTAACTTTGTATTGATGTGTAAACGCAGTTGTTAATTGCCAGTTGTCATAAGACACCTTTCCATCATTCTTTAGTCTACCTAAAACGATACCCGGATCCTTCTTTTACTTTTATCAATGCGGTTCTACTTTTTTCGTCTAAGTTCTTAACAATTAATTCATAAAATTCCTTTTCCCTGTCTCGCATTGCTTGTGAAATTTTTGTTAATCCGCTTAATGCCCTATCAAATTCTATTTTGTTAATAAGAATACTATTCTCAACGTTTTCTATCTCTGCATTGAGATTGATAATTGAGGCATCCTTCTGTAATTTCTTTTTGCTTTCTTCATATGGCTCCATGATTATTCTATTGAGCATATCAGCTCTGATTTCAAGAGTTTTTCCCCTATTTTCTTCTTTAATTTCTTTTTTTTCTTGTGATTTGGTTTTTATTCCATTGCGTTCGCAATATTGCTTATCCTGTTCCCAACCATACAGAGCACCTATTAATCCACACACCAAACATATTGCAAGCGCTATCCACAAAAAATTCCAACTCTGAATAAATCCAACAAAATGCCAAGTACTATCTTCAGTTATATGGTCTCCACAAGTAAAAAAATTACATGTACATTCATAACATGCCACCAAAATACTTGCTATATACAAACCGCCACTTATTACTGCCCCTACAATCAACCCCTGCAAAAATCCTTTTTTTGAGTCCATATCCACCTTACTCCTATATCTATTAGTTCTTTTATTTTATATCAATATATCGTTTCTCATTTTCCCAATATTCAAATGATTCTCTCATATTATCTAGTATGCTTTTTCGCATAACATCCTCTACGTATCTTATTTCGATATATGTATTGTTTAATTTAGTAATTATAGCATTGTAATTTTCCCAATTTATTAAAATGCTGTCATTTACACCATCTGGCATATAATGCAGTTTAACTGCTGAGATTTTTATATCATTCATACTTTTACTTTCCACAGTACTATCATCATATGATTTATGTATTACATTCGCTAATCTATCAACCTTTATTTTGCAGTTCGTATGTCTTTCCTCATTTTCATTTACTATGCCATTAACTGCTCCGATGATTCCACACACAAATAAAATTCCTACATATAGAACAACCGACCAAATGTCAAATCTGTAAAATTTTATAATAATAATTGTCGCAACAACTGATAATATAATTCCTGCTATTAACCCGCGTTTAAATCCTTTAATCATAATAATACACATCCTATCTTTTTTATTCTAATTTAACTCTATTTATTAAAAAATTTCTGTAACCTATACCTCCAATAACAATCAGAACTATACTTATATATTGACTTATAGACAACACTCCATAAATTCCTCTATATTCATCTCCTCTATAGAATTCAATGCAAAAACGAATGATTCCATATGAAATAAAATATAAATATAAAAGATGCTCTTTAAACATATTCTTTAAAAAGCATATAAGTATACATAAAAATAATACAAAATTAAGTCCTGCTTCTATCAATTGGGTTGGAATTCTGCTAGCCGTCACTATCGTATTATCTATTTTATTCGTATATATGACCGATATATTTGAATTAGTTATTTTACCATAACAACAACCTGCAAAAAAACATCCAATCCTACCAAAGAAATGAAATATCGGAATAATAACCGCCAATATATCTCTATATTCGCTCATTTTTTCTTTTGAAATTAGTTTTAATCCTATTCTAAAAAAAAACAATAATCCAAACAATCCGCCATAATAAACTATCCCTGAATTAATAAAAGTTTCCTTTACAATTCTTTTTTTTTGTATAAGAGCGTTTAAAATATTAACAATTATACCCAATATCTTTGCTCCTAATAGTGAACCCATTAATGCAACTGCAATTACAGCCATACTTTTTTTAACCGTTATATTTCTTTTAAATTGCAAAAACAAATACATGGTTATTGAACATGCACAGCCTATCAGAGCCATTACCAGATATGATGAAATACCTAATATATTAAATTGTGTGGTATCAAATTTACACATAGCCACATCCACCGTTTTCTACACAAAATATTAATTCATTACTATCACTTTTTACTAAAATCCTTGTATTGCTTACAATTTTATTTTCTACAATAAAATTAGAAATTGGGTTAACAAAATGTTCTTCTAAACCATTAACAATTCCTCGACCTCCAAATTCTATAACCATATCCTTTCTAATGATTTTCTTCAAATAACTTTTTCCGCTTTCATCAACATCCACATATACATTTTTAGCTTTTCTTATTCCATCTATAATACGCTTTAATTTGTATTCAAATATTTCAGAAATTACATTTTCATCTTTTATCGAATCAAACACTACAATATTGCTTCCAATTCGATTTAATATCTCCCGTCTGTTAATTTCATCGCAAAAATATGTTGTAATATTACTCTTGAATTTTCTGCTTAATTCTTCATAACTATCATTGGCAATATCTATTTTTTCATATTTGCTATACCATTCATTACTCTCAAAATTTACTTGTCCATGTTTATAATTTGATTTATTTTCCATTCCTAAGTTACTGGTAAAGATTATGAGACATTCCGAAAAGTATACGGTTTCGCCTGTAGAATCTGTTAATCTTCCATCTTCTAATATTTGTAAAAATTTATCAAGAATTCTTGGTGCCGCCTTTTCTATCTCATCAAACAGTAAAATAGAGAACGGATTTTCTTTTACTGCGTTAGTAAGTTGTCCTCCCGCCTCATATCCGACATATCCTGGAGGTGCTCCAATTAATTTCTGGTCTGAATGTTCCTGTGAATATTCGCTCATATCAAATCTGATTAGTCGATTTTCGTCTCCAAATATTTTTTCAGCAATAGCTTTAGCAAGTTCTGTCTTTCCGGTACCTGTAGGACCTGCAAAAAACAATACTCCTTTTGGATGTCCCACCGCATTTGTTTGTACATTAGACAGTCCTGCTGCCGCACGTCTTAAAACACTTGATGTATATTTTACAGCTTCGTATTGCCCCTTTACCCTTTCACTTAAGAACTCTTCAATATTTTCTACTGATTTTTCTTCCCAATATAACTCTTGTACTCCGTGCTTGTATAAATCAATTACCTCCTTAATGTTTTCTGACCTAATTTTAGATATATTTTTTAGTTCATCTATTCCATCTAATTCTGTGAGAGTAAATCCATCTGTATACGCAACATAGTCATCAGCATTCTTTTTATTAATTTCGTTTGAATAATCGATTCTTTCTTTTATCTCAAGAAACTTTCTTCTTAATTTTTTATCCGGTTTAGGTATTATTATTGTTTTGACATTAGGATTATTTACATAAAACCACGCTGGTATATCATTAATCTTATCTGCAATCAATACCATCACGTTATGTTTGAATTTATCCCCATTTTTTTCTTTAGCCTGTGCACTCTCACATGTTGCCAAAAATAATGTAGCAAAAATTTCCACCTGCGATTCGCTCAAATTACCTGTTTGTGAGCCTAATAATGATGCTAAATCTATTATAGTTGCATTAAGCTTATCTTTGTCACGGATTAATTTCCTTACCAATCCCATTTCTTCTGCAATGGTTTTACGACTATTACAATTGCTATTTTCATTGTTATCGCAAAAGAATCCATCTATCCTGTTATAAAAATTTACAGATTCATATTTCATTTTATTATTAAAAAAATATTTAAAATATGCATTAATATTATCTGCTATATTGTCATATCCGTAATCATCATACAAATATACATCATGAACATTTCCGGCAATTATAATTGTCGAATAAAGGGTGCCATAAATTTCTAAGTCATTTTGCCATTTAACATTCATTGCCATAATATTACCTTCTTTCCATTAATTTAAATGAAATCTCATTCTTAATTGCATCTAAAGTAATAACATCTTCTGGAACTACTTTTACCGCTTGATTCTTTTTTATTATCTTTCCATTTATTCTGGTTCCATTTAAGCTATAATCTATTAATACAAGATATGTATTTTTATTACTAATCTGTATATGTTTTCTGGAAATAGTATTACTCCAAGGCTTCTCTTTAAATGAAGCTCCTCCCCTCCCTACTATAAAATCTGATACATTATCAGGTATATCCAATCTCCAGCCATTGACCAGCTCTTCAAAATATAATTTTGTCTGAATACATACTTCTCTGTTATTAGATGTTTGTATATCCCTGTCCGAATATATCTGTGACCCAAGTTTTCTTCCACAATTACATTTAACCGGGATTTTATCAGTATCACTAAATACAATTACTTGTCCACATTCACATTTTTTGAACCGCATTTTCTACTCCTGTATCATCTTGTACTTATTACTTGATTCATGCTGCTTATTTTTATCTTCTGAATACTTGATCCTAATATTATCCTCGTCCGGCTCTCTGATATTTCCTATGTTCATCTTAATATCTGGATAATTCTCTGCTATATATTTATATAATTCATTAATTTTTTCACACATCCTCTTTGTGTTATTTACACATTGCCGTTTTTGACTAATGCTTATTCCTTCATTTGTGTCAATAATTCCTACTGACTCAATCAGCATTTCTCCATCTTCAAATTCATTTACCTCCATCTCACATCCGTCTATTTCATTCGTTTCATATGATACTTTTCCATTACATATAATTTCTTTCATATTCAGATTTACTTTTTCACAAGCTTCTCTAAAAACATTTTGTTTATAATCATTTATTAATTTCTCATTTACTGCCTGACGTAATTCCTCTATACCGTCCACAGCTTCTTCATATGAATATATATTGTCCTCACCAATCAATACTTTCCCGGAAGTATATTCAAATAATAATTTATGTTCTTTTTCCGACATAGTTTCCAATCCTTCCATTAATCTCTTATATCTCTCAACAATAACCGTGTTATCCTCATTTTTTTTAATTAATGAAATTATAGCTCTGGCTTCAGTAGCTTCTTTTATTGTACAAAATGGTATTGTTTTTAACTTATTCTCTATTCTATGCATTTCATCTTTTACATTTCTACTAAATAACCAAGGGTCTCCTCTTTGAGTTTTTTCTTCAATTATTATATTTTCTTGTTTATTTGTGTTAAGACCGGATACAACGCATACTTTTTCTATATTTTTTTCTTCTGCAATTACTTTCTTTTCTTTGCGTCCTATAGAAATTACTTTTTTCGAAAGTGAATCTAATATATCAATAATTAAACTCCTTTGAATTTCCAAGTTGGCATTCTGATGTCTTACTCTTTCTATGTCCATATAATACTCATTAATTATTTGTTCTTTTGTTTTTGATGGAATTATAGGAACAAACGATATCTTGCTACTCATATTTCAATGACACCTCCATAATCTTGTTAATTTCATTTTCATATCCCTGTATTATTAACCATGCCTCTAATTTATCTCTGAAACATTTAAACAAATCTAAATTCGAGCATAATTTTTGTTTTATGATTTCCAGCTTTTGTTTCATCGAACATCCTTGACAATCACCTATCAATTCCTTTTCAAAGCTGTTACTCATTTTCATATAATAAAGAATAAGGTAGTATTTTACTTCTTTCCTTGTAAATGACAATCTGTTAATTTTTCGAAATGCTTCCTTATATTCTTCATTCCCCTGTTCTTCTAAATATTTATTAAAATTTTTACTCTCTATCAAATCAATAAATTCACTCTCATAATTATCCATACAAACATTACCTAATAAATCTTGAAAATTAAAATATGTCTTTCCCTTGTAAAATAAATATGGATTATCTTCATAAAGTAACGTACTTAATTTATCCAGTTTAATTACAGGTTCCATTGAACTGTCAGTTAGAATTTCTTCTACTTTATTTCCCAAACTACCATCTATCCTAGATACAAATTGAACAAGTAATCCCCATCCATTTTGATTGTTTATATGTCTTTGCAATGCAATTTTGCTATATTTTCTAAGACATTTTCCTAATTCCTGAAGATTATTTACCACAATAGGAAAATCATTATCATCAAATCCAAAGAAAAAATTATTATTAACAATTACTTTTGTTAATTTTTGTGGCACTGTATTCTGATCACAATCAATATATTTACCCGAACATATATCATTTAATTCACTGTATGACCATCTGGAATCTAATGAATTTGTTAATCCTTTTACAATATTACAAACATATGGTGTATTTAAATTTTTGTTATCTTTCATTATTTTTCTTAAAACATTTCCTAATGTTCCATAATCCCACAATTCAGAATATACACTCTCTTTCTTTAAATCATCGATGGGCGCATATTCCCTCGTTCCTATAAAAAAGTTTTTTTTGATCAACTCTCCGCAATGACATGCTGTGTCATAATCACCTAAAAAATATCCATTTTCATTTATAAAAATATTTTCCGGCTTTATATCCATGTGTAATATTTTTAATTTTTTATGTAAATAATGTAGTGCACTATTTATCTGATTAAGAAAAACAATCAACTCATTCATAGTCATTCTATCAGCACACTCAGACAAAGTCCTATTATAAAGTGGATATATTTGATACCAAATTCCACCTCTTATATATCCCTTTTCTATAATTGGTACAATATGACTTGTCCTCTGTTCTTCTGAATTGCTGACTCTATATATTTCATCTATAATATTTTCATTAAATCCACAAGAAAACTTAATAACATACATTTCTTTGTTATTTGTACATTTACAGACAATAGATGTTTTACTTCTCTTAACAATATTGTTATTATCTATGATAAAATCATTAACTTTGCATGGAACTTCTATACTTTCCATACTCTCTAATGGTATTGACTTTTCTGTTTCTGTATAAATATATTCAATTATGTCCATCCTTAGCTACCTTTCACTACCGGGTATTCCTATAAAAGTTGTATGACTTGCTGTCATAAGTATCTGCAATTTTCTTGTATATGTACCTAAATCCTTGTATCTATCATGATATTTAAATATATGTATGTTTTGATTTGTAGAGCCTCTAATTCCTAAACCATTATTCAGTTTATCAATGTATTCTCCATCAATAAGAGCAGCAATATTATCTAATATAAACTGCTCCCCTTTTCCTAATGACAACAAATATTCATAAGAATATCCTGTATACACCAATATATCTGTTATATTGATTGAAATAAGTTTCTTAACTAATTCAGCTAATTCTTCTACTTGAAGAAAAGGCTCTCCTCCTGATATTGTCACACCATCAATATCTGCTTTAATTTCTGTTATAAAATTTATTATTTTATCAACAGTATAATCTACCGCATTTGTCCATTCTTTTAGTTCCGAACTCATACATTTATAACAGTTTTTATTACAACCACAAGTCCAGATTCCGACTCTTTTACCATATCCTAGCACTTCCACCGGATAACAAATTCTTCCTATTTTCATTTTTATTTTTCAATTTCTATATGTCTATAACATATACTTCTACCGTTTTTACACTTTTTTCCGCATATCAAACATTTATGATTTTGTATTAAATTATCATAATGCCTATTAATAAGCTGCATATTCAATAACTCAACAAACAATTCAGATGTTATTGTATACTTAATATTTGAATTTCCTAAATAATCATTAATAATTTGAATTGGATTTGATGCTTCAAAATCTACCTTTATGTTTTTGGATACATCAAATTCTGTCACAATATTTCCTTGTTTTATATACTCTAACTCTGTAGTACCAACGTTTGTAAGCCTTCCAACTCCACAGAATAAAGGAATTTCACTAAGTGTATGACCTTTAATTATTTCTCTATGTTTGTCTAATAACACCCAAAGATTTAATTCAACCGGTTTTGCCTTATATTTTCGTATGTATTCTTCAAGCACATTTTTCTCAACATACTTGAGTGCATACATCACAATATCATTTTCATTTATTACCTCTGTAATAATCCATGCATCTTTTGTAATATTGGAAATATTTTTCAGCATCTTAATATATGACCTTTGCATGTCATTGGCATTATTGCATTCAGTATCAATTATATTAATACTTAATATATCCATAAACATACATGATGTAACTAAATCAATTTCTATAATTTTTCTAAAAAAGTCATATTCCTGCCTATCAATTTTTTTGTCAAGTACATCAATACTTTCATTCCAGAAAAAAGTATTTTCAATCTTTCGTACTGAATAATCATTGCTCAATTCTATTTCCTCGACCAAATTTGTTGTTTTATCGATAAGTTTTTCAAATTGTAATGGATTTGGCATCTTCATTACTTCTTGCCATATACTTTGACCTGTTTTAAATAGTTTATTTCCTTGTTTTTCGTAGAAAAAATAATTATTTAGCTTATACACCAAATCTTTAAAAAGTTCATTTTCGTTTAGTGCCTCAATATAGCTTTGCCTAATAGTCTCATCAATATTTATGCCGTCAAATGTCCCTAATGAATATACAAGTGAAAACAGCATAACTTCCTCTAATGTCATTTTAATTATACCTTTCTCTATCGATTCTATTTTGGATATCAGAAATATAACTATTATTTGACATTTTAGCTTTTGCAATATTTTCTAATTCTTTTCCTAATCTTTTTTTCATTAACAATGTCAACTCTTCAATTAATTTCTTACACAAAACATTTTCAGGTTCAATGGCATAAATTTCTGAGCAAATCTTTATAATCTTAATAATTTCCTGCTCACTAAATTGTTGCCCCGGTTTTTCTGAACATGTTAATAAGTATCTAAGATAAATCATCTTTGAATATATATTTTTACTTTCGTCAATATACTTATTAAATATCACACCTAACGTTTTTATCTTAAACCGCTGTTCTTGCATTTCATTCAATAACAATTCCGCATTTCTACATAAGTAATTATCATAATGTATCTCATCAAGCATACCTCTGGAAATTTCATCTTTTTCATCAATACATTCTTTTAGTAAATTAAGCTTATGTAGTGTGAATTCTATAAAATGCTCATCCTCTGAACTTTTTATAGCATATTCTATGTCCGTATAAATCCTTATAGTAACGTTTTTCAATTCTTCTAAGCTTACATATTTAAGATTTAAAAGTTCCCTTAATCTGGTTTCATTTTTTATAATCATATCAGGCCTCTATTTTAAACTTGTCAACACACTTACTGTAAAATTCATCTAACCATTCATCTGTAGGTGTCTCAAATAATTTAATTTCCTTATACGAAAAAGTATGTTTTTTACGTTTAAATATTGCATAGTCATCAAAATTAGCATTTTCTCCTGAATAATTAACCAATGCTTTCATTTTTTCTCCCATTCCGGAAGCCATAACAATAGAAAACATTTCTTGAATGTTCTCTATTTCAAATAATTTTGCCGCATCTTCATAATGTTCATCTAACCACGCAATTACATAGATATTTTTCTTTGCTCCATTACAAATTAATTCTTTAATTTTAGAAATACTATCTTTTTCAATAAAACCAGTATTCATATCATATTTTTTTGATACTTTTAATGGTATTAACTTATGTAAACCATATATTATTAAGCATCTTGGTGCTAAGTTGTCATTATCATCTTCATTACACCGCATTTCATATTCTTTATAAACATTATCTATAGTTCTTTTTACTTCATCAACGTGTAATTCATACATGTCATCGTCATCACCAGTACATGCATACACACCCTGAATATATTGAGGAAATACCTTCCTTACCCTGTCTATCTGCTTGATATACTTATCCTCAGCCTCTATTGCTACCATTGAAATAATATTGTCTACAATTTCCCCGTTGGCAAATCGATTTTGGATTATACTAAGCAATACATATGTAAGTATGCTTATACCACCTGGTCTTCCTGTTTCTGATATCTTTTCATTACTAACTACTAACAAAGAACCGTTAAGAACTAATTCACTATCTTCATTATCTTCTGCGTAGCCAACATATAAATGTATTGCCTCTTTGCAAATATCACATGTATCAAATGAATTTAATGGATTTTTGATATGATCTGAAGCAGCAGATGAAATTATCTGTGTACTTATTAAATTTTCTGTCTCTATGTACGCCGGTAATAATTTATTAATTCTTGAAACAATACCATCTATATAATCATTAACAAATACTGTATCAAGTGTTCTTTCTAAAATCATTTCTCCAGCTTCTTTTTTTTCTTTATTATATTCTTTGTATATTGTCTTACCTTTTCCAATACACGAAAATCTATGGACAAACATATCCATAGTTCCCTCTGATAATCCACTATCAGTAAATGTCTGATCCGTTATTATCATGTGTATTCCGGCTGCCCTTCCCTGTTTTGCAAGTATTTTTATGCTTTCAAGACAGTCTTTTGCTATTTCATCTCCTCTATCGGTTAATCCACATAATTCATCTATAACAACAATTATTTTAGAAACGGTTTTTCCGGTCTTTTTTCTATACGCATATATTTTATCTATCTTTCTTCCGTCTTCGCCTATCTCTGATTCGAACATTCTATATCGTCGATTCATTTCTTCTACTATTGCCGCTAATTCTTTTCTTCCTGCAACTCTGTCTCCCTGCTTGACAATACTTCTCAAATACGGACTTCCCGTAAAATGATTAGCGCCAACACCTTCTTTGTAATCCATCATACAAAACTGGACTTCAGTTGGTAAATACTTGTACATAATAGATATCATAATTGCATGAAGCAACTCCGTCTTTCCAGAACCGGTTACACCCTTAATCAGGGTAAAATGTCTTGTGTCATCACCAGCACTCTTTCCTATAACAAAATCAAAAGGTTCTGTTCCTAAAAAAGCAATCGGAACCACTATTCCATCTGTTGTGTCTCCACCATTAAAATATGAGTTTGCATCCTTAATATCAGGCAAAAGATCTTCTACAGTAAATATATCATCTACTCTTTCTCCAATGTGTGGTATCATCTTTCTTATTACTGATTCCCACACATCTTTATTCGCAACTTCTCCTATATCATATATAAACTCATTTTCTTTGTATCTAAGAGACAGCTTGTTTTTATTATACAAAGATGAATTTTTCTTTATTATAAATGTTTTACTACCAAATACACTATTATCTACATCATCTGGATTATCACAGAAGAAAACAAAATTGATACCATTTTCTGGTGCAGAATCAATCATATCACTTAAATATTTCTTAGATTTCTCATTAATGCCATTTTCATAATCATATATCATCACTGTCCTAAAATGTTCTTTTTTTTCTCTCATATCACTTTTTTCAAAAAAACGATCATTATAAGACTTTACAGTCTTTCTTATATCCTCAATTTTATTCTCTATTTCTGACTCCTTATCATAATTGGTTCCTATTCCACTTAATATAATTCCTTGTTTTTGAATACTGTGTAATGGTGAAAAAATGCGGGTTGTCTTTGTGCAAATTGCTACATACTCCATTTTCCCAACCGGAAACATCATTGAATTTCTCAATACGAAAGAAGTTACTTCATTGATTTCCAAACAAGGTAATACAATAGAATAACCTGTTTTTCTCGGTATAAGCAATGGGACCTTTATTACATTTTCCGGTGTAATAATTTTATCCTTAACCCATGCATTACTATACTCTTTAAAACTTTTTCTCAAAAATTCATCTTCAAAAAATATATCCGGTATCTTTAACCCAACTACCCCTATATCATAGTATTCAGGTAAATTTTTAATTTCTCCACTGTAACCATCAAACAGAATCCTTTGCAGCATATATTTATTAAATTTTTGCAGCAGCTCTTCATCCATTAAAACCATTTTAATAAGCTCTCTGGTCTTATTAACCTGTTCTTCCCTAAACTCCTCTCTCTTTTCCTCCACATCCTTTATTTTAGTCACATAAGTCTTTTTAATCTCATTATATTTATTTTCATATTCTTTATTTACAGTTTCAACCTTACCCAAGTAATATTCTTCAATTAATTTTTTAATTCTTTTTTCTTCACTAACGAGCTCCATAACCACATTTTTCATATCTGGTTTCGATGGAATTTCCTTTTTTAGAGTTTCCAAGCTTGATATTACTTTTTTCTTATTTTTAATGAAATCAATATATACACTTGGTTTAAGATTTTCAATAACATCTCTAGACCGATCATATCCAACAATATAATCATTTATAATTTTAATTCTCTCTATTCTAGCATCACTGATTGTCTTTAAATCAATTTTTTTGTTTTGCTCCAGTTCCTTGACTTTATCCTCTCTAATTACCCTTTCTTTAGTTATAATATCATTGTATTCTAAATACATTTTACTTTGTATGGTTCCATACATTGTGCTGTTTATCTTCTCTTTATCTTCTAAACTCTCCTCAAATGATAATGACGCTTTACCATATCTTGAATATATATCACTCATATTTTCTTGATATTCATCTCCAATTTTCTGAAGACACATTACCATGTTACTAAGCACATCAAACACATTTTCTGCTTCTTTTATTTTATCTTTAATATTATTAACATATTCACTAGTCATTTTCACTTTACCTTTCTACTTTAGTCTATCAATTCGCATTCTTCTCACCTGCATATCTGCAAACTGCTGTCTTCTCTCTACTTCCTTTCTTATTTCTTCTGCAATAACATCCTGTTCCGTTTCTTTATCTCTTGCTTCTTTTGAAACATCAGCCACTTCACTAAGATCAATTTTATCGCTTGTTATATTTTCAAGTTTTTCAGCAATCTTTTTGTTATCATCTGCTTGTTTTTCATGATTTTTCTGAATTTCTGTCATCTTCTCCTGTAGTTCTTCCTGTTTTTCAGAAACTTCTCTTGTATACTGATTTTTTGTATTTTCTTCCAGTTCATTTATTCTATTTAATAAAAATTCTTTACTTGCAGAATCATCACCTAAGCTTTCAATTTCCTTTCTTACTGCAAGAATTTCTTCCATCTTATCAATAAATTCATTTCCTAATTCATCAATTTCATTATGTTTTTCCTGAAGTTCTGTTAAATCATCATTTGGGCCATCATTCGGTCCATCATTGTTTCCCCCTCCTCCATGACGAGGTCCTTTACCCATACCACCCTTTGATAATACTAATGCCATAATCTAATTCTCCTTTTCAAAATCATTTATTATATTTCTTAACAAAGCTCTATCAGAATAAGCTTTATCCATTTTTTTATTATTTATTTTCTTACTTTCTTCCATTTGTTTTATTTCGGAAAGCTGTTCATCACATTTCTTCCTAACTTGTCCAACTTCAGGTCCATCCAATTTATACATACTTTTATAATTTTCTATTACATCATCATTTATTGTGTCCAACATTTTTTGGATTTTTCTATTCTGTTGAATCAGAAGAAATTGACTCAATTGTATTTCCTCATTTAAATCTATTATTTGTTTTTTATAAGCAGAAATAGTTGATTTAAACATCTGATTTGCCAATTCTTCATCACTCTTTGGATTGTCATCTCCCTCCCATTTACATATTTGAACTTCCATCGCTTTTTCCATTTTTTCAAAAAAAACGAGCGATTTTCCTTTCTCATATCTGGATAGGTTATCTATCTGAACCGGTGAGGCTGAAATAGTGCTGCTTATATATTCTCTCTCATCCTGTGATGACATTCTTAACGCTATCTTCAATCCTGTGTTTTTCATTACCTCCTGTGCCATAGAACTCGGTAACTGATCCGCAATAACAATTGACTCTCTTAAAGCTCTTACCTCAGCCAGCATATCTACAATAAATTTTGTAGCTGATATCTTAGGATTAATATTGCTGCCACTCTGTTCTGCGGTATTAGCAATTACATTATGTGCTTCTTCAATAAATATCACATGGTTCGGATTTTTATTAGCATCATCTGCATTTTTCTTTTTTATAATCTTCAATTCTTCTCTGATATAATTACATAACAATAGTGTTAAAAAATTTCGATTTTTTTCACCCATATCTTCCATTTCAATAATGGAACTCTTGCTTATCCAATCTTCCGGCTTTATAGTAGACTTTTTTACATTGAATACTTCTCCGGCATCTCTTCTCATTAATCCTTCAAGTCTAACATTTAAAAATGATTTTAAATCGCCTTTGAAATTACCATTATATGTTGTTTTTTCCACCTGTTCGGTAAATATATCTCTTAATTCCTCTAAACATGGATACTCCTTTGAACCATCGTTTTCATTATATTCGTTCCATCCATATTTTTCGTACGCAAGTCCTATTGATTTATCTAGCAAGTTATAAACAGGACCTCCCAATTCGAATGTACTCTCAAATACATTCATTAATACATTTATATGTTCACTTAATGTAATTCCCTCGGGAAACTCCATCATATTTACGCGTAATGGAAACAACGTATTCATATGCGGTGAAAAAAGCATAATATCGAACATTTCTTTTCCATAGTTATATATAGCTCTATATTCCTTTTTTGCAGGTTCCATTACCATAAATGGAATTTTGTTTTTATGTAATTCCGTAACCATATGTAACATCGTGTATGTTTTTCCAGATCCAGGAACTCCACATATAAAAGCATGTTTATTCAGTAATTCAATTGGATATTTCAACATCAACTCTTTTTTGTTCTTTCCAATTTTAATTGTGTTCTGACTTTCTTCCGGAGTAAACTCACTATCCATTTTTATTGGAACATCTTCTCCGTCATCAACTATAGGCAATCTAAAAAACGGAATAATTTCTTTTTGAACAAATAGCACAGGGAGAAAATTCAGCGTGAAATTTTTAGCAATATCTCTACATACTTTCCAACCCTTTTCTCCCTTTTGAATGATATGAATTAGGGAGCTATTATTATCCCTTTTTGATTTTACACAATCACAGTCTTCAAATTTCAACCAGGATAACGCATCATATTTTCCATCAAATGTAATAACCTTATAACTTCCCTCCCGTAGTGCTTCTGCACAAACAGAGTCTAATACAATCTTAGAATCTCCGTCGGTATCAGCAAAAGAAAAGACATTCATGATGTAATGTGGTGATTTTTCTACTTTTCCAACTACATTTTCGTATGATTCTATTACTTTACTGATTTCCCTATTTTTGGAGCTGTAAAAATCATTCTTGTCTGTATTACTATTTAAAGTATGCTTAATTGTCTGTATTACATTTCTAAGATTTATTGCATAATCCACAGGATATAAATCCACCCTATATAAAGACTTCTTTTTTATTGCCTTCATTACAGTAAACATTTCATATAAATGTGCCGCATCATTAACCTCCCAATTTGGGATTGTGTATTTCATCTGAGAGTCGTCATCTTCTAATTCCATCGTAAATACTTCATTTTTCATCAAAACAGAACATTTACAATATTTCTTTTTTTCAGATACCTCATTTTCAAAATCTTGCACTCTATTTACTCTATATTTCTTTATTAGAGGATGCGATTCAAAAAGTCTTACTGTATCTTCTTCTATCTTGGAATTACTTCTAATCATAATAAAGCATTTTATTTCTTCACTTCTATCATCTTCCGATGGTATATATTCATAAAACAGATGCAATGAAGCATTTGACATCAGACACTTTTTATTCCATATTCTTAAAAAAGAATTATGTAACTCCAAAAGTCCACCTAATCCACCAGTTGAGCCTATTCTATTTTTTATCAATGTAATATCAGGAATGCATACTATCTCGTATGTCACTGAAAATACCTTTTCATTATCTTCCATTTAACGTTACTCCTATGAGAAAATGCCAGTTTATACATTTCAGCAGTATTAATTCTAGCAAATTTTTATACCCCATAACGTAAAATGTAATAATTGGTCATTTTTTTGTAACTTTTGGTATTTACTCTGTTCAATATGCATTTAAATATATAAAATACAGTCCTGAATTAATTCAATGCTATCCTTCAAAATAATAAATTAGTGATCCTGACCGTAACGTGCTTTAACGCAATGTCCACCTTCGCAAGACGATCTTTCACTTCCGTTAGTATTAACTTTAACTAATACTCCCATCTTTTTCACAACTGATTTAACGTCCTTCATTAGACTTCCTCCTTTCGTTTCTATTTGCAAGTAAGTATACGCTATCATTTACGTCTTTCTTTATCTCATCAAAACTTGCACCTTGTATTTCCATATCGCAAAATATCTGATTTACTATCTCGTCTATTGAGGTGTTCCCATCAATTTGATTCCATATGTAACTTTCCATTTCATTATTTCGAACAAACAACATTTATCATTCAAATAATTTTGCTTTCTACAACATATTCATTCTTTATATCTTTAATCATATATTAAGTCCTCCGTTTTATCATTTATATTGACCTTTTTAATTAAATCAGTTATGATTAACTTAATAATTTTCATACATTTATAATGTGTCTCTATCTTTTTGCAATTCTAGCAAATTTCTACTCTCCATAACGCAAAATGTAATGATTGGTCATCTTTTTGTAACTTTTGGTACTCACATAATGAAACTTAATACAAAAAAAAGAGTGTCTGAATTATCAATATCTAATTCCAGACACTCTTTTATATCTTTTTATACTTTTTATTTTTCTTTATAGTTTTTTATACTTTTACAACGTGCATCCTATTTTTTCTTCCATCTCATATATTTCATCCCACTGATTTTCCTGCATCCATTCATCGTTTACAGAAATATCATCAGCTTTAACTGAATTTGTATATAGCTTTTCCCGATTCAATTCAACAAACCTTTTAAAATTATCCATATTTTTCTCCTTACTTACCCCGCAAACAAAATAAAAGCCCTAAACCAGCGCACAGCTTAGCTTGGGACTTCCGAGTGCGCCTTCAGGGGTTCGAACCCTGGACACCCTGATTAAGAGTCAGGTGCTCTACCAACTGAGCTAAAGGCGCATAAAATATTTTGTCTTTTGTTTGACGCAAGTGTTATTATATATGAGTCGTTAAAAAAAAGCAAGTGTTTTTTTTATTTTTTATGAAAAAATTTTCAAAAAATAATTTCTGTACTATTTACAGTTGAAAATCTTCTTGAGTTCGTCGAAACCCCGCTTGATTTTAAGCAGCTCGCAGTTAAGTCGGCGGCAGCCGGAACAAATGCACATGCAGTGGAAACGTTTTTTCATTCTACTCCCCTCCCAACATTATTAAAATTTTACCTTGTGGCGATAAGCTTGTTAATAGGATTGCCAAGCTTTGAAAATTTGATTTCGTATTCGGTCATCACGTTGCCATCGTTCATATCGCTGTTGTGAAGATCGTATGTGACGCTGTCTAATTTCCAGCCGGCAGCTTCAACCTCTTCCAAAGAAAAATCAAATAAAGGTCTGTTGTCGGTCTTGAACTCCACACGCCCTGTTTTTGCAAGAATATTGTTATATCTGGCAAAAAACTGTCTTGAAGTAAGACGTCTTTTCGCGTGACGGTCCTTTGGCCATGGGTCTGAGAAATTAAGATATATTCTTCCAATCTCACCGTTTTCAAATACATCCTCTATTTTCTCGGCATCCATCCGGATAAAGCGAAGGTTAGGCAGCTCCATTTCCCTCTGCTTTTCCAATGCACGGACAAGAACGCTTGAAAACTTTTCTATTCCAATGTAATTGATATCAGGGTTCTTTGACGCAAGCTCCATGATAAATCTGCCTTTGCCCGTTCCGATTTCAAGATGGATTTCGTTGTCGTTGCCGAAAATCTCATGCCATCTGCCTTTATTTTCTTCAGGTACATTAATTGTATAATCACTTTCTTCAAGTGCCTCTCTGGCACCTCTCACATTTCTTAATCTCATGTCTATGAGTTTCCTCCGTATCTAAGCGATATTATTAGTATATACAAACGCCCCCGAATATGCTACTATAATTTCAAATTTTGTTAAAGGGATTTAGTATGAAAAAAATAATTGCTTCAACTCTTACTTTTATATATATTATGTGTCATTTAAGCCTATGCCGGGCGGCTGATAATAATGACATTCTGCCTGAATTTCCCGATATTAAGTCACAGTATATTGTGCTGATGGACGCCGATTCCGGGGAGGTTCTTTATCAGAGGAATATGGATAAAAAATGCTATCCTGCAAGCACCACCAAGATGATGACGGCTTTGCTTACCATAGAGAATACATCTATGTCAGATGTGGTTACCTATTCCAAAGCTGCGGTTGACAGTGTTTCTCCCGGTGATGCTAATGTTGGAATTGCTGTGGGCGAACAGCTTACGGTAGAGCAGTCCTTGTATTGCCTTATGCTCCGCTCCGCCAATGATGTGGCTTACGGACTTGCAGAATATGTGGGCGGTACGGCTTCCGGTTTTGCATCGATGATGAATGACAAAGCTGCTGCCTTAGGCGCTGTTTCAACGCATTTTTCCAATCCAAGCGGTCTCACCAATGAATTTCACTACTCCACTCCTTATGATATGGCATTGATAGGAAGGGCCTGTTTTAATAACAAAACCCTTGTAAATATCATGAGTTATACAGGTGTATACAAGATAGGCAAGACTAACACAAATAACAATATCCGCTATTACACACACCGTTTCCAGATGTTAAAAGGCGGCGAGTATGAGTACCGGTATTCAAAAGGCGGCAAAACCGGATATACCGATGCCGCAGGCAACTGTCTCGTATCTTTTGCCGAAAAAGACGGTATAAGGCTGGTGTGCTCAGTTATGAATTCAACGGCTTCGGGAAGATACACCGACTCCATCGCACTTTTTGATTATTACCTTAATAACTACCGTAAATGTTATCTTGATGATAATAATATGTCATCTTCATCTTTTGGGCTTGATGCCCTTGATATTACCTATGAGATGACATCGACAAACGGCTACAGCATAGAATTCGATGATGGGGCTTATATTCTTGTTCCGTCAAATGCCAATATATCGGACCTGACAAAGATTGTAACATACGCAGATAATGCCGCTTATTCCGGTAAAAGCGGCGGATTTGCCTGCATCAGCTTTTATTACAAAAACCTGCCTCTCGGTAATTCCACTATCTATATAAAAGACAATAAAAATTCTTCCGTCACACCCGGAACTAACGGAGTAATGACGGAAGAAACACACATCACTATTAATAAAGACAAAACAATTTATATAAATATTTTTGTATTAATCGGTGCCGTGGCTGGGCTTTCACTCATTATTGTACCGGTTGTCATAAGAGTAAAAAACAGGAGACGTCACAGGAGAGGTTTTCACTTCTGAGCACCCTGTCTCTGGCGCTGTTTTTCCCTTGAACGTTTTGCCCTTCTGCGCTCTCTTTTGTGGTCCTGCTTCTGGATGATTTCAGCAACGCCGTTTTCGTCGGTCCGCTTTAAAATCTTAATTGCATAATATAAATCATCCTCGGTCTTTTTAAATCGTATTTTACCCTTAAAAAGACCGTGGTTCTCACAATATGCCACACAGTAATATACATGTTGGTTATTGGAAAACCATTTTATTCTCTGCTTGATTTCCCTGTTGCACAAGAAACATTTCGTGGTACGGATAACACCGTCCAGCATAATTTTTTCCCTGTCACGATAGCCTTTTGATATAAACTTACTGTAGGTAGGATACACTAACGTGAATTCCTCAGCCCGTGATGACGGTATCTTGTATGTGTCCACCGAGGTGTACTCATATATTTTATCCATATCCATCAGCCCAAAAATTTTTGCCGTATACTCTGCATCCGCAAAAGCCGAGTGAAAAGCTTCATTCTGCACAATATTTTTATCTGCGGTTACAGTTTCAAGCGAGCTCCGCTTCTTGCCATCGTCATAACATATACTGTACGATTTCTGCAAATCGTAGTAAATAAGCGGCATTGGAAGATTAAGGTTTATCTTGTAATAATCACAGTTACGCTGAAGTTCTGTAAGGTCCATGCATCCCCATGTACAGAAAATGTAATCATCCCCGCACCATTCCATAAACTCTTTAACAGCCTGTGGAAATGGCACTCCTTTTTCAACAAGTTCACCCATGGTTGTGCCAATAAGGTCCTGCATAACAGGATGAAGCGTCTGATATACACCGGGGGCTATATTTTTTGCAAAAGTATCTATGACTCTCCTCTGTGAATCCAGCTTGACTGCACCAATCTCTATTATTTCAAATGGCATATCCTTAATTTCTTTTTCTTTTCCGTCAGGACATTGATTCCATTCCAAATCAAACACTATATAATTCATGCTCTGTCCTCTCTTTTTTTATCATTACTATAATAAATAATCTATAAATTTCCATTCTCACATACAAATAAAACTATATTAGCATTGTACCATAAAAAAAGACGAAATACAGTAACTTTCTTTAAATTCCAGTATTTCGTCCTTTAATCAACTATTCAACATCAAAAATTTTTTGCACAGTTTTTAATTTTTATCTTCTGCAATTTTAAATTTCTGGATCATTTCACGCAGATTTTCTGCTTCACTGCTCATCTCCTGACTAGATGCTGCACATTCTTCAGATGTTGCCGAATTCGTCTGTACGACATCATTGATCTGTTCAATTCCATCATTAATCTGTTTGATTTCTGTTGCCTGTGTCTCTAACGTATCAGCAATATTTGTGACTTCTTTTGTAATGATCTGGGAATTCTCAGCGACCTCCTGCAATTGTGATGCCGTCTGCCCTGCAATCACCATACCCTTTTCCACGGCTTTCACAGAGGTTTCAATCAATGTTGCGGATTCCTTTGCTGCCTGGGCACTCTGGTCTGCCAGCACATTTACCTGATTCGCTACAACTGCAAATCCCTTTCCTGCCTCCCCTGCTCTTGCAGCCTCAATGGAAGCATTCAATGCAAGCAGATTCGTCTGGGCCGCAATTTCATTGATTGTTGCAATGATCTTGTCAATCTCTTTTGATGCCCCGTTGATCTCATTCATGGAATCAACCATATCCTTCATTTTACCATTGCTTTCCAGAATGGCATTTCCAAGTTCGTCTACTCTTCCACTGATTTCTTTTGCGGTTTTTGAATTTTTTTCTACCTGTTCAGAAACACCTTCGACTGTTGCGGTCAGTTCTTCTACAACTGCTGCCTGATTTGTTGCTCCATCCGCAAGGTCATTGGAGCTTGCTGCTACCTGCTCTGCGGCACTCGAAACTTCATCTGAAACATGCTGGATTCCCTTTATCACCTCTGCCATGCTTTTTTCAAACATCATAAAGGAGTTTAGAATTCCAACAAAATCCCCTTTCCACTCTACTTCCGGCTGCACATCAAAATTTCCATCTGCAAACATCTTCATTGCACGTCCAATATCATCTACATAGCTTCCCAGAATGCGGATGGATTTACGCATACTGTGTGCCAGTCTTCCAATCTCATCATCTGAATGGTATTCCAGCGTGCTGTGCAGGTTTCCATCTGTTAATTCCTGTGCAACGGCTTCCACTTCACGTAATGGTACTAAAATTGTCTCAAGTACTTTTTTGCCTGTTTTTGTTGTCAGTTTCCATGCCAAAACCAGACAAACAATAATACAAGCAACTCCTGCCACTGCAAAAAGAACCGTAACTTTTACTGACCGGCTACTTTGCTCATCGGTCATTTCATCTAATCTTATTGCAATTTCTACAGCTTTATTTAATGCCGGGGTACAATCATTCAGAATTGAATCAACTGCCTTATCTTTGTCACCGCTTTTGATTTTTTCCATGATGGAATAACCAATGTTTCCCCAGTCTGCAAGGGCAGATGAGTATTCTTCATAATCCGCATCCGGAACAACTCCGGATTTCTTTAAATTATTCAGTTGGGTATCAACTTCTGCAAGCAGTTTTTTTACCGTCTGCTCATAATTGTCATAAGAGGATGCATCATTATTTAATGCCATTTCCCTGATATTTCTCGCTGCTGCGTTAACATCTATCCTGCAGATTTTCACCGCCTGGTCTGCAACAGTAACATTTTGTACATAATGCTTCATATTGAAAAATAGAATACCTATGACCACAATAGATAACAGCCCTGAGACTAACATCATAATAATGACTTTTCTGTAGCCATAGTTTATCCTTTCCTTCAGATGCAAATTTTCCAATTTATTTTTCTTAATATTTTTCTTTGTCGCCATAGTTTGCTATTTCCTTTCTCTTTTACTCGTTCCTTATATATCAAATTTTTTTCTTAAAGTCAATAAATTTCAGGAACAATTTTATTATTCTATTTTATATAAAATATTGTACCACTCCCCCTCCGAAAAATACAGTACTTTTACCAATTTTTTCTACAGTTATCTCTCCGATCGAACGTGATGTAATCTGGAATGTCGTGCCGGTGGTTCCCTCGTAAGAGCCAATTTCCATAATCGTAACTGTGACAGATCCTGTATATGTCTGATCCGATATAGGCCTGATATCATAGGTAAGCAGGAATATAGTGTTTTGTTTCACGCAATCACCATAAAATAAAAAAAAGCAACAATGAATTTTCACGATCATTGTTGCAAAAAATCAATGTTCCCTGCGGGAATCGAACCCACAACTAGTGCTTAGGAGGCACTTGTTATATCCATTTAACTAAGAGAACAAAACTGTATTCCCATTATAATAATTGAACGGGAATAAGTCAAGGTATCAGTCGATACTTATTTTGCCCTGAAGCCATACACTGCCCACAAAACGTCTGCCCACTTCAGGTTCACCAAGTAATGTACTACTGTCTATTATCACATGAAATACCATTGAGTTACATTCTATCAAAAGCATATACAGATAATTTCCTGTAATATCATTTTCCAATGTATCAATTTCCAGAATATTTCCCACAACTGAATACATATCCGACTCAAGTCCCGCAGGAACCATAGAGCTGTATACAATCGAATATACATCCTCGTTTTTTATTCTTTTGCCTATATCAATATATGTATCAAGGTCAACCATGGTAAGCTCCGTGATTGCGTCCCTGTCACCGCTTAAAGCACGGCCTAAAAGATCTCCTCTGTTGACATCGGAATCGGTCTGTTCTGGCTTGTTATTTAAATTTGCAGGTAAAATAATTTTTCCCTCCAAAGCAAGTCCCGTGAGGTACACATTGACATTTTCAAAATCTGACTTTTCCGGATTACAGCTTATAAGTTCAATGTCATTTGTTACAAAAAATATGGGTGATAATTCACTCACCTGACCGCTTACAATTCCAAGGTAGCCCTCGGAATTTTTTTTCATGGTTATTGATACACTTTCTGCATAATATGAATAATTACTTACTACATAGGGAAAACAATTTGTATAGTAAAAACTTCCTGTTACAGAATTATATTTTCCTCTGATTTTGATACCGCCACGGTGATTGCCGTCACAATCAGACAGCAGGGGCATATCCAGCTCCGCTGTAATAAAACGACTTTTTCCCGGTTCCTTTTTAACATATTTCACTACGTTATTTTCAACGGACTTTTCTATATAATCTTTTATTATTTTATCCATGTAAGGGGTATCATACACATCCATGAACCCTATTGCAGTAACGTAATTATGCATTTCTTACCTCAATTATTTCTTTACAATCTTGGTCATTCCACCCATATATGGCTGTAATGCTTCAGGAATATTGACACTTCCGTCTGCATTAAGATTATTTTCAAGAAATGCGATAAGCATTCTAGGAGGTGCAACAACTGTGTTGTTAAGTGTGTGTGCGTAGTATTTGCTTCCGTCTTCCGCTTTTACCCTGATGCCAAGACGTCTTGCCTGTGCATCTGAAAGATTTGAACAGCTTCCTACTTCAAAATATTTTTTCTGTCTTGGTGACCATGCTTCAACGTCTACAGATTTAACTTTAAGGTCTGCAAGGTCTCCTGAGCAACATTCAAGTGTTCTGACAGGGATATCAAGTGTTCTGAATAAGTCTACTGTGTTCTGCCATAATTTATCGAACCACATTTTGCTGTCTTCAGGTTTACATACAACTATCATTTCCTGCTTTTCAAACTGATGTATTCTGTATACGCCTCTCTCTTCAATGCCATGCGCTCCTTTTTCTTTTCTGAAACATGGCGAATAGCTTGTAAGAGTGTAAGGAAGATTCTTTTCCTCAAGAACGTTATCAATAAATTTACCAATCATTGAATGTTCACTTGTTCCGATAAGGTAAAGGTCTTCGCCCTCAATCTTATACATCATTGCTTCCATTTCATCAAAACTCATAACACCTGTAACAACGTCGCTTCTAATCATGAAAGGAGGTACGCAATAAGTAAAACCTCTGTTAATCATGAAATCCCTTGCGTATGATATTACTGCGGAATGAAGTCTTGCAATGTCTCCCATAAGGTAGTAGAAACCGTTTCCGGCAACTCTTCTTGCACTGTCAAGGTCAATGCCGTTAAAGCTTTCCATAATCTCTGTATGATATGGAATTTCAAAATCAGGAACTACAGGTTCGCCATATCTCTGAACTTCAACGTTTTCCTGGTCATTTTTACCAATTGGTACACTTGGGTCGATTATGTTTGGAATTACCATCATAATCTTTTTAACTTTAGCCTGTAATTCTGTTTCTTTTTCTTCAAGCTCTGCTAATCTTGCTGAATTAAGACCAACCTGCTTCTTAACTTCTTCCGCTTCTTCTTTTTTGCCCTGTCCCATTAAAGAACCAATCTGCTTTGAAAGTTTATTTCTGTCGGCACGAAGGCTGTCAGCTTCCTGCTGTACCTTTCTTGCTTCTTCATCTAACTTTATTACTTCATCAACCATAGGAATCTTATGGTCCTGAAATTTCTTCTTAATATTCTCCTTTACGATATCAGGATTTTCTCTCACAAACTTAATGTCTAACATTTTTATTCCTCCTAAATTTCTTCATCTGTTGTGTCAACTATAAATACAGTGAGACATTCTAACAAATTCTTTACAGGTCCGTCCTTCAGGTCATTACCTGACGAATCCCTGATAATTTTAATAATTGGTCTGTCTGCCAATCCTTTGTTTTGTTTTATAATAATACCAACTTCATTTTCATTGGTAATTACCTTACTGCCGTTAGGAAACCATGCAATATTGGATAGCACTTTAATAAGCATATCATAATCAAAAGAATATGCTGCGACGGTTCTGAGGTATTCTATTACCTCATGTATCTTCTTTTGTTCATATCCTATTCCTTTAATCATTTCATCAAAGGTGTCGCATATTGCCACAAGCATAACTTCATCGCCTATGTCTTTTCCTCTCTTATGGAACGGATAACCTGTTCCGTTTACTTTTTCATGATGACCAAGGATTATATTTTTTGTTATCTCCGTCATCCAGTCACAGAGTTTTACTTTTTCATATCCGTAAAAAACATGTTTCCTGTAATCAAATTTTTCATCTGCCGGAAGCCTGTCCACATCTGTGTCCATGTAATATGTCTTAACATCTACAATTCCTATATCGTGCAATAATGCTCCAAGTGCAATATCATGTAATTTTTCTTCTTCAAATCCAATCTTTACTGCCATTACAACGGACAAAACCGCTGTATTTAAAAGATGGGTATATATATCATTGTTTCCTCTTTTAACATTTATTATCTGCTCCGTTATCTGAGGATTTGTCAGAATATCATCAATTATTCCTTTAGTTATCTGAATTATTTTGTCTTTTTCTTTATCATCTGAAATATTAGCTTTACTATCTATGACATCTTTGATTATATCAACACTGTCTTCTTCTATGTTGTCAATACAAAAGTTTATTGCAGCTTCATCTTCTTGACTGTCAACTATATACACTTCCGATATATTGTTTTCCGCAAGTTTATCTATGTGTTCTTTTTTTAAAACTGTTCCTTCGCTTAGCAACATCAGCCCTTTACTATTGGACACTTCTTTTGCTAATATTTTACCATTTTCTATGTCGACTATCTGGATTTTTTTCATACAACCTATCCCTTTTATGACAATTATTCATCTCCTGATTCTGAATTAATTGCCTTATTCAATGCTTTCTTTTCTTCTTCTCCAAGATTTATATACGATTCGCCATTTATTATTTCTTTTACATATGTGTAACATCCTTCTCTGCTATGCATTGCATTTATAAGGAATCCATTGTTTCTGTTATCTAGCAATGCAAGTGCAAAACTTAATTTGCCACCCATTTCATTAAAAGCATCATATTTTACCATTCCCATTTTAGAAAAGGCAAATCTTAATGACTCATTTATATCATCTAACTGTACTTTTTTAGCTGCGTCTTCTTTCTTCAATTCATCGACTTCTTTAAATCTTTTAAGAATGACTTCCTCAAGGCTCTTTCCGTCTTTTCCTGACATAAAACTTGTATACGTCAATTTCATCTTTTTGATTTTTACAGAATTAATAATCAAAAAGGCAAGCATTACAACCATTACTACAGCCATACCTAAAATCACATATAGTGTATCAACACTAAATAATCCAAAAAAATCTAACATCTTTAGCCTCTTTCTATTTTTTGATTAGTTCAATTATTCTTTCAAAATCATCCTGGGAATAATATTCTATCTCAATTTTTCCTTTGTTATTATTCTTGTTATGTATAACAACTTTAGTTCCTATAATTTCTTTAAGTTTACTTTCAATATCCCTGTAAACAAAATCATCCTTTGGTTTATCCTTTGGCTTTTTTGTCTCTTCAGAGCCTATATTCTTTATCAGTTTCTCAACTTCACGGACACTGAGTTTCTCATCAAAAGCTTTCATTGCAAGGGCATACTGTGTATCACCATTACTAACGGCAAGAAGTGCTCTTGCATGTCCTCCGGAAATCATATCATCAATTACCATTTTCTGTACGCGTTCATCAAGCTTTAAAAGTCTAAGCGAATTGGTTACAGCCACACGGCTTTTTGAAACTTTTTCTGCAACTTCATCCTGTTTCAACTTATAATCTTTAATTAATTTCTGATACGCCAATGCTTCCTCTATAGGATTAAGGTTTTCTCTCTGTATATTTTCAATAAGAGCAACCTCCATTGCTTCCTGTTCTGAGAAGTTTTTGATTACAACAGGGACTTCCTTCAACCCGGCTTTTTTAGCGGCTCTCCATCTTCTCTCTCCTGCTATAATTTCATAATAATTATCGCGTTTAGTAACTACAATAGGTTCAATAACTCCATATTGCTTTATTGAATCTGCCAGTTCCAATATCGTATCTTCATCAAAGTTTTTTCTTGGCTGATTACGATTAGGTTCTATATCATTTATTTTCAAAACTGTATCAGCGGTAACTTCTACTATTTTTTCTTCTGGTTCTTTTACTCCGGGAATAAGATTATTAAGTCCTCTTCCCAAACCTTTTTTTACTGCCATTCATCTTCTCCTCTATGGATAACTTCTTCTGCTAATAATCTGTAACTTTCTGCTCCTGCTGATTTAGAATCATACAAATTAATCGGTAATCCATGGCTTGGTGCTTCCGCAAGTCTTATATTTCGTGGAATTATTGTTTTGTATACTGTCTGTTTAAGGTTAGCTTTAACATTTTCCACAACCTGCAGAGATAAATTAGTTCTGGCATCATACATTGTAAATACAACGCCTTCTATTTCTAATTCGGGATTCAATTTCTGTTTAACAAGATTTATCGTTCTGATTAATTGTGATAATCCTTCCAACGCATAATATTCGCATTGAATAGGTACAAGAACAGTATTAGCAGCAGTCATTGCATTTACTGTAAGCATTGATAAGGAAGGTGGGCAATCAAGAAGTATAAAATCATATTTTTCTTTAAGGGAGTTAACTATTTTCTTTAAAATATATTCCCTGTCATCTATATCAATAAGATCTATCTCAGCTCCTGCAAGATTAACATTGGATGGTATAACATCCAAATCATCCATAACACTTTTATATATGCAATCGTCTATTGAAGTTTCTCCAAGCATCAATTCATACACAGTATTTTCTGTGTTATTTTTGTCAATTCCAAGTCCGCTTGTTGTATTTCCCTGTGGGTCAACATCTATTACTAGTACTTTCTGGCCTTGTTCTGCAAGACATGCTGACAAATTAATTGTTGTTGTTGTTTTTCCGACGCCACCTTTTTGGTTGGCGACTGCAATTATTCTTCCCATGTTTACCTCCACTAACTTACGCCCATACATTATAGCACTTTTGTATTGTTATTTCCATAGTTTTATTAAATGTTTCACGTGGAACATTATTGGTTCATTTCGTATCTGAATGTTTCACGTGAAACATTCTTTTCGCAGGTTCTTTAATCAAAAAGGTTTCACGTGAAACATCACATGAAACCATCATTTTGAAATAATTCAGAATTTTTAACCGCAAAAACAGCAGCCTGTGTTCTATCATTAACATTAATTTTTCTAAAAATACTTGACACATGATTTTTCACAGTTCGTTCTGTAATTTTAAGTTCATTAGAAATATCTTTATTAACATACCCTTTTGAAATCAATAATAATACTTCAATTTCTCTTTTTGTAAGATTTTTAATTCTTTCTTCAGGGTCATCCTCCTGTGTAACATTTATATTTAAAAATTTTTCAAGTTCGGGTTGTATGTATTTTTTTCCTTCATATACGGAATATACCGCTCTTTTTAATATTTCCACATCACAATCTTTTGAAATAAAGCCATCACAACCTTCTCTAATAACGTATGCCATTTTTTTAGCATTATCATTATCACTTATTATTATCGTACCAACATTAAAGCAATGTTCTTTCATAAGTTTTATAATTTTTGCTCCGTTAATTCCTGATATATTAATATCAATCAGTACAACATTCGGTTTAATTTTATTTACTTCACTAAGACATTCAAAACCATCCGCCGCACTTCCCACGACATTCACTTCGCATTCATTTTCCAGCAATGAAATGATGCCCTGTCGCACAAGTGTATGATTTTCAGCAACAAATACATTAATAGGCATAACGTAACCCCCGTTTCTTAAAACAGTTTTAAAAGTTTATCCATTTCCATTTTTGCACGATGCAAATCAATATCCATAAATTTACGTATAAGTATTAGTTTATCATGAATATTTTCCACCGGTTCTTTTCCCAATACATTTTTATAGTTAAGATGTTTAATATCTTCAAGTTTATTTATTATCTCTTGTTTTTTCTTATTAATATCATCAATTTGCTTTTTCTTACTCTCAATTATCTGGTTAAGAGTATTAATCTCTGTGTCAACATTATTACTCTGTGTTGCCGAAAAAACATTATATTCTTTATCAATATTTTTCTTAATAGCAGTAATTTGTTTTTTAGTATCTTTAATCTGACCTTCAATTCTGGAAATATTTTTTTCATAAAAAGCAGCCTGACTATTTAATTCATCTTCATAAGATGATAAAAAATCCAATATATTCTTGCTCATTGTAACCCCCCTGTTATTTTAACGGTTCTTTTGACGGAAGTCCCGATTTACGCGGATATTTGATTGATGTATTTCTTAATTTCCCGATAACAATAAAAGTTCTTGATATATCCGTTTCCGGTAAAATAAAATCAATTTTTTCTTCTATCTTGCCACCAAGCATATTCACAGCTTTTTTTGCACTGTTAATTTCTTCTTCACATTCTCCTGCTTTATAAGATACAAACTTTCCTCCAACCTTAACATAAGGAATACAATACTCGCTTAAAGTAGAAAGATTGGCAACTGCCCTTGATACACACAAATCATATTTTTCCCTGTATGTAACATTGTGGGCATAATCTTCTGCTCTACCATGTATTGCATTTATATCTTTAAGCTGTAATTCTGTGATTACTTCATTAAGGAAATTTACTCTTTTATTAAGTGAATCAAGCAGGGTAATTTTCACATCAGGAAATACGATTTTTAATACCATTCCCGGAAAACCAGCGCCTGTTCCGATGTCAATTATATTAGTAACTTCTGACATATTAACAGCTTTAATAATTGAAAGACTGTCGGCAAAGTGTTTTATAACTACATCTTTGTATTCGGTAATTGCTGTCAGGTTCATTACTTTATTTTTTTCTATAAGTAATTCATAGTAATTTATCAGTTTATTAATCTTGTCCTGATTTAATTCAATCCCAATATTCTGAATATATTCTTTTAAAAAATCAACCATCTTTTCTCCTATGCTGCTCCATATATACAAGTAATACCGTTATATCTGCCGGAGATACACCCGATATTCTTGATGCCTGTCCGATAGACCTTGGTGAATAATTTTTTAATTTCTGTTTTGCTTCAATTCTTAAACCGCTGATATCGTCGAAATCAATATCTGCAGGTATAAGTTTATTTTCAAGTTTTTTAAAATGTTCTACCTGTTTCTGTTCTCTTAAAATATATCCCTCATACTTAATGTTGATGTTTACCTGTTCTATAACATCTGCATCAAGTTGTGGTCTGTTTTCATCAATTTCTCCGAGAATCTCATAATTTAATTCCGGACGGCGTATTAATTCTGCCAGAGAGGCACCATTATTAAGCGGTGTACTCTCATATCTTATTAAGAGATTATTAACCTTTTCACTGCCGCCAACACTGACATTTTTAAGTCTTTCAATTTCGTTGTCGATTGCTTTAATTTTTTCAACAACTTTATTATATCTTTCATCGGACAAAAGACCTATTCTGTGTCCCTGTTTATAAAGTCTTATATCTGCATTATCCTGTCTTAACAAAAGTCTGTATTCTGCCCTGCTTGTCATCATTCTGTATGGCTCTTTATTTTCTTTTGTTACAAGATCATCAATCAATACACCGATATATGCTTCAGATCTGTCAAGAATAAGCGGCTCTTTATTAAGGACTTTCATTGCTGCATTAATTCCGGCGATAAGACCCTGTGCTGCTGCTTCTTCATATCCGGAACTTCCGTTTAACTGGCCTCCGGAAAAAAGACCTGATATATTCTTAAATTCAAGTGAGGATTTTAACTGGTTAGGATTAATACAGTCATATTCTATTGCATAGGCATTTCTGACTATTTTTGCATGTTCAAGTCCCGGTACCGTCTTATACATGGCATACTGTACATCTTCCGGAAGAGAACTTGACATTCCTCCCAGATAATATTCATGTGTATAATTTCCCTCTGGTTCAATAAACACCTGATGTCTGTCTTTATCCTTAAACCTCATAACCTTATCCTCAATGGATGGACAATATCTTGGCCCGGTTCCATGGATAACTCCTGAATAAAGAGGTGACCTGTCAATATTGTCTCTTATGATTTTATGAGTATCTTCGTTGGTGTATGTAAGCCAGCATGAACGCTGTTCTTTCTGGATGCTTTCAGGATCGGTTGTAAATGAAAAAGGTACTATCTTTTTATCCCCAAACTGTTCTTCCATTTTATCAAAATCAATGGTTCTTCCGTCAACTCTGGCAGGTGTTCCTGTTTTAAACCTTACAATTTCTATTCCCAGTTTTTTCATGGATTCCGATAAATAATTGGCTGCAAGAAGCCCGTTCGGGCCTGTATAATAACTTATATCGCCAAAAATACATCTTGCTTTAAGATATGTTCCCGTACAAAGGACTACTGCTTTTGTATAATATTCGGCACCCGAAAAAGTTTTAACACCTTTAATAACGCCGTTTTCAGCCATAAGCTCAGCTACTTCAGCCTGTCTGATAGTAAGATGTTCTGTATTCTCCAGTGTTTTTCTCATAGTTGCACTGTATTCAGACTTATCGGCCTGTGCTCTTAATGAATGAACCGCAGGTCCTTTTGATTGATTTAACATTTTTGACTGTATAAATGTCTTATCAATATTAACACCCATTTCTCCGCCAAGTGCATCTATTTCCCTTACAAGATGTCCTTTAGAGCTTCCTCCGATATTCGGATTACATGGCATAAGTGCGATACTTTCAACACTCACCGTAAACATTATAGTCTCAAGTCCCAGTCTTGCACATGCAAGTGCAGCTTCACATCCTGCATGACCTGCTCCGACTACCGCTATATCATATTCTTCAACAACATTCATATCTTCACCTGTTTTCTAAATTATTTTCCCATACAAAATTTACTGAATATTTCATTTACAAGATCGTCTTCCACCGATTCACCAATGATTTTACCAAGTTCTTCATAAGCATTAAGTAAATCGATAGTATAAAAATCTTCCGGCATTCCTTCATTAATACTTCTCTTTACAAGTCTAAGACTTTCTAATGCGTTGTCAAGTGCTGCTTTATCTCTTTCATTGGAAATATACACTTCATCATTAAAATCTATCTTACCTTCAGTAAACATATCCACAATGTAATCCGTAAGTTCTTCAAGTCCGGTATTTTCCTTTGCAGAAACAAGAAATACACGGTTATTCGTTAATTCCTTCATCTTATCCACAGTTATGACTGGTTCAAGGTCGGATTTGTTTAAAAGTACAACCGCCTTATTATTTTTTATCAGCTTAAGAATTTCATAATCATTTTCATCCAGTTTTCTGGATGAGTCAACTACATACATAATTAAATCAGCATCTTCTGCCGTTGCTTTCGCCTTATTAACTCCTATGTTTTCCACAATATCTTCTGTGTTTCTTATTCCTGCGGTATCAATGAGATTAAGAGTTATTCCGTTAAGGTTAATCTGTTCTTCTATAATATCCCTTGTTGTTCCTTCTATATCTGTAACAATGGCTCTTTCTCTACCTGATAAAATATTTAAAATACTTGATTTTCCCGCATTTGGTTTCCCAAGTATTACGGTATTGATGCCCTGTGTGAATAACTTTCCGTTATCCACAGTTATCAACAGCTTTTCTGCTGTTTTTACCCACTTATCCACATAGTTTTCCAACTTATCCCCAAAATTATCAAGAGAAATGTGCTCAGGATCATCTAAAGCAGCCTCAATAAATGCTACATTGTGTATAATTTCTGCCCTAAGATTGCTTATCTGTTCCGATAATTTACCATTTAAGAGGTTAATAGAGTTTTTAAGAGCATATTTATTTTTTGAATTTATGATATCAATTACTGCTTCTGCCTGGCTTAAATCAATTCTACCATTTAAAAATGCCCGCTTTGTAAATTCACCCGGTTCCGCAGGCCTGGCTCCTGACTTAAGTACCGCTTCAAGAACTTTTTTCATAACAAAAGAACCGCCATGGCAATTAATTTCTATGGTATCTTCCTTTGTATATGTGTTAGGAGCCGCCATTACCATTACAAGAACTTCGTCTACTATTTCATTATTAAAAACTATATTTCCATAATGAATAGTATGGGATTTGACTTCAGACATTTTCTTTTTGCTCTTCTTAGGCACAAAAATTTTGTCAATAACAGAAAATGCTTCTTCTCCGCTGATTCTTATTATTCCGATTCCCGAACCCATTCCTGTTGCAATAGCTGCAATTGTTTCTCTCATATTTCTTACCTCAGATTATTTCTTACCTCTATATAATAACAAAAAGGGATGTATTTCACATCCCTTTTTTTATCAGATATTACTGTTTTTTCATAAATACAACTACATGTCTGAATGGCTCTTCGCCCTCGCTCTTTGTAGATACGTATTTATCATTCTGAAGAGTTGAATGAATAATTCTTCTTTCATAAGGATTCATTGGCTCTAAAGATACAGGACGTCTTGTTCTCTTAACTTTATATGCAATGTTTTTTGCAAGTGATTCAAGAGTTGCTTTACGTCTTTCCCTGTAATTTTCAGTGTCAAGTTTGACTCTGAAATATTTACCGCCTTCTTTGTTAGCTACAAGGCTTATAAGATACTGAAGTGAATCAAGAGTCTGTCCTCTCTTACCGATAAGAACACCCATATCACCACCTACAAGGTTAATGTCTATGCTGTCATCATCGTTAAAACTAATTTCTATAGTTACCTCAAGGTCCATTGTCTTAAATATATCATTTAAGAATTTTCTGATTTTATCTTCAACTGCACCTTTATCAACAACTTTTTCCGGTTTAACTTCTTCAGTTTCTTCAACTGTTATTTCTTCTATGATTTCGGCATTTTCTTCCTGCTTCTTTGATACAAGAATTTTTGCTGGCTTACTGTTTATAAAACCGAATAAACCATTTGAGCCTTTTTCAATTACTTCATATTCAAGATTATCACTTGATGTTTCTAACTGCAATGCTGCATTTATTAATGCTTCTTCTACAGTCTTTCCCGTAACCTCAATTTTCTCCATAATAATTCCTCTGTTTAAAAATTATTTGCTATTGTTATTTTTTTCATTAAACATCTTTACCATATTAGCCTTAGCTGCAAGACTGCCCGGTTTTGCTGAGGTATTATAATAACTTGTTGATTCCTTGATTTCTTTATCTCTTTCTTCTTTTCTGTTTTCACGGGCTTCCATTTTATGAACCTGTTCAACATACTTTGAAGTTACATTTGAAATCTTTACAGGAGGCAAACCTTTTTTAGCTCTTTTAATATTAGCTTTTTCAATGTTTTCCTTAACAATTTCATCTACATCTTTATTGTTCATCTTCTTGTTGATTACAAGCTGCACTATAATCTGTACTACAGATGATGCAATCCAGTATAAACCGATACATGAAGCAAACGATACGCAGAATACTGCTGATAATATAGGCATAATTGTATTCATGACTTTCATTGAACTTGCCATACCTGCCTGCTGGTCATTCTGTGAACCAACATTTACATTATTCTTATTTTCCATTAATTTAACACTTAACCACTGGGTTAAACCTGCTAAAATAGGAATAATAAGTGCCCAACTAAGTCTCCAACCTGGTGCCTGTGTAAGACTTATACCAAAAAGATTGTTATATCCATGAATCTGATCAAAGGCATTTCCAAAATCTACGCTTGAGAATGCGTTCTGTACTTCACTCCATTTTTCAGGCGACAGGTTATAAATCTTATCTATAAGAGTTGCCCTGCCTGTAGAAGCACTTACTGAAATTCCGTTAATAGCATCTAATTTAGTTGCCCAATCATCACCTGATCCTGTAATCTTATCTGCGATACCGCCGCAAAGCTCACGGATTTTAGTAACGTATCCGGGAATTTTATAAATTACCCTGTACAATGCAAACATGATAGGAAGCTGGATAAGCATGGTAAGACATCCGCCTGTTGGTGATGTACCATACTTTTCATATACAGCCTTTGTCTCTGCCTGCATATTCATCATAGATACCTGATCTCTCTTATCTTTATATTTTGCCTGAATTTCCTGAAGTTCAGGATTCATCAGACCTGATAATTTAGAGAACTTCTGCTGTTTAATTGTCATAGGAAGGAGAATAAGTCTTACTATGATTGTAAACAGAATAACACTGATACCAATAATTGGAACATGATAAGGTTTGTCTGTAAACCATTCAGCAATATTATATATAAGATTAAAAAGTCCATTAAAAATCTGACCTAATAACCATGCTATAGGCTTAAGAAAACCTGTCTGTGTTGTTAAAAGAATCATGTTTTCTCCTTAATATTCTTTTATTTATGGAACCGGATCATATCCTCCCTTAGCGAAAGGATTACACCTTAATATTCTCCATATTGTCAAAAGACCGCCCTTAAATGCCCCATATTTTTCAATAGCCTCTATTGCATACTGGGAACATGTAGGCGTATAGATACATGTTGCGTGTTTTTTAAGCGGTGATATATTCTTTTTATAAAATTTAATCATTTTTATAAGTATTTTTTTCATAATCTCTTCCTATTATATAGATAAAATTTTATGAAGCCTTAAAAGATGTAACAATGCACTTTCTGTATCTGCATAATTCTTACCTTTTAAATTGGCTCTTGCAATAATGACAATATCATATCCTTTAAGAATACTTCCGCTGTTCAACCGGACGCTCTCACGTATTAAACGTGTCAACCGGTGTCGGACAATACTGTTCCCGACTTTCTTACTCACAGATATTCCCAATCTGAGATTATCCGTTCGATTCTCCAAAACATACATAACCAGATACTTATTTGCATAAGAAACACCGTTCTTATATACATTCTGAAAATTCATATTACTTTTCAAAGACTCATATCCGTTCATGTAATACACTCTCTTTCATAACTTATAGTGAGAAAGAAAAAGGCCACACTTTTTGCGGCCTATGCTGATAATACTTTTCTACCTTTTGTTCTTCTGGCAGCAAGAACTTTTCTTCCACCGGCAGTGCTCATTCTTGATCTGAATCCATGAACTTTAGATCTTGATCTCTTCTTAGGCTGGAATGTCATCTTCATGCGAATACACCTCCTTGTAATATTTTTGTCCTATATTATAGAACATCATTCTCATTCTATTCAAAAACCTTTATAAAGTCAAGCATTTATTGTTATCAACATTATGTGGATAACTTTGGGGATAAAGTGTTTAAATAGTGTTTATAAATACCCTCATTAACGTTTTTAAGCCATTTATTTTGTGCATATATCAATTCACAATCATTTTTTATTAAAAGTTGAAAATTTCTTTAAAATGAGGTAAAATAGGTGTTGAATATCGTGAGATATTATCGTTTTTTTAGGAGCAGCATCATGATTAACATTTTAAAAGAAAAGTGGGAAGAAATCATCAATACCATTAAGATTTCTTATGATATGGGTGATTTGCCATTCAAAACATGGATTCTTCCTTTACAACCTTATTCCATAGATGATTATACCGTTACTATTTTTGTTCCGGATCCTCGTGTAGTTAATCATATTAAGAATAATTATACTAATCATTTCATTACAACTATATCTAACTTTTTTGATCACAGTTATGATGTACGTTTTATAAGTACACCGGATCTTGCTAACCCTCAGCCTGTAGTTAAAGAACCTGTGGAGTCACTTAATTCGCTTATCATTAAAGCAGGTCTTAATCCTAAATATACATTTGAGACATTTGTAGTAGGTGATAATAACAATTTTGCCCATGCAGCTTCTTTGGCAGTTGCTGAATCTCCGGGAGATACATATAATCCTCTCTTTTTATACGGAGGTGTGGGACTTGGTAAGACTCATCTTATGCAGGCTATAGGTAATTATATTATTAAACAGAATCCTTCTCTTAAAGTTATGTATGTAACTTCTGAGATTTTTACCAATGAACTTATTGAATCCATCAAGACAGAAAAAAATACAAGTAATAAGAACTTCCGTGAAAAATACCGTAACGTCGATGTTCTTTTAATTGATGATATACAGTTTATTATAGGTAAGGAAAGTACACAGGATGAATTTTTCCATACCTTCAATACTCTTCGTGAAGCAAAAAAACAGGTTATTATATCTTCAGACAGACCACCTAAGGATTTTGAGACTCTTGAAGACAGACTTAAATCACGTTTTACAAACGGTCTTCTCGTTGACATCTCTCCTCCTAACTATGAGACCAGGATGGCAATCTTACATAAAAAAGGTGAAATAGAAGGTTATAATATTGATATGGATGTTCTTGAATACATTGCTACCAACATCAAGTCCAACATAAGAGAACTTGAGGGTTCTCTTACCAAGCTTGTTGCTTTTTCCAAATTCAGTAAAAAGCCAATCAATGTTTCCCTTGCAGAAGAGGTTTTAAGGGATTTTATATCTCCTAATGCTCACAGGGAAGTTACGCCTGAATTGATAATCCAGACAGTTGCAGAACATTACCAGATTTCTGTTGAAGACCTTATTTCCAAGAAGAGAGATCAGAAAATAGCATGGCCACGTCAGATAGCGATGTATCTTTGCCGCAGCCTTACTGATATTCCACTTACTAAAATAGGATCTTATCTTGGTGACAGGGATCATACTACTGTTTCCCACGGATGTGATAAGGTGGCGGAGACACTTGCCAAAGATGCTTCTTTTGCTAATACACTTGAAATCATAAAGAAAAAGATTAATCCTTCATAATTCTATAATTTATTATAATAGGAAACAATTAATACGACTTTTACACATTTTTCTGTGGACAAGCGGGTATTATATGTGGATATCTTTTAATTTTTATTTTGTTTTAATAAGTTTAGGGCTTTAAATGTGGATAACTTCAATATTTTCAACATCGTTTATTACGGTTTTCCATATTGTTATCCCAGTCACAAATCCTTTATTTAAAGGACTTAAGACCGGTTTTCAACTTATTCACAGCCCCTACTACTACTACTACTAATTTTTTTTATAAATATAATAATATTTTCGCCAAGGAGGAATTATACACATTATGAAAATCGTCTGTACTAAATCAGAATTACTTAAAGGAGTTAATATAACTCTCAGAGCAGTTCCGGTAAGAACAACTATGACCATACTTGAATGTATTCTTATTGATGCAACTGAACTTGATATTAAATTAACTGCTAATGATATGGAACTTGGTATTGAAACTACAATCGATGGCGATATTATCGAAAAAGGTAAAATTGCAATCGAAGCTAAGTTTTTTGCCGATATTATCCGTAAACTTCCTGACAGTGAAATTACAATCGAGACTGACAGTAATTTTAATGCTTCAATAACATGTGAGAAATCAGTATTTAATATTCCTGCAAGAGATGGTGAAGATTTTTCTTACCTTCCTTACATCGAAAAGAATAATATGATTACAATTTCACAGTTTGATTTAAAAGAACTGATAAGACAGACTATATTTTCTATAGGTGATAATGAAAGTAATCTCATAATGACAGGTGAACTTTTTGAAGTAACAGAAGATAACCTTAAAGTTGTATCCCTTGATAGATACAGAGTTTCTATCCGTAACGTTAAATTAAATAATATTTACAACGATATTAAAGTTATAGTTCCGGGTAAGACTTTAAATGAAATTTCCAAGATAATTACGGGTGATGCTGAAAGTATGGTTGATGTATATTTTTCAGATAATCACATTTTATTTGAATTTGATAAAACAATCGTTATATCAAGGTTAATCGAAGGTGAATTTTTCAAGATTAACCAGATGCTTTCAAAAGATTATGAGACAAAAATAACAATCAACAAAAGGGAACTTCTTGATTGTATTGACAGAGCTACTCTTTTTGTAAAAGAAGGCAATAAGAAACCTGTAATTTTTGATATTGAAGATGGTTCGGTTAAAATCAACATTACTTCTACAGTTGGTAAGATGAATGAAGAAATTGATATCGAAAAAGAAGGAAGTGACATAAAGATAGGATTCAATCCTAAATTTGTTATAGATGCACTCAGGGTTATTGATGATGAGACAATATCAATGACATTTATGAATGCCAAATCACCATGTACGATAAGAGATAAAGATAACAGATATATTTATCTTATTCTTCCTGTTAATTACTAGAATTGGAGTTTTTTATGGAGATAATCAAATTAAGAGAAGAATTTATTAAACTTGGACAGGCTTTGAAAGCCGCTAATTTGGTAAGTTCAGGCGTGGAAGCCAAAGATGTTATTCTTGAAGGTATGGTTAAAGTAAATGGTGAAAAAGAATACCAGAGAGGAAAAAAACTTCGTGCGGGAGATATTGTTTCTTTTAACGGAGAAGAAATTAAAATTGAAGAATGATAATTAAATCTATTGATTTACAAAACTTCAGAAATTATGAAACTGAGAAAATAGAGTTTGATGAAAATACCAATATTTTCTACGGAGATAATGCACAGGGAAAGACTAATATTCTTGAGGCAATATTTTTATCAGGTACATCTAAAAGCCATAAAGGAAGTAAGGACTCAGAGATAATTAATTTTTCAAAAGACGAGTCCCACATTAAGACAGTAATATCCAAAAAAGAAATTGATTATCGTATAGATATTCATATCAGGAAAAATAAATCAAAGGGAATAGCCGTTAACGGCGTACCAATTAAGAAATCGTCGGAACTTTATGGAATTGTGAATATAGTATTTTTTTCACCTGAGGATCTTAATATTATTAAAGCAGGTCCTTTTGCAAGAAGAAGATTTATGGATATGGAGATGTGCCAGCTAGATAAAATTTATGTAAACAGTCTTATAAATTACAATAAAGCAATAGACCAGAGAAACAGGCTTTTAAAGGACATATATTTTTCTCCTTATCTTGAAGATACTATGGATATATGGGATGAGAATATTATGAAATACGGTTCAGAGATAATCAGAAAGAGAGAATCTTTTATCAATGAGCTTAATGAAATCATCGGTAAAATACATTTTACCTTGTCAGGCGGAAGGGAAAATATTGTTATAAAATATGAGCCTTGTGTTAAAGAGGAAGAATTTGAAAGTGTTCTTAAAAGTACCAGGGATAGGGATAAAAAACAAAAATCTACAGGTTCAGGTCCTCACAGGGATGATATTATTTTTTTAATTGACAATGTTGATATAAGAAAATACGGCTCACAGGGTCAGCAAAGAACTGCGGCATTATCACTTAAACTGGCAGAAATAGAAATTGTTAAAAAACAAATAGGAGATACACCGATTCTTTTGTTAGACGATGTTTTATCCGAACTTGACAGCAGCAGGCAGAATTATCTTTTAAACAGTATTCATAATATCCAGACAATAATGACTTGTACGGGATTGGATGAATTTATAAATAACAGATTTAATGTTAACAGAATTTTTAAGGTAACTAATGGAAAAGTAAGTAAAGAAAATTAATAACAGGAGGCATTACACATGAGCGATGCAGGTTATACAGCAGACCAAATCCAAATCTTAGAGGGTTTGGAAGCAGTAAGAAAAAGACCGGGAATGTATATAGGAAGTACATCTTCGAGAGGACTTCATCACCTGGTATATGAAATAGTTGACAATTCAGTAGATGAAGCACTTGCCGGATTCTGTACAGAAATTTTTGTACAGATTAACGAAGATAATTCCATAACGGTTATAGATAACGGAAGAGGTATACCTGTAGGAATTAATGCTAAATCAGGTCTGCCGGGTGTAGAAGTTGTATTTACGATACTTCATGCCGGCGGTAAATTCGGCGGTGGAGGATATAAGGTATCCGGCGGATTACACGGTGTAGGTGCATCTGTTGTTAATGCTTTATCAGAATGGCTTGAGGTAAAAGTATTCCAGAACGGTAAAATATATGAACAGCGTTATGAGAGAGGTAAAGTTATGTATCCTCTCAAAATAGTAGGAAGCTGCGATATGGAAAAAACAGGTACGGAGGTTCATTTTTTACCTGATAAAGAAATATTTGAAGATACTGTATATGATTACAATGTACTAAAACAGCGTCTCAGGGAAATGGCTTTTCTTACCAAAAATCTTAGGATTACACTAAAAGATGACAGGGAAGATAAAAAAGAAAAAGTATTTCACTATGAAGGCGGAATAAAAGAATATGTTGAGTACCTTAATAAGGGAAATCAGGCACTTTATGATGAAATAATTTATTGTGAAGGAAATAAAAACGGAGTTAATGTTGAAGTTGCATTCCAACATAATGACGGTTATTCCGATAATGTATACGGATTTGTTAATAATATAACAACTCCTGAGGGAGGAACTCATGTAACAGGTTTCAGAAATGCCGTAACCAAGACATTCAATGATTATGCAAGAAGCAATAAGATATTAAAAGAAAAGGACCCAAGTCTTTCAGGTGAAGATATAAGAGAAGGTCTGACAGCAATTATAAGTATCAAAATAGCCGACCCACAGTTTGAAGGACAGACTAAGCAGAAACTTGGTAACAGCGAAGCAAGAGGAGCTGTTGAAAGCGTAGTTACAGAACAGCTGACATATTTCCTTGAACAGAATCCTTCTGTGGCAAAAACAATATGTGAAAAATCTGTTCTTGCACAGCGTGCAAGGGAAGCAGCAAGAAAAGCAAGGGATCTTACAAGAAGAAAAACAGCACTTGATGGTTTTAATCTTCCGGGTAAACTTGCAGATTGTTCTGATAAGAATTCTGAAAATTGTGAAATTTTTATAGTCGAGGGTGATTCCGCCGGCGGTTCTGCAAAGAGTGCAAGAAAGAGAGAAACACAGGCTATACTTCCGCTTAGAGGTAAGATTCTCAATGTTGAGAAAGCAAGACTTGACCGTATTCTGGGAAATGCGGAAATAAGAACAATGATAACAGCTTTCGGAACAGGAATACATGAAGATTTTGATATATCCAAATTAAGATATAACAAAATTATTATAATGACTGATGCCGATGTAGACGGAGCCCATATCAGTACATTATTACTTACTTTCTTTTACAGGTTTATGCCGGATTTAATTAAAAAAGGACATGTATATCTGGCACAGCCACCTCTTTACAAATTGGAAAAGAATAAAAAAGTCTGGTATGCTTACAGTGATGAAGAACTTAGTGCTATTCTCGCCGAAGTAGGCAGGGACCAGAATAATAAAATACAGCGATACAAAGGTCTTGGTGAGATGGATGCTTCCCAGCTTTGGGAGACAACAATGGATCCTGAGCACAGAATACTTAAAAAAGTATATTTTGACGAAGAAATATCATCTGAAATAGATCTTACATTCTCAACATTAATGGGCGATAAAGTCGAACCACGAAGAGAATTTATTGAAACAAATGCTAAATATGTTAAAAATCTTGATATTTAACATGAGCAGGGTCTGTATTATTTAAAAAAGGAGACTAAAATATGGATGAACATATTTTTGATAAAGTTCACGAGGTAGATTTGAAGAAAACAATGGAAGATTCTTACATTGATTATGCCATGAGTGTAATTGCAGCAAGAGCACTTCCGGATGTAAGAGATGGTTTGAAGCCTGTTCAGAGAAGAATTCTTTTTTCAATGAGCGAGTTGGGAAACGGACCTGACAAACCTCACAGAAAATGTGCACGTATCGTCGGTGATACCATGGGTAAATATCATCCACATGGTGACTCATCTATTTACGAAGCACTTGTAAAACTTGCCCAGGATTTTAATACAAGATATCCATTGGTAGACGGTCATGGTAACTTTGGTTCCATTGATGGTGACGGTGCTGCCGCAATGCGATACACAGAAGCAAGACTTACAAAACTTTCTATGGAAATGCTTGCTGACATAGGTAAGGATACCGTAGATTTTATACCTAATTTTGATGAGACAGAAAAAGAACCTGTTGTACTTCCTTCAAGATATCCTAACCTTCTTGTAAACGGTACATCAGGAATTGCGGTAGGTATGGCAACCAATATACCTCCACATAATCTCAGGGAAGTAATTAAAGCAGTCTTGAAAATTATTGATAATCGTGTTCTTGAAGACAAAGACACAACTATTGATGAACTGATGGAAATAGTAAAAGGTCCTGATTTTCCTACAGGAGCTACAATACTCGGTAAATCAGGAATAGAGGAAGCATATCGTACAGGCCGTGGTAAGATAAGAGTCCGTGCAGTATCTGAAATTAATACTCTTCCAAATGGTAAAACAGAAATAATTATTACCGAACTTCCGTATATGGTTAATAAAGCTTTGCTTATCCAGAAGATAGCCGAGCTTGTTAAAGATAAAAAAATTGATGGAATCACAGGTATTATTGATCAGTCCAATATGCAGGGTATAAGAGTAAGCATTGAACTCAGAAGGGATGTCAATGCCAATGTAATTCTTAACCAGTTGTATAAGCATACACAGTTACAGGATACATTTGGTGTTAATATGCTCGCCCTTGTAAATAACGAACCAAAAGTTCTTAATCTTCATCAGATGCTTACATATTACCTTGAACATCAGGAAGAAGTAGTAACAAGAAGAACAAAATATGAACTTAATAAAGCACAGGAAAGAGCTCATATTTTGGAAGGTCTGCTTATTGCCCTTGATAATATTGATGAAGTAATATCAATAATAAGAGGCTCTGAAAGTGTCAATGTCGCAAAACAGAAGTTAATAGAAAGATTTGGACTCTCTGATGCACAGTCACAGGCAATCGTGGATATGCGTCTCAGAACTCTTACAGGTCTGGAAAGAGAAAAAATAGAAGCAGAATATAACGAATTAATGAAACGTATTGATGAGTTAAAAGCAATTCTTGCAGATAACAAAAAACTTCTTATGGTAATAAGAGAAGAACTTTCAATTATCATGGATAAGTATGGTGATGACAGAAGAACAGCCATCGGATATGATGAATTTGATATTTCAATGGAAGATATGATTCCTAATGAAAGTACAGTCATCACAATGACTAATTTAGGATATATCAAGAGAATGACTCCGGATAATTTCAGAAGCCAGAACAGAGGCGGCCGTGGAATTAAGGGAATGCAGACAATAGATGATGATTATATAGAAGATATTCTTATGACAACAACACACAATATTGTACTGTTTTTCACCAACAAAGGACGTGTATATAAGTTAAAAGCTTATGAAATTCCTGAAGCAGGAAGAACTGCAAGAGGAACAGCCATTGTTAATCTTCTTACATTACAGGCGGGTGAAAAAATATCTGCAATTGTTCCTGTAGACGGAATAAAAGATAACGAATATCTTTTTATGGCAACTAAACAGGGTATAGTCAAGAAAACATATTGCAAAGAATATGCTAACATAAGAAAAACCGGAATTCAGGCAATCACATTGAGAGACAATGACGAGTTAATTGAAGTAAAGGCAACGGATTCCACAAAAGAAATTTTTCTTGTAACAAAATATGGATATTGTATAAGATTTAAAGAAACAGATGTCCGTCCTACCGGACGTAGTGCAATGGGTGTTATCGGCATGAATATTCTGGAAGGTGACGAAGTTGTAGGAATGCAGCTTAATACCCAGGGAGATACACTTTTGATAGTATCAGAAAACGGTCTTGGAAAACGTACTCCGATTGAAGAATTTAACCTTCAGAACCGTGGTGGAAAAGGCGTTAAGTGTTATAAAATTAACGAAAAATCCGGAAATGTAATAGGTGTTAAAGCTGTAAGCAATACCAGAGAAATAATGCTCATAACAACTGAGGGCATAATTATACGAATGGAAGTAGCGGGAATATCTACTTTAGGACGTATAACATCAGGTGTTAAGTTAATAAATCTTGACGATGGAGTTAAAGTAGCAAAGGTTGCAAAAGTAAGAGAAGAAGATGTTTCTGATGAAACTGAATCAGAAGAAAACAATAATGAAGACTCTGAAGATAACAGCGAGAACTAATAATAAACAGCAGACCGGAGCATATCCGGTCTGTTTTTGCGAGGAAAAATGAGAGAATTAGATGTAAAAGTAATAACCGAAAATATTAAAGAAATGTGTATAGAAGCAACACATTTTTTAACAGAAGATATGAAAAATGTACTTGACGATTCTGTGACAAAAGAAGAATCACCCCTTGGAAAACAGATTTTACAGCAGTTACAGGAAAATCTTCAGATTGCCGGGGATGAAATGATTCCTATCTGTCAGGATACAGGAATGGCAGTTGTTTTTATAAAAGTAGGTCAGGATGTGCATTTCACCGGAGGAAATATTGAAGATGCAATCAACGAAGGCGTAAGACAGGGATATACGGAAGGATATTTAAGAAAATCCGTAGTAAAAGATCCTATTATCAGGGAAAATACAAAAGATAATACACCTGCAATTATTCATTATTTTATAGTAGAAGGAAATGATGTTGAAATAACAGTGGCACCAAAGGGTTTTGGAAGTGAAAATATGAGCCGTATATTTATGCTCAAGCCTGCAGACGGAATAGATGGCGTAAAAAATGCTATTTTGACGGCAGTTAAAGAAGCAGGACCAAACGCATGTCCACCTATGGTAGTTGGTGTAGGAATAGGCGGTACCTTTGAAAAATGTGCACTTCTTGCAAAAGAAGCATTAACGAGAAATATAAACGAACAATCAAAAATACCGTATGTAAAAGAACTGGAAGAAGAAATGCTTGAAAAAATAAACTGTCTTGGAATAGGTCCCGGAGGGCTTGGAGGAAGAGTAACTGCTTTTGCTGTAAATATTGAAACGTATCCTACACATATTGCAGGACTTCCTGTTGCCGTGAATATATGTTGTCATGTAAACAGACATTCACACAGGGTAATCTAAAAAATTGAAGTCAGGAGAAAAAATATGGACAGATACATTAATACCCCTTTAGATAAAAAAACGGCAAAAACCCTTAAAGCCGGAGATTATGTATATATAACAGGAACAATATATACAGCGAGAGACGCAGCACATAAAAGAATGGATGAGACACTTAACAGAAATGAAAGTCTGCCAATAGATGTGAACGGTAATATAATATATTATATGGGACCATCCCCTGCAAGGGAAGGACGTCCGATAGGTTCGGCGGGTCCTACAACAGCCACGAGAATGGACAAATACGCACCAAGGCTTCTTGATATGGGACTTATAGGAATGATTGGCAAGGGAAAAAGACAGAAACCTGTGGTAGATGCAATAATAAGAAATGGTGCGGTATATTTTGCAGCAGTTGGCGGAGCCGGTGCTTTACTGGCACAGCGTATTATTAAATCAGAAGTTGTGGCATATGATGACCTTGGAACCGAAGCCATCAGAAAACTTGAGGTAAAGGATTTTCCTGTAATAGTCGTGATAGACAGTGATGGAAATAATCTCTATGAAATATCACAAAAAAAATACGAAAAAAAGATTGACAATAAATAATGCGTCTTGTATAATTATTTTTGCACTGTTGAAAGTGTGTAATTTCATAACTAATTATGAATTCGGAGAAATACTCAAGAGGCCGAAGAGGCGCCCCTGCTAAGGGCGTAGGTCGTCTAAACAACGGCGCGAGGGTTCAAATCCCTCCTACTCCGCCAAGAAAAAGCTCGATGATTCTTTGAAATCACCGGGCTTTTTCCATTTATAGCACCCAATTCGTCACCACCGCCAGAATGCTCAGATGGACGGGGTAGAACCCATAAAACGCCCACTTGACCCACTGGGGGCAGCGGCCCCGCTGGCCGTTATAGAACCAGATGAGCACAAAGGCCAGCGGGGCGGTCAGCTCGAACAGCATCATCACCGCACCGATGATGCACTGGTACTTCCGGTTGTTCCGGGTCAGGTAGAGCGCCACGATGAGCGCCACGCCGATGGCTCCGTAGTTGAAGGCATCGTCCGCGTTCATGTCGAAGA